>Ga0102946_1000279_pt1 | contig 17872 bp, 16 predicted proteins | sample SalPon2A_A_D1_MG_FD_78209 | JGI IMG/M metagenome (GOLD analysis project Ga0102946, IMG submission 78209) | Soil microbial communities from South San Francisco under conditions of wetland restoration - Salt Pond MetaG R2A_A_D1_MG | ecosystem: Environmental > Terrestrial > Soil > Wetlands | place... | reverse complement strand
CCTGCTGGCCGAGTCGCTCGTCCGCCTCGCGATCAGCCACGTCACCGCCCCGGCCGGCGCCCCCGAGGCCACCGCCGCCCAGACCGGCGAGCTGCTCGGCCCCTTCATCGACGAGGCATTGGGCCAGGCCTGATTTCTTTCCGGTGTGCTTTTCGCCCTCATGGGGGGCGAAAAGCACACCGGAAGGAGTTAGGACCGATGTTTTCGGCCCATCTCGCTGGGTAGCCCGATGGTTCCGCCAACCAGAGGAGGAGTAAGCATGCTTGAACTCAGCAGCCAGGCAGAAGAGGCGATCCGCGGCATCCTCGCCTCCGAGGGCGTGCCCGACGGCGCCTCGTTCCGGATCAGCGCCCAGCAGTCCCCGGAGGCCGAGAGCGGGCTCGCGGTCTCGATCGTCGACGACTCGCCCCCCGAGGACCAGGTCGTCGAGGGCGACGACGTCGAGGTCCGGCTCGAGCCGACCGCGGCCGAGATGCTCGACGACAAGCAGCTCGACGCCCAGGTCGCCAACGGCGAGGTCCAGTTCAGTCTCAACGCCCAGGCCGCCTAGCGGCGGCGCTCCGAACACATATCCTCCCCGCTGATGGCCAAGTGGGGAGTCCTCGCCGTGCTGGCGACCGCGCAGTTCCTGATGGTCCTCGACCAGGCCGTGATGAACGTCGCGATCTCGCAGCTGGTCGAGGACTTCGACACGACGGTGACCACGATCCAGGCGGTGATCGCGCTCTACGCGCTGGTCATGGCGGGCCTGATGCTGACCGGCGGCAAGCTCGGCGACATCTTCGGCCGCCGCCGCGTCTTCGCGGTCGGCCTCGTGATCTACGGCGCCGGCTCGGCTCTGACCGCCGCCTCCTGGAGCGTGCCCAGCCTGGTGCTCGGCTGGTCGATCCTCGAGGGCATCGGCGCCGCGCTGGTCCTGCCGGCCCTCTTCGCCCTGGTCGCCGGCAACTACGGCGGCTCCGAGCGGGCGCTCGCCTACGGCGTGCTCGGCGGCGTCGCCGGCGCCGGGATCGCCGTCGGCCCGATCCTCGGCGGCTGGCTGACGACCGACTTCAGCTGGCGCCTGGTCTTCGTCGGCGAGGTCGTCGTCGCACTCGGCATCCTCGCCGGCACGCGGGCGATCCACGAGCCGCCGCGCGCGGGCGCGGCGCCGCGGCTCGACTGGGTCGGCGGCGTGCTCTCGGCCTCCGGCCTGGCGCTGATCGTCTTCGGCGTCCTGCAGGCGAGCAACTGGGGCTGGTTGGCGCCGCGCGACTCGCCGCTGGAGCCCTTCGGCTTCTCGCTCACCCCGTTCGTCGTCGCCGCCGGGGTGCTGGTCCTGGCCGGCTTCAGCGCCTGGGAGCGACACCGCGAAGGACGCGGGCTGCCGCCGCTCGTCCACCTCGGCCTGCTGCGCATCCGCGCGCTGCGCGGCGGCGTCGGCATGCTGCTCGCCCAGAACCTGATCCTGATGGGGATCTTCTTCACGATCCCGCTCTACCTGCAGATCGTCCAGGGCCTTGACGCGCTCGAGACCGGCGTGCAGATGCTGCCCGCCTCGGCCGGCCTCTTCTTCGCCGCGATCGTCGGCTCGGCGCTGGCAAAACGCTTCCCGCCCCGCATCCTGGTCCGCACCGGCCTCGCGGTCGTGCTGCTTGCGGTCGGCCTGCTGCTGGGCACGATCGAGCCCGAGCTCGACAGCGGTGCCTTCTTCGTCGCCACCGGCGTGCTCGGCCTCGGCATGGGCCTGATCGTCTCCCAGCTCGGCAACGTCGTCCAGTCCGCGGTCGGCGACGACGACCGCAGCGAGGCCGGCGGCCTGCAGACCACCGCCCAGCAGCTCGGCTCCTCACTGGGCACGGCGCTGCTCGGCGCGATCGTGATCAGCGGCCTGATCGGCGCCTTCACCGCCAACATCGGCGACGACCCGGCGATCTCGCGCGGGGTCAGCGAACAGGTCGAGGTCCGGCTCAGCTCCGGCGGCAGCTTCGTCGCCTCCTCGGAAGTGAGGGCCGGGGCGGAGGCGGAGGGGCTCGATTCCGGCACCGTCGACGCCCTGGTCGAGAACTACGAAGAGGCGCAGCTGACCGCGCTCAAGACCGCCTTCCTCTTCGCCGGCTTCCTCGTCATCGCCGCCTTCTGGACCAGCAGGAGGCTGCCGACGCAGCGCTTCGACGAGTTGTGAGCGAGCCTGCGCAGCCGACCCCGGGCGAGCGCGCCGCCGCCGGCAGAGCGGCCCGCGCCGGGGCGCCGCGCTCCAGCCACGGCGAGTGGGAGCCGGCGTCCGACCGCCCCGACCCGGTCGAGCTGCTCGAGGCGCAGGCCGCCTCGCGGGTCGGCCGGCTGCTGCCGCTGCGCTACGGGCGCATGCTCGCCTCGCCGTTTGCCTTCTACCGCGGCGCCGCGGCGGTGATGGCGGTGGATCTGGCCGCGACGCCGCGCTCGGGCCTCGAGGCCCAACTCTGCGGCGACGCCCACCTCTCCAACTTCGGCGTCTTCGCCTCGCCTGAGCGCCGCCTCGTCTTCGACCTCAACGACTTCGACGAGACCCTGCCGGGGCCGTGGGAGTGGGACGTGAAGCGCCTCGCCGCGAGCTTCTCTCTGGCCGGCCGCGAGATCGGCTGCGACACGAAGCAGCGGCGGCGCACGGTTGAAGCGGCGGCGCGCGAGTACCGCGAGACGATGCGGCGGCTGGCGCGGATGGGCAACCTCGAGTCCTGGTACCAGCAGCTCGACGCCGACTCGATCGCCGCCCGCTGGGCCCAGGTGGTCGGCAAGAAGCAGCGGCGCGGCTTCGAACGCGGCGCCGCGAAGGCGCGCTCGAAGGACAGCGGCCGCGCCTTCGCAAAGCTGACCGAGGAGGTCGACGGCAGGCTCCGCATCGTCAGCGAGCCGCCGCTGGTCGTGCCGATCGGCGAGCTCGCCGTCGAGGAGGCGCCCGGCGTCGACGTCGAGGCGCGGGTGCGCGGCGTGCTCGCCGCCTACCGCGAGACCCTCGACCTCGAGCGCCGCACCGTTTTCGACGGCTACCGCTTCGTCGACGCCGCCTTCAAGGTGGTCGGTGTCGGCAGCGTCGGCACCCGCGCCTGGATCGCGCTGATGCTCGGCCGCGATCGCAGCGACCCGCTCTTCCTGCAGGTCAAGGAGGCGCAACGCTCGGTGCTCGAGCCCCACGCGGCGTCGAGCCGCTTCGAGCGCCAGGGCGAGCGCGTCGTCCGCGGCCAGCGGCTGATGCAGGCGACCAGCGACATCATGCTCGGCTGGGTGCGGACGGAGGGCGTCGACGGCGCCGAGCGCGACTTCTACGTGCGCCAGCTCTGGGACTGGAAGGGCTCGGCAAAGGTCGAGTCGATGCAGCCGCGCGGCCTCGTCGTCTACGCCGAAATCTGCGGGATGACGCTCGCCCACGCCCACGCCCGCGGCGGCGACCGGATCGCGATCGCCGCCTACCTCGGCAAGGGCGATCCCTTCGACCGCGCGATCGCCGCCTTCGCCGAGGCCTATGCCGACTGCAGCGAACGCGACTACGAAGCGGTGAAGGCAGCCGCCGAAGCAGGCCGCATCGAGGCGGAGATCGATTAGTTCTCATCTTTTGATACCTGATTAGGTATCATCGAGCGATGGAATCGCCCGACACCCTGGTACGCGAAATGCGGCTTGCCGCCGGTCTGTCGCAGCGTGCGCTCGCCGAGCGGGCCGGCACTTCCCAGCCAGCCGTAGTTCGCTACGAGCGCGGCGCCGCCACCCCTTCCTGGGAGACGATGCAGCGGCTGGCCTCTGCCTGTGGCAGGAAGCTGCGACTCAGCGCCGAGGAGGCACCGGAGTCGCATGACGTCGAGCTCGCCGAGCTGCTTCTCGACCTCACTCCGCTGCAGCGCCTGCGAGCGCTACGGCGTTACGCGCGCCTGCGCGCGCTGGCGGAGGGCGACGGATGACGGAGCTCGATCCCGAGCGCCTCTTGCGTGTCCTCGTCGATCACGAAGTCGACTTCTGCGTGGTGGGCGCAATGGCCGCCTGGCTGCAGGGGAGCCCGACCGTGACGCTGGACCTCGACGTGATGCCGCGCCGGGAGCTCGAGAACGCCGAACGTCTTGCCGCCGCACTCAACGCGCTTGGCGCCAACGCGCCCGGTCAGGACGCTCGTGAGCTGGAGGGCGCCGACTTCCTCGGGTGGGATGCGCAGCGCTTCGAGACCGAGGCTGGTCCGCTGGACGTCGTGCCTCTGGCGGCGGCGATCGGTGGCTTCGAGGATGTGGCGACGGTTGAGCTTTCGCTCGGCGAGCTGACGGTGCGCGCGATCACGATCGACGAGGTGATCGCCTCGAAGGAAGAGCTGGGGCGGCCGAAGGACCTGGCCGCGCTGCCGGCGCTGAGGGCGGCGCGTGAGGCACGCCGCCGGGGTCGTGGCCCCGGCGGCTGACCTCCCGTATACCTACTTGCTGCCGACCAGGCCCGGCCTGCACCTGTTCGCGCGGCGGACCAGCAGGCGGTCGATGAAGACGGCCGAGTCCCACTGGCGATCGCCCTGGTCGAACAGGGAGAGGTAGAGCAGGTGGAAGCCCGGCGTGACCGGCGTCGAGGCGCGCAGCTTGCCGGTCGCGGCGTCGTAGGTCGTGCCGCGCGCTGCAGCCCGTGAGACCTTGGCCACACCGGTGGCGTTGACACTGATGATGTCCCGCCCGTTACGGGTCGTCGCGAAGCTGTCCGGCGCTTCGATCGAGGGGCTCCGGTTATCGGAGGCGGTCCACTGCGGCGAGTGGTCGAGCTCGGCGATGAACGCGTCGTTATAGGGCGAGCCGACGAACTCGGGGAACTCCTCGGAGAGGAACTTGAAGCGGAAGGAGAGGCAGTTCGCGCCTCGTGGGACCTTCACGCGGATCCGCCAGATCGTCACGTCGCGCGCGCCGCGCGTCTTCACGCCGCCGTCCTTGCAGCCGGTGGCGCCGCCGAAGTTCTTGTAGAAGGCGAAGTGAGCGCAGCCGGTCGAGAGGATCGCGAACGACTTGCCCTTGCGCGGGAAGCCGAGGACGCTCCGCCTCGAGGTCGCGACTGGGTCGTGCCCGGGCGGCACGGCGACGAACTTCGCACGCACCAGCCTCCTGCCGTTGCCTTCGAAAATCGACTGAGCCAGTCGGGTCGCCCCCTTGTCGGAGCGCGAGACGGGCTTGATCGCGCGGTTCTTCTTGCCGGCGGATGCGGCTGCGCCGAGGCCGGCGACGAGGATCGCGATCGCCGCGACGACGATCGTCAGTGGACGGATGGCAGCACTACTTTTCGGCCATGGCCTCATGGCTCGTTTCATGGTTCCCTTTCCTGTGGTTTCAGCTGCGGCGAGTTGACCGCATCACCCTGTCTAACCATTCGCCTACCCGTAGCGCTCGCGCCGAAACAACGCCGCGTCGTCGGGGGCGTGGGAACCCGGGAGTGCCAGGGGGATCGATGACGCTTAGGTCATTGGGCGCGAATCCGCAGCGCATCGTCGAGGTTGTCGAGGAGGGCATCGACGATTCGAGGGTCGAAATGGGTTTCCCGCCCTTTCAGGATTACCTCGGTCGCCTCCTCCACGGACATCGCCGGCCTGTAGCTGCGGTCGCTGAGGAGGGCATCGAAGACGTCGGCGACCGCCGCGATCCTGCCCTCGAGTGGAATCTGCTCGCCGGCCAGCCCACGCGGGTACCCGCTGCCGTCGTAGCGCTCGTGATGGGTGAAGGCGATCACCCCGGCCAGCTGCGCAAGGTCGCTGTCGAAGTCTTTTAAGATCTCGTGCCCGGTAACCGTGTGGCGCTCCATCTCGGTGCGCTCGTCCTCGGTCAGGGCTCCGGCCTTCGTGAGGATCTCGCCGGGAGTGCCGATCTTTCCGATGTCATGCATCGGCGCGGCGGCGCGGAGGATCTGGACGCGCTCGGAGTCGAGCCCCAGCTGGGCGCCGAGAAATGCGCAGATGGCGCCCATCCGCCTGATGTGATCCGCGGTCGGGGAGTGGTGCAGCTCCATCGCCTTCGCAAGCCCTTCGATCGTCTCCAGGCGGGAATGTCGTAGCTCCTCGATCGCCTTGTGCTGGCTTTCCGCAAGCTCGTCGCGGAGGCGGATCGCCTCGCGCTCGTCGGTGATGTCAATCGAGATCCCCGCCGCGGCAGTTATCTCCCCCTCCTCGCCGAGGAGCGGAAACCGGATCGTCTTGAAGGTTTTCTCCATCCCCCCGATGACGACGGAGTCCTCCCTCTCCTTGACGGCGCCACCCTCGAACACATGGCGATCGCTGTCGGGACCGAGGCGCGCCTGCTCGGCAGGCATGAATGCATCGTCGGTCAGCCCGACCAGCTCACCCGGCCTCAGCCCCGCGAGCTCGTCGGCCATCTTGTTGCTGACGATATAGCGGCCTGACTCGTCTTTGGCGTAGATGCCGACCGGCACCATGTCGATGATCGTCTGCCGCTTGTCCTCCAGGTTTTGGCTGTGGGCCCTGGCTGCAATCTCGAGTTGGCGACGGCGCAGGGCGCTGAGGACCGTGATCAGGAGTTGTCCGGGTGAAAACGGCTCGGCCAGATAGCCGTAGACGCCGAGGTCGAATGCCCGCTTCGCGGCTTCCGGGTCGTCCTCCCCGGTCACCAGCACCACCGGCGCCGTTGACGGGTAGTCGCGAGCGATCTCCGCGGTGAGATCCATCGCTGACTCGTCTGCGCCGTTGAGGTGGCATAGGGCTATTTGAAAGCTGTCGGAGGCAAGCCTCCCGTGAGCCTGCCTGACGCTGCTCGCGAACTGGCACTCGAAGCGATCGCCCAGGGCGCGATCGACCAGCTTTCGCACCTCGGGTCGATCGTCGGTTACGAGAATGCGAACATCGGCGGGCACCGGGGTCGAGTTCGAGCTGACCGTTGCGACCTCGGGAGATTCGGCTGCCTGCGAGGCCAGCCCGACGGCATTGCGCCCCTTCCTCTTCGCCTCGTATAGGGCGACGTCCGCCTGCAGGAGCGCCCCCCGGATGTTGTGCTCGAGCATCGCGATGCCGATGCTCGCGGTCACGGAGTCCTCCGATCCCGCCTCCTCGACGCCCTTCCGTATCCGCTCGGCGACCGCCTCTGCTTCCTTCAGGCTGGTCCGCGGCAGGAGGGCGGCAAACTCATCGCCGCCGAAGCGGGCGCTGAAGTCGCCGTCCCGAAGGCACTCGGCGATGGTTCGGGACATCAGGGCCAGGACCTGATCCCCGGCCTCATGGCCACGCAAGTCGTTCACCCGCTTGAAGCGATCCAGGTCCATCATCAGCACTGCCACCGGGCCGCCCCCGGTGCGATTCGTCAGCTCAAGCGCGCGGTCCTCGAACGCCCGTCTGTTCGGCAGCCCGCTGAGCATGTCGGTGTAGGCGAGATCCTTGTAGGTGCTCGCCTGGCGGGCGAAGACCCGAGCGAGGTCGGCGGTATCCGCCGCGATCCCGGAGAGATCCTGCTCGGCAGACTCGCCCCCGTCCTTCGCCCCGGCGGACGGGCCTTCCTCCGGGCCGGCGGCCGTCGCGGCCCCTTGTCCGGTCAAGGCGGTTCCCGGCTCAGGCCCGGGCCTCGCGCTCGATTCAGAGCCTCCCAGCGCAGACCGGACAACACCCAGCAGGGACTCGAGGCCCTGGACGAAGACGGCCTGGTTGCTCTCCGGGAGCGGCCCTGTCGCTTGGCCGCCGTACAAGACGACCAGGTTGGGGTCGAGGCGATGAATCGCGTCGATGGAGCCCTCCAGCGCGGAGCCCGAGCTCGGCATCGTCGCGCTCAGAAGGACCAGGTCGGGGCTGCGCTCCGCGACCGTTCGGAGCAGATCGTCGAGTGGGACATCGGCCCCGAGATAGATCGTCTCATAGCCGGCGAGCTCGATCACGTCGGCGGCCATCCTCAGACCAAGGGCGTGCTGCTCACCCTCCAGGGCAGCGAGAAGCAGGCGCCCTGGCACGCGCTTGTTACCGAGGTTCGGCCCGTAGACGGCTGCCATCACCTGGTGGGTGAGGGCGGTTGCGATGTGCTCGTCGCCAACCGAGATCGCTCCCTGCTCCCACTGTGAGCCAATCCGCCACATCGCCGGGGCGATCACCCGCTGGTACAGGCCCGCGACGCTGAAGCCTTCGTCCAACGTCGCTCGTGCCAATTCTTCTGCGCTGGAGGCATCGGCCACAGCCATGTTTTCCTGATAGCTGTGAGATAGGCGCTGAGCGGAGCTGTCGAACTCTCGCCGTGCCGAGTCGGCATGGTCAGACGGTGAAGTCACCGTGATGCAATCGTAATGCCTTTAGTCAAATCATAGAAATTGGATTTTATAAATGTCGAGCCTGTCCGCCCCTTCCGGCGGGCCTCGCCAGGCATGGCTCTGCCCGAGTTGAAAATAGGAAGTAGCTGCTAGCATGCATCTATGACGCTACATCGACCCGAGGGCGAAGTTGGCGTACGCGAGCTGCATGATCGCCTTAGCGAGTATTTGGAGCGAGTCGAGGGTGGGGGCGAGATCGTCGTTACTCGCCGCGGCCGGCCCGTAGCCCGTCTGAGCGGACTCGGCGAGCGGCCGCTCGGCGCTCTCGCGCGCCGTGGCTTGGTGCGGATGCCGCAGGGCGAGCGCTCACCTCGGTCGGCGCAGGTGAAGGGTGCCGGTTCGATCTCCGATCTCATCACCGAGCAGCGGGCCTGATCTTCTACTTCGACACCTCGGCGCTGGTCAAGCTCGTGATCGTCGAGGATGGGTCGGAGTTGGTGGCCGAGCTTTGGGGGAGTGCCTATCCGGCGGCATCGAGCATCCTCGCCTATCCAGAGGGCCGGGCGGCTCTCGCGGCTGCTCGGTGGCTGGATCGGCTGGGGGAGAAGGAGCACCGAGAGGCGCTCGCAGTCTTCGAGGATCTCTACGGGGATCTGGTCACGGTCGGCGTCGACCAAGAGCTTGCGGCCCGTGCCGGCGAGTACGCCGAAGACCTGGGCCTGCGCGGTTACGACGCGGTCCACTTGGCGACCGCACTCGAACTCGGCGATGACGAAGTCGTCGTCGTGACCTGGGACCGAGATCTTGCGCGGGCGACGGAACGGGTTGGCCTCGGTGTCGCCGGGCGTGGAAAGGGCCGGTCCTAGCTGCACAAGGCCCTCAAGCTGAAACCGCGCCGCTTGCTAGAGCGGAAAACAGCCTGTAGAGCCAAATTCGATCCGGCTGTCTCCGGTTGAAACCGGCCGTTTCAGTGGCTGACTGGCGCACCACTGGCGCACGAGCTACCCCTCGCCGTCGCTCGGCATATCCGCGGTCAGCCGCTCGAAGTCCTCGGCCGACGCCGGCCGGGTCCCCTGCTCGGCGTCGATCTTCGCCATCGGCGTGATCGGCGGTTCCAGCGTCACTCCGCCCATCCTGTCGGGCACGACCTCGTAGCGCTGGCCGTCGATCTCTACGAGATCGTCGATCGCGATGTCGAGCTTTCTGATCTGCGTCGCCACGAACCGATGGTAGTCCGCCGACCCCAGGCTACGATGTGGAGCGTGACGAGCAACACCTCCGTTGACGCAATTCTGGCCCGCCACGGCGAGGAGCGTCTTAGTCCAGAGGAGTTCGCTCGTTATTTCGGTTCATTGCCGAGCGACGGCGAGGGCTGAACAGAAAGTAGGGGAGAGGGTGTCTGTCTACCTTCAATTTTCGCTTGAAATTTGAAGGCATCGCGCTACGCTCCCAGGATGAATCCGACCCGTGAGCTGGACACAGCCGAGCGCATCGCGCGCGACATCGACGAGCTGGACGAGCTGGAGGGCGCGCTGACGCGCAACAAAGACGCGCGACTCAAGGTCATCCGTCTTCGTCGCCGCCGCCTTGACGAGGCGCCCTCGGTTCGCCTCTCGACTGCGGGCAAGCTTCTGGATCTCTCCCTGCCCACGATCCGCGTCTGGATAGAGCGCGGGTTGCTGGACGAGGTCGACGGCTCCTCGCCGCGGCGGATCACGTTAGGGAGCGTCCTCGAGGTCCGCCCCCTGGTCCGCGAGCTTCGCACCCTCGGTCGCGACCGCAACCTGCTCGAAGCCGTCCTCGCCCGCCTCGAGGACGACCATGTCCTGGCCGATCGCAAGTTGCGCCGCTCTCGCGACGAGATGAGCCGGGGCGAGTTGGTCGACATCACGCCGTCAAGCGGCGAGTGAGCCATCGTCTACAGGCTTCTAGGGCTGCCCGAGCCCTCGGCCAGGCGGACGAAGCCGCCGTGCTGCACGGAGGACGGCGAGCCGCCGGTCGGCCGCCGTGGCGCAGAGTCACCCAGGAACGTCGATCCAGCGCAGGATTAGACCGTCGCGGACTTCGTGGAACGCTGGGGGCGCGGGCGGCGGATCTCCGGTGAGAAGCTCGACGACCTCGTCCGGGCCGTGGAGATGCTCCTCGATTGCAGTCGTCCAGTGGACATCTGAGTGCAACAAACGCCGAAGGCGCCCCCAATCTCGACACTCGATCGTGTCCAACACGTCGCATACCGCCGGCACCTGCTCTGCCACTTGCCGTGCCCTTTCTCCAAAAATCGCTCTACAAAGCAAAAACCCCTGACTTCCAGGGGCTTTGCAATGCGGCTGAATGGAGTCGAACCATCACGCCCCGTTAGGGGCACAAGGCCCTCAACCTTGCGCGTCTACCAGTTCCGCCACAGCCGCTCGAGGGGGGTCGATTCTAGATGTTCGGGCCGGGAGGGGGCTTCGCGTCGCTGGGAGCGGTGCTGCGGGTGGGTTTCCGGCTTGCGTGCGTCCGGGTCGGGCGGTACTCTGCGAACAGATGTTCGAACTGTCTGTGTGCGCTGCATCGTCGATCTAGGAGGATCGTTTGGTGGACCTTGACCTGACCAAGAGGCAGAAGGAGATCTTCGACTTCATCCGCCGTTATGCCGACAAAACCGGCTACCCGCCGACCGTGCGCGAGATTGGCAAAGCCGTCGGCCTGCATTCCTCCTCGACCGTACACGCCCACCTCGCCAACCTCGAGAAGATCGGGCTGCTGCGCCGCGACCCCTCGAAACCGCGGGCGATCGAGTTGCTCCTCGACAAGGCGAAGAAGACGATCCTGCCCGAGCAGGGGGGGCTGCCGTTGATCGGCCACGTCGCCGCCGGCGCCCCGATCCTCGCCGAGGAGAACATCGAGGAGTACATCGAGATCCCCGACGTGATCGGCGGCGAGGAAGGCGACTACGTGCTCCGCGTGCGCGGCGAAAGCATGGTCGGGGCCGGCATCTTCGGCGGCGACTACGTCATCGTCCGCCCCGCCGACGACGCCGCTGACGGCGAGATCGTCGTCGCGATGATCGGTGAGGAGGCGACGGTCAAGCGCTTCTTCCGCGAGTCCGACCACGTCCGCCTGCAGCCGGAGAACGAGACGATGGAGCCGATCCGCAGCGCCGAGGTGACGATCCTCGGCACGGTGATCGGCGTAGTGCGCAAGGTCTGATCAGGGCCACTTACCGGACTCGATCAGCTTCTTGTAGCGCCGCTGGCGCCGACGGGCGTCGCGCATCACCAGCGGCAGCAGGCGCAGCGCCAGCCTGGGAAACAGGTCGAAGAGGCGCAGCATCGGCCCGCGCCAGCGCGGTAACACGAGCAGCGGTCGCGGGCGTTCGGCCAGCTTGCCGGCAGCGGTCGCGACCTCGCCAGGGGTCAGCAGCCGGCCCGAGAAGGAGCCGGCGGCCTCCGGGTCGTCGAGCTTGTCGGCGAGCATCGGCGTCCAGATGCCGTCCGGGCAGAGCGCCGAGAGATCGACTCCACCGACTCCTTCGCGGCGCAGGTCGAAGAGCGTGCCCAGAGTGAAGGCCATCGCCGCGTGCTTGCTGGCCGAGTAGTTGACCTCGCCCGGCGCCGCCACCAACCCCGCCAGCGAGATCACGTTGATCACGTGGCCGTGGCCGGCCGGGACCATCCGCTCCAACGCCGCGATCGTGCCGTTCATCGTGCCCAGGGCGTTGACGTCGAGCATCGACCTGCGGGCGGCCTCGTCCTGCCGCCACGAGGGCCCGGTCGCGAGCACACCGGCGTTGTTGACCCAGAGGTCGAGCCCGCCACCGCGCGTGGCGGCGGCCGCCGCGGTTGCGCGGCAGGCCTCCTGATCGGTCACGTCGAGTTCGGAGGAGGTGGCGCCGGCGCCGATCTCGGCCGCGGTTGAGGCCGCAGCGCTCGCGTCGAGGTCGGTGGCCTGGACCAGATAGCCGCGGCCGGCCAGGTCCAGCGCGATCGCACGGCCCAGCCCGCTCCCCGCTCCAGTGACGACCGCTACCGGCATGGTGCGGATCATCCCTTATGCGCCGGTTTGCAGCGGGCGCGTTTGGGTCTACCATTCCCCTTGCGGGCCGAGCGACCGCGGGGGGAGAGAAAACCCTTCGAGGAAAGTCCGGACACCACAGGGCGAGGCGGTGGGTAACGCCCACCCGGGGAAACCCGCGGGAAAGTGCCACAGAAACATACGGCCGATGGCGCAGCCGCACGTGAGCTGCGTACAGGCAAAGGTGAAATGGTGCGGTAAGAGCGCACCGGCGCCGCGGCGACGCGGCGGCCAGGCAAACCCCGCCCGGTGCAAGGCCAAACAGGATCGTCGACCCTGCCCGGCGAGGTCCAGGTAGGCCGCAGGGCCGCTCCGGCGGCCCCGCCGCGACTGCGGTCGCGGCGAGATAGATGGTCGTTCCCGACAGGATCCGGCTTACAGGCCCGCTGCGGAAGGCCCCCTCCCCCGGGAGGGGGCCTTCTCAACAACCTCTTCACGGTTTTCTGTCTTAGCGTTTGCTAACCTGCCGCCAACTTCCGCTGAATCTCCGCCACATACTGCGGGGAGCGGGGGACCCAAAAGTTGGGGCGAATCGCCGGCATCTGCCGCGTAGCGCAGCTCTTTCAGCGCGAGCCCGTCAGCTAACCCCGTAAGCGCCCGAAAGAGCGATGAAGACTGGAACCGACCGCCTCTGGCGGAAATATCGATCGTCTGCGGCCCCGCTGCTGGTTGCCGCGCTGCTTGCCTGCGCGCCGGCGGCCGCCCAGGGGGCCACCGGGGGCGCGACGACGACCGCCTCCAACAAGGCCCAGGCGGGCAGCGGTCTCGCCTTCACGGGTCTGCGCTGGGCCGGCGCCACCTGGTACGGCCCCGGCCTCTACGGCCGCAGCACCGCCTGCGGCAAGGTGCTTCGACCCGGCCTGCTCGGCGTCGCCCACCGCAACCTCCCCTGTGGCACCAGGGTCAAGTTCGTCTACCGCGGCCGTCAGGTCGTCACCCGGGTGATCGACCGTGGCCCCTACAGCCACGGCAACGACTGGGACCTGACCCTGGCCGTCGCCCGCATCCTGCGCTTCGAGCGCGTCGGCCGCGACCACGTCGGCTTCGCCCTCTCGCGCAAGTTCGCCCGCAAGCTGCGGGCGAAGCGCCGCAGCTCCCGCTGAGCGCCTGGCCGGAGGCTAGTATTCCCTGTCCTAGCAGGACTTTTCTACGAGAGGAGCACGGGTAATGTCGAGGTCTTTCCTGATCGCAGCGGCCACCGTCTGCCTGCTTGCCGCAGTGGTCGTGGCCGCCGGCGCCGGCGCCGCGACCACGTCGCGCACCACGGTCGTCCTCGGCAGCACTGCCAACAGCCCCGACCCCTCCTGTCCTGAGCTGCCCTGCCAGGCGGTCGGCAGCGTCACCGGCTTCCAGGTCAGCACCAACCAGTCGCGCCTTCCCTTCCGCGTTCCCGGCGACGGCAAGGTCAAGGCCTGGACGTTGACCCTGGCCCAGCCGACCAACCGCCAGCGCGCTTTCTTCAACGGCTTCTTCGGCACCCCGCCCGAGGCGCGGCTGGCGATCCTGCGCCGCATCCCCGGCAGCAGGCCGCCGCGCTACAACCTGCGCAGCCAGAGTTCGGTCCACGTGCTGACCCCGTTCCTCGGCCAGACGGTCAAGTTCGGCGCCAACCTGCGCGTGCGCAAGGGCGACATCGTCGGCCTCGCGATCCCGACCTGGGCCCCGGCGTTCGCCCAGGATCTCAGCGCCAGGAACGCCTGGCGCGCCAGCCGCGAGCCGGGCAGGTGCACCAACACCACCGACGTCCGCCAGGGCAGGGCCCACCAGCGCCGCAACACCCGCGCGACCTACGGCTGCCGCTACAGCACCGCGAGGCTGCTGTACACGGCAACCGTGGTCTTGAATTAGGCGGCGGCGGGGAGGACTTCAGGCGTCGCCTGGTCCCTGGGCAGCGCCGCCGCGCTCGCGATCAGGCTCTGGAACTCGTTCAGCGCCAGCTGGCCGACCGCCTCGAGGATCTCCTCGTCGCTCCAGCCGATCTCACGCGCCTCCTCGTGCAGGTGGTGGGGAGGAGCGCCCTCGGGGTCGAGCGTCGCCTGCAGGTACTCGAGCAGGGCAGCCTCCTTCTCGTCGCCTGAGCTGAAGCTGCGTGCCCGCGAGACCTCGTCCAGCCCGAGGCCGGCGCGCCGCGCCGACTTCGCGTGCTGGGCGATCGAGTACTCGTCGTGGCGGTGCTCGGCGACAGCCAGCGCGATCCTCTCGCGCGTGGCAAGGGGGAGGACGCCGCCGCGCAGCTCCGAGCGCATCCGCGTGTAGGCGCGCAGGACGGCGGGGGCGCCGGCGAGCACGCCGACGAACTTGGTCACCGCGCCGCCGGCAGCCTGGATGCTCTTGATCAGGGGAGCACTCTCCTCCGGAGCCGTCAACTCGTCGTGGATTTGGAACCTGCTTACTGCCGTTTTAACCGTCACTTGCATCCCGCCTTTGGCTCGATCTGCTGGATTCCGCTTCACAGAGCCTTTATGTGGCCTTTACTTTACTTTGAGCCCTTAACTTACGAGAAGTAAGTTATAGCGCGATCCGGACGCCCTCGCAACCGCTCTGCGGCGTGCGTCACATACCCGTAATACGTCGATCCGCACCTCCTCGGTTCAGTTCGCCTATCTTTGCCCCTCCCCGCGCCCAAACAGCCGAAGGAGACCCGGAGATGGCAGACCAGCCGACGAGTGCCGCCGATGTAGTCGAGATCGTCAAGGAGCGCGACGTCCGCTTCATCCGACTCTGGTTCACCGACGTGCTCGGCCAGCTGAAGAGCTTCTCGATCAACTCCTCCGAACTCGAGGACGCGCTCGAGGGCGGCATGGGCTTCGACGGCTCCTCGATCACCGGCTTCAACCCGATCGAGGAGTCGGACATGATCGCGATGCCCGACCCCTCGACCTTCGCCCTGATCCCCTGGCGGCCCGAAGGCGAGAATGCGGTTGCGCGGATGTTCTGCGATGTCCGTGTGCCCGGCGGCGACCCCTACGAGGGCGACCCGCGCTGGATCATGCGGCGGGCGCTGAAGCGGGCCGAGGAGCTCGGCTTCGACTCCTACAACATCGGCCCCGAGCTCGAGTTCTTCTACTTCCGCTCGGCCAAGCCCGAGGGGGGCGTGCCGGAGGTGCTCGACGAGGGCGGCTACTTCGACCTGACCACGCTCGACGCCGGCTCCGATGTGCGCCGCGACACCGTGCTGGCGCTGGAGAAGATGGGCATCCACGTCGAGTACACCCACCACGAGGTCGGGCCCTCTCAGCACGAGGTCGACATGCGCTACAAGGACGCGCTGCAGATGTCGGACGACTGCATGACCTACCGCATCGTGGTCAAGGAGTACGCGATGAAATACGGCTGGCACGCGACCTTCATGCCGAAGCCGCTGTTCGGCGAGAACGGCTCCGGCATGCACGTCCACCAGTCGCTGACCAAAGACGGCAGGAACGCCTTCTTCGATGCCGACGACCCCTATTACCTCTCGTCCACGGCGAAGGCCTTCATCGCCGGCCAGCTGCGCCACGCGCGCGAGATATCACCGCTCTTCGCGCAGTGGGTCAACTCCTACAAGCGGCTCGTGCCCGGCTTCGAGGCGCCGGTCTACCTCGCCTGGTCGCGGCGCAACCGCTCGGCGCTGATCCGGGTGCCGCTCTACCACCCCGGCAAGGAGGCGGCGACGCGGGCCGAGCTGCGCTGCCCCGACCCCGCCGCCAACCCCTATCTGTGCTTCGCCGGCATGCTGCAGGCCGGGCTCGAGGGGATCGAGAAGGGCTACGAGCTGCCCGAGCCGATGGAGCAGAACCTCTACCACCTCTCGCCGGAGGAGCGCTCGCAGCGCGGCATCGAGCAGTTGCCGGAGACGCTGGGAGAGGCGATCGACATCGCCGCCGACTCGGAGCTGGTCCTGCGCACGCTGGGCGAGCACACCTTCCGCCGCTTCATCGAGATCAAGCGGCAGGAATGGGACGAGTACCGGGTGCAGGTAACCCCGTACGAGATCGAGAACTTCCTACCGGTTCTCTGAGGGCTTCGCCAGCGCCGAGGGCCACCAGAACTTGTCCCCGAGGGTCAGGGCTATGGCGGGGACGAGGATGCTGCGGACGAGGAAGGTGTCGAGCAGGACGCCGAAGGCGACCACGAAGCCGATCTCGGTGAGGAAGACGAGCGGCAGCGAGGCGAGCACCGAGAAGGTGCCCGCGAGAACGATGCCGGCGCTGGTGATGACCGCGCCGGTGACGGCGAGCGCGCGCAGGATCCCCTGGCGGGAGCCGTGGGCGATCGTCTCCTCGCGGGCGCGGGCGATCAGGAAGATGTTGTAGTCGACCCCGAGTGCGACGAGGAAGACGAAGGCGAAGAGCGGCAGCGAGGGGTCGGAGCCGGGGAAGCCGAAGATCACGTCGAAGACGAAGTAGCCGACGCCGAGCGCGGCGAGGAAGCTGAGGATCACGGTGCCGACCAGGACCAGCGGCGCGATCAGCGCCCGCAGCAGCCCGATCAGGATCAGCAGCACGACGACGAGCACGATCGGCGGGATCACCAGCGAGTCGCGGCCGGCCGCGTCGCGGACGTCGAATTCGATCGCGGTCGGGCCGCCGACAAGCGCGTCGGGCGAGGCTTCGTGGGTCGCGTCGCGGATCGGTTCGACCAGGTCGAAGGCCTCGGTCGAATACGGTTCGATTCCCAGCGTCGCCTGCACCAGCGTGCCCGGCGCGCCCTGCTCGACCGGCCCCGAGACGGCCTCGACGCCGCCGACCGCGGCGACCGATTCGCGCACGGCGGGCACTTCGGAGGCCTGCGGCACGACGATGTCGGTCAGCGCAGTGGTCCCGTTGGGGAAGCTCTTGCTGAGCAGCTTCTGGCCTTCGACCGATTCGACTTCGGTCGTATAGCTGTCTTCGGCGGTGAGGTCGGTGGAGAAGAAGGCGAAGCCGCCGCAGAGGACGAGTAGGACCGCCAGCGAGCCGACCATTACCCGCTGCGGGCCGCGGGCGACGCGGTCGCCGACCCGTTTCCAGAAGCCGTGGGTGGCGTCGGCGGTGTGCTCGAGCCGGTGGCGGCGGATCTCGTAGGGGGTGAAGACCGCGCGGTCGAGCGGGCCGACGATCAGCGAGGGGAAGCGACGGCCGCTGAGCCTGCGCAGGAGCCAGTTGAGCAGGACCAGCGGCAGCAGGGCGAAGACCAGCAGGGAGGCGAGCACGACGCGGACGATCGCGCCGAGCGCGCTGCCCTCGACGATGCCCCGGCGCGCGCGCTCGGAGACCTCGCCGGCGGCGGGCGCGGTCTCCTCGGTGTGCGGGACGAAGGGCCAGAAGGCGCGGCGGCCGAAGATCGTCAGCAGCGCCGGCAGCAGGGTCAGCATCGAGAGCGCCGCGCAGGCGATCCCGATCGCCGCGATCGGGCCGAGGCCGGCGGTGCCGTTGACCTTGGCCAGGGTGAGGCAGAGCAGGGCGGCGATGACGGTCGCCGCCGAGGCGAAGATCGCCGGCCCGGCCGAGGCCAGCGCCGTGCGCATCGCGGCGTGCTTGTCCTCGGTCTTGTGCAGCTCCTCGCGGTAGCGGGCGACGAGCAGCAGCGCATAGTCGGTCCCGGCGCCGAGCACGAGCACCGACATGATCGAGCTCGACTGGCCGTTGATCGT
>Ga0102946_1000278_pt1 | contig 17934 bp, 17 predicted proteins | sample SalPon2A_A_D1_MG_FD_78209 | JGI IMG/M metagenome (GOLD analysis project Ga0102946, IMG submission 78209) | Soil microbial communities from South San Francisco under conditions of wetland restoration - Salt Pond MetaG R2A_A_D1_MG | ecosystem: Environmental > Terrestrial > Soil > Wetlands | place... | reverse complement strand
GCCGCTCCCATACCCTCCGCGGGGATGAGCGACGAACTTCGCTACGAGCGCGCCGACGCGGCGGCGGTGCTGACGGTCGACCGCTCCGAGCGGCGCAACGCGATCGACGCCGCGGCGGCGGAGGCCTTCCGCCAGGGGTTGAGGGACTTCGAGGCCGACGAGGGCGCCCGCGTGCTCGTGCTCACCGGCGCCGGTGGCGAGGCCTTCTGCGCCGGCGCCGACCTGAAGGCGATGAACCTCGACGTCCGCAACCCGGACGGGCCGATGGGCCCGACCCGGCTGACTCCGGCGAAGCCGGCGATCGCCGCGATCGACGGCTGGTGCCTGGCGGGCGGCGTCGAGCTGGCGCTCTGGTGCGACCTGCGGATCGCCACGCCGCAATCGACGTTCGGTCTCTTCGAGCGCCGCTGGGGAGTGCCGCTGCTCGATGGTGGCACGCAGCGCCTGCCGCGCACGATCGGCATGGGTCGCGCCCTGGATCTGATCCTCACCGGCCGGCCGGTTGACGCTGAGGAGGCGCAGCGGATCGGGCTCGTCAACGAGGTTGTCGAGCCCGGCGGCCACCTCGGCCGGGCGCTCGAGCTGGCCGAGAAGATCGCGAGCTTCCCACAGGAGACGATGCTCGCCGACCGCCGTGGCGCGCTCGAGGGCTTCGGCAAGCCGCTCGCCGAGGGCCTCGCGCTCGAGGCCGAGCTCGGCAACCGGGTGCTCGAGATCGCGGTCGAGGGCGCGGCCCGCTTCGCCGGCGGCGAGGGCCGCCACGGCGAGTTCCCGGACTAGGCCTCGCGGGTCACGCGCCGCATCTCGCCTTCGGCCGCTTCCGGGCCCAGGTAGGGCATCAGCACGGCGAAGACGAGGTCGGGCAGGATCCGCTTCAGCTCCGGCCCGCGCCCGGCGCGGACCTCGTCGAAGATCATCGAGGTGGCGCCGCCGACGGCGAAGCGGGCGGTGTCGGCCGGTAGCGCTTCGCCCTGGTCCGAGTAGTTGCGGCCCTTCTCGAGGAAGGGAGTGAAGCGGGCCAGCATCGCGCGGTAGCGCTCACGGGCGTCGTCACCGGCTGCGGTCACCTCGACCATCGCCAGGCGGGCGATGTCGGCCTCCGTCGCGAGCAGATCGACCAGCGCTCCCAGGCCGGCGGCGATCTGCTCCGGCCAGGGCTCGCCGTCGGCGGCCTCGAAGGCGGCGTTCACATGTGCGACGAGCACGTCGAAGACCGCGTCGTAGGCCTCGAGGAAGCATTCCTCCTTGTTCGCGAACATCTCATCGAAGGTCTCGCGCGGGACGCCGGCGAACTCGACCACGTCGTCGACGGTGGTCGCCTCGTAGCCCTTCGTCGCCGCTGTCTTCACCATCGCCTCCAGCAGGCGCTCGCGCTCTGAGCGAACCGCGTAAGCCCGAGGCAATTGGGGCGTTTCCATCGCCACCCAATTTAGGGCAGGACCAGCAGCCTGTCCAACCGCCGCAACTGGGCTCGCGCGGCTTCAGCCGCCCGCCTCGGCGCCGATCTCGGCGTCGAGCTTCTGTGCGGCGGTGCGGGCGGCGTCGGCGAAGTCCTCGCCTTCGGAGGCGTAGATGAGCGAGCGCGAGGCGGCGATCAGATAGGCGGCGCTGCCCGCCTCGCGATTGGCGGCGACGGTGGCGGCGAGGTCGCCCCCCTGGGCGCCGACGCCGGGGATCAGGATCGGCATCGAGGCGGGCACATCGGCGCGGATCGCGCCCATCTCCCCGGGATAGGTGGCGCCGACGACGAGGCCGCAGTTGCCGGCCTCGTTCCAGTCGCGGGCGACGGCACGGGCGACGCGGCGGTAGAGCGGCAGGCCCTCCGCGTCCTCGATGTCCTGCAGCTCGCCGGCCCCGGGGTTGGAGGTGCGGGCGAGGACGAAGATGAGCTTCTCGGCCCGCTCGAGGAAGGGCGCGAGCGCCTCGCGGCCGAGGTAGGGATGGACGGTGATCGCGTCGGCGCCGAGGTCGTCGAAGGCAGCAGCCACGTAGCCGGCGTTGGTCGAGCCGATGTCGGCCCGCTTCGCGTCGAGGATCGCCGCGGCCGTGGGGGCGAGCTCGCGTATCGCCGCGATCGTCCCGGCCAGCGCCCGGTGCCCGTCGGCGCCCAGCGCCTCGTAGAAGGCCGCGTTGGGCTTGTAGGCGGCGGCGACCTCGGCGGTCGCGGCGACGATCGCGCGGTTGAACTCGAGCACCCGCTCGGCCGGCGAGCCGTTCGGAGCGACTGACTCCGGGATCCGCTCCGGATCGGTGTCCAGCCCGACCGCCAGGTGCCGACCCGCCGCAAAATGTCCCGCCAGCAACTCGGCGCAGGAGTCGGGTCGGCTCATGGGCCGCAGCGTATAGCGCCGGCCGACAGCCGATCTCACCGGCACTCAGATCTGACGCCCCGCCCACGCAGCTCTGACCCAGGCGAAAAGAAACCTTTCGTAAGTGGACTCTTTCGGCGACGTATACGAACATATGTTCGTATGACGGCTCTCGTCTCCGATCTCCCCGTCGCCGCCCTGAGCGGCCGGCTGGGGCTGCCGGAGCGCGAGGCCGCCGACCTGGCCGAGACGCTGCGGCGGTTGGGGATCGGCACGCTGGGGGAGCTGGGGAGGCTCTCGCCCGGCGATGTCGCCGACCGTTTCGGCCCGGCCGGGACACTGGCGCTGCGGATCGCGCGCGGCGAGGAGGAGCTGCTCGCCCTCACCGTCCACGGCGCCTGGGAGGAGCTGGTCGAGGAGATCGACCTGCCCGAGGGCACGGCCGGCAGCCAGTTGGAGCGCGCGCTCGAGCTGCTGGTCGATCGACTGCTCGCCGCGCCGCAGCGCAAGGGGCGATCGTTGCTGGGGCTCCGCCTCGGTGCGCTGTTGAGTGACGGCGGCAGCTGGAGCGTCGCGCAGGGACTCGGCCGGCCGACTGCGTCGAGCCGGGCCCTGCGCGCCGTGCTCCTGCCCCGCCTGGAGCAGCTGCCGGCCCCCGCCGTGACGCTCTCGCTGCGCGCGGTCGGGCTCGGTGACCGCGCCGCCGAGCAGGTCGAGCTCGCGCTGCATGGCGACGAGTCCCGTCGCCACCGCCTCGCCGCCGCCCTGCGCGAGGTCCGCGCCGCCCAGGGCGCCGACGCGCTGCTCAAGGTCCTCCCGGTCGACTCCGCCTCGCGCGTGCCCGAGCGCCGCGCCATGCTGACGCCGTTCCCCGTGCCGTCGCGGTGAGCGCGGGGGCGGGCAGCGGCATGACGCCGGGGGTCCGGCGGCTCTACGCACCGCGGCGGGTCGCGATCGAGGTCGACGGGGAGGGGGTTCCGACCGCGGTCGAGGGGGTGGAGGTCGTCTCGGTGCGCGAGGAGTGGCTGGTCGAGGACCGTTGGTGGACGCCGCGGCGGATCTGGCGGCACTACTTCGAGCTGGTCCTGATCGACGGGCGCGACACGGTCGTCTTCCGCGACAGCCGTCGGCGCTGGCGCCGGCAGCGCGCCTGAGCGATGCCGTGTCCGGCGCTTCATACATAGAGCTGCACGCGCACTCGGCCTTCTCCTTCCTCGACGGCGCCTCGACCCCGACCGAGCTCGCCGCCGCTGCGGCGGCGAGGGGTTACCCGGCCTTCGCCCTCACCGACCACGACGGGATCTGGGGCTCGATGGAGTTCGCCCACGCCTGCAAGGGCTTCGGCGTGCGGGCGATCACCGGCGCCGAGCTGACCGTGGGCCCATCGGCAGCCCATCTGACGCTGCTGGTTGAAGATGCGGAGGGCTACCGCAACCTCTGCCGGCTGCTGACCGAGGCGCATGCGCACACCCGCGACAACGCGACGCGCACGGCGGGGCAGCCGGCGGTCGCCCTGGAGCAGCTCGAGGCGCGGGCCGCGGGGCTGGTCTGCCTCTCCGGCTGCGCCCGCGCCGGGCTGCTCGCCGGCGCCTGGGAGCGCGGCGACCTCCGCGGCGCGGCGGCGCTCGGCCGGCGCCTGCTGGCCATCTTCGGCCGCGACCGCTTCCGCATCGAGTTGCAGCGCCCCTACTCGCGCCGCGACCGGGCGCGCAACCGCTGGCTCGCCGGCCTCGCCGAGCGGCTCGGCGTCGCCTGTGTCGCCACCGGCAACGTGCACTCGCACTCGCGCCGCCGGATCCCCCTGCAGGACGCCTTCGTCGCCACCCGGCTCGGCACGACGCTGGAGGCGAGCGAGCCGCAGCGGCGCGGCAACTCGAGCTCGGCGCTGGCTTCGCCGGAAGGGATGGCGAAGCGCTTCGCCGAGCACCCCCCTGCGGTCACCGAGACCCTGCGCCTTGCCGAGCGGCTGCGCTTCGACCTGACCGAAGAACTCGGCTATCGCTATCCGGGCTCCGAAGACCCGGACGCCGACAGCAAGCTGAAGGGAACCTGCGAGGCGCGCCTCGGCGAGCGCTACGCCGACTCCCCCCATCGGGCCGAGGCCGAGGCCCGGCTCCAGACCGAGCTGGTGACGATCGCCAAGCTCGGCCTCGCCGGCTTCTTTCTCCTGCACCGCGACCTGCTCGAGCTCGCCCGGGAGGTGGCGCTCGAGGTGCGCGGGCCCGAGTCGGCGCGATCTGTCTTGCCTCCGGGGAGAGGGAGGGGCTCCAGCGTCAGCTCGATCGTCTGCTACCTGACCGGGCTCTCGCACGTCGACCCGGTCAAGGCGGGGCTCTTCGCCGGCCGCTTCCTCAACGACGAAGCCGAAGCGATGCCCGACATCGACCTCGACTTCCCGCGCGACATCCGCGAGGTGCTGATCCCGCGCGTGCACGCTCGCTACGGCGCCGGGCGCTCGGCCCTGGTCGCCGCCTTCCCCACCTACCGCCCGCGCGGCGCCGTGCGTGACCTTGGCAAAGCCCTGGCGTTGCCCCCGGCCGAGATCGAGCGGGTCGCGAAGACCGTCGGCTTCCACGAGCGCGGCGGTGAGATCGAGCGCGACATCGTCGCCGCGATCGGCGTCGATCGCGCCCGCTCGCACGGCTGGCAGGTGCTGATCGGGCTGACCGCCGAGGCGATGGGCCTGCCCCGCCATGCCTCCCAGCACCCGGGCGGGATGGTGATCTCGACCCGGCCGCTGATCGATGTCTGCCCGATCGTGCCGGCGGCGATGGCGGGGCGGCAGATCGTCCAGTGGGACAAGGACTCCTGCGCCGACGCCGGCCTGCTCAAGATCGATCTGCTCGGGCTGGGGATGCTCTCCGCGGTCGAGCGCTGCGTCGAGGAGGTCGGCCGGGCGCGCGGTGAGCGGCTCGATCTCTCGCGGATCCCGCTCGACGACGCCGAGACCTACGAATCGATCCGCGCCGCGGAGACGACCGGCGTCTTCCAGATCGAGAGCCGTGCGCAGATGCAGATGCTTCCCCGCACCCGGCCACGGAACCTCGACGACCTGACCGTGCAGGTGGCGCTGGTTCGGCCCGGCCCGATCCAGGGCGGCGCCGTCCACCCCTATATAGAGAGGCGCAAGCGGCTACGCGAGGACCCCGGCTTCGAGATTCCCTACGAGCATCCGCTGCTGGAGCCGGTGCTGCGCGAGACGTTGGGCACGATCGTCTACCAGGAGCAGGTGATCGAGGTGTCGATGGCGCTGGCCGGGTTCAGCTCGGCCGAGGCCGAGGGGCTGCGGCGGGCGATGAGCCGCAAGCGCTCCGAGGCGGCGATCGAGGAGCACCACGACCGCTTCCTCGTCGGCGCGGTGGGCAACCGGGTCCCGCTGGAGACCGCGGAGCGGGTCTGGCAGCAGATCCAGGGCTTCTCCGGGTTCGGCTTTCCCAAGGCGCACTCGGCCGCCTTCGGCCTGCTCGCCTACCAGTCGGCCTGGCTACGGATCCACTACGCGCCGGAGTTCCTCTGCGCGCTGCTCAACGAGCAGCCGATGGGCTTCTACCCGCCCGACGCGCTCGCCCACGAGGCGCAGCGCCGCGGCATCCGCCTCGCCCCGCCCGACGCCAACCGCAGTCGCCCCCTCTGCCACGTAGAGACCCCCCGCCGACGGGCCGCAAACCGGACAGATAGTCCGGTTTGCGGCCCGTCGGCCCCGGAGGTGCGGGGTGGGCTGGTCGTGCGGATCGGGCTGGGATACGTGAAGGGCGCGCGCGAGGAGGAGATGCGGGGGCTGGTCGCCGAGCGCGATCGCGGCGGGCCCTACCGCGACCTCGCCGACCTCGCCTCGCGCAGCGGCGCGAGCCGTGACGGCCTCGAGCGCCTCGCCTGGGCCGGCGCCCTCGACGGCCTCAGCTCAGACGACCCGCGTTCGCTCTTCGTCGCGCAGAGGGCGACAAACGACGAACGCGCCGACCGCCGCCGGGCTTTGTGGGACGCGGGGACGGCGGCGACGGCGCGGCGGCAGGGGGAGGGGACGCAGCTGGCGCTGCCGCTGGAGACGCCGGCGGCGCCCGAGCTGGCGCCGCTGGGGGAGTGGGGCGAGGCGATCGCCGACTACGGGATGACCGGGATGACGCTGGGCGAGCACCCGATCGGGCTGATGCGCGACCGGCTCGACCCGGCGCCGGCGCGCAGCGACGAGCTCGAGCGGATCGAGGACGGCGCGACCGTCGAGGTCGCGGGCATGGTCGTCGCCCGCCAGCGCCCCGAGACCGCCAAGGGGGTCGTCTTCATGCTGCTCGAAGACGAGCGCGGCACGGTCAACCTGATCGTGCCTCCGCCGGTCTACGAGCGCCATCGGGCCGAGGTCCGAGCCTCGCCCCTGGTTCGCGCCAAGGGCAGGCTGGAGCGCCGCGAGGGGACGATCAACGTGCTGGTAAGCGAGGTGACCGAGCTGCGCCGCACGCAGATGGACGATGTCGCGCCCGCAGGCCACAGCTTCGGTCGCCGCGGCAGCCGGCCGGTGCGATCGTCCGTATAGACCTAGGACGGGCAGGGCTCCGGCATCGGGAAGAGGGCGAAGAAGTTGCGCACGGCGCGCTTCCCGCCCTCGATCTCGACCCCGCCGGAAGCGAGCGCGGCGTCGAGCGAGAGCTCGCCGCTGAGCAGGGCGGCGAGCAGTCCCGGCTCGGCCACGGCGATCGTCGCGGTGGGGGAGCCCGGGGCGCCGCGCTCCAGCTCGAGCCCGCCGACGCCGACGCCGACGCGGTAGTCGTCCTCGGCGATCCGCAGTGCGTAGCCGGCCTCGAGCCCGTTCGCGGCCTCGGCGTCGAATAGCGAGCGCAGCGCAAGCACGATCGAGTCGGAGCCGATCTCGCGATGCTCGGGCGGGGCCGGCGAGCGCGCGCCCCAGGCGCCGAGCCGCGTCACGATCGGCTCCAGCTCCGCCCCCCACTCGGTCAGCTCATAGACCTGGGCCGCCGCGGGCGGCGGCAGCTTGCGCTTGCGCACGATGTTGTGGCTCTCGAGCGAGCGCAGGCGCTCGGAGAGGATGTTGGGGCTGGCGTGGGGCAGCCCGTCGCGCAGGTCGGTGAAGCGCTTCGGCCCGAGCAGCAGCTCGCGCACGATTAGCAGCGCCCAGCGCTCCCCGACCAGGTCGAGCGCGTGGGCGAAGCGGCACGCCTCCCCGTATGAGCGCGTGGTTCCCATTGGCGACCAGTCTAACTCCTTCATACGAAATTGCAACTGGCTGGTCCTTTTTCTGAACTATTTGCTACTGTGCCGCGATCTTGCAGACCAGGCCCCCGAGGAGGTGGACGGATGACCGCAGGCAACGAGCACAACCGCTGGATCGCCCTCTACGTCCTCTGCGCGGGGATGCTGATGATCGTCCTCGACATCACGATCGTCAACGTGGCGCTGCCCTCGATCCAGGACGACCTCGGCTTCTCCCAGGCCAACCTCGCCTGGGTGGTCAACGGCTACCTCGTCCCCTTCGGCGGGCTGCTGCTGCTCGCCGGCCGGCTCGGTGACCTGCTCGGCCAGCGCCACGTCTTCCTCGCCGGGCTGGCGATCTTCACCGCCGCCTCGCTGCTCTGCGGCCTCGCGCAGAGCCAGGAGATGCTGATCGGCGCCCGCTTCGTGCAGGGGATCGGCGGCGCGCTGACCTCGGCCGTGATCCTGGGGATGATCGTGACCCTCTTCCCCGAGCCGCGCGAGCAGGCGAAAGCGATCGGCGTCTACGGCTTCGTCGCCTCCGCCGGCGGCTCGATCGGGCTGCTGATCGGCGGCGTGCTGACCGAGGCGATCGCCTGGCACTGGATCTTCTTCATCAACGTCCCGCTCGGCCTGCTCACCGCCTTCCTCAGCCTGCGCTTCGTCCCCGACCCCACCGGGCTGGGACTGCACAAAGGGGCCGACTTCCCGGGTGCGGTGCTGATCACCGGCGGCCTGATGGTCGGCGTCTACGCGATCCTCGAGGTCGCCGAGCAGGGTTGGGGATCGGCCCAGACGCTGATCCTCGGCGCGGTCTCGGTGGCGGCGATCGTCGCCTTCCTCGTCCGCCAGACGCGGATCGAGAACCCGCTGATGCCGCTGCGGCTGTTCCGCTCGCGCAACGTCTCCGGCGCCAACGCGCTGCAGATGCTGCTCGTCGCCGGGATGTTCTCGATGTTCTTCCTCGGCGCGCTCTACCTGCAGCGGATTCTCGGCTACGACCCGCTGCAGGTCGGCCTCGCCTTCCTGCCGACGACCGTGGTGATGGGCACGCTCTCGCTCGGCTACTCCGAAAAGCTGATCATGCGCTTCGGCCCGCGCAACATGCTGATCCCGGGGATGGTCCTGATCTCGCTCTCGCTGCTGCTCTTCGCCCGCACCCCGGTCAACGGCGCCTACCTCGCCGACCTGCTGCCGCCGCTGCTGCTGATCGGCATCGGCATCGGGATCTCCTTCCCCTCGCTGATGACGCTGGCGATGTCCGGCGCGACGCCCGAAGACGCCGGTCTCGCCTCGGGCGTGGTCAACACCAGCGCCCAGGTGGGCGGCGCGATCGGGCTCGCCGTGCTGGCTACGCTGGCATCCGAGCGCACGCAGGCCCTGCGCGATGCCGGCGAGGCCGGCGGCGCGGCGCTCAACTCGGGCTTCCACCTCGCCTACGTCGTCGCCGCGGGGCTCGTCTTCGTCGCGCTCGGCATCGCCGTCTTCGTGCTGCGCTCCGAACCGATGCCCGACCCGGCGGCTATGGCCGAGGAGGCCTACTCGGAGGCCTGACGAGGCCGAAGCCCGAATCGCCGAGTGGTCACTTGGCCGCCGAATACGGGGCCAAAGTGTCCACTCGTCGCGTCGCCGAACGCCTCTCAGCCCGCGGCTTCGGCTCGCCTCAGCCCGCCGCGCGCCCAGGCGGCGAAGAGCAGCGGCAGCGTAGGGTGAAAGCGGCAATGGCGGTCGAGACCAGATACGCGCGCAGCGGCGATCTCAGCATCGCCTACCAGACGATCGGCGAGGGCGACCTGGACATCGTCGTCGCTTTCCAGTTCGTCTCCCATCTCGACATGCTCTGGGAGAACGCCGCCGAGGCGAGCTTCATGCGCCGGCTCGGCAGGTTCGCCCGCGTGATCCTCTTTGACCGCCGCGGCGTCGGTCTCTCCGACCCGGCCGGCGGCGCGCCGACGCTGGAGGAGCGGATGGACGACCTGCGCGCCGTGATGGACGCCGCCGGCTCCGAGCGGGCGGCGCTGATCGGCATGTCGGAGGGGGCGACGATGAGCATGCTCTTCGCCGCGACCTACCCGGAGCGCGTCTCGGCGCTGATCCTCTGGGGCGCGATGGCGCGCTCGACCTGGGCCGAGGACTACCCTTGGGCGCCGCCACGCGAGGCGGTCGAGGAAGCGCAGGAGGAGCTGGTCGGGCCGATGTGGGGGCAGGGGGCGACCCTCGACATCTTCGCTCCGAGCGTCGCCGAGGATCCGCAGGCACGCGAGTTCCAGGCCCGCTTCGAGCGCCAGGCGGCAAGCCCGCTGCGGGTCCAGCAGCTGTTCGAGATGTTCCTCGATACCGACGTGCGCGACACGCTGCCGCTGATCCAGGCGCCGACCCTGGTCATGCATCGGCGCGGCGACCGCGCGGTCAACTACCGCGCCGCGCAGTGGCTCGCCGAGCAGATCGAGGGCAGCCGCTACATGGAGTTCGAGGGCGAGGACCACTTCCCCTGGGTCGGCGATGGCGAGGCCCCGTTGGCGGCGATCGAGGAGTTCCTCACCGGCGTGCGGCCGGCTCCGCTGACGCAGCGCGTGCTGGCGACGGTGCTGTTCACCGACATCGTCGACTCGACCCGGCGGGCGACCGAGCTCGGCGACGCGCGCTGGCGCGAGCTGCTGGGGCGCCACCAGGAGCTGACGCGCGAGCAGCTGCGGCGCTTCGAGGGGCGCGAGATCAAGACGACGGGAGACGGCTTCCTCGCCACCTTCGACGGCCCGACCCGGGCGGCCGAGTGCGCGCGGGCGATCGCCGAGGCGATGCCGGCCCTGGGGATCGCGGTGCGGGCCGGCCTGCACACCGGCGAGGTCGAGCTGATCGGCGACGACGTCGGCGGCATCGCCGTCCACGTCGCCGCCCGCATCGCTGCGCTGGCCGACGACGGCGAGGTGCTTGCCTCGCGCACGGTGCGCGACCTCGCGGCCGGCTCGGGTGTCGAGTTCGCCGCCGCCGGCCGCCACGAGCTCAAGGGCGTCCCCGATGAGTGGGAGCTCTACCACGTCGCCGCTCCCCCGCTTGCAGCAAGACTATAAAGCTGGTTATCTCAGGCAATAAGAGCTAATATGCCTTATATATGCCTGCTAAAGGAGATAGAGAGCGGAGGATTCCTCCCGCTGTGCGCCGTGCGCTTCGCGAGCTCGCCGACGATGTCGCGGTCTGGCGCCGCCTGCGCGGCCTGACCCAGGCCCAGCTGGCCGACCGGGCGGGCGTTTCCCGCGACACGGTTACCCGACTCGAGCGCGGCGACAGCGGCGTCAGCACCGAGAACCTGCTGCGCATCCTCCGGGGCCTGGGGATTCTTCCGAGCCTTTCCGCCGCCCTCGACCCCTACGCGAGCGATGTCGGCAGGCTGCGCTCCGAGGAGCGCCTGCCGCGCCGCGTTCGTCCTCGCAGCCTGGGGGGGAAGGACGATGGCTGAGGCTGAGGTGGTGGTGCAGATCGGTGGCGAAGACCTGCTCGCGGGGCGCCTCTGGCCGCATCGCCGGCGCAACAGGGAGTCGGCGACCTTCAGCTACTCGTCCGATTACCTCGCCGCCGACCGCGCGTACGAGCTGGATCCAGCGCTGCCCTTGCTTGGTGGCGCCCAGCAGACGCCCGCCGGCCGCGCGATGTTCGGAGCCTTCTCGGATTGCGCCCCCGATCGCTGGGGCCGCAGGCTGATCCAGCGCGAGGAGCGGCGCCGGGCGAATCGCGAGAAGACGACCGAGCGGAGCTTCGGCGAGGCCGACTACCTGCTCGGGGTTCGCGACGACCTGCGCCAGGGTGCGCTGCGCTTCCGCAATCCTGAGCAGGGCGTCTGGTTGGCCGGCGAGCAGGGCGGCGTCCCCGACCTGCTGCTGCTGCCGGGGCTGCTCGCCGATGCCGAGAGCGCGGAGCGCGACGAAGCGACCGAGGAGCAGTTGCGCCGGTTGCTTCGCGGCGGCAGCTCGCTGGGTGGCGCCCGCCCGAAGGCCCATGTCGTCGACGGCCACGGCCGCATTTCGATCGCCAAGTTCCCAAGCCCCGCCGACGACTGGGACGTGATGCGTTGGGAGTACGTGGCGCTCGAGCTCGCCCGCAGGGCGGGGGTCACGGTCCCTGACTCGAGCCTTCACGAGGTCGACGGCAAGGCGGTGTTGATCGTCGAGCGCTTCGACCGGGAGGGGGAGATCCGCCTCGGCTATGTCAGCGCGATGACGATGCTCGAAGCGACCGACGGCGACGGCGGCAGCTATCTGGACATCGCCGAGGTGATCGAAACCCACTCGGCGGACACTGCTGCGGAGCTGGCGCAGCTGTGGCGGCGCATCGCCCTCTCGGTGCTGATCTCCAACACCGACGACCATCTGCGCAACCACGGCTTTCTTCGCGCCAGCAGCGCCGGCTGGTCGCTCTCGCCCGCATTCGACCTCAACCCCGTGCCGGGAGGGGGACCGAAGCACCTCAGCACCGCGATCGACTACGAGTCCGACTTCGCCCGGCTCGACCTGCTGCTCGACGTGGCGGAGCACTTCCGCCTCGGTGGAGAGGACGCTCGCCGGATACTCACCGAGGTGAGCGCGGCGACGAGCGAGTGGCGTGCGGTGGCTGCCGGCGCGGGCATCGGCGGCGACGAGGTCGACCGCATGGCCTCGGCCTTCGAGCACGAGCAGTCCGAGGCCGCGCCAGCGCTGACAGGATGATCCTCGGGCGCGTTGGTGACGCTATGCGGAACTAACGCGCCCCGACGCCCAGATCGCCACGGGGGGCGGGGCCAGGAGCAGCGCGAGGGAGGCGAGCTCGGCGATCGCGTCGCCGGTCTCGAAGTTCTCCAGGTGGGTGGCGTGGAAGAGGAGATGGAGTGCGGCGGTCAGCAGCCAGGCCGAGCAGACGGCGCGGACCAGGGTCGGCTGCAGCGTCCAGGCGGCCCAGGCGAAGAGCACGGTGAAGCCGAGGTAGAGTCCGCCGACATCGGTGATCAGGTGCTCGTTGTACGGGGGGAGCAGGTCGACCCAGTGGCGCAGGAAAGGGAAGTCGTCGTAGAAGGCCTGCGGCGCCAGCGTCGCCGTCAGCCCGATCGAGGCGGCCGAGAGGGCAAGGATCGCGAGCGCGCCGCGGGTCGCGTTCGGCGATCTCATCCGACCGGGAGCGGCACGTGTCGCAGCTTTTCGGGGTTGCGGACGACATCGAGCGCGACGATGCGACCGGCGTCGATCGTGAACGAGAGCACGTTGAGATTCTCGCCCTCGTAGTAGACGAAACCGAGCTGCCCGTTGACCGTGCCGGGTGACCTCCGCAGCTCGAGGCCGGCGCGCTCCCGCCTGCGTTCCAGCGCGAGCAGCGCGCGCGCCACCCGTTCGGCCCCTTCCAGCGGGAAGCGCGCCGAGGGGACCCGGCCGCCGCCGTCGGAGCGGAACACGACCTCGGGGTCGAGCAGCTCGAGCAGCTGTTCCAGGTCTCCCATCCCGCAGGCTTCGGCAAAGGCGGCGACGATCCGCTCGTGTTCCTCTGCCGAAGCTGGGAATCGCGGTCGCCCCTGCTCGACATGGCGGCGGGCGCGCGCTGCCAGCTGGCGAACCGCCGCCGGTGAGCGGCCGACCACGTCCGCCACCTGGTCGAACGGCATCGCGAAGACGTCGTGGAGGAGGAAGGCGGTGCGCTCAGCGGGGGAGAGACGCTCCAGCACGACCAGCATCGCGGTGGCGACCGACTCGTCGAGGGTGACGCGATCCGCCGGCTCCTCGCCGGCCAGGTCTTCGACCAGCGGCTCGGGCAGCCACTGGCCGACGTAGTCCTCGCGTTGCCGTCGGGCCGTCTTCAGCGCATCGAGCGAGAGCCGGCCGACGACCGTGCTCAGCCAGGCGCGCAGGTCGTCGATCTCGCCGGCGCCGGTCCGCTGCAGGCGCAGCCACGCATCCTGCACCACTTCCTCTGCTTCGGAAAGGCTGCCGAGCGTGCCGTAGGCAAGCCGCAGCAGCTGCGGCCGCAGCTGCTCGAACGTCTCCGCGAGGTCATCCATCGGCGAGCCACCGCTCGAAGCTCGCACCACCGGCTGCCGCGGCGGGGTTGCACAACGCTCCTTCACGCGCCGGCCTGCCGATCTTGCCGAGCATCGGGATCCGCAGCGGCGCCAGCGTCCGGCCCCTCGCCCGCGTCCATGCCAAGGCCAGCTCGCTCAGCGTCCGCACCTGCGGACCGGCCAGGTCGGGCCGGCGCCCGGACGGGTCGGCATGAGCGGCAGCGGCGAGCCGCTCGGCGACCACGGCCACGTCCACCGGTTGCAGCCGGGCGCTGCCCCGCGGCGATACTCGCCAGCGTGCAGCGCCGGCGAAGGCCCAATCCAGCAGGTTGTGGAACTGAGTCGCGCGCAGCAGGCTCCAGGGCAGCGGCCCGGCGGCGATTGCCTCCTCCTGTTCGACCTTGACCTCGTAATAGGGCATCGGCACCCGGTCGCAGCCGACGATCGAGATCGCGACGTGGTGTCCGACCCCAGCCTCGGCGCCGGCGCGAAGCAGGCGCCGGGTTCCCTCGACCAGCACCGGCCCCGCGTTGCGGGGGGTCGAGTTCGAGGCGTCGACGACGACCTCGACACCGCTCAGAGCCCCGCTCAATCCGCTGCCGTCGGTGAGGTCGACCGCGCGGTGGACGACGTCGTCGGAGAGGGCGCCGCGGCCGCGGCTCAGCGCCAGCACCTTGTCGCCGCGGTCAGCGAGCTCCGCGCAGAGCGCCGTACCGAGTATTCCCGTGCCACCGACAACCGCCACCTTCATCGTGGGTCACCTCCGGATCGAACTGCGGGCCAGTCTCCTACATCAGAGACGACTCGACCGGCGCCGGCGTGACATCGACCGCGCCCGGAGGAGCGAAGCACGTCGACGTCGAGACCTCAGTCGCCCGCGGCGCTCAGTCCTCGGAGTCCTCACCCGGCCAGCGGCCCGTCGCCGAGGCGAAGCCGCGCCGCGCCCCGTGGTCGACCATGCCTTTGACCACGCGGAAGACGGCGCCCTCGATCAGCAGCGAGGCGACCAGCTTTGGGTAGGAGACGCGGCGCTGATCGGGCGCCGGCGTCTCCTCCTCGTCGATCAGCTTCCAGATCCGCTCGAAGCCCTTCTGGGCCGCGAACCCGGCGGCGAGGCCGGCGAGGATCCCGATCGGTCCGAAGAGCTTGGTCACGCCCTCGACTTACCCCGCGCCCGGCGGCCGGAAACGCCGTCGAACTCGTGCACGAGCCCGAGCGCGACGGCCATCTTGCGCACTTCGCCCGCCTGGTCGGCGAGCACGAAGCTGACGCCGGTGCCGCGGCGCCCGGCGCGACCGGTGCGGCCGACCCTGTGCACGTAGGCGTCGCGGTCGCCGGGGATGTCGAAGTTGACCACCTGGGTGATCCCGTCGACGTCGATCCCGCGGGCGGCGACGTCGGTCGCGATCAGCGCCTCGACATCGCCCGACTCGAAGCGGGCGAGGGCGCGTTCGCGCTGGCCCTGGCTTTTGTCGCCGTGCATCGCCGCAGCCTCGACCCGGTGCTTGCGCAGGCGCTTGACCAGGCGGTCGGCGCCGTGCTTGGTGCGGACGAAGACCAGCGTGCGGCCGCCGCGCTCGCCGCGCAGCTGCTCGACCAGATGGTCGAGCTTGGCGCTCTGCGACTCGACGTGGAGGAAGCGGTGCTCAATGTCGGCCTTCTTGCGCTCGTCGGCCGCGTGGGTGTGACGGCGGGCGCCGTCGGTGTAGGCCGCGGCGATCTTGCCGGTCGCACCCTCCAGCGTCGCCGAGAAGAACAGGGTCTGGCGCTGCGCCGGGGTCTGCGCGACGATCCGATCGACGGCGGGCTTGAAGCCCATGTCGAGCATGCGGTCGGCCTCGTCGAGGACTAGCACGCCGACCCGCTCGAGCGAGATCGTGCCGCGCGCGAGCAGGTCCTCGAGCCGGCCGGGGGTGGCGACGACGATGTCGGCGCGCTTCGCCGCGGCGCTCTGCGGCCCGAAGCCGACGCCGCCGTAGACGGCGGCGACCTTCAGCCCGCGCGCCGCCGAGATCGAACCGAGCTCGTCGACGATCTGGCTCGCCAGCTCGCGCGTCGGCGCGAGGACGAGGGCGGAGAGGCGGTTCGGGTCCGGCTCGACCCGGTCGACGAGCGGCACGCCGAAGGCGAGCGTCTTGCCGGACCCGGTCGGGGACTGGACGAGCAGGTCGTGGCCGGCGAGCGCATCGCGGATGACCATCTTCTGCACGGGAAAGGGTTGATTGATGCCGCGCTGCGCAAGCGCGCTCGCGACATCGTTGGATACGCCGAGGTCGGCGAATGACATGTGTGGTGAGCTCCTTTTGGGCGTGTAGGGGAGATCCAGCGACCCCTAGACGCAGATGAAGCGCACGGAGGAAACGGAACCTCTCGGGTGACCATTAGGCGGACCCGACACCTGCACCGTAGCAGGGGAAAGCCGGATCACCGGCGGGCGGCCATCCGCGCCAGGCCGCGATCGAGCCCGGCCGCGGTGGCGGCGCCGGGCGGGACCGGGACGGCGCGGAAGGTCGGCGCGGCCAGCCGCAGCCGGAACAGCGTGCGGCCCTCGCGGTCGAATCTCGTCACCAGCCGGTTGTCGCCCCAGCTGACCAGCCAGCCGCCGTCGGGAAGCTGCCGCGCCGAGCCGCAGCAGTGGCTGGTCGTCACCCCGTCGTCGTTGAGCTGGCCGCGGTAGAGCGCGACGCGACGCTCCAGGTCGAGCCGGTAGAAAACGACCCGCGGCCGCCGCGGCCGGTCCTTGCCGTTGTCGTAGACGCTGAGCAGGCCGTCGGCCGAGATCCGCGCGTCGTGCTGGCCGCCGAGCAGCTTGCGCGCCGGGTCGCCGACGACCCGCAGCGACTCGGGCGTCTGGCTGCCGCCCAGCTTCCAGGCGATCCCGCCGCTGTCGCGGCGGATCCCGTAGACGGCGTCGGTGTGGCGGGTCGAGATCACGACTTCGTCGCTGCCGCGCGGCTCGATCGAGTTGATGTGGACGGGGTCGAAGGAGGCCAGCCCCTGCAGCCGCCGCCGCGGGTTGCCGAGCACGTTGCGCCACCAGCGGCCGGTCTCGCCGAGGCCGATGTGACCGCGCGAGCTCCAGCGCCAGCGCACCCGCCCCTGCCGGTCGAGCTCCTGGATCTCGGCCGAGACGACCGCCGCCTCGGCCGGTCCCCCGAAGCGGCGCAGGTCGGCCGTTTCGGGCGCGTAGGCGTCGACCAGGACGTTGCCGCCGTCGAGCTCGGCGAACTCGTGGCCGTCGACGATCGTGCCCCGCGTCTTGACCAGCCGCAGCAGCCGGCCGTCCTGCGTGCGCACCTCGTGCGCCATGCGCGGATCGAGCCCGTAGCCGTCGCCGAAGGAGCGCGCCCAGGCGATCGTGCCATCGGCGAGGATCTGCGCCCAGAGCGCCCGCGTGTCCGGGCTGAGCCACCAGCGCGGCTCGCCGCTCTGGTCGAACACGATCACCCAGGAGCGCGCCCGCCCGGAAGCGCGCAGGCTGACGGTGAATAGGCCCGGCGGGGCGGGCCGCAGCGATTCGAATCGCCAGCCCGGGAAGTCGGCCGGCAGGCAGCGGGCCGCCCGTCGCGGCGGCGCCCCGGCGTCGCAGCGGACCGCGTCGCGGGCGGTCGCCGGCTCGGCTCCGTCGCCCGCCCCACAGCCGCCGAGCGCAAGCGGCGCGAGCAGCGCTGCGGCCGCCGAGATGGAGCGGAAGACCTGAGCTAGTAGCGTGGCGGCTCGCGGACTTCGCGCCGTTCTTCGACCGGCGCGTCCGCGGGCCGTCCGCGGCTCCGCCGCAGCGCCGCGAACTGCCAGAGGCCGATCAGCAGCCCGGCGGCCCCGGCGATCATCAGGATCAGCCCGACCGTGTCGAGGCTGACGCCTTCGATGTTGATGTCGGTGGCGTAGCGCAGGATCGCCCCGACCGCGATCACGAAAATTGCTCCGGCTGCAGTCATGTGAGCCAGTCTACCCGCGCTCCTGGCGGCCAAAACGGCCACGCGGGGGTGTCACCGCGGCGGCGGAAGCTGCGCGGCCATCTGGGCGTAGCCGGTGGCGCTGGGGTGGATGCCGGTGTCGCCGCTGATCACCCAGGGCGGGCCCTCGGTTGGGCCGGGGCAGAAGGAGAGTGGGTGGAGGACGCGCAGCTCGTCCTGGGTTGGATCGGACTGGACGCTGGGGCCGTCGACCAGGTAGCCGAGGCTGGAGCAGGTGTAGGTCGATGGGTAGACCGGCGAGATGTCGATGCCGACGTTGAAGTGCGGCGGCGCGATCGGCAGCAGCCGCGTAGCGCTCACTTCGGCCGCGACGGAGGCGATCCGTTCGTTCAGCAGGGCGCCCAGCATCGCGATCTGGGTGGCGCTGTAGGCGAGCGCCGAGGAGGGCACCGAGAGGTGGTACTGCATCAGGTAGATCGTCGAGCTCGTG
>Ga0102946_1000277_pt1 | contig 17938 bp, 14 predicted proteins | sample SalPon2A_A_D1_MG_FD_78209 | JGI IMG/M metagenome (GOLD analysis project Ga0102946, IMG submission 78209) | Soil microbial communities from South San Francisco under conditions of wetland restoration - Salt Pond MetaG R2A_A_D1_MG | ecosystem: Environmental > Terrestrial > Soil > Wetlands | place... | reverse complement strand
GGAGCAGCTTGGCGAGGTGCAGGCGGTTGCGCTCGCCGCCGGAGAGCGTGCCGACCTTGCGCTGCTGATCGGAGCCCTTGAAGTTGAAGCCGCTCGCGTAGGCGCGGGAGTTCATCTTGCGCTCACCGACCTCGTTCTCGTCCATGCCGCCTGAGATCTCCTCCCAGGCGCTCTTGTCGGGGTCGAGGGCGTCCCGGGACTGGTCGACGTAGGCGAGCTTCACGGTCTCGCCGAGCTCCAGCTCGCCCTCGTCTGGCGCCTCGCTTCCGACGATCATCCGGAACAGGGTGGTCTTGCCCGCGCCGTTGGGGCCGATCACGCCGACGATGCCCGCCCTCGGCAGCTCGAAGGTGAGGTCCTCGATCAGCAGCTTGTCCCCGAAGCCCTTGCGGAGCCCATCGGCCTCGAGCACCTTGTCGCCGAGCCGCGGGCCGGGCGGAATGTGGATCTGGACCTCGTCGAGCTTGACCTGCTGCTCCTCGGCCAGCATCTCCTCGTAGCGAGCGAGTCGCGCCTTCGACTTCTTCCTCCGGCCCTTGGGGTTCTCGCGGACCCACTCCAGCTCCGCGGCCAGCGTCTTGGCGCGAGCCTTGTCCTTGCGCTTCTCCTGCGTGAGCCGCTCCTGCTTCTGCTCGAGCCAGGCGGAGTAGTTGCCCTTGAACGGGATCCCGCGACCGCGGTCGAGCTCGAGGATCCAGCCGGCGACGTTGTCGAGGAAGTAGCGATCGTGGGTGACGGCGACGATGGTGCCCTTGTACTCGGCCAGATGCTGCTCCAGCCAGGCCACCGATTCGGCGTCCAGATGGTTGGTCGGCTCGTCCAGCAGCAGGAGGTCGGGAGCGCTGAGCAGCAGGCGGCACAGCGCCACGCGGCGGCGCTCCCCGCCAGACAGCTTGGTCACGTCAGCGTCGCCCGGGGGCAGCCGCAGCGCGTCCATCGCGGTCTCGAGGATCTTGTCCAGGTCCCAGGCGTCAGCGGCGTCGATCCGCTCCTGCAGGCGGGCGAACTCCTCGGCGGTCTCCTCCGAATAGCTGGCCGCGAGCTCGTTGAAGCGGTCGACCATCTCCTGGAGCTCCCGCACGCCGTCGGTGACGTTGCCCTTGACGTCCTTGTCCGGGTCGAGCTGGGGCTCCTGCTCGAGCATGCCGACGCTCGCGTTCGGGTGGCGGGCGACCTCGCCGCGGTACTCGTCGTCGACGCCCGCCATGATCCGCAGAAGCGTTGACTTGCCGGCGCCGTTGTAGCCGAGCACGCCGATCTTCGCGCCCGGGAAAAAGCTCAGGGAGATGTCGGTGAGCACCTGCTTGTCGGGCGGGTGCAGCCGGGACACCCCGTGCATCGAGAGAATGTATTCGCCGCTGGCGTCGGCCATGAGGCGGGGCAGCTTACTGAGCGGCGGGCGCGCTCAGCAACTGGCCGGGCTGGAGGCGTTGCGCGCGTCCGACAGGCTGCAGTAGACCGGCTTGATCGTGCCGTTGTGCCGCTGTAACCCGTAACCGCGCTCAGCACCCAGGGCGCCGCCCGCCGTGCCGTCGTCACGCCAGCGGTGGACGATCACAACCGGCACGCCCGGGATCCTCCGGTACTGCCGGTACAGCTTGACCAGGCCGGTGGCCTGCTGCGACTCGTTGAACGACTTGCTGCCGTAGTTGGACAGGCCGGTCTCGGTGATCCAGATGTCGGTGTCCTGCTCGCCGTAGTCCAGCATCACGTCCTTGAGGTCCGCGAGTTGGATCCGGATCGACTGCTCGTAGTCCTCGTATGGAGCGCGGCCGGTGTAGCCGTGGTGGCCGATCGCGTCGTAGTGGCCCTTGATGCCCTGCGCGTAGAGATCGCGGAGGAAGTCGTCGTAGCGCTGGTAACCGGGGCCGCTGGATGCGAAGGGGGCAAGCCCGGTGGTGATCACCGGCATACCCTTGTCCACGCTCTTGATCGCGTCGTAGGCCGTCTCGAGAACCTTCGCGTAGCGCGCCGGCCGGGGTGCGCCGTGGAAGAAGAGGCCGGCGTTCGCCTCGTTCCAGATCTCGAAGCCGAGCGCGGCAGGGTACCGGTCGGCCGCCTCCTCAACGAAGTCCGACCAGGCGCTCATGTTGTCCACGCTCGGGGGGTGGTCGCCCTCGCCGGGGTTGCACGGCTCGCCGGTGTCTACGGCCCAGCACGGCGCGCCGGCGAGGATGATCGTCGGCTGCAGTCCCTGGGCCACCATCGCGTTGTACGTCGCGTCGGGGAAGAACCAGTCCCTGGCCTCGGCGGGCCCCCGGTCCACGGTCTGCCAGCTGACGGTGAAGCGAGCCGTCTCCGCGTCGAAGTCGTTCCTCAGTGCCGGGAGCTGCCCGTGGAAGTTGGGCCAGCCCTCGTTGACACCGAAGGCGGGATGGGGGCCGAGCTGCCCCTTGAGCGGCGCCTCGTCCGGCGCGCTCAGCTTGCAGTTCCCGGTGTTGAAGTCGCCGTAGGGATCCGAGCCCGTGGCGGCTCCAGAGCACGAGTAGATCCACCCCGCCGAGCTCGTGGACGCGGTCCACTCGCACCTGATCGGAGAGCCCGGGCGGCAGTCGATCTGGCCCGGGTTGAGGCCCTTGTTCGAGAGGGCGCCGCGGACCCCGGCCTGCGCGGCGGTGAGCTCCTCGTCGGCCGAGCATCCCTGCGGACTGATTGTGACCTTGCGGTCCCTGCTGAGTGCCGTGCCCTCGCAGCGCTCGATCGAGGCTAGGTTGAACTTGAGCGACTCCCAGGCGCACCTGTAGCCGTTGCCGAGCGTCGTCCAACAGAAGACGGAGGTGGCCTCCAGGCCCTCGTTCAGGAGCTTGTCCGGAAGCAGGCCGATCACGGCTGCCGCGCCGCGGTCGGACTTGCATCCACGCTTTCTGAACCTGAGCTTGCCGCGCTTACGCTTGAGCTTCGAGGAGCCCTTGCAGTTGCGGACTGAGCCGGCGGCCAGGAGCTCGGCGTAGGTCCACTTACAGATGACCCCCTTCTTCTTGGTCTTCCGGCAGGAGATCTTGACCGGCCGCCCGCCTCGCTTCATGACCTTCTTCTTCGTCTTCTTCTTCGCCTTGCCCTTGATCCCGGCCTCAGCCGTCGCAGGATGGGTCGCGGCGATGACGCCGGCGCCGAGCAGCGCCGCGACGAGCGCGAGCGCTACGAGCCAAAGGCTCCCGCGCCGCCCTTGAGCGCGAATCGCCTGAGATCCTGGTCCCATGCCGTTTCCATCGTACGGTCGGCCGCAACCCTTTAGCCCCGGCCAGAAGCAGGGTTTGGGCCAGGTCTACTGAAGCGGCACCGGCGGCCCGATGAGCGGCGTCTTCAGCGGCGCGGCAGCGCCGACGAGGATCACCATCTCGTAGCCGCCCGGGTTGGACTGCACCGGGATCAGCTTCCAGTTGTTGGCGACCCAGACGTTGCCCGCGGGGTCGATCTGGGTCGAGGTGAGGCGTACGAACCCGTCGAAGTCGTAGCCGGTGCCGTCGGGCGAGATCGGCTGACCCGTCTCGACGCCCGGCGGGCAGTGCCGCGTGCGCATGCCGCAGAAGTGAGAGACGCGCTGCTTGGCGAAGTTGGAGACCCAGACCTTGTCGTCGCCGTCCACCGCGATCCCCCAGGGAATGGTGAGGCCGCCACCCTCGAAGACGTTTCCGCCGCTGGTCACCGGCGTGGCGTCACTCTCGACCAGCGACAGCGAGCCGCCGCGGGTCGAGAAGTCGACTTCGATTGGGCCGGGGCAGGGGAGGTCCACGAGGCCGGAGTTGGCGATCCACATGTTGCCCCGGGAGTCCGCGGCAATGCCCATCGGGCGGTCCACGCCCACCGCCGCGGGGCCGAACGGGGAGCCGGGGATCGGGGTGCCGTCGGGCTCGAGAATCGCGAGCTTGCTGTTCCCGAGTCCGGTCGCGAACACGTAGCCGTCGTGGTTGAGCGCGACGTCAAAGCCCTCTTCGAGGCCGACGTCGAAGCCGACCGCAGAGGTCGGGTCGCCTACGGGCATCCGCGTGACCGCGCCGTTGCCGCAGTTGGCGATCCAGATGTTCTCGCCGGCCTGGTCGGAGATCGTGCCCTGCGGCCAGAAGATCTTGCCGTTCGGCGCGGTCCAGCCGGTGCCGTTCGGCGAGACGTTGCTTCCGTCTGGGTTGAACTGGGAGATGCTGTCATGGGGCGGCTGGCGGCTGGCCGGGCATTGGGGGACCGGCGCCGCGAATCCATAGTTGCCCACCCAGACATCGCCGCTGGGATCCATCGTGACCCCGTAGCCGGCGCCGCTCAGGCCCCCGTCCTTGAACGGTGAGTTCTCGGCGTACTGGCCGTCGGGCCGGAACTTTGGCAGCTCGTCGCTGCCGCAGCGCGGGACCAGCGGGTCGGCGCCGTACCTGTAGTTGTTGGCGACGTAGGCGTTGCCGTCGGCGTCGAACGCAGTATTGCCGGGGCCGTCGAGCGAGTTGCCGTCGCCGACGAAGCGGACCGGCATGATCCACGAGCTCGGCCGCTTCTTGCGCTTGAGCGCGTTGCTGTAGGGGGAGGGCTTCGAGGTCGAGAGCTTGAACAGGCGGTTGACGTTCTGCCAAGGGTTGTCGGCGATGTTCGCGATCGCCTGCAGCACGCCCCGCGGCCTGCGGCCGTCGGGCTTGGCCGCGAGGCGGAACAGCCGGGCGCAGCGCTGGAGTGAGCGGGCGCACCGGGTGACCATGTTGGCGACCGAGTTGAAGCCCCGGAGCGTTGTGGTCTCGGGCCCGTTCGGCGACTTCTTGAGAATCTTCGAGGGCGTGCCCTTACGCGGGTTGGCGAGGTTGGCCGCCATCAGGGAGGCGTTCTGCGGACCGGGCTCGGGCCCCAGGATCCGCCGGCCCTGAATGAACTGGGCGAAGGCGTAGCCGGTCGCCACGGTCGTGCGCTCGTTGACCACGACCCGCCTGGGCCGCGGGCGGCCGTCGAGGTCGAAGGCCGGGCCGAGCGTGGCCGCGAGCCGGATTCCCGACTTGCGACCGACGGTCAGGTAGAGGATGGCGTCGGCTGCCGAGGAGTAGCGGATCGAGAACCTGCCGCGGCGGTCGCTCACGTCGCGGCCGAGCAACTTCGTGTCGCCCCCGGCCTCGCCGGTGCTGTAGAGCTTGACCGGGGCGCGGTCGATCGAGCGCTTGCCGCTCTCGACGGTCCCGCCGACCTTGGCCGCCGAGGCGGGCCCAGCCGCGAGTCCGAATCCCGCCGCGCAGAGGGCGATCGCCAGCCCGGCTCGTCGTCCCACAGTCCTCACCGGTGCCATGGTCAGCTCAGCTCCCCTCTGTTCCCATACCGTCAATAACTTCTCTGGCGAACATACCGCGTCGCCCGGGCGGCTCTGATCGTAGCGCCGCCGACGGGGCCAGGGCCTCGCGAATACAGTGGCGAGCATGGACGCGCACGCAGGCAACGTCAGGCTCGCCGAGATGCCCGCGAGGTCCCGTGACCTGCGCGGCGCGATCGCGGTCTTCTTACTCGGGACCGGCCTTGCCTGGAGCGCGGGCAACGTCGGGCCAGTGGTCAGCGAGCTGAGCAGGGAGTTCGACATCTCCTTGACCTCGGTCGGACTGCTGTCCGGCACCCTCTTCTTCTCGGCGATGGTCGCCGGGATCGCCGTCGCTCCGCGCGTCGCCGAGCGCATCGGCCTGATCCGGGGGATGATCGCGGCCTGCGCCCTGGGCGCGCTCGGGAGCCTCCTCTTCGCTGTCGCCGAGGGCTTCGCGCTGCTGGCGGTCGGCCGCGTGCTCGCGGGCGTCGCGCTCGGCTTCGCCGGCGTCCTCGGCCCGGTCTTTGCCCGCGCGACCGGCGGTGTCGGCCGCGTCGGGGTCTTCGGTGGCGCCTTCCAGCTCGGGATCGCCGGTGGACTCGGGGTCGGGAGCGTTCTCGCCGACGCCGGTGCCGACTGGCGCCTCGGCTTCCTCGTCACCGCGGCTGTGGCGGTCTCCGCGGTCCCGTTCCTGTGGACCGAGAACGTCACGGTCGACCTCGAGGGCGGGCGCAAAGGGTTCCTGCGCGGAGCCGTGCGCGACCCATCGGTGATGCGCCTCGGACTGCTGTTCATGGCGATGTTCGCGGTGCCGCTCACGCTCGGCGCCTGGTTCGTCCACTACGTGACCGAGGACGGGGGGCTCGCGCCGGCGCTCGCCGGTGCATTCGCCTTCGTCCTGTTCGGGGTCTCCGCCCTGATGCGGGAGGTCGGCGGCAACCTCGCCGGGCGCGGCGTCTCCGCGGCGCTGCTCACCGGGGTGACGCCGATGCTCGCCGCGGCTGGCCTGGTGGCCATCGCCGTCGACCGATCGGCGCTCGTGGTGGGGATCGCCGTCGTCCTCATGGGCTGCGGCTTCGCGCTCCCCTACGCGCGGATGATGATCGAGGCCCAGAAGCTGTTCCCGCCCGAGCCGGCCCAGCCGACGGCCCTGCTGACCATGGTGGGGACGGCGATCGCGATCCCGGTCGTGCCCGTGCTGGGGGCGGTGCTCAACGCCGACGAGGGCGATGCCGGATTCCTCGCGCTTGCGGCTTTCGTCGTGCTGGCCGGCATCGCCAACCTGCGTCCGGTGAACACCGAGATCGTGCCCGAGCCCGAGTAGGAACGGTGCACGGGCCCTTTGCGGAGGTGGCGCGCCCCGTCGCCGATAGGCTCGTGCGCAATGCGGGAGGTTGACGCCGACATCTGGGTGCACGAGGAGCCGCTCCGCTTCTATGGGCTGGAGGTGGGGCGACGGATGATCGTGATCCGGCTCGGCGACGGTGGGCTCTGGATCAACTCCCCGGCGCCCCTCGATCCCGGCCTTCGGGCGGAGCTCGAGGGGCTCGGCCGGCCACGGTTCGTGACTCCCGCCAGCACCCTGCACGGGCACCTGTTCATGGAGCAGTACGCGGCGGCGTTCCCGGGGGTCGAGCTGTTCTCGGTGCCGGGCCTCGAGCGCAAGCGCCCGGACCTGTCCTTCGCGGCGACGCTGGGCGACGACCCCGATCCGCGCTGGAGCGCCGAGATCGACCAGGTGGGACCGACCGGGTTCAAACACGTGATCGAGCTCGAGCTCGAGTTCCTGCATCGAAGCAGCGGCACCCTGATCCTCGGCGACCTCGCCTTCTACATCGGCGACGACTGGCCGCTGTTGACCCGGGCCTTCGCACGGGTGATGGGCGTCAGGAACCGGCTGGCTCCGACCCGGGACTTCCGGCACTCCCTCAAGGACAGGAAGGCGGCGCGGGTGGCCCTCGATCGAATTGCCGGCTGGGACTTCGACCGCGTGATCGTCGGTCACGGCGACATCCTCGAATCGGACGGCCGGGAGGCCTTCGAGACAGGCGTCCTCGAGGTCCTCGGCTGAGCGGAGTGGACGGGCCGGTCCGGGCCCGCTCGTGGTCCGGGTAAGCTGCCGGGCGTCTTGGATCTCGGAGCCCCATCCTCATACATGGCCCTCTCCGAGGGCATTCCGGTCTACTCGAGCGACGAGCGGGAGCTCGGCCGGGTCGAGCACGTGCTCGCGGCGCCCAAGGTCGACATCTTCGACGGGATCGTGATCGATCGCAGCCGGCTGCCGGGCGGCCATCGCTTCGTCGATGCGCCCGAGGTCGACGAGATCTTCGAGCGCGGCGTGCTGCTCAAGATCACCGCCGAGGAGGCCCAAGGGCTGCCGACGCCCGAGGCGAACCCGGCGACGATGTCGGCCGATCCGGGTGATCTCGAGGGTGGCGAGCTCGAGCACAAGCTGCGGCGCGCCTGGGAGAAGATCTCCGGGCGCGGATAGCGCGGCTTGCCGACCAGGAGCACCGTAGACTCCGGCCCGATGGAGCTCACGGTGCTCACCTACACCTACGTCGAGGATGTCTCGAGCCGGCGCACCCCCTATCGCGACGCCCACCTCGCCTTGGCGGATCGCTTCATGGAGCGGGAGGAGCTGCTCATCGTCGGCGCGATCGGCGCGCCGCCCTATGGCGCCCTGCTGGTCTTCACGAGCCGGGCGGCGGCGGAGGAGTTCGCCGACGCGGACCCCTACGGCGAGGCGGGCCTGATCACCGAGCGCCGCGTCGATCCGTGGAACGTGGTCAGACACGCGCCGCTGCCGGACTCGTCCTGAGCGGGTGGCCCGGGGGGCTCAGTCGATCAGGCAGGCGCGCATCCGGTTGATCGCGATCCGCCACATCACGAGCGCGAAGGCGATCAGCGAGCCGAGGCGGAGCCAGTCGGTGGCCTCGAATCCGTAGATCGAGGCGTCGCGGACGAGCACCACGAGCTGGTGGAGTGGGTTGAGCTGCGCGGCGACCTGGGCCCACTCGGGCAGCTGATCGATCGGGAAGAACGTTCCCGCGAGCAGGAACAGCGGCGTGATCACCAGGGTCGTCACGTAGCTGAACTGATCGATCTTCGGAACCGACGCCGCCACGGCGATCCCGAATCCGGCGAAGCCCAGCGCCGTGATCGTCCCGAACAGGGGAACCAGCAGCATCCCCCACCGCGGCTCGAGGCCGAAGAGCATCGTCACGACCAGGGGGAAGGCCCCGAAGATGCCCGCGCGGATCCCGATCCAGAGCATCTCCGCCGTCACCAGTTCCTCGACCGAGACCGGGGCGGCGAGGATCGCGTCGTAGGTGTGCTGGAAGCGATGCTTGACGAAGGTTCCGAACATGGCCGGCAGCGCGCTGGAGAAGATCACCGCCGTGGCGACCATCCCAGTCCCGACGAACTCGACGTAGTCGATCCCGCCCACCCGGTCGACCAGCGTCGCGCCGAGGCCGAGGCCGAAGGCCAGGAGATAGATCACCGGCTCGACCGTGCTCGAGAACGCGCTCGATTTCCAGAAGGTCCGGAAGTTGGCGACCTCGCGGCTCATCACGCCGCCGATCGCGGCCGGCTCCAGGCGTCTCATTCCAGCTCTTCGCCGGTGAGCAGCACGAACACGTCCTCGAGCGACGCCGGCCTCCGGACGGCGCCCTCGGGAACCTCGCCGTTACTCGATCGCTCCGAGCCGATAATCGCGATCGCGGGCCCCGCCGGCCGGACGGTGAGTCCGTCCGCCTCGGCGGCAGCCCGGGCCTCGGCGAGCCGCTCCGGCGGGCCGTAGAGCTCGGCTGTCTCGCGACCGGCGTGCTTGCGAACGAGATCCGCGGGCGTGCCGCGCGCCACGATCCGCCCCTCGGCCATCAGCGCCACCTCGTCGGCGAGCCGCTCCGCCTCCTCGATGTAGTGCGTCGACATCAGGATCGTCTTGCCCTCGGCCCGCAGGGCGTCCACGAGCGACCAGACCTCGGCGCGGATCTGCGGGTCGAGTCCGACCGTGGGCTCATCCAGCAGGATCAGCTCGGGGTCGTGGACGAGCCCCCGCGCCAGCAGGAGCCGCCGGCGCATGCCGCCCGACAGCTCATCGACGGCGGCGCCGCGACGCTCGGTCAGGCGCGCTCGTTCGAGCGCGCGGTCGACGGCGGCGCCGACGTCGTCGACCCGGTATAGCCGCGCGAAAACCCGGAGGTTGTCCTCGACCGTGACGTCGACGTCGAGGTTGTCGAGCTGGGGGACGACGCCCATCCGCGCGCGGGCGACCTTGGAGTCGCGCGGCAGCTCGTGGCCCAGGACCCGGAGGCTGCCGGCGTCCGGGATCGCCTGGGCGGTGAGCAGCCGCATCGTCGTCGACTTGCCGGCGCCGTTGGGCCCGAGCAGCCCGAGGCAGATTCCCACGGGAACCTCGAGGTCGAGGCCATTGACGGCCTTGATCGGGCCGAAGCTCTTGTGGACGTCCGTCAGCTCGATCGCCGCCATCGCCGCCCAAGATTGCAGAGGCCCGCCCCCGGCAGCGCCGTGCCGCGCCGGCGCGCCTCGTGTTGACGCTGCACCGGTCTGCAAGTATCCATCTCTCGCGGTGGCGCAAACGGGGGCCGTCCGGCGTCGCGGGCCGCGAACTGGAGAGAGAGCTTGAACACGATCACCCCCCTTCCCGGCGCCGCCGGGAGCACCGTCCGTCGCCTGCTGTTGCCCGCTGCCCTGGCCCTCGGCATTCTCCTCGCGACCGCTCATGAGGCGGACGCCGCGATCCCCAGCGTCTTCGGCGGCAGCGTGGCGTGCGCCGAGCAGGGCGATGGCTCCCGTCGTTGCGGGTCGGACGCGCCGCGGAGCACGGCAAAGACCTTCGACGGCGTGCCGATCGACGTCAACGTCGCCTTTCCGCCTGCCCCTGCGACGGGGCCCGACGGCAACTATCCGCTGGTCATGGTCTTCCACGGCTACGGCGGCGGCAAGATCGGCTTCGGCAGCCTCCAGGACTGGGTCGACCGTGGCTACGCCGTGTTCTCGATGACCGACCGTGGATTCCGCGAGTCATGCGGGTCGGCGGCGTCCAAGGCGGCCGATCCCTCCGGCTGCGCCGAGGGATATGTGCGCCTGATCGACAATCGCTACGAGGTCCGTGACGCCCAGTACTTCGCGGGGCTGTTGGCGGACGCGGGCCTGATCGGGCCCAAGTCGATCGGCGCGACCGGCGGTTCCTACGGCGGCGGCCTCTCGCTGGCGCTCGCCGCGCTGCGCAACCGGATGGCGATGCCCGACGGCAGCCTCGTCCCCTGGGAGAGTCCCGGCGGGAAGCAGATGGAGATCGCCGCGGCGACCCCGTTCATCACCTGGAGCGATCTCGCCTACTCGCTGGTCCCGAACGGCACGACGCTCGACTTCCGCACCGAGAATCCCTACACCGGCCGCTTCGGGGTGATGAAGGAATCGCTGGTCAACGGCCTCTACATCTCGGGCCAGGCCGCGCCCGGCTTCTACGTCGCCGAGGGTGACGACCCGAGCGCTGACCTGACCGGCTGGCGCAAGCGGCTACGCGCGGGCGAGCCCTATGACGGTGACCCGGCCGCCCAGAGGATCCTCGACGAGATCGTCTCCAATCACTCCCCGTACTACATCGACAACAGCGTCGAGCCGGCGCCGCTCCTGCTCGCCAACGGCTTCACCGACGACCTGTTCCCCGTCGACGAGATGGTCCGCTACTACAACCGGACGATGGCGACGCATCCCGGCGCGAACGTCTCGCTGTTCGCCTCCGAGATCGCCGGCCATCCACGCAGCCAGGGCAAGGACGACGCCCGCCAGGTCCTACGCCTGCGCGCCGACGCGTGGATGGACCACTACGTGAAGGGCGAGGGGCCTGAGCCGCGAGGCGGCGCCGAGGCGTTCACGCAGACATGTCCGTCCGACGCCGACTCCGGCGGCCCGTTCCGGGCGTCGAACTGGGCCCGGCTCGCTCCCGGCGAGATCGCGCTCAAGGACGGCACGTCGAAGACGATCGCGCCCAACGGCGGCAGCGAGGAGGTCGCCGCGAAGCTCAACCCGGTCACCGGCGGCGGCGCCTGCGCGCGGACCGGCTCCGCGGATCAGCCCGGGACCGCGACGTACCGCACCGAGCCGGCTCCGCGGGCGGGCCTCACCCTGCTCGGGAGCCCGCTCGTCACCGCCCGCTTCGACCTCACCGGCGCGGACTCACAGGTCGCTGCGCGGCTGCTCGACGTCGCGCCGGACGGGATGCAGACGCTGGTCGCCCGCGGGCTGTGGCGGCCCCAGTCCGGCACGGACGCGAAGCAGTCCTTCCAACTCCACCCGAACGGCTGGGAGTTCGAGGCTGGACACGTGGCAAAGCTGGAGTTGCTCCCCGCCGACTCCGACGGCGGCCTCGTCGGCGGCTACGGCCGCCGCTCGGATGGGCAGCAGCCCGTTGGGGTCTCCGACCTGCGGCTGAGGCTGCCCGTGGCCGAGGCGCCCGGGAGCGTCCCCGGCGTGGTCGGAGCGGCGACCCGCAAGCCGCTGGAGGAGGGCGACGTGCTCGCTCCCGGCTACGACCGCCTGACGAAGGCGCGCCCGGGGCTCGCCAAGGGCAAGCTCAAGCGCCGTGGCGGCAAGCTCGTGGCGAAGGTCCGGTGCCCCGGGCTCTACGACTCTTGCAACGGCGGCAAGGTCGTCGCCAAGAAGAAGGGCAAGGGCAAGCGCCGGTCGTTCACGGTCGCCAAGGGCCGCTTCGAGCAGGCCGGTGGGAAGACGCGGAAGGTCGGGATGAAGATGACCAGGCGCGCCAAGCGCTTCTTCCGCAAGCGCAGCGGGATGCGGGTCGTCGTCAAGACCACTTCGAGGGAGCGTCCCGGCGCCGCCAAGCAGCGCCGCGCCGCGAAGGGCTGACCGTGGGGCGCCTCCCCGCGGCTTGCCGAGGCCGCCTCAGGCTGGGGGAATGCTCTGCTCGAAGTCGAAGACGTTGCCGGGGTCCCAGCGGGACTTGATCTCGCGCAGGCGGCCGAAGTTCGGGCCGTAGTAGGCATCGCCCCAGTCGGCGAGCGCGGACTCGGGAACGTTCACGTAGCTGCCGCTCATGTACGGCCGCAGTGCCTTGCCGAACTCCGCGACCCACCCGCGGGCCTGCGAGGTGAGCTTGTTGCCGTTCCAGCCCGCGCCGGGCTCCGCGTAGAACAGGGCGTCGCGGTGGGGGAAGGGTGAGCCGCCCTCGGGCTCGCTCGCGACTGCGCCGCCCCAGCTCAGGCACCAGAAGTTGCTGCCGCCCGGCGGCGCCTTGCGCATCCGGTCACCGATCAGATCGATCGCCTCGGCCGGGAACGGCTCGAACGCCCAGGCCGAGGAGAAGATCCAGTTGAGGTAGGTGCGCGGGCCCACGTTGAAGGTCTTGAAGACGTCGACCCAGTTGCCCTTGCGTGTCGTGACCTGCGGCCGGCCGGCGTCGAGCAGCGGCTTGCTCAGCTCCCGGTGCTCGCTCTCGTCCCCGCGGAATACGCCGGTGCATGCGACCGAGTCGGCCAGGACGACCAGATTGCTCCCCAGCCTCGGGTCCGTGCCAGGGGCCCAGCGCTGCCATGCCTCGAACACCTCACCCAGCTCGGACAGCGGCCAGCTGAAGTCGAGGACGCTGATCTCGCCGACCTCACTGAGGCCGAAGGTGAACGACGTGGCCACACCGAAGTTGCCACCGCCGCCCCCGCGGCAGGCCCAGAGCAGATCGGAGTTCGTGTCCCTGTCAGCGCGCACGAGGCGGGCGCCGTCGATCCCGTCGGGGACGACGACGTCGGCGGCGAGCAGATTGTCGGAGGTCAGCCCCATGCTGCGGGAGAAGAAGCCGATCCCGCCGCCGAGCGTGACGCCCCCCAAGCCCACCGAGGCCTCCGAGCCCGTTGGCACGGCAAACTCAGGGCCGAGCGCCTCGACCACCTCGCCCTGGTCGAGGCCCGGCCCAACCGTTGCCGTCTGGGCCTCGCGATCGATCCGGACCTGCTTCATCTCGCTCGTGTCGATCACCAGTCCGGCGTCGATGCCGGACCAGCCCTGCAGGCTGTGGCGCCCGCTGCGCACGCGGAGTGCGATGTCGTTCTGCCGGGCCCAGGTGATCGCGGCCGCGACCTCGGCCGCCGTGGAGCAGAACGCGATCGCCAAGGGGTAGTGGTCGAAGAGGCCGTCCCAGACCTTGCGGGCGTCCTCGTATCCCGCATCCCCGGGTCTCACGACCCGGCCCTCGAGGTCGGCGGCCGGCGAGGGTTCGATCAGCGAGCTCGTTGGGGTGCCGTCCTCCGCGCACGCGGCGAGCCCGCCGACGGCGAGGGCGCCGGCTCCCGCTGCGCCCGCCTGCAGCAGCCGACGCCGCGAAAGAACCTGCCGTTGAACGTCCTCTGCCATTCGGGGCGGGAGCCTATCCCAGGGTCCAGTCAACGCCGGCGCCCTGCTCTAGGCTGGGTCGATGGAGTCGGCCGATGATCAGGAGTTCGAAGCCTGGGAGCTGGATCTCCACGGGCATCGCGTGATCTACCGGGCAGTTGGCAGCGGCCCGCCGGTGGTCCTGATCCACGGCATGGTCAACTCCTCGCGGCACTGGCGTGACGTCGCCCTGCAGCTCGCTCGCAGACACACGGTCATCGCCCCGGACCTGATCGGGCACGGCGACTCGGCGACGCCGCGCGGCGACTACTCCCTGGGGGCGCACGCGGCGGCGATCCGAGACCTCTTGGTCTCGATCGACGTGCACCGCGCGACGTTCGTCGGCCACTCGCTCGGGGGCGGCGTCGCGATGCAGTTCTTCTGGCAGTTCCCGGAGCGGGTCGAACGCCTGGCACTGGTGTCCAGCGGCGGACTCGGTCCCGAGGTCAGCCCGGCGCTGCGCGGGGCGGCGCTTCCGGGGGCGGCGACGCTGCTCTGGGCCGCCGCCCACCCGCGGGCTCTCGCCGGGCTGCTCGGCGTCGCGAGCGCCATGGAGCGGCGCGGGACGCGCCGGGCGCAGGAGGTCGCGGTCCAGATCCGGGCGGTGGTGCGGGCGATGCGCCCTCTGGAGCGCTCGGGTGGCCGCAAGGCGTTTATCGAGACGCTCCGGTCGGTGATCGATGTCCGCGGTCAGCGGGTGAGCGCCACCGACCGGCTCTATCTGCTCGGCCGTGTGCCGACCTTGATCGCCTGGGGGGATCGCGACAACACCATTCCCGCCGAACACGGGCGCCGCGCCTGCGAGTCGATCCCCAAGGCACGGTTCGAGACGATCCCCGGCGCCGCGCACTTCCCCCATCTCGAGCGGCCTGCGGAGCTGGCCGGCATCCTCGAAAACTTCATCGAAGGCACGGCGCCGCACACGATCGACGATGCCGAGCTCGCAGAGCTGCTGGCGACGCGCACCACGCGCCGCCGGCACCTGCGCGCCGCCTAGCTCACCGAATCAGTTCAGGCATGCGGCGCCGATCGCCGCGACGTGGCGGTGATCCGTTCCGCAGCAGCCGCCGAACACGGCGAGCTCCGGCAGCCGCTCGGTGAGCTCCGCGTAGCGGTCGGCAAGGTCCTCGGGATCGCCGTCGTCGAGCTCCTCGGCCTCGTCGAGCTCGGCGTGGCTGGCGGTCGAGGCGTTCGCGCGGAGCCCGCGAATCCGCTCGGCCGCGTCGCCCAGCTTGCCAAGCACGTCCTCGAAGTGCGTGGGGTGGGCGCAGTTGATCATGAAATAGGCGGGCGCCGAGCCGGTCTCGGTGTCGACCTGGGAGATCGCCTCGCCGAGGGCCTGGCCGCTCGGCAGGCGTCCGTCCGTCTCAACTGTGAAGGAGATCGCCGCGGGGATCCCAGCGTCGGCGGCGGCTTGCGCGATGCCGGCCGCCTCCTCCGCATAGGTCATCGTGATCGCCGTGATCAGGTCCGCTCCGGCGGCGGCGAAGGACGCGACCTGCGCGGAGTGATACTGCGCTGCCTCGCCCGGGCCGAGGGTCTCGGTGGGGCTGTAGCCGTCGTCGTGGGGGCCGACGCAGCCGCTGATCACGATCGGCTCACCGATCTCGTCCGCGTACTCGGCGCGCAGCTCCTCCATCAGCGCGATCGCCTCCCGATTGATCCGGTCGAGGGCGGCGGCGTCGCGGCCGAGCTTCTCGCCCCACCGGGGGTTGGCCCGCCAGGTCGGCGACTCGAGGATGAATCCGACTCCGTGCGTCTTGGCCAGCTCCAGGAAGAGCCGGTAGTAGTCGCGCAGCTCCCGGATGCCGCTCTCGCTGTCGAGCAGGTCGAACGAGGCGAACTCCGGCAGCTCGATGTCCCGTTGAAAGACCATGTAGGTCTCGATACCGCCGTCGGTCAGAAAGCGCCCTCCGCGCAGCTGCGGGAGTTGATCCTCATGGCCCATCTTCATCCTCCTCCGTCGCCCATTCCGACCCCGAAGGTACCACCGGCCGAGGCTTCCGCCAACTACGCGGGGGCCGTGTCAGTCGCGAGGCCCGGGGATGTTCCGGAACTCGAAGGGGGCGATCCTTCCGGGCTGGATGAACCAGCACTCGCCCGACTGCGGCCCGGCCAGCAGGGTCGCGGCGACCTGCGCCACCTCGCCGGCGGGAATGATCGTCGTGCCCCCCTCTTCGAGCGCGCTCTTGATCGGCTCGATGATCCCCGTGTCGGCGAAGCCGGGGCAGATCGCGTTGATCCGGATGCCCTCGGGCCGGAGCCCGGGGCCGAGCGAGCGGACGAGACCGACGACGCCGTGCTTGTTGGCCGCGTAGATCGGGTCATAGGGGACGGCGGTCAAGCCGGCGAGCGACGATGTCGCCACGATCGCGCCGCCGCCCGCCCTGCGCAGGGCGGGGAGGGCGGCGTGGACGCCGAACGCGACGCCGTCCAGGTTTGCCCCCATTGCCCGCCGGTAGAGGTCGAGGTCGAAGCTCTCGTCCAGCCCGCACCCGGTCGCGACGCCGGCGTTCAGGAAGGCGTAGTCGAGCCCCCCGTGGTGCTGCTCGGCGGCGGCGACCAGCTCGAGGTTGGCGTCGAGGTCTCTGACGTCCGCTCGCACGAAGACCCCGCCGGTCTCCGCGGCCGTCCGCTCGCCGCCCTCGACGTCCAGATCGGCCACCAGGATCTTTGCCCCCGCGCCGGCGAGCAGCAGGGCGAGCTCGCGGCCGAAGCCGCTCGCCCCGCCGGTGATCAGGGCGGAGCGGTCCTCGAAAGCGGATGTGTCGAACTCGACGGACATCAGGCGCCACTCTCCCTGGATTCCTCCAGCCGCTGCGCCAGCCGCTCCATGCCCCGCTCGCGCGCCGCCTCCGCCGCCGCCTCCACGTTGGTCGCGGCGTCCGGTGGCGGCTCGACGCCCGCGTCCTGAAGGGTCGCGATCTCCTTGAAGGCGAGCAGCTGCTCGCGGGCGCCGGTGAGCGCCGTGCGCAGCTTGGGCCGGCTGATGCCGATCGCGGCCTCGAGGACGTCCTCGAGCGAGCCGTGCTCGCGGAGCAGCTCAGCGGCCGTCTTCTCGCCGACGCCCTTGGCCCCGGGCAGGCCGTCCGACGGGTCGCCGCGCAGCGCGATGAAGTCGGGGACCAGCGCGGGCGGCACGCCGTAGCGATCCTCGACCGCCGCGGAATCGAGCAGCTCGGCCCCACCGCTCACCTTGGTGCTCACGTAGAGCACGCCGACGCTCCCGGTCGCGCACTGGAACATGTCGCGGTCTCCGGTCAGGATCAGCGCTCGCCCTCCCGCCTCGCCCTCCCGGCGGGCCAGCGTGCCGAGCAGATCGTCGGCCTCGAGTGAGTCGTGGTCTGCGACCGTCCAGCCGAACCGGGCAAAGAACTCGGGCGCCGCATCCCACTGCGGAACGAGCTCGGGCGGCATCTCGGGTCGCTCCGCGTGGTAGGGGGGATAGAGCTCGGTCCTGTAGGAGGCGGCGTCAGGGCCGAAGCAGAGCACCACGGCCCGGGGCGAGTATTCGGCCACCTCGCGGAGGACGAGGTTCGCGGTGCCCAAGAGGGCGTTGACCGGCTTCCCGTCCGCGCCGGTGATCTTCTTTGGCAGGGCGAAGAAGGCGCGGTAGAGCATCGAGGGCGTGTCGACGACGAGGAGGGGAGCCGGGGCCATGGGCGCAACGCTACCCGTACTTCGATCCGTCGGTGTCGGCTCTTCAGCCGCCGGCGAGCGGCAACCGTCACTTGGCGTAGACACCGCCGAGCTGCTCGGAGATGAACGGGGCGAGGATGCGCGCAACGTCCGCGGAGGTCTCCGCAGGCTCGGCCCCGGGAAGGGCCGCGTGGCTGATCGCCAGGCGGATGAGCGTGTCTGCCGCGAGTCTCGCCGCCGCGGGGTCGGCGCTCGGCCAGGTCTCTGCGATCACCTCGGCGAGCCGTCCCGTCAGGGGCTCGAGTACGGGGCCGCCCTGCGTGGTGACGAGCACGAGCAGCTCGTCGCCACCGTCGCCGGAGCTGATCGCGCGAACCAGCGGGTGGGTCTCCGCAGCAGCGAGGAACAGCTCCAGGGCCGAGCTGAGCGCCCGCACCGGGTCGGCCCCGTTGTCCCGGATCAGCTCCTCGACGGCGCCGAGAAAGCCCTGGGCCTCGCGGATCACATACGCCTGGGCGAGACCCTCGCGGGTGCCGAAGCTGTTGTAGACGGTCTGGCGGGAGACCCCGGCATGCGCGGCGACGTCCGCCATTCGGACCTCGGCCCAGGTGCGGTCGGTCAGTTGAGCGC
>Ga0102946_1000276_pt1 | contig 17950 bp, 12 predicted proteins | sample SalPon2A_A_D1_MG_FD_78209 | JGI IMG/M metagenome (GOLD analysis project Ga0102946, IMG submission 78209) | Soil microbial communities from South San Francisco under conditions of wetland restoration - Salt Pond MetaG R2A_A_D1_MG | ecosystem: Environmental > Terrestrial > Soil > Wetlands | place... | reverse complement strand
TTCACAAAGGCTGCTGGAATGACTGAGGTCATTCCCCGCGACGCGCATTTGGTTCAAACCCGAGGCCACCAGATGACGAAGTAATGTCAGCCGGCCGTATTGTCCTTGCCGAGCGGGTCGATCGTACGATCTCGAAACTGGCGAGCTTTGGCGATGCCCGACTGCTCTGCAGCTGGCTCGAGAAAAACGTTTATAGTTAGCGCTTCGCAAATACCTGAATAACAAGAAGAGAGGGCTACGTGACAGCTAAAATCTTGCGGGCAGTATGCCTGCCGACCACAAGTGCAATTTTCCTGCTTATCGCACCACTCGCTACGGCGGACTGGATCGAGGACAGCGACAAGATCGCCATGCGGGTGCTCCAGAGCCAGGCCGCTTTTGCGCCGGAATCCCTCGGCTGGATCGGGCTGACCGAGTTCGATGAAGAGGTGATCGACCTGCAATCGGATTACGTCGGTAGGCGTAATGCCAGCGATCGAAAAATGCTCGAGTATCTCGAGGAGCGACTGGCTGATACCGAACACCCGAAGATTCGCCAGGACATCGAGATTCTGATTCAGTCGGTCAACGACGATCTCGAGACGCGGCGCATTACCAGCGCCAGGATGCTGCCTTACTACAATATCCATGGGCTGATGTTCGGTGCATTCAATTCCTTGCTGGACCCGCGCAATGACAAGGAGCGCTACCAGAGCGCCCTGGAGAAGCTGCGCAAATACAACGGGTCAGTATTCGGCCACACGCCGATTACCGAACTGGCGATGGCGCGATCGACTGAGCTTTTCGGCGATAACGACCTGCTGGGACCGTACCGCGGTGAAGTGGAGAAAGATCTCGCGGACGCGCCGCGCTTCGTGGCTGGCGTCAAACAGATGTTCGAGCGCGCAGGGCTGCAGGGCTGGGAAGAAGACTTCGCAACACTTGAAGCCCAGCTTGACGACTATGCTGCCTGGCTTGAAGAGGAAATGCTGCCGCGTGCACGGGACGACAATCAGCTGCCGGCGGAAGTCTACGCCGATAACCTGAAGAATTTCGGTGTCCGGGCAACGCCCGAAGAACTGATCAGCCAGGCGCAATACGCCTACCAGTTCATACGCAGCGAGATGAAATCCCTGGCAGTTCGCATAGCAAAGGAGCGCGGCTGGGAAGATAACGAACTGGTGTCGGTCATGCGTCGACTCAAGCAGGAAACCGTACCTGAGGACGAGCTACTGGCCTTGTACAAAGAGCGCCTGGCGCAGATCGAGGCAATCATCCGGCGCGAAGACATTGTGACGCTGCCGGAACGCCAGGCGATGATTCGCGAGGCGACCGAGGCCGAGGCAGCCGCGATTCCCGCGTCGTTCATGAGCCCGCCGCAACTCATCAACAACACCGGCCAGTACGGCGAGTTTGTACTGGTGCAAAGCAACCCGGCGCTTGGTGACGACGCGCAGATGGATGACTGGAATCACGACAGCATCACCTGGGCGCTAACCGTCCACGAGGCACGACCGGGTCATGAAATGCAGTTTTCGAGCCTGGTCGAAAACGGCACGTCGCTCGCGCGTTCAGTCTTTGCCTTCAACAGTGCGAACGTAGAAGGGTGGGGCCTCTATGCGGAATCGATCATGCACGAGTACCTCCCGCTGGAAGGGCAGCTGTTTAACCTGTTTACACGCATCATGCGTGCGGCGCGCATGTTCCTGGACCCGATGATCAACACCGGTCAGTTAACGCCCGACGAGGCGGTTACTTTTTTAACGGAGCAATTGGCGCTGTCCTACCCGATGGCCAAGTCGGAAGCGGACCGGTATACATTTCTGTTACCGGGCCAGGCCACGGCCTACTACTACGGGTACATGAGCCTCATGGGACTGCGTACGGAACTGGAGGTACGGCTGGGCGAGGAATTCAACCAGCGCGAATTTCATGACTTCATTCTGCAGCAGGGCTTGTTGCCGCCTGAGATACTGCGCGAGGCTGTGCTGGACCACTTCATTGAGTGAGTCGGGCATGTATTCGCCGGAGTATCGCCATGCACATTAGCCAGGAAGAACAGCGTGGTTCGAGCCGGCGCCGGCTAGCCCCGATGCCGCACTCAACCACATGCAAAGCCGTTCTGCGCCGGCTGGTTGCGATCAGCTTGCTGGCCGGTCTCGGGCTGGGCGGAACCGTCGGTGCACAGGGCCTGCCAAAGGGCGACGCGCGGAGTGTCGGGATGTCTGCCGAGAGACTGGCGCGTTTCGACGCATTGGCCGAGGCCGCGGTAGAGGACGGCCGTTTGGCCGGCGTCGTCACGCTGGTGGCACGTCGCGGCCGAGTTGTTCAGGAGGGTGTCTACGGTCTGGCCGATCTCGACGACCGCCGACCGATGCGCCAGGACACTATCTTTCGCATCGCGTCCATGACAAAGCCGCTGACCAGCGTCGCCATCATGATCCTCCTGGAGGAGGGCCTTCTGCTGCTCAGCGATCCGGTGACGCGCTATCTGCCCGCCTTCGACCGCACCCCCGGGGTGCTGGGCGCCGATGGAACACTCACGCCAATCGATCGGCCCATCACGCTGCTCGACCTGTTGACGCACAGTTCGGGTATGACAGGCGGTGGCGGGGACGATGGGGCCGATGCCGCCTATCGCGCCGCAGGCTTCGACTCGAGTCCACTAAACGACCGGGATGAACCGATCGCCAGGATCGTCGACAAGTTGGCGGCCTTGCCGTTGGCGGCGCAACCAGGTGAGCGGTGTATCTACGGCTTCAGCACTGACGTGCTCGGTGCCGTTGTCGAGAAGGTCAGTGGCATGAGCCTGGCCGAGTTTTTCAGACGTCGGATCTTCCGGCCGCTCGAGATGCACGACAGCAGTTTCTTCCTGCCACCAAGCAAGCTGGACAGGCTGGCAGCGGCCCATACGTTGGATGCTGACGGCCAGCTTCGACGGGGGGCGGATGATGACATGGACTGGACCGGCCAAGGTGCGTTCGTGCACGGTCCCCGGCGAGTCTATAGCGGGGGGGGCGGGTTGCTCTCCACTGCGCCGGACTACGCTCGTTTTTTGCAGATGCTGCTCAACGGCGGGGAGTTGGATGGCGTCCGCATCCTTTCTCCTGCCAGCGTCAGGCTGATGACTGTCAACCATGTCAGCGAGCGCTACGCCGAAGCGGGCGGCTTTCCGGGAATGGGATTTGGCTTCGGATTCGAGATCAAGCTGAAATCGGACACCCACGCGTACGTAGTCCCAACGTTGGCTTCCCTGGGCTCTTACGCGTGGGGTGGAGCGGCCTACACCAGCTTCTGGGTCGATCCCGAACAAGACCTGGTGGCGATCTTCATGGCTCAGCTGCGGCCCAAGAGCCAGGATGACCTCAGTCGCCGCTTTGGCAACATCGTCTATCAGGCTGTTCTGGAGCCCTGACGCCCTTGTGGTGAATGGATCGCATCGGCCAGACGTATGGCCCGTGCCGCCCAAGTGCTATGAAAAGCCCCAGTGCCTACCAGAGCCCGAATTGCATGCCGACCAAGACGCTGAGCGGGCAAGCTGTTGCCATTCCCAATAAGTTGATTCATGTCGAGTGGCTGCGCAAGAGCACGCCGTTCAAACTTTTCCTGTCCGGCCGGCATCATATTCAGGTACAGGAGATTCAGTTTATTAAATCCGTCCCTTATATCCTGACAGCAGTCAGTGCTGTTTTTTTTGCCATGCTGAACGCGCAATCCGCATGGGGCGACGACTTCGTCATAACAGACGTCAGTGTTGTCCCGATGGACGCCGAACGCCTGCTCGCTAACCAGACCGTTGTTGTAAAAGACAATGTTGTGGTGATCGTCGGCGATGCCGGGTCTGTCGACATTCCCTCCGATATGCGGCGAATCGACGGGCAGGACATGTTCCTGATGCCCGGCATCGCGGATCTGCACGTGCATCTCCGGCACGAGGACGAACTCGTGAACTATGTCGCCTGGGGCGTGACTACCGTCATGCACCTCGGCGGATCGGGACAGTCCGGCTCGCGGCAGCTTGAATTCAGGCGGGATATCGAAGCAGGTGTGAGGCTTGGGCCAAATATATACGCGACCGATCGTATTCTGGACGGAGTCCCCGCGATAGCAACCGGCGCACACAGCGTTGAGACACAGCAGCAGGCCCGGTTGATTGTTCAGCAATTGAAAGACGACGGCTACGACTTCATCAAAATTTACAACAACGTGTCCAAGCCGGTGTTCGATGCGATTGTCGACGCAGGACGTGAGCAGGGGCTGCCAGTAATCGGACACATTTCACGCAACTTCGATCCGATGGCGGCCCTCCGTGACGGGCAAGATGCGATTGCGCATACCGAGGAGCTATTCTTTACCTACTTCGACGGCCCCCGAAGTCTCGATGAAATGCCGGATGAATACCGACCCGATTTCGACAAGTTACCGGCATTGATCGAAGTCCTGACGGCGAATAGCGTGGCCGTCATGCCGGACCTTAGTTTCACATTTGGCAATCTCCTGATGTGGGACGGTCTCGAACACGTTTGGAATGATCCGGAATTCGCCTACCTGCGCCCGGCCACCGCATCAATGTGGCGGGGTGGGAACATCAACCGGCGTGAGCAAATCGAGAAATTTATAGTCCGCGGGCAGTGGAAGTACGAACTCTTGCAGAGATTGACCCGCGAATTTCAGAGGGCCGGCGTATTGCAGGTGATTGGCACTGATGCTTCGTTGCCCGGACTGTTTCCCGGCAAAGCCGCACATCGCGAACTCACCGAACTTGTCAAAGCCGGCCTGTCCAACTATGAGGTACTCGCAGTAGCAACGCGAAATGCTGGCGAGTTCGCGAGGCGCTACATCGATCCCGACGTTCGTTTTGGGCAGGTACGTCCAGGCTATCGAGCAGACCTGCTGCTGCTTGAGGCGAATCCGCTCGATGATATTCGCAACGTGCGTGCGATCAAGGGTGTTGCCGTTGGTGGCCGCTATGTAACGGCAGAAACGCTTGACAAGACGAGGCAAGGCTTGCGCGAACATTATGGTTCGCTGCAGCAATTAATCAATGATGTCGACTCGGCGATGGAAACGGTCCAGCCGATGGAGGAAATCTCTGCGCTCATCCAGGCATGCGATGGCAGCCGAGACGCGCTGGAAACCATTGAATCGCGGATAAACGCAGCAGGCTACTCGGCGGGTTTCGCCGGTGATCTCGATCAGGCCGTCGACCTGCTCGAGATGAATACGAAACTCTTTCCGCTTTCGCCGAATACCTGGGACAGCCTGGCTGAGGTTACGCTCTATCGCGGCGATAGCGAGCGCGCACTCGAATTGTACAATCATGTCCTCTCGCTCGACCCGTCGTTTCCGGGCGCTGAAGACAAAGTGCGTGAATTAACAGGCCTGTAAAAATAGTAGCGGGCGGTCGATATTTCGCGTTATGCGAAGGTTCTTCACCCACTCCAAACGCGAGGCTGCGGAACAACGATGCAATGTCAGCCCGCCGTATCGCCCTTGCCGAGCGCAAAATCTTCCTCGGTGAAAATTCGCTGCGTTTCCGGGTCAACCGTTTGCTCGACCCGAGTCCTGATCCGTTCGACCAGCTTTGCCCGGGTATCGCGCAGGTCCTCGACGTCGTGACGAAAACGACTCAGGCGCAGCAATGACAGGATAGACAGGATAAGTCCGGCTTCTGCTTCGATAAGCCGAACCGATGCAAAGAAGCTGAACGGCAATGCAACCAACAGTCCCAGTCCCCACCAGAGTCCGAATTGCATGCCGACGAAAACGGCGACCGCTATGTAAAGCACAGGCAGTAACAGGATCGCTGCAAAAACCTTGAGCGTCGCGACATCATCCTTTTCATAACTGAGTTTCTCGCCGACCGTGGCGGCAATCCACCCGATGGGCAGGTGAAGTAGCGCGCCAGGAATTGCGAGGGGTAACAGCACAAACATCGCAAGGCTACGCACAGTAAGCTTGCGCATTCCCCGGGCAATGTCGACAGGCTGGCGAAGTTGATAATCCTTGAGGCCCAGCAGGTCCAGCCTGGCCTGGTAGTCCTCGGCGTCCGCCATCAGCGCCTGCATTTCGGGGTCATCCCGTTGCTGCAAATAGCCGTCAACGAAACGCCGGGTTAACTCGACGTACTGGGCGGTGGTCAGTTTTGCCGAGCCTGGTTTGTACAGTCGACGGACAATCTGCATTGCGCGCACGGTGCGCCAGTCAGGGGCATTGATCGTGAGACCTCGAATCTCGGTGGCAATACGTTCTGTCAGGGCGACGACGGCCGCCTGCTCATCCCGCCGAAAGTGGTCAAGCTGCGCGTCATCGATAATGATGGGTTTGCCGAAATTCAGCAGCGCCTGGCTGCGAAATCGATGGCGGTTGATGTAATTGAGTCCGCAGGGAACAATCGACGCAGACACTTTGCCGCGGTTCGCGACATTCAGCGCAATACGGGCCGTTCCGGTTTTCAATTGCACGAGCTGTGATTCGTTGTGGCTGATACCTTCCGGAAAAATGCAAACGCAGTCACCGCGTTCGATCAGCTCGTAGATCCTGGCGAATGCCTGCTCATTGTCGACGCCCCCCTGATGGTCTTCCCGCCGGTAGACCGGTACCGCCCCGGTCGCGTTCAGAATTGAGCGCAGGACGGGATACTCCCAGAGCTTTGCGCTCGCCAGGAAATACAGCGGCCAGCGACTGGAATTGGCGCTCATCAGCCAGCCATCCATCAGCGCGTTGGGATGATTGCCGGCAAATATCACAGGACCGTCTGCAGGCACATTTTCCATGCCTGTCACCTCGACGCGGCGGAAAAACGTTTCCGTAACGAGGCGACAAAAAGAGATAAAGAAATGCTTCTGCATTCTGCATTGCGCCGAAAAGACGGGGGACACTCTGCCTTCAGGATAGTCGGTAATGTGCCCTCCGTACAGCAAAGGCAGGTGGCAAAGGGGGTTGGAGTGCCGGAATCTACCTGGGCAAAGCGACCAGCGTGCCACGGAGTTGGCATCAAATTAGACCTATTGTTATATTAACAATGCTAATGACACCGGGCTTCGGGCAAACAGGCCGGAGCAGCTGCCAAGGATAACGAAAATAATGAGTGATGCGCAGGAACGCCGCGGACCCCTGGTGGATGTTCGTCTCGTCGAGTTGGGCCAGCTGATTGCCGGGCCCTTTTGCGGCCAGTTGCTGGCGGACATGGGCGCCGATGTCATCAAGGTGGAGCCCCCGGGCCAGGGCGACCCGATGCGCGCCTGGGGCCGGGGCGATTATCCCTTGTGGTGGCAGATCTGCGCGCGCAACAAACGCGTCGTCACCGCAAATCTGCGGGAAAAAGAGGGCCAGGAGCTGGTGCGGCGCCTGGTCGCCGAGGCCGATATGGTCCTGGAAAATTTCAGGCCGGGCACAATGGAACGCTGGGGCCTGAGTTACGAGGAACTGTCGAAGGACAATCCCGGCCTGATCATGATTCGCGTTTCCGGTTATGGGCAAACCGGCCCATATTCGTCACGCGCAGGGTATGCGTCGGTGGGGGAAGCGATGGGCGGCATGCGCTACCTGTGCGGCGAGCCTGACCGGCCACCGAGCCGTGCCGGCCTGTCAATCGGTGACTCGCTGGCGGCGACCTACGCTTGCATGGGCGCCCTTGCCGCATTGCACCATCGCGAGAAAACCGGTGAAGGACAGGTCATCGATGCGTCGATCTTCGAATCCGTCCTCAACGTCATGGAAGCCACGATCCCCGAATACACGGTTAATCAATACGTCCGGGAACGCTCCGGTGCAACGTTGCCGGGCGTCGCACCTTCTAACGTATACGAGTGCAAGGACGGCAGCCTTCTGATCGCCGCCAATCAGGACACCGTCTTCCGCCGGCTTTGCCAGGCGATCGGGCAGCCGGAACTCGCCGACGACGAACGCTTCGCAACACACACCGCACGTGGCGCCAACATGCAGGAACTCGACGCCATCATCGCCGAGTGGACCAGCACCAGAACGGTCAAGGACGTTGACCGGTTGATGCAGGAATCCGGGGTGCCCGCCGGCGGCGTGTATCGCGCGCCGGAAATGCTGGCGGACCCGCAGTACGCCGCGCGCGAAGCCATCATCGATACGCCCACCGACGACTGGCCGAACCTGAAGATGCAGAACGTGTTTCCGAAGATGTCCAGGACCCAGGGCGAGGTTCGCTGGACGGGACCGTCCGAATTGGGCGCGCACAACGAAGAAGTCTACAGCGAGCTGCTCGGGCTGGAGCCTGCGCAGCTGGCGAAACTGAAAGCAAAATCGATCATATAGAGGAATCAAGTATGTCGTTTCGTCTCGGCGCCGATGTCGGCGGTACATTTACAGACCTGTTGCTGGTCGACGAATCGTCCGGCGATACCTACATGGCGAAAGTGCCATCCACGCCGAAAGACTCCTCCATTGGGGTGTTGAACGGCATTGACCGCATCTGCAGTGAATCCGGCATCGATGCGCACGAGGTCAACAAGGTCATGCACGGCACGACCGTTGCCACCAACGCCGTGTTGACCCGCAAAGGCGCCAGGGTGGGACTGATCACCACCAAGGGCTACCGGCAGGTATTGCAGGTGGCGCGGTCCTTCTGTCCCGGCGGACTCGGCGGCTGGGTCAGCTACGTCAAAGCACCGTTGATGGCGCCGCTCGAACTTACGATCGAGGCCGACGAGCGTATGGATGCGCAGGGCAACGTCATTGCGACGCTGGACATCGATGCGTTGCGGCGCGATGCGACGAAGCTGGCGGAGACAGGCCAGGTTGAAGCGCTGACGATTTGCTTCCTGAATTCGTACGTCAACGGGGAACATGAACGCGAGGCCCGGGATGCCATGCAGGAGATCTTCGGTGACATCCCGATCTCCATCAGTTGCGAGGTCGTTCCCGAAATGCAGGAGTACGAACGCACCGAGACCACGGTCGTTAATTCCTATGTACGACCGCAGGTGTCCAGGTACGTAGAGAATTTGCAGACCTCGCTGGAGGAACGCCTCGGTGACAACGTACAGCTTGCGATTCTGCGCTCCGACGGCGGTCTTGCCTCATCCCGCGCTGCCAGCGAGTCGCCGGTCAACATGCTGTTGTCGGGTCCGGCCGGCGGAGTCTCCGGTGCCCTGTATTTTTGCCGGCGCGGCGGCTTCGACAATATCCTGACTTTCGATATGGGCGGGACGTCAACCGACGTTGCGCTGATTCAAAACGGCCAGCCACGCGTGCGGCGGGAAACCCGCGTTAGCGACATTACCGTTCGCGCTCCCTCGGTTGACGTGCGAACGATCGGCGCAGGGGGCGGTTCGATCGCATTCGTGCCGGAGCTGACCAAGGCTTTGCGCGTCGGCCCGGACTCAGCCGGCGCAGATCCGGGTCCCGCAGCCTATATGAAAGGTGGCGACAAACCGACTGTGTGCGATGCCAATGTCGTCCTCGGCTACCTCCCGTCTGACGTCAAGCTCGGCGGCGCAATGACGATCAATCGTGACGCGGCAGTAACGGCCGTGCAGACACTCGCGGATGCAATGGATATCGAACTCATGGAGGCCGCCGAAGGCATCATCAAGATCGTCAACGAATCCATGCTGGGCGCGCTTCGGCTTGTTTCGGTGGAACAGGGCTACGATCCGCGCGATTTCGCGCTGGTCGGCTTCGGCGGCGCGGGGCCCCTGCATGCCAACGCGCTCGGCACCCTGTCCGGGGCATGGCCCGTCATCGTGCCGCCGGGCCCGGGTGTGTTATGCGCTTACGGCGACGCCACGACGCAGGTCCAGGACGAAGCCTCGCAAACTTTCGTGGCGCGCGTCGATCAATTGACGAGCGACAAATTCATCGAGGAACTCGAAACACTCCGGGCCCGTGCCGGCGAGTCGTTCGAAGCGGACGGTATCCCCGAGGAGCAACAGGAAGCCAGCTACCAGGCAGACATTCGCTACGCCGGCCAGGCGTTCCAGTTGCCGCTTGGCGTCACGATTGAAGAGCTTAACGACAAGGGGCTCGGGGTGCTGACGGATGAGTTCGATCGGCAGCACGAGCAGCTGTTTACCTTTGCGCACAAGAAAGACCACGAGATCGTCATGATTCGCGCCATCGTCAGGGCCAAAAACACGCTGAAGGCCGATCTTAAAGAGGTTGCCGAGTCGGCGACGAGCCTCGAGGACGCGAAAATCCACGACACCAAGTTCTACCATGAGCAGGAGTGGCATGACGCCGTCATCTACGATCGCGGCAAGCTCGGCATCGGCACCGTTGTCGACGGACCCGCGATTGTCGTCGAAATGGATTCGACGACACTCATACTGCCAGACCATGCAGCCACCGTCGATAACGTCGGCAACTTGTTGATCAACCCGGTCTGACCGAGGAGTTTGTTATGCCAGCCAAAATAATTGAAACCAACTCCACGCCATTCGAAACGGTCGACGTCGATACGGTCACGGTCGATATCATCGAGAATGCGCTGAGAAACGTGCGCGTCGAAATGGACGCCGTCCTGTTTCGCACGGCCATGAGCCCCGGCATCCGGGAGCAGGGCGACTGCTTCCCGATGGTGGCCAATCGCGACGGCAAAATGGTCGTCGGCCAGTTCGGCTCGTTCATCCACGGCTTCCTGCAGGCCTACGACGGTGACATCGAGGAAGGGGATATCATCCTCACCAACGATCCCTATATGTGCAATGCCGCGGTATCGCACCTGCCGGACTGGATCGTGCTCGTGCCGATCTTCAAGGACGGCCGCCACATGGCGTGGTCGGCGATGTTCGGCCACATGTCCGACAATGGCGGCATGGTGCCCGGGTCAATACCGATCAAGGCCGAAACCATCTACCAGGAAGGCATCCGCATTCCGCCAACCAAACTCTACAAGAAAGGTGAGTTGCAGTCTGATCTGCTCGAACTGATCCTGCACAATGTGCGCACGTCCGAGTGGAACCGCTTCGACCTGAACGCACTTGTCGCTGCCTGTCGAACGGCCGGCCGGCGCTGCGTCGAGATTGCCGAGCGCTTCGGCGACGACACGTTTTACACGACCATGCAGATCATGCTCGACCGGAATCTCGAAGCGATGCGCGCCATCATCAACATGATCGTGCCCGAGGAACCGCAGTACTTCGAAGACTACATCTGTGACGATGGCGTCGGCAAAGGACCGTACAAGATTGCCTGCAAATTATGGCGTGAGGGCGACGTTGCGATCTTCGACTTCGAAGGCACTGATCCGCAGGCGAAGAGTTCGGTGAATTTCTACCTCAACGAAGAAATGTTCAAGATGTTCTTTGGCTCGTTCACGATCAACCTGTTTGACCCGCATATACTTTTCAACGATGGTTTTTATGAATTGGTCGATGTGCGCATCCCGGAAGGCAGCCTGTTGAAACCGAAGTTTCCGGCGGCGCTGTCAGGCCGCACGCACGCGCTGGGCCGCATTTTCGACGTCATGGGCGGTGTGCTTGGACAAGGTGCGCCCGATGCCATGAACGCGGCCGGTTTCTCGGACAGTCCACACCTGTTCTTCTCCGGTTACGACAAGAACGGGGAGTGGTTCCAGCTGTTCCAGATTGGCTTCGGCGGCATCCCGGGTCGGCCGGTCGGCGACGGTCCGGACGGTCACTCGCTGTGGCCAGGCTTCACCAACGTACCGAATGAATTCATCGAGGCCTATTTCCCGTTGCGTATCGTGAAATACGAACCAATTGCCGACTCGGGCGGGGCTGGTCTGCACCGCGGCGGCAACGGCCTGTCGGTGGCCTACGAGTTTCTCGTGGATGGGCAGATCGGCATTCACGACGAGCGCTGGCTCACTTACCCCTGGGGTGTGCGCAGCGGAGAGCCGGGCATGCGCTCGACCAAGCGGCTGGTACGGGCCGACGGCAACGAGGAATGGCTGCCCGCCAAGTGCGACGGCGTTGACGTCAAGGCGGGCGACACGCTGTATTTCAATACCTGGGGCGGCGGCGGCTGGGGCGATCCGCTGGAGCGGGATCCGGACCTCGTCAAAGTCGATATCGACCGCGGCCTCGTTTCGCGCGACGGTGCAGCACGCTACGGTGTGGTGATCGATGCGGACGGAAATATTGATGCACAGGCGACCGACAAACTCCGGGCAACGCTGCGCACCGATCGCAAGGACGAGGGCTTGTTCAGCTTCGGCGGCACAATCGATGAGATCAAGGCACGTGCGCTGGAGGAGACGCACCTGCCGGCCCCGGAATCGCCGCATCTCTCGTAGGCGGCAGGCGCTATGAGTCAACTCCTGAGTTCGCTGAAATCCGAGTGGCAGCGGGCGCAAGATGGCGCCATGACGCGCGTGCCGCTGTATCACCAGCTCTACACGGTGCTCAAGAAAGCGATTCTCGACGGCACGATTCCGTATGACGCGCAGATGCCGACCGAGCAGCAACTTGCCGCGACTTTCGATGTGTCACGCATTACGGCAAAGCGCGCCATGGATGAGCTCGCTGCCGAAAAACTCGTCGCGCGCTTTCGTGGCAAAGGTTCCCATGTCACGTATCACTACCAGCCGGAGCCGTTAAGCGCACCGCTGGTTGGAATGCTCAAAGGCCCGGTCGAGATCGCCAAGCACGGTAGCGTACGGGTGATCACGACGGAACGTGCTGTACCGCCGGCCGATGTCCGCCGGACGCTTGACCTGGCGGACGACGATGTTGTGCAAAAGGTCATCCGGGTATGCAGCAACGAAGATGGTGAGCCTTACGTCTGTTATCGCAGCTGGACGGTCGGGGTTACCAGGGCTTTTACGAAGAAGAAGCTGGAGCGGCAGTCCCGACTCGAATTGCTCCGCGAAAACGACATCCACCTGGTCAAGGTGGAACAGGTGATCAGTGCCGAGAATGCCTCGGCGCGGACGGCCAGGGATCTTGGCGTCGAGGTCGGCTCTGCCTTGCTCTCCATTCGGCGTATTGGCTATGTGGCGAGCGGCGAAGCCGTGGACGTGCTCGACGGCCTGTACAACCCGCAACGCTTCCAGTACGCGATGGTTTCCGGTCTCGGTTGATATGCCGGGAGGCCGGGGATTTCTTGTCAACATGCTCGAAAAGAACTAAAGTTATAACAAACATGCAAACTATTGTTTATCCATCGGGGGAAACTCTCATGAACACTATCTCAAAGACCGTTCTGGTCTTTTCCGCGTTGTCCCTTACGCCATTCGTCCCGGCTAATGCCGCCGACGATGATCTGCGCATCGAAGAGGTCGTCGTCACCGCACGAAAACGTGCAGAAAGTTTGCAGGATGTGCCCATCGCGATCACCGCGTTCACCGAACAAACGATCGAGCGTGCCGGCATCGAACGGCCGGCCGACTTCATCGCGCTGATGCCCAATGTCACGATCGTCGATTCAGCCAATGTGGGCGATACCCAGGTGAGCATTCGCGGCATCGTTTCGACGCGCGATGCTGAATCGACCTTTGCCTACGTGGTCGACGGTATCCTGAGTACCAACCCGAACAGCTTTAACGAAGAGCTCGTCGACGTGCAGCAAATCGAAGTCCTCAAGGGCCCGCAGGGTGCGCTGTACGGACGCAATGCCGTGGCCGGCGCAATTCTCGTTACAACCAGGGAACCGGGCGATGAGTTTGAGGGCAAGGTTTCGGTGGGTGGTGGCAGCGATGGCCTGGCCAAGGGCTCGCTGCGCCTGGCAGGTCCGCTCGGTGATACCGTGCGCGGCAGCATCGCGGCGAGCTACCGGGAATTCGACGGGGTGTACGAGAACGTCTATGAGAATGCACCGACCGGCGTCGACTATCTCGAAGATACGACGGTACGCGCCCGGCTGTTGTTTGACCCAAGCGACAGAACGCGTTGGGATTTCCGCGCTGGGTTTTCCGATGTCGAGGGCGGCGCCATCAATTTCAACGCCGCTTTTGGCGTGCCGGCATTCAACCAGATCGGCTCGAACTACGTCGAAGACGTCAACACGCATGATTTCATCTTTGCATTTAATGTGCCCGGCGAAAACCAGCAGGAAACGACCGAACTCGCGTTAAAAGGCGATTTCGAAACGGATGCCGGTACCTGGACGGTCACCGGCGCGTACAATGACCTTGACGAGTACCTGTTGTCCGACGGCACGAGCGCTTCGTTCTACCTGTACGAGCTTGCGCCTGCCTGCCAGAACGACCGGACTACCTTGAACAGCTTTACGCGGACCGACCTGTTTGGCGAGCCGCTGTCACCATTCCTCGTGCTGCCACCGGCGTCTGCCGGTGGTGCCGATTTTCAGGGCATCTATGGGCCGTACACGCCCACGACGTGCGACGGCTTCCAGTACCAGGAGCGCAATCAGCAGGACACGAGTGTCGAAGTTCGCTTCACCTCCCCGCAGGATCAGTCCGTGCGCTGGATCGCCGGCCTGTACGCGACGGAAATCGACCGCGAAGTGGTAGTGGCGTATGGCGGCGATACAGGTAACGGCTTTGTGCGCCAGCCCTACGTCGATCCCACCGGCCCCAACCCAACCGACTTGTTGTTCTGGGACGATTTCGAGACCAGCGTGATCGCCGCCTTCGGCGAGGTCGGATTTGATATCGGTGACTCATCCGAATTGTCGGTGGCACTGCGCTGGGATCAGGAAGATCGCAAGGTTAGAAACAAGGTGCCGGTGGTGGACGGCGCGTTCGGTCCGATCAACCCCGGGCTGGCGTCCAATCCGGGCGGCATTCCGAATCGCAGCGAAACGTTCGACCAGCTCCAGCCGAAAGTGTCATGGCGCTGGACGGCGACGGATAGTGTCAATGTCTATGCGAGCTGGGGTATCGGTTTTCGTAGCGGTGGCTTCAACTCGCTGGGCAGTGAGGACCTGCTGAACTTCTGGTTCAACAGTGGCTTCGGCGGTGCTGGCGAAGTGGTTCAGGCCGGCCTGAACGTGCCCGACGAGTATGACAAGGAAGTGTCGAATACCTTTGAGTTGGGCATTAAGACCCGGTTCGCTGAGAACCGGTTTCGCCTGAACGCCGCCGTATTCAGCACAACCGTCGACGATAACCAGTTTTTCGAGTTTTTCGCGGGACCGTTCGGCATTCTGCGCATCGTAACGACCATCGATGAGGCAACCATCGAGGGATTCGAGGCAGACTTCAACTGGCTCGCAACCGATAACCTTTCATTGTTCGGCGGTGTCGGCTTCCTGAATTCTGAAATCGAGAAGAACATCAACCGGCCATTGTCGGTAGGCAACGACGTGCCGCAGGCGCCGGAAGAAACTTACAATCTCGGTGCCCAGCTGGATTTTCCGCTCGGCAGCAACATGAATTTCTTCGCCCGGGCTGACTGGCAGCACGTCGGCGAGATGTGGTTCCATACGATCCAGGGCGAACCGACACCGACGATATGGCAGGCATTTCCAAACCTCGATTTTCTAGGGGACCGTTCCAACGACTTCTCGCAAACGCAGCGTGATTCCTTTTCAACGGTAAATCTGCGCATCGGTCTCGAAGGCGAGAACTGGTCGGCTACTATCTGGGGCCGCAACATCACCGACGAGGAGTATCTAGAGGAAGTGATTCCGGCGCCCGAGTTCGGCGGGTCGTTCATCCATCCGGCCACGACCGCGACCTACGGCGCGGAATTTACGTACCGGTTTTGAGTTCGTGAATGGCGGACGATCTGACAGAAAATTATCGCGGCGCATTTGACGGCAGTCTTGGCTTCGGCAAGGCGCCTGCGTTAATTCTGGTCGATTTCGTCGAGGCCTACTTCAATACCGAAAGCCCTTTTTACGCGGGTGTGGAAGCTGCGCTGGTGTCCGCGCTGCGGATTCGTGATGCAGCCCGGGCGGCTGGTATCCCGGTGATCTATACCAACGTCGTTTACCAGCCGGGCGGCGCTGACGGCGGTGTGTTCTATCGCAAGCTGCCGGCGCTGAGGGTTTTCGATGCCGGCAGTCCGCTCGGTGGTTGGCCAAAAGGCCTGGACCCCGGCGACGGTGAGGTTGTCCTGACGAAGCAGTATCCCAGTGCTTTTTTCGGCACTGATCTCAATAAGCTGCTGACAGAGCAAGACGTCGATACACTGATCATTACGGGCGTGACGACGAGCGGTTGCATACGAGCGACCTGTGTCGATGCGATGTCGTACGGCTTTATTCCGATCGTCGTGGCCGACGCCTGCGGCGACCGGCATGAGAGGCCGCACGAAGCTAATCTGTTTGACATGCAGTCCAAGTATGCCGATGTCGTGGATGAGTCGGTGGTGCTGAATCATCTCAGCGACCACTAACGGCGGATCCAGAGCAATGGAGACCAGGAACATCACACTCGTCGAAGTCGGGCCCAGAGATGGGCTGCAAAGCGAGCCGGAAACCCTGCCGACCGATAGCAAGGTAAAGTTCATCGAACTCGCTATCGAAGCAGGGCTGACGCGTCTGGAAGTCGCGAGCTTCGTGCATCCGAAGCGCGTGCCGCAAATGGCCGACGCAGAAGCGCTGATCGAGCGGCTGCCGGACATCGACGGTGTTTCTTACATCGGCCTGGTCATGAATGAACGCGGCCTCGATCGTGCGCTCGAAACGAAAATTCACGAGATCGGTATGGTCGTCGTCGCCAGCGATACCTACAACCGCAAGAACCAGGGCGTGGGCACGGACGAATCGATCGCAGCCTGGCGGGCTATCGCCAGGCGTGCACAGGACAGGGGCCTGCGGACCAATGTCATGATCTCTTCGGCTTTCGGCTGCCCCTATGAAGGCGAGATCAGCGTTGCTCGGGTCGTGGAAATCGCGAAGCAGGTCGTCGAGGCACAACCCGCGGAGCTTGGCATTGCAGACAGCATCGGGGTTGCCGTGCCTGGGCAGGTGACCGAACTCCTCGGGAGCATACGGGACGTCATCAGCGATCTGCCGATTCGCTGTCACTTCCACAACACGCGCAATACGGGCCTCGCCAACGCGCAGGCTGCGGTCGATTCCGGGGTGACCTACCTGGACGCCAGCATTGGCGGCATCGGGGGCTGCCCGTTTGCGCCGGCCGCGACCGGGAACATACCGACCGACGACCTTTTATACATGCTGGACCGATCAGGGATAGTTACCGGTGTCTCCCTCGAAAAAATCATCCAGGTGAGTGAGTGGCTCGCAGCAGAACTGGGCCGTGGGGTGCCGGCGATGTTGCCAAAAGCGGGGGTCTTTCCCCGTTCAGAACAAGGAGCTTCCGACTAGCGCCGCTGGCCGGGTCTCAACCATGACGCCGACGCGCATCCATCACATCAATTTCGTGGTTTACGACCTCGAAAAAGCAATGCTGCAATTCGAGCGCGCCCTGGGCCTCGAGGAGTTCGAGATCGTCGAGCATCGAATCCGGGGCTCGCGAGTCGCTCGATCGCGGGTGGGCGAAACCTGGTTCGTGCTGGTTTGTCCCGACGATCCCGAGTCCGTTCCAGGGCGCTATCTCAACCAGCACGGTGAAGGCTTCTTCCTGATTTCATTGGGTTACAACGACCTCGCCCGGCAGCTTGAGCACCTCGAAGCGAGGAATGTTCACATCAGTGATCAGGAACCCCGAAGCGGCATTGTCGACTGGCAGGTCGCTGACATCGGCGAGGTCAATGGCGTGTTGCTGCAGATGACAGACGACGCAGCGGCACCGCGCTAACGCTGACGACATCTCACGTCGTCGTCAATCAATCAGTCGTCTTCTTCGACCTTGCGCACGGTGTTAGCAGACTGTTCGTCACTATCCCTTTACCATGGGACCGTAGATCGAGGCTATTGGTGCCTGTAAAGTTGTGGGGGGAGCACAAACAAGCGGGTGTCGTTCAATGGTAGAACACCAGCTTCCCAGCTTTAGCCTGGAGAACAATGCTGCGGGGTGCAGAGGATGTTGAGAATCATTAACCGAACACCACAGGCTCTTGCCGGTGTAGTTTGGCTGCTGTTCTTCTGGTCGATTCCAGCTGCGGCCAATGAGAGCGAAGCAGCGGCGAACCGGTTTGAGGAGGTCCGCGACGACCCG
>Ga0102946_1000274_pt1 | contig 18055 bp, 15 predicted proteins | sample SalPon2A_A_D1_MG_FD_78209 | JGI IMG/M metagenome (GOLD analysis project Ga0102946, IMG submission 78209) | Soil microbial communities from South San Francisco under conditions of wetland restoration - Salt Pond MetaG R2A_A_D1_MG | ecosystem: Environmental > Terrestrial > Soil > Wetlands | place... | reverse complement strand
TCTGATGTGGGTTGAGGCTGTCAACCCATTGCCGTGTGCCGGTGTGGTCGGCGCGTCGTGTGATCCGGGCGATGAGTTCGCCTTCGACGGCGAGGACCTGGGGCGAGGTGAGGGATCGAACGTGTTCGGGTACGTCGGGCCGGGCCAGCAGCGGAGTACAACGTGCCACGGCCCGGGAGGTGATGTCCTCCGCCAGCTCGATCCGAGCGGCGGGCTCGGCGACCAGTGCGGTCTGAACCAGGAGCACCTCGGTCTTCCCACGAATGTCGGCGGTGTTCCAGGCCGACCGGTTGGCGCCGAGCATCGAGACGACGAGCTCGGCGGCGGCGTCGCGGTCGATCCATCCCGGCAGCGTCCGCTCGAGGGTCACTGCGTGGGCCGGGTCGCGGTAGCCGATCTCGCTGAGCTCGGTGTTCCAGCGGTCGACGAGCTCGCGACCGTCCCTCGGGATGACCTTGTCGGGTCGTGCCTGCGCCCAGGCCCGACGGTCCCATCCCTCCCGTAGTCGAGGACTGGGCTCTTGCCCGGGATGGTCATGACGCCAGTCGGCCTCCAGCCGGTCCACGTTGCGGCGGATCTGCGCGGCTCTGGCGCTGAAGGCGCCAACGTACGACATGAGCTCACGGATCTCGCTTGTCTCGGGATCGACGGTGAGTCCGTGCGCAGCCAGCGCCGCCCGGAACTCCGGGTCGGTCGCGACGGCGGCGTGGCCGATGCCGTTGATGGCTTCGATGCTGTCTCGGATGCCGACGGAATGAATGCCCCGCCAGGCACCTGCCGCCCAGACGCGGGCGTTGATCTGCAGATGGAGGTGGCGGTGCGGGTCGCCGGCCCGAGACGTGTAGTGCCGGATCACTGCGCTTTCGATGGACTCGACAGGCACTTGGACCTGACGTCCGCGAGGGCCCACGCGGGTTGTCGCGTGGGTCGCAACCCAGCCAACGATCTCGGCGGCCGCCATGTCCTGGGCTCGGTCCAGAGCGGCGGAGACCTCCGGGTATAGAGCGGCCGCCAGCGACCAGGTCTTCGGTCCGTTGACGACCACCTCGACGAAGCGCAGCGCCTTGTCGTCCGTGCGAAGGCGACCCTTGAGAGTCATCGTCTCCACATCGAATCCGGCGACCCAACGCTCGTACACGTCCCCGGTCATGACGCCTACGGTGCGCGCGCCACTGGCGGTGGCGACCAGGCGCGCGGCGACGCCGCTGCCTTCGGCGAGGTAGTAGTCATCCGCCCGGGACCGGTCGCGTTCGACGTAGGCCCGGGCAGCCCCCGGCGCTCCGCGGTAGAACTTCACTCCGCCGTGCACCCAGACCACCGCCTCCACCGTGTCCGTCGACAACCAACGGACCCCTAGAAATGCCGCGTGGGCCGCCCCCAGGAGGGGCGGCCCATCTACGTCCTTCGTAGCATGCGTGCCGCGTCAAGAGGAGGGTTTCAGATGCCTCGCGGCCACGGGAATGAAGGAGATTCTAGGGACCGACGATGGTAGAAGACTGTCAATCAAGCGAGGCAGAGTGAAAAGGCAGAGCATCGGTGACCTTGAGATATCCCGGATAGTGGGATCCTGGCTGTCTCAAGAGATCGCGCGGGCACGGCGAGGGCCATGCTGAGGAAGTGTCGCGATCACTCACCTCACAGCGGTGGGCTGTCCTCCGTAGAGTGTGGCGCGCACCGACCTCTCTTGCATGAAGGAGCCCACTGATGAGACCGACCTTGTCCTGGGGCGCGCCGATGGCCTTGGCTGCTTTGGCTCTCGCTGGGTGCGGAAGCAATGAACCTTCCGCAGAAGCAGAGCTACCTGAGCAAGTGACCGAAAGCGCGGAAGCGTCCACGTCCACCGCGGGACCGGAGGAGACCACCAAGGCGGAACCTGAAGCGGAGCAGGACCCGGAGCCTGAGCCAGCCGCTGACGAACCGGAGCGCAGCGACCGGGGGAACCTGGTCAAAGACATCGGTCAGGCTGCTGGCGTGACCGCTGAGGACGGGACACAATTGGTGAACTTCACGGTTACTGACATCCGTGTGGATCCGGAATGCACCGAAGAGGCCTTCCTTCAGGAGCCACCGGCCAATGGAAACTTTGTCGCGGTGGACATGGCCATTGAGACGTTGCCCGAACTAGCCGAACGCGCCGAATACGAGGCCTATGTGAACGTGTCGGAGTACTCGTTCTCCGTGTTCGGCCCGGACGGAATGCGAGACAACGACGTAGACGGGAACGGATTCTTCTGCTTGACCGACGCAGAGCAGTTGCCGCCCGAGATTGGGCCCGGGGAAAAGGTCAACGGCACAGTCGTGCTGGACACGCAATACACGGAGGGCACGGTCGTGCTCTCCGGAGACGCTTTCGGGGTGTACGACGGCGCCGGGTGGGAGTGGTCCTACGGCGAGTGAAGGCGAGCGGTCGGCGCTCTCGAAGCGTCGGTTCTCGTAGTTGGACGGAGGCTTGGTACTTTGGTACTTTGGGACCTAGGTACCCTGACCTCAGGTTTAGGAGACTCTGCCATGGCTACCGCTACTGCGCCGATCAAGGTTGACGCCGCAACTGACGAGCTCGTGTCGCACGCGGCTCACTTCATGTCCCGCTCGAAGAAGGACATCGTTGAGGCTGCCGTGCGCGAGTACATCGACGCGCACCGAGATGACATCAACGCTGGGATCAAGGCTGCGCTTGGCCAGCTCAACGGCACTGACGCTGCTGCAGTGTCGCTCGTGACCGGGCTCAGCACTGAGGAACTCCGCGACCTTGGTGGCCTGCCCAAGTAGCCGACCTCTGGTGCCTTCCGCTGGACCGTCGGAGTGAGCGGCTAGGTTCGCCGCATGGTCGCGGAACTGGCCGGCGTGCGCCCAACCAAGCGCTGCTTGAATGATCTTGAGGTTGAACTGCCAGACCTCGGGGTTCGCTTGGAGGAGATCGATCGGCCGATCATCGTGAGCGCCCAGGCGGTTCCGGAACAGCGAGACGCCGGTGGAGCGGAGCGCGTCGTCGCGCTCACTGACCGTGTCTGGTTCAAGGTCAAGACCAGCGATCAGCGCGCCGTTGTGACCGAGCTCCGCGACGCTGATCTGCCCGACGGGGTACACCCGAGTCGCGGAGCGTGGTGGATCGGTGGTGCGGGCCGACGCCAGGCGGACAGCGCGCAGCGTGACTTCTACGTCGCGCTGCAACGAGAGTGCACGACGGGAAGGACAGTCTCCTCGGCTCACCTACTCCCGACGGAATGGGACTGGAAGCGCCTCGCTGCGGAGCAGGCTGTCGCGTGGCGGCGCGAGATGAAGCGAATGGTAATCCGGCTCGTGGCGATGTCGCTGAAGTCTGGCCAGCTCGCAGTTGCCGAGTTCCTCAACCATCGGATCAAGGCTCTCGTCAAGGCAGACAACGGGCACGAGGCCTACCTGGCGATCATCGCCGAAGGAGTGCCGGACCCCCAGGTGTTCGCGTTGCTGCTTGACTGTGTCCCAGGCGTTCGGCCCGACGAGTGGCAGCCCGAACCATCGCCCCTGGCGGAGATGAACCCTGCCTCGGGCGAGATCATCTGGTCGACGCTGTTCTCGCCCAAGATCGCCGACGCGATCCTCGACCTGGACGGGGAGGACTGAGGGGGCGCGGTCCGCAAACAGTCCGCAAGAAGTCCGGCGGGGGCCGATTCTTGCCAACAACGTCCAATGGTCTGGAGAGCACGTTCTTCGAGGTCAGATGCCATTTTCCGGCCGTTTCAGGCGGCTGCCAACGACAGCCGAAACCCCGGTTTTCGTTCCGCTTCAACGTCTGAGCTCGCCCGCGTTCGACGCCGCCTTCCGGTGTCGTCCGGGGCTGGTGACCGGAACGTGTCGTCTCAGGGGGCGTTATCGAAATGTGACATTTGGGCCCAGTGTCGCGTACGGTCGTTCCTGTTCCCCTCGCTGGAGGGGCCCCGGTGGTGTCCCAGTCCTGTCACTGCCTCCGGGATGAACGCATGAGCCGCCGGACAGGGGCGGCGCACCCAGGGTTGGTTGCGGCATCTGACGATGCCCCTTGGGGTGCAGCATCCGAGATCTGAGCATGACTTGGATGCCGGGTGCCACGACGGCGCCGGAACCCGACAGCTGACCTCCCAGTCGCACACGAAAGAGAGATTCACCGTGCCCACAAACTCGCCCGGACGCCACCGCGCTCCTAGTCGACTGTCCTTCAAGCCCGCCGCTCGCGCATCGATGGTGGCCGCCGCCTCCACCGGTCTGCTGTTCGCGATGTCGGGCACGTCCCAGGCAACGCCCACCGGGGCGGAGCCCACCAGCTCGCCGGTCGCCGCGTCCGGCCTGGCCACCACCGGGGGAGCGTTCACCGCGACCCCGAGCGCCACGCTGCCTACCACCCCCTCCAGCTTCAGCACTGTTCGCTGGGGCGCGCGGGGCGGCAGCGTCAACACGATCCAGCGGATCGTGGGCACCGAGGTGGACGGAATCTTCGGCCCGAAGACCCATGCCGCCGTCAAGCGGTGGCAGGGCCGCAACGGCCTCGTCCAGGACGGCATCGTGGGCCCCCGGACCTCCGCCGCGATGGACCTGTCGAGCTCGTCCTCCGGTGACCGCTCGTCCTCGTCGGCTTCGCGCAGCAGCTCGCGATCCTCCTCGGGAGTGCTCGGGTACGCCGCGCAGTACACCGGCATCATGTACAGCTATGGCGGTTCGACGCCGGCCGGTTTCGACTGCTCCGGCTACACCTCGTACGTGTTCGGCAAGGCCGGCATCTCGCTGCCCCGCAGCGCCGCGGCGCAGCAGGCCGCGACGACGCCGGTCAGTAACCCGCAGCCGGGCGACCTGGTGTTCTTCGGTTCACCGGCGTACCACGTGGGCATCTACGCCGGCAACGGCCAGATGTATGACTCGGGCAAGCCGGGTATCCCGAGCCAGCTGCGCGACGTGTTCAGCGGGGTCAGCGGCTACGGGCGCGTCGGCTAGCTCGACTCCTCGGACCCAGGCAACACACGAAGGCCCTCGGCCCCCCGCGGGGCCGAGGGCCTTCGTGTGCGAGCGACAGGTTGGGCGCACCATCGGCTGATCGAGGTGCGCCAGCAGAGCGGTGCGACGTCAGTAGGGTCGGGGGTATGGTGCGCAAGCTGGCAGGCGTCGGTGTCCTTCTCGCCGCGGTTGCCGTGCTGTTCGGCGCACTGGGCCGAAGTCTGGCCCTGTCGACACCAGCGCCAGGCCAGCCGAGCCTTGCCCTCCTGCAGTTTGTGGTGGGAATCATCTCTGCGGTGCTGGTCACGATCGGCGCCATCCTGCTTGCCCTGGCTGTGCTGGCTTCGGTGACGCGTCGAGCCCCCATCCCCGGTAGTCCACCACGGTTGCTCTGGCTCGGGCTGGCCGTGGTCTTCGCGTCCGTCGCCGCGGAGGCCGGTGCCTGGTGGTTCGTGGGGGACCCGAACGCACCCTGGAGCAGCTGGATCCCGCTGGAAGCTGCGTGGACGCTCAGGCAGGTGGGGAGCGCGATGGTGGCCGTATGGTTGGCCGGACGCCTGGCTCACGGAGCCGGCGGCCCGAAGGCCGACCCTGCGCTGGGTGCCTCAACGAAACGACGAGCAGGCCGCTGACCGTGCGCGGCGAGCCGAGCCTGCAGCGAGACGCTCAGCCGGTCGCCCTCACCAGCTCGACCCCCGCGGCGCGCAGGTCCCGCCGCAGCGCGGTAGGCACAGCCGCGTCGGTGATCAGGACGTCCATGCTCTCGAGCGCCCCGAGCCGTACGAGTGCCGTCCGGCCGATCTTGCTGGCGCTGGCCAGCACGACTACCTTCTCGGCGCACCTCATCACCGCGGACTTGATGGGACGCTCCAGCTCCCGCTCCATATAGAGGCCGTCGGGGTCGAGGGCGGCGACCCCGACGAAGGCGGTGTTGGCCCGCAGGTCGGTCAGCGTCGCCACCGCGGAGTCGCCGACGAAGGCATGGCTGTCGTGCAGCAGTTCCCCGCCGAGGCCGATGGTGCACGCGGCAGGCAGGGACAGCGTGCGCTGCAGGACGGGGACCGAGTGCGTCACGATCTTCCCCGCGAAGGAGGAGGGCAAGGCCTGCGCCAGCGCCAGGCAGGTCGTCCCGGCGTCGATGACCACGGCGTCACCGGGGCGGATGAACCGCAGCGCCTTCTCGGCAATCGCGCGCTTCCCGTCGGACTCCGCCGTGACCCGGCTGAAGAACCCGGTGGTGTAGATGCCGCTGTGTGGCAGGCCGACCCCGCCGTGGACCACGCGCACGGCCCCCTGAGCGGCCAGCGGACGAAGGTCACGCCGAACCGTCATGTCCGAGACGTCCAGCACCGCGGCCAGCTCAGCAGTGGCGTAGAAACCGCGATGACGGAGCAGGTCCATGATCTGCTCTTGGCGCGCCGTCATGGTGGGAGCGACCGCTTCGATCTGACTCATACGACCGACCAGTCTACCGAGCCGACGTGCGGTCCCCGGCTGTGTGGCAGGAGACCGCGTCGTGCGCTCAACCCTTGACCGCCCCCGAGGTCAACCCGCGCACGAAGTACCTCTGCAGGCTCACGAAGACGATCATCGGAATGATGATCGACAGGAACGCTCCGGCCGTCACGAGCTCAGCCCCCTGACCCTGGGTGCCGAGCAGCTGCTGCAGCAACACGATGACCGTGGTGTTGCGCTGGTCCAGGAAGAGCTTGGCGATGAGCAGGTCGTTCCACACCCAGAGAAACTGCAGCGTCGCGAAGGCGGCCATGGCCGGCACGGCCATCGGAGCCACGAGCCGCCAGAAGGTCTGGAAGTGGGTGCAGCCGTCGATCTTGGCGGACTCGATCACGCTCGTCGGCAACGTGGCCATGTAGTTCCGCAGCACGTAGATGGCCAGCGGCATCCCGAACCCCGTATGCAGCAGCCAGACGGCGATGTAGTCGCCCGCGAGGTTGAGCCCGTTGGGACCCAGCAGGTCCAGCATGGGTGCGAAGGCGACCTGGATCGGGATGACGAGGATGCCGACGATGATGATGAAGAGCACGTCCTTGCCCGGGAACTTCATGAACGTGAATGCGTAGGCGGCGAACGCGGCGAACATGATCGGGATGATGGTGGCGGGGATCGCGATGACGATGCTGTTCACCAGGCCTCCGGCCATGTCCTGGCCGGTGAGCACCCCGCGGTAGTTGTCGAGGGTCCAGCCGGTGCCGAAGGGGTTGACCAGGGTCGACCACCACCCCGAGGTCAGGGCGTCGTCTCGGGTCCGGAAGCTGGTGATGAACAAACCCAGCGTGGGGATCGTCCACAGCACGGCGAGTGCGGTCATGACCACCATGGAGAACGGGCTGCGGGGACGACCGTCCTTGAGCTTCCCGGCGTTCACAGCCCAGCCTCCTCGCGGCGGAACGCCTTGATCTGGTAGTACATCACCGGCAGCACGGCGATCAGCAGCACGACGACGATCGCGGCCGCCTGACCGGCCTGGCGCGCATTGAACAGCTCCTTGAAGAAGAGGTTGGCGATGACCTCGGTCTTGAAGGAACCGTTGGTGACCACGTAGACGATGTCGAACACCTTCATCACCAGGATGAGCACCGTGATGTAGACGGTGATGATCGTCGTCTTGATCTGCGGCACAGTCACCCGCCAGAAGACCTGGAACTCGTTGGCGCCGTCGATGCGTGCCGCTTCCACCGTGTCCTGGGGGACTCCCTTGATCGCCGACGACAGCAGGATCATCGCGAAGCCGACCTGGAGCCAGATGAGGATGACCATGAGCAGGAGCGAGTTCAGCCTGCCGGCGGAGATGTTGAGCCAGGCCTGCGGCTCACCGCCGAGACCGGTGAACACGGCGTTCAGCAGCCCGGTCTGCGCCTCGCCCGGGGGTGAGTAGGCGTAGACCAGCGTGACCCAGATCGCCGAGGCACCGACGAACGAGATCGCCATCGGCAGGAAGATGAAGCCCTTCGCCGCCTTCTCCCCGGTCGCCGAGAGCTTGTCCGCCAACACCGCGACGATGACTCCGAAGACGACCGTCGCGGCCGGCACGACGATGATCCACAGCACGTTGTTGAAGATGGCCTGGAGAAAGGCTCCGTCGGCGAAGATCGCGCGGTAGTTCTCCAGACCGACGTAGGCCGTGCTCTCGCTGTTCGCGAACGAGTAATGAATGGTCTGGATCGTCGGGTAGATGAGGATGAGGACGACCAGGGAGAACCCGGGCAGGAGGAAGGCATACGGGATCAGGCCCCCGGAGAACCGTCGAGGAAGCGCCTCGATGAAGACGTTGAGAAAGGAGAACATCCCGAACGCGCCGCCGACTCCGGCGACGATGGCGACGGCGCCGATGCCGAGCCGGCCACCGAACCACTGCGGGTAGTAGGAGATCGCCAAGAACAGGTTGACGGCCACCCACACCGTGACCACCAGCCCCACGGCGCCGATCACCAGCTTGACGGGCTGTACCCCTTCGCCGGCGCTGGAGGTGCCCTTCTCCGTGGGCTCCGACTCCGAGCGCTGCGCCGGTTCCTGGGGCGCGGTGCTGGTGGAGCTAGTCATTGGGCCAGCTCGCTTCGATGTCGTCGGTGACCTGCTTGCTGGACTTGTCTCCGCCCATCCACTGCACCATCCCGGACCAGAACGACCCGCCACCCACCGCGTTCGGCATCAGGTCGGAGCCGTCGTAGCGGAAGACATCCGCCTCGACCGCGATGGTGGCGATGTCCTTGGTGGTCTGGTTCGGGTAGTTGTCCATGTCGAAGGTGGTGTGCGGCGAGAGCCATCCTCCGGCCTGGGCCCATTTGTCCCCGAACTCGTCCGAGGTCAGGAACCGCATGACCTCCTTGGACTCGTCGTCGTTGCCGTTGAACAGCGCGGCCAGGTCGCCTCCACCCAGGATCGGCTGGCCCTTGAACCCGCCCTCGATCGGTGGGAGCACGTAGATGCCGACTCGGTCGTCGAGGTTCTTCTGCACGTTCGAGGGGTAGAAGGCGCTGGCGAAGTTGGCCTGTCGGTGCAGGTAGCAACCGGGAGGATCCTTGAACGCCGGGGTCATGGCGTCCTCGAACGGAGTGTTGAGCACGCCGTTCGCCCCCCCGAGCACGTTGCCCTTGCCTTTGACCACCTTCGCGAACTCATCGAAGGCCTCGACGACTCGCGGGTCGTTGAAGGGAATCTCGTGGGCCGTCCACTGGTCGTACACCTTCGGGCCGTGCAAGCGGAGCATGTACTCCTCGATCCAGTCCGTGCCGACCCATCCTGTGGCCTGGTCCGCCTGCCAGCCGATGCACCACGGAGCGGTGCCGTCGGCCTTGATCTGGTCGGCGACGCCGGTCAGCTCACCCATGGTGGCCGGGTCGGTCGAGTAGCCGGCGTCCCCGTAGGCGGGCTTCGGGTACCACACCAGGCTCTTGACCGTCAGCCGCATCGGGGCGCCGTAGACGCGGCCCTCGTACCGGCCCGCATCGAGGAAACCTTCGATCAGTGTCTGGTCCAGCGAGTCGTAGTCCAAGAAGGTGTCGATCGGCTGGACCTTGTTGTCGGCCGCGAGGTCCAGCACGCCACCGGGCTGAGGGAAGAGCCCGATGTCGGGAGCGTCGTTGGCCCCGACGCGCTGCTGGATGGTCGTGGTGAAGTCCGAGTCGGCCACGTACTGGATGTCGATGCCGGACTCGTCTTCGAAGGAGGCGATGGTCTTGTTGAACGCGTCCGCTTCCGACCCACCGAAGGCGCCCAGCAGCTCGACGACCCCGTCGTCGTCGGGGGAGCCTCCGTCGACGAACCCGCCCATCCCCTCCCCGCCGGAGCCCGAAGCCGCATCCGGATCCTGCAGGCAGCCGGCGCACCCCAAGGCGACGGCAGTGAGTCCGGCGGTGATGAAAAGGGTGGGTCGGCGCGCCATTGCGTCTCCTCAAGTGGATCACAGCCGAAACCCGGCTCGACTGATGCGTCTGACGGTAAGGTAACATCGGCTGAGCGAATTTCAACAGGGGATACGTCGATCCTCTGTGAGACAGGGTGAATCGAGGTCCGGACCGTTGCCACATGGCAGTCTGCTGGTCTTCGTGGGTGTCTGCACGATGGACACCATCGCCGCCGTGGACGGCTACCCCGAGCCGGACTCACGCTCGCTCGCCCGTGCCCTGGTTCGGGCCGGAGGCGGCCCCGCGGCCACCGCCGCCGTAGCCGCGGCACGACTCGGCTGTCAGACCTCGCTCATCAGCGCGGTCGGTGACGATGCCGATGGTCGGGCGATCATCGCCGAGCTGCAGGCCGAGGGGGTCGGGGTCGACGCCGTGCGCCAGGCCGCCGACGAGGCGTCCGGAGCCAGCTCGGTCACCATCGACCTGAAGCAGCACACCCGGGCGATCGTGAACCGCCCGCCGCCGTCGCTCGACGTCGACAGCCCGGAGGCCCGCGCGACGCTCGCGCGAGCGCACTGGGTCCATGCCGACCAGGCCGGGCTGGCGGTCTTCGACTCCCCCTCGTGCGCGCCCTCGTCGTTGCGCAGCTACGACGGGGGTAACCCGGCTAGAGACCTCGACGTGTCGGGACTGGACCTGTATGCGCCGACGGTCCGCCAGCTCGCCAGCCAGTTCCCGGAGCAGACCGACATCGGCGGCATGATGCGGTCGGCGCGTCGCGCCGGCGCCTCCCGGGTCGTGGTCACGGACGGTCCGCAGGGTGCCTACGCCATGGACGTCGACACCGACGCGGTGGCACACGTCCCCGCCGCGTCCGGTGCGGTCTCCTCCACGCTGGGTGCCGGTGATGTGTTCCACGGCGCCTTGGTGGCGGCGCTCGCCGCCGAGCACGACCTGCTGACCTCGGTCGCCATCGCCAACACCGTCGCCGTCGCCTCGTGCTCGGGTCTCGACGGCCGGTCGGCCGTCCCGGCCCTGAGCATTCGTGACACCACCCTCGACGACCTCGCCCTCCAAGGAGACATCTCGTGGCTGTGACCGACCTGTCCGCGCTACAACGCGCTTCCGGCGCCTTCGCGATGCTCGCCGTCGACCAGCGCGAGGCCCTCCGGACCATGCTCGCGCAACACCGCAGTGATCGCGTCTCCGACGAGGAGGTGCGCGACTTCAAGCTGACGGCTGCCCGGGCGCTGACGCCGTACGCCTCCGGGGTGCTCATCGACCGTCAGTTCGCCTGGGACGCGGCCATCGAGCACCAGGTCACGTCGCCCGACTGCGGGCTCATCGCCGCAGCGGACCACTTCGAGCCTGCTCATGGGGAGCTGGTGGGCAAGGTGACGATCGACCGGGAGGTCGACCCGGGCCGGTACAAGGCGGCCGGTGCCGTGGCCCTGAAGCTGTTGGTCCTCTACCGTCCCGACGAGGATCCGTCGGGACGGGTGTCGATGGTGGGGGAGTTCGTTCGGATGTGCCGCGAGCACGCGCTGATCAGCATCATCGAGCCCGTCTCGCGAGCCCCCGTGGCGGGCGGCGACCACGACTGGGAGGCAGGTGTGCTGGCGGCGGCCACCGAGCTGGGGTCGCTGGGCGCGGACCTGTACAAGGCCGAGGTCCCTACCCGTGGTCAGGGGTCCGAGGCGGAGATCCGCCGCGGGTGCGCGGCCCTCAGCGCGACCATCGACGGCCCATGGGTGGTGCTGTCCTCCGGGGTGCCCCCGGAGCGGTTCGCCGACGCCGTGCGCCTGGCTTGCATGGAGGGAGCCCGAGGTTTCCTTGCCGGGCGGGCCGTCTGGGCTGCGTGCATCGGTTCCGATGACATGACGCAGTGTCTGACCAGTGCCGCCGTCCGCCGCTTGCAGCGACTGTGTGACGTCGTCGACGAGGCTGTCGCATGAGGCCCGCGGTGCTGGTGGTCGCCACCGCGCGCCCGACGTTCGCCGTCGAGGTCGCTCGCGAGCGAGCAGAACAGGCGCGGGCCCTCCTGCAGGAGCTGGGCGCCGACGTCACGGGTCCCCCCGGCCTCGTCATGTCCGAGGACGACCTCCAGGCCGCTCGTGCGGTCATCGACGCCGACGGCGGAGTGGAAAGCTACGACCTGGTCGTCCACGTCTGCGCGAGCTTCTCCGACGCGAGCCCGGCGCTCGCCCTCTACGCTGGCCTACCCTCGCCGGTGGTGCTCTGGGCGATGCGTGAGCCAGGACCGGTGGGTGACCGGCTGTGGCTGAACTCGCTGTGCGGGGCGAACCTCTTCGGCCACGCCATCATCCGCGAAGGTGGCCGCGTGCGGCTGGTCTACGGCGACCCCGGCGACGCGGGGGTCGAGGAGTCGCTGGGTGCGGCGCTGCGTGGAGAGCCCTCCTTGGTCGCCACGCTCGAGCCGGCGCGGGGCGAGCGTGCGGCCGAGGACACCGTCCGTGCCGCTCTGCGCTCCTTGGACGGCCGCTCGGTAGGGCTGGTGTCCGACGCGCCGACCGGTTTCACGCCCAGCGAGTTCGACCCCGACCTGCTGTCGGAGCTGTTCGGGATCACCACCCGCCGCTGGGAGCTGCCCGACCTCTTCGACCGCGTCGACGCCGTCGACCCCACAGAGCGTGACGCTGAGCTCCGCGAAGCCCGTGAGCAAAGGCCGGGCTTGGACGGCCTCGACGACGCTGAGGTCAGCAGGCACGCGGAGGTCACCGTGGCCCTGCGCGAGTGGGAGGCGGACGCCGAGCTGGCCGCTCTGGCGGTCCGGTGCTGGCCCGAGATCCCCACCGAACGAGGCGTCTGTCCCTGCTCGTCGCTGTCGCGGATCGCCGACGGGGGCACGCCCACCGCCTGCGAACGGGACGTCTACGGCTCGGTCACCATGCTGCTGATGCAGGCTCTGGGGTCCGGCCCGACGTACCTGGTCGACACCGTGGACCTCGAGGCCGAGGCCAACACCATCCGGGTATGGCACTGTGGCTCCGCCGCCAGCGTCCTGGCCGCCGACCCGGGCCAGGCCACACAGTCCACCCACTGCAACCGCGGCATTGGGGTGGCCGGGAACTTCCCGCTGCGGACGGGGCGTGTGGTGCTGGCACGTCTCACCGAGAACGTGACGCCGCACGGTGTGGACGGCCTGCGGCTGCTGATCACGGCGGGGGAGTCGGTGCCTGCACCCAACCGCTTCCAAGGCAACACTGCCGAGGTGCGGGTCGACCGGGACGCCGCCGCCCTGGTCGAGTCCCTCGTCCTCGAGGGATTTCCCCACCACACGGTCATCGCCTGGAACGATGTCCGGCCAGCACTGCGCACCGCCGCCGACATCCTCGGCATCCCGGTCGTGGAGTATTGACGATGACCTCGGGCGTCGAGACACAGATGCTCTGGCAGTGCACCGGCGTGCGGGCCGGGGAGCACCGAGTGGATCTCGACGTCAGCAGCACTCTGGTGGTCGGTCTCGGCCGGACGCCGGGTTGGCTGAACGGTGAGCCACTGGTGACGCAGGGGGTCGAGACGGCCATGCCCAACCTGCCCCACCTGGCGCTGCCGGACCTGGTTGTCCGCACCTGGACGGTGCGCGTCGAACCGGCAGGGCCCCGGGGTTTCCGGATTCTCGTGGCCGAGCCCGGCGCCTCCGTCTTCGAGGAGGGGGTGGACGCCTCATGGCTGGGGATCGTCACCGACCCCCGCGCCTCGCTGAGCCCTCGCGAGGGGGCCGGCCCGGATGTGCTCAGCCTGCAGGAGTCGCCCGACGAGATCGTGCTCACCGCGAGCAGTGGTCACCGGCTCGTCGTCGGCCGCCTGCCCTTCTCGCTGACCTTGCTCGACCCTGAGGGCCTCGTGCTGACGCGGACGTCGCATCGCCTCCGACAGGTAGCCGGGCTTCCGACCGCGCCCTCGGTCCTGGCCACACACAGCACCGTCACCCTGCAGCTGGAGCTCGCGCCACAGGAGCTCATCACCGGCTTCGGGGAGCAGTTCGGTGGCTGGGTGAAGAACGGGCAACGCCTCTTCCTGCGGGTGGAGGACGCGTTGGGGACCGGCACCGGGATGGCCTACAAGCCGGTGCCGGTGTGGCACGGGGCAGGGTGGTCCGGCTTCCTCAACACCGGCGCCAGCGTGAGCGCCGACGTGGGGCACTCGCTGCCCAGCGTGCTCAGCCTCGAGGTCCACGAGCCGGTGCTCGACCTCTTCCTGCTGCCGGGGCCGGACCTGCCGTCGCGACTCAGCGACTACACCGCCCTGACCGGTCGTGGCCACGAGCCACCCGACTGGGCCTTCGGCTACTGGGTCGGCAGATGTCGCTACCTCGATGCCACCCAGATGCTCGACGTCGCCGACTCCATGCGCGAGCACCAGGTGCCCTGCGACGTCCTCCATCTCGACCCCAACTGGCTCATCGTCGACCGGTTGAGCACCGACTTCATCTGGAACACCGACCGCTTCGGCTCACGGGCCGCTTTCGTCGCCGCGCTGGCCGAGCGGAACATGAGGCTGTCGGTCTGGGAGCTGCCGTATCTCGACCCGGCGTCGCCGATGTATCTCGAGGCGGCCGAGGGAGGCCATCTGGTGTTGACGACGCACGGAGACGTCGCCACGGTGGAGGGCACTCCGACACCGGACGGTCGACCGCGGGCACTGATCGACCTGTCCGCTGAGCACACCCGCGCGTGGTGGCTCGAGAAGCACCGAGCGTTCATCGAGGACGGTGTCGCCGTGTTCAAGACCGACTTCGGCGAGGGCCTTCCCGACGATGCCGTGCTGGGTGACGGCACCCCGGCGGCCCATGCGCACAACCTCTTCCCGCTGCGCTACAACGGCGCCGTGCACGACGGCATCGGTGTTCTGACCGGCCGCACCCCACTGGTCTGGGGTCGTTCCGGGTGGGCCGGCTCGCAGCGGTATCCGGGCCAGTGGGGTGGCGACGCCGAGTCGACCGTGGCGGGGATGAGTGCCACCTTGCGGGGCGGCCTGTCTTACGCGGTGAGCGCCCCCGGCCTGTGGAGCCACGATATCGGTGGCTTCTTCGGCCCAGAGCTCACGACCGGCCTGTACGTGCGCTGGACCCAGTTCGGCGCGCTGTCACCGCTGATGCGCACACACGGACTCCGCCCGCGCGAGCCGTGGGCCTTCGGTGAGGACGCGCTGGCGATCTGCCGGAGCTGGATCCGCCTGCGCTACTCGCTGCTGCGCTACCTCCTGCGCGTGGCGGCGGACGTGGCCGAGCACGGATGGCCGATGCTGCGGCCACTGAGCTTCCACTACCCCGACGACCCCGTGGCCGAGAGGGTCGACGACCAGTTCATGCTGGGCCCCGACCTGCTCGTCGTGCCGATCTTCGACGACGGCCTGGCTCCAGTGTCTCGTCGGTACTACGTCCCCGAGGGCGGCTGGCGGGACATGATCACCGGTAGCCGGTGGGAGGGCCCGGCCTGGGTCCGCGAGGAGGTGCCGTTGGAACGGATGCCCGTCCTCGTGCGGGACGGCGTCGACCTCGGTCGCGTCGAGATCGACGAGACGGTGCGTTGCGTCGAGGACGTGCTCGCCCGGATCGGCGCCGACACCCCTTCCGGAGACGGTTGCCGGTCAGGTCCCATTCGACAGCAGCCTCCTCGACGAGACGGGTCGCTCAGGCCAGCATCTCAGCGCGCGCGGCATCTGCGCCGACCCGGCCAGGTAGAGCCGCCATACCGGTGACATCGACCTCATTGGGCTCGGTGGGCCCGATATGGACGCCTGTCACGACACGGGCCAGGCGCTGCTGGCGGGGTACGGCTTCCGGGCGACCGACCGGCCTGCGGCGCGCCCGCAACCAGGACCGCGACACCTGTCACAGACTCCCGGCCGCATGTACGGTCGCTGGGATGAAGGCAGTGGTCCACGAGCGCTACGGCGTCATCGACAGTCTGCGGGTCGCCGAGGTTCCTCGACCCCAGCCCGCTGCTGACGAACTGTTGGTCCAGGTGCGGGCAGCCTCCGTTCATCCCGATGTGTGGCATGTCGTGGCCGGGCGTCCATCGGTGCTGCGTCTCATGGGTTCGGGAGTGCGCCGTCCCCGGCAGCCGGTGCCCGGCACGGATGTCGCCGGTGTCGTCGAGGCCGTGGGCGCGGAGGTCACTCGGTTCACCCCGGGAGACGAGGTGTTCGGCGAGACTCTTCGCGGACATCAGTGGCGCCACGGCGGTGCGTACGCCGAGTACGCGACCCTGCCCGAGGAGGGTGCCGCCCTCAAGCCCGGCGGGGTCGGGTTCGAGGAGGCGTCGGCAGTTCCGACCGCTGGCCTGATCGCGCTGGCCAACCTTCCGCAGCGCCGGGTGCCCCAGGGCCTTCGAGTGCTGGTCAACGGGGCGGCCGGCGGGGTCGGGGCCATGGTGATGCAGCTCGCCAAGGCCTATGGGGCCGAGGTCACTGGGGTCGACCACGAGCGCAAGCTCGGCCTGCTGCAGTCGTTGGGGGCGGACCGCACCATCGACTACACGCGGGAGGACTTCACTCGCAGTGGCGAACGATGGGACCTGATCGTGGACGTGCCCGGGAACCACGCCTTCACGGACATCCGTCGTGCCCTGGTGCCGGACGGGCACTACATCCTCATCGGCCACGACGCATTCGGCTCCGCCGGGCATCGCAGGTTGGGAAGCATCCCCCGCATGCTGGGGCTGGCGGCGCGCTCGACCGTTGCGCCGGAGCTGCGGGGCGGCTCGATGAGGACCCCGGCCAAGGCCGAGTCCATGGCCACGCTCGCGAACTACCTGGCGACGGCCCAGATCCGGGTCGTGGTGGACCGCACCTTCGCGCTCACTGAGGTGCCGGACGCACTGCGCTACCTGGCCTCGGGTCTTGCCGTCGGCCGCGTGGTCGTGCGGCCGGAGGACAACGCCGGGTGAGCGCCACTCGTCACGACGAGACGGGAGCCTGCGGGCGGCGTCCTGGTCGGGTTCGCCGAAGAGGTGCTCAGCCGCGGGTTCTTCGTCGAGATGCTCCGTGACGGCGGCCATGGTGGGCTGGTGGTCGTCCTCGTGTCCTCGCTCATGTTCGCGGCGCTGCATATGTTGAACGTGCTGGGCGGACGTCGCTCTTCGAGCTCGCTTTTCTGCTGATCTACACCTTCGCCTTCGGTGTCACGATGTACCTCACGTTTCGCGTGACCGGCAGACTCGTGTGGGCGATCCTTCTGCACGCCACGACCGACCCCGCCACCTTCCTGCAGGTCGAGCACTCCGTCGAGGGAGTCTTGACGAGCGTGGCGAACCAGTCGAACTGGCCGGTCATCATCCTCGGTCTCACCCTCGTGTGGTTCGTCCGGGGTCGAGCCGGGGGACGGGAGAATGCGTCGGTGACGCCCTCGGTCGACGCTCGTTGAGCTCGACCCCGCGAGGGGTCAGCCGAGCATCTCGGCCCGGGTGCGCGGCATCTTCGCCGACCCGCGGGAGGTCGGCTTCGCAGCAAGCACCTGGGTGACCCCGAGCCGGTTGGAGGCGAAGCCGAGCGCCGACCCGGCCATGTAGAGCCGCCACACCCGGGCGCGGCCGGGGCTACTGAGCGCGACCGCCTCGTCCCAGTGAGCCTCCAGGTTGGCCACCCAGGCGCGCAGGGTGAGGTCGTAGTGCTCGCGCAGCGCCTCGACGTCGCGCACCTCGAAACCTGCCCCCTCGAGCTCCTCCACCACGGCGGCGATGGGTTCCAGCTCGCCGTCCGGAAAGACGTAGCGCTGCATGAACGAGGTCCGGTTGGCCTCCCACCCGGCCTCGGGCCGGCGCGAGATCGCGTGGTTGAGCAGCCGGCCACCGGCGCCCAGCTGGGCGTACAGCCCAGCCGCATAGATGGGCAGCTGGGCCACTCCGACGTGCTCGGACATGCCGATGCTCGCGATCGCGTCGTAGGGACCGTCGTCGAGCTGCCGGTAGTCCTGCACGCGGATCTCGACCTGGTCGGCGAGGCCGCGTGCGGCGACGGCGGCCCTCGCGAAGGCCGCTTGCTCGGACGACAGGGTGATGCCGACCGCGTTGACCCCGTACCGCTCGGCGGCGTGCATCACGAACCCGCCCCACCCGCACCCCACGTCGAGCACTCTCATGTCGGGACGCAGCCCCAGTTTGCGGGCCACGAGGTCGAGCTTGGCGTACTGAGCCTGCTCGAGCCCGTACTCAGGCGAGGGCTCCTGCTCCCAGTAGGCGCACGAGTAGACCATCGAGTCACCCAGCACGAGACGGTAGAAG
>Ga0102946_1000273_pt1 | contig 18059 bp, 17 predicted proteins | sample SalPon2A_A_D1_MG_FD_78209 | JGI IMG/M metagenome (GOLD analysis project Ga0102946, IMG submission 78209) | Soil microbial communities from South San Francisco under conditions of wetland restoration - Salt Pond MetaG R2A_A_D1_MG | ecosystem: Environmental > Terrestrial > Soil > Wetlands | place... | reverse complement strand
GTTGATGGCGGCAAGCACCAGATATCTCCCGGCCGCCGAGGTCAGTCTGTTTCTGCTGCTGGAAACGATTCTCGCCCCCATCTGGGTCTGGTGGGTTATCGGCGAGTTGCCGCCTGCAACAACATTGGCGGGCGGGGTGTTGATCCTGTTCACTCTAATAATTCATACGCTGGCTGGATTATATGAAAAAAACAGCTTCAGTCCGGAAGCCGAAACATAAGTAGCGGCAAAGACGGTTTACTCTTTCATGCTTTTCTGTTTTGCAGCACAAAAATCACTGATCTGCAACTGCACGGAATCCTTTCCTCTCCAGCTGTTAATCCCGACCCGATAGAGGATGTCGGTAATTGCAGGAAGGGTATTAATTCGATCGGCCATTCCAAAAGCGATGCAGCTGATCCGCGTCCCCTGTTGTTCAACGTCAAATCGAAGATGCGTTGCTCCGACAATCTTCGGGGAAAGAATTTCAACCTGACGGGAAACAAAAGCCGGCTGCGGGTTTCCCGCACCAAAAGGACTTAAGCGTTCAAGCTCCCGGACCTGTTTCAGGGTCAAAGTCTTCAGCTCCGTCTCTCCATCGTACAGCAATTTGGGAAGCAAATCCTGGTGAGAAAGGGTTTGTCGAGCATAGTCATCAATTTGTCTGCGGAATTCCTCAACCTGCCCCTGATCAATACTTAACCCAGCCGCCATAGCATGACCGCCATAACCAAGGAGTGTCGATTCACACCCCTGTAGCGCCTGATAAAGATGAAAATTGCGGATTGAACGGGCCGACCCTTTCCCCTGACCATCAGCCAGGGCAATCATGACCACCGGGCAATGATAACGTTCCACCAGACGACTGGCGACTATACCGATCACTCCGGAATGCCAGCGATCATCAGCAAGGACAAGAGTATAAAACTCCATACTCGGCTGACGTTCTACAATCTCAATGGCCTGTTCAAGCGTCTGCTGTTCTATTGTTTGACGCTCCCGATTAAACCCGTCAAGCATCGTCGCAAGCTGTTCGGCTTGCTTCGGCTGATCGGTCAGCAACAGCTCCACCCCCAGGGCCGCATCTTCCAGCCGACCTGCAGCATTAAGGCGTGGCGCCAGCCGGAATCCGACCGCACCGCAACTGACCTCTTTCACAGCAGAAACTTTTTTTAATGCCTGAATCCCGGGGCGTGATGAATGCTCCAGACGATCTAAACCGGCTCTTACCAGAATGCGGTTGACCCCGCCGAGCGGGACGATATCAGCGATGGTCCCAAGCGCGACCAGATCGAGTACCTGTCGCAGATCAGGTTCCTGTGACATCGTAAAATAACTGGATTCTCTCAACCTGCGCCGCAGGCCCGCCAACATGAAAAAGGCGACTCCAACCCCGGATAAATCGGCCCAGGGAAACCTGTTTCCTGGCAGGTGCGGGTTGATCAGGGCGAGACATACAGGAAGATGTTCTGAAGGTTGATGATGATCGGTAATAATCAGATCGAGACCCAGCTCCGATGCAAGGTCGGCTTCATCAACGGCCGACACGCCACAATCGACAGAAATCAAAACGCGGCAACCATTGTCGAAAGCTTTACGGATCGCATCGGCAGAAAGTCCGTAGCCTTCGGTTAAGCGGAGGGGAATATGATACTCAACCTCCCCACCTAACAACCGAAGAGATTCAACCAGCAGACTGCAACCGGAGATTCCGTCCACATCATAATCGCCATGAACGGCAATCTTCTCTCCATCACGTAGCGCTTGTTCGATTCGACCGGTGGCAATTGCCATATCTGGCAGAAGATCGGGATCAGGGAGTGACTGCAAACGGGCCTCAAGGAATTCTCGTCCAGCTGCCACCGAATTGATCCCCCTGAACAAAAGCGCCCTGGCGGTCAGATGATCTACATCAAGGCCCAGGGCGATCTTTTGCAGCTGATCGGCGGCAGGATTTTCACCACGAAGCTGCCATATTTTCTGTCGTTTCAATGTTACTCCAAACCAGAAATCCGTACAAACTCATCCTGCATCGGCAATACATAAAACGCAGACAGGCCGGTAAAACCGGCCTGTCTGATACAGATATAACTACTTAATTGTCCCCTGCGAATGCATCGCCTCGAGAGAATCAACTTCGGCTTTGACCTGCGCACTCTGAGGGCCGGGAGGGGCGATCGTTAAAAATTTCTTCCAAGCCTCCAGCGCCTGAACCGGATCTTTCAGGTCGTAGAGATAAACGATACCCATGTTGTAAAGAGATTGTTGATGACTTGGGGTGACTTCGTTGGCCTTTTTAAAGTTGGCAATTGCTTTGTCGAACTCACCAAGCCGCCGATACATAACCCCTTGATCGGTCAAGACGTTAGGATCATTATCATCAAGGTCCAGAGCCTTGTCATAAGCGACAATCGCTTTCGCTGGCTGGTCAGAGTCAAAATAATTATGACCCAACTGGACCCACGCATTACGATTTTCAGGCTCTTTGGCAACAATTCTCTCCAGCATGGATATCTTCTGCTGGTAATCGACAGATGGCGCCGATGCAACCGCCGGAGATTGTGAATTTGAAGTCGGGGCCGTCTCATTTTTGGTATTGGTAACGATCACACCGATCAGAACACCAATAGCCAGGACGATGACCAAAAGTAAAATCGTCTCTTTTTTCATAACAGACTCCTTACTCAGGTTGAGCCACCAGCTTGGAGGCCTTGCGTTGTTCCCAGAAAATCAGGATCGGACTGGCGACAAAGATCGATGAGTAGGTACCGATCAAAACACCAACCAGCATGGCAAAGGCAAAGTTATGTATGACCCCGCCACCAAAAATAAACAGAGACAGCACCACCAGCAGGGTTGTTCCAGAGGTCAGCAGTGTCCGGGAGAGGGTATCGTTGATGCTCCGGTTGACTATGAAGCTGAAACTCTCCTTGTTGTACTTGGCAACGTTTTCGCGAATACGGTCATAAACAATGATCGTGTCATTCAACGAATAACCTATAATCGCCAGAAACGCTGCAATAATAGGCAGATCAAGCTCTTTGCCAAACAGACTGAAGGCGCCCAGGGTGATCGTGACATCGTGAATCAACGCAATAATGGCACCAATAGCAAAACGGAACTCAAAACGCCAGGAGATGTAAACCAGGATGCCGAGCATGGCATAAAAGATCGCTTTGATCCCTTTGGAGCGGAGGTCTTTCCCAACCTGTGGACCAACCATCTCAACGCGGCGGATATCAACCTGCTCCGGACCATATTGGGCACTGAGAGCATCCCTGATGTCATTGGATAGTCCCTTGAGCTCACCAGAACTGTTCTCAACACGGATCAGAAACTCATTGTCGTTGTCACCAAACAGCTGAACGCTCATGCTGCCCAGCTCCAGATCAGACAATGAATCTTTAATGGATGCAGCATCGGTGCCTTCTTCAAACAACACCTGCACCAGGGTTCCCCCGGCAAAGTCGATTCCGTAGTTCGGGCCGCCTTTGACTATCAGCGATGCCAAACCGACCAGAATGAGCACAGCGGAAATGATGACGGCAATTTTTCTCTTGCCGACAAAATCGATTTTTGTATCCGGTTTAATAATCTGCATTCCGGAAGTCTCCTTAAATGCTCAGTCGCTTAACTGCGCGACTGTCCATGAATAAGTTGAAAACTACCCGCGATACGAAAATTGCGGTAAAGAGCGATGCGATAATACCGATCGACAGGGTCACGGCAAAGCCTTTAACCGGGCCGGTGCCGAACTGGAACAGAACCAGCGCCGCCAGCAGGGTTGTCAGGTTGGCATCGATAATGGTCAGGAACGCTTTACTGTAACCGACATCAAGAGCCAGCTTCGGTGCCTTGCCCAGCCGCAGTTCCTCACGTATCCGCTCGAAGATCAACACGTTGGCATCAACAGCCATACCAACAGTCAGGACGATACCAGCGATTCCGGGCAGAGTCAGTGTTGCACCCAGTAACGCCAAGAGTGCGGAGATAAAGAGCAGATTGAGAACCAGCGCAATAACTGCGACCACACCCGAGAGTTGATAGTAGATCACCATCGCAATTATGACCAGAAAACCGCCGATAATAACTGACTTGACCCCTTTACTGATGGAATCGTGACCAAGAGACGGTCCAACTGTCCGGTTTTCCATGATGGAGACCGGTGCAGGTAAGGAGCCGGCACGCAGAACAATCGCCAGATCGGTCGCTTCCTGAGAAGTAAAAGAACCGGAAATCTGGGCGCTGCCGCCGGCGATCCGCTCACGAATGACCGGAGCCGAATAGACAGTATCATCGAGAACAATAGCCATCCGTTTACCGACATTGGCAGCGGTGATCTGGTCAAAGCGCTTGGCTCCAACAGCATTGAAATCGATAGCAACGTATGGCTCGTTGAAACGGGTATCGATCCGCACGTTGGCATCGGCCAGAAGATCGCCGGTCAGTGCAGTCTTGTCATAGACGACAATGGGGTTTTCGGTGACCGCACCAGTGCTCCGATTGACGTTATGCTCATAGAGCAGACGAGTTCCAGGCTCAAGCTTGCCAGCCACAGCATCCTGCAGGTTGGCATCCTCAACAACCATCTTGAATTCGAGGCGAGCGGTCTTTCCGATCAGTGAAATCGCTCGATCAGGATCTTCTACGCCCGGTAGCTGGATCAGAATCCGGTTGCCACTTTGGCGTTGCAGAGTCGGCTCACTGACACCGAACTCATCAACACGGTTACGCATGGTTTCCAGTGCCTGACGAACCGCGTAGTCGCGGGTATTCTCGATCTCTACATCGCTGAGTCGAAAATGTTTCTCTATAAAGCCACCGACAGCAGGCAGGGTCGCCTGCTCCAGTGAAGGATAAGTCTCTGCCATCAGGCTATCAACCTGAGCGCCAGCCTCTTCGTCATAGACAATAACCACCAGACGGTCCCCCTGGCGGCGTTCGATCCGTTTATAAACGGTGTCTTTCTCACGCAGCATGGCTTCGGTCTGATCGATCAGAGTGTCGACCCGACTTTCAACCGCTTTGTCGACATCTACAGCGAGGACCAGGTGCATCCCTCCCTGCAGATCAAGTCCACGATGAATTGGATCGACTGAGTTGAGCCACCAGTCGGGCAGGTTTTGTGTAAAAGTCGGAGCCAGTGAAAACAGGGCCAGAATCAGGCAGAGCAGAACCAGCCCTCCCCGAATTTTAATACTTTTCGACATGTCCGTCGTTTCTCCTTCTGCAGATGGAGCAGGAGTCTCTAGAAAATCCGTCCCGACAAACCCTTATCGGCCATCAGGCGGAGCCTGGATTAAGCTTCGCGTGAAACCTCGGTTATGGAAGTACGGTTCATCTTGATCTTGACACCGGTTGCGATTTCAACTGTGACCGATCCCTCCTGAACTGAGGAAATTTTACCGTGAATCCCGCCAGCAGTCACCACCGCGTCTCCAGTCTTAAGATTTTCTACCAGCTCGCGGTGCTGTTTTGCACGTTTCTGTTGCGGCCGAATCAACAGGAAATAAAAGATCGCAAACATCAGGACCAGCATGATGATCCCTTCGTAACCGGGGCGTCCGCCCTCTTGTGTTGCAGTTCCAGCCATAGCAAAAGCTTCTGATACCATCAGTCAACCTCCTTGGTTGTTTAATTAATCGATAGAATCGATTGATAGAGTTACTATTGTTGTGTCTCCAGGTCGCGATAGAAATCGGCCCGATACTGATCAAATCGATTTTCAGCAATCGCCTGACGAGCTCCCGCCATCAAGCGCTGGTAGTAGTACAAGTTGTGATGCGTGTTGAGCACTGCCGCCAGAACCTCGTTGCTCTGGTACAGATGTCGTAAATAAGCCCGACTATAGTTTCGACAGACATAACAGTTACAGGTCGGATCGATCGGTTGTTGATCATCACGATACCGCGCCTGTTTGATGTTCAGCTTTCCATAGCGGCTAAAAAGGGAGCCATTGCGAGCATTGCGCGTCGGCATCACGCAGTCGAACATATCACAACCGCGCGCGATTCCCTCAATCAGATTTTGCGGTGTACCGACCCCCATGACATAACGCGGTTGACCCTGCGGCAAGAGCGGCAGAGCATATTCCATCATTTCGTACATCACTTCGGCCTCTTCTCCGACGGAGAGCCCCCCCAGAGCGTAACCCTCAACACCGATTTCCTGCAGCTCTTCGGCGCTCTGACGCCGAAGATCGCGTTCCATCCCGCCCTGCACAATCCCGAACAGAGCTGACTCTCCCCCCGCTGGCAGAACGTCTCGACAGCGCATCGCCCAGCGCGCAGAACGGGCCGTTGAATCGGCCACGTAACTCCGTGGGGAGGGATGGGGAATACATTCGTCAAAGACCATGACAATATCGGAGCCAAGCGCCTGCTGAATTTCAATCGACAGTTCAGGGGTCAAAAGATGACGGCTCCCATCCAGGTGGGACTGAAACGAGACCCCCTCTTCTTCTATCTTGCAGAGATCACCCAAACTGAACACCTGGAACCCGCCGCTATCGGTTAGAATCGGCTTGTCCCAGTTCATGAATTTATGCAGTCCCCCCATCTGCCGGATCAACTCGTGCCCTGGCCTCAGGTAAAGATGATAGGTGTTGGCCAGAATAATCTGGGCACCAATCTCCTTGAGCGTCTCGGGTAGCATCCCCTTGACTGTCCCCTGAGTCCCTACCGGCATGAAGGTCGGCGTGGCGATCTGACCGCGCCTGCAACTGATACGACCAAGCCTGGCCCCGGTTATCGCATCCTGTTGTAAAAAATCAAATTGAAATGGAATCAAAAGCTCTATCCTGCTAAGCGATCATCATACAATCACCGTAACTGAAAAATCTGAAACGCTCCTCCACCGCCCGCTGATAGGCCTGCAAGATGAGATTGCGTCCGGCAAGAGCCGAAACCAGCATGAGTAGCGTAGACTTGGGCAGATGAAAATTGGTAATCAGAGCATCGACCAGTTTGAAAGAATATCCGGGGTAAATAAAGATTTCACTCTCAGCTTCACCCGCCACCAATTGGCCGTTCTGATCGACTGCTGACTCCAACGCCCGCGCTGCCGTTGTTCCCAGAGCAACAATCCGTCGACCTTCCGCTTTAGCCTGGTTGACCGCCCGAGCTGTCGAATCCGGTATGGCATAGAATTCGGCGTGCATCCTGTGAGTGCGGACATCATCGACCCGGACCGGTAAAAAGGTTCCAAGTCCGACATGCAACGTCAGGGGGCGGATTTCCACGCCCTTGTCCCTGAGCTGCTGCAGAATCTCTTTGGTAAAGTGCAACCCGGCAGTGGGGGCTGCGACCGCTCCCTCATTCCTGGCAAAAACCGTCTGATACCGCTCTCGGTCAGTGACGTCATCAGGCCGCGTAATGTAGGGCGGCAACGGCAGATGACCGACTTTTTCAACCAGATCAAGAAAGGGACCATCACAGCGGAAACGAATGTGCCGATGAGGAGCTTCACCGCCTGGCAAAACCTCGGCGGTCAGCCCTTCTCCCAACTGTAACGCTATTCCTGGCTTCAAAGAACGTGAACTACGAGTCATGCAGAGCCAATCTTCACCTTCCGCATCGGCCAGCCGACGAACCAGAAAAACTTCAACCTTACCGCCCGACACTTTATGGCCCAGCAAGCGCGCCGGTATGACCTTTGTATCGTTAATCACCAGAAGATCGCCGCTTTCAAACGCGCCAATCACCTGAGGGAAATCACCCGTATTGATTACACCGGTTTTACGATTGAGCTGCATCAACCGTGATCCATCGCGCCGCTCTGGCGGATACTGGGCAATCAGCTCTTCGGGGAGCTTAAAGTCAAAGTCTTCCAGTTGCATTTGAACCGTTCAGCAAGCCTGCCTACTGCAGGGAAAATCAGCGACCAAGAAAATCATATATACCCGGCAAAGTCAATGGCTTTTACGCCGTCAAACCCGCTTTATAGAAGACTTTGTCCTGTCTGTTTCTGCCTGCAGAGTTGTGCCCGCATAGTCGCCCCGAACATCCCCGCAGTTCAACTCCCGGCAGGAGCACGTTTTCTTTTAGAAGTGACCCGATTAGCATTAACTTCAATTCAAATAATGACTGTACTCTAATCTCGTTTATGCTATGAATGTTCAAACTTTTCACCCGACAGGAGGAACCACCTTGCGAGCACTTTTTATGACTTTTTTTATTTTTCCCTTGATTCTCATCTCAGCCACTGCATTTGCTTTCATGGCCGAAGGGGGCGGTGCGGGCAGTTGCATTGACTGTCACGTTTTGAGTAAAGAGGATGCGATTGAAATCTTCAAGCAGATCGGTGGAGAGGTGCAGGCCGTTGAACACTCTGAAGTCCCGGGACTGTGGCGCGTCGAAGTCAACGCCAAGGGTAAAACCATCCCACTCTATCTCGATTATTCCAAGTCGTTCATGATCGCCGGTGACGTGATCCGTCTGGAGGATCGGAAGAACCTCACAGATCAACGCTTTCAGGAGCTCAATTCCGTCGACACCAAAACGATCCCGTTGAACGATGCCTTGCTGCTCGGCAAAGAAAATGCGAAAAACAAGGTTCTCGTTTTCACCGACCCCCACTGCCCATATTGCAGTAAGCTGCATATTGAAATGCAAGCAGCCGTCGAGAAACGGCCCGATATTGCCTTCCTGATCAAGCTTCTGCCCTACAAGAACTCTTCTAAAATTCCGACCCGGACGATTCTCTGTAACAAATCGCTGGCGATGCTCGAAGATGCCTTTACTGGCAAGCAGCTCCCTCCACCAATCTGCGACACCGATCAGGGAGAACAGAACATCCTGCTGGCGAGAGAACTCGGAATTCGCAGTACACCGACCCTGCTCCTGCCGAACGGTCAGATCGAGCCGGGATACAAGAAACTGGATGACCTGATCAAGTTGATTGATCAAGCGACACTGGAAAAGTAAGCCTCATCCAGCAAACTTCCTGCCAAGACGAAAGAGCACCCTCTGTCCTGCAGAAGAACGGGGGTGCTCTTTTTACTCGACCAGCAATCGGCCACTCGTGACCGGAATCGGCACATGTCCGACCAAGTCTGATAAACGATGTTCCGAGACCTCTTCAGTCATCAGACGAATCAGCCTCGTTGGAAACTCAGTTTATAAGTGCGAATCCTGCCATTTTTGATCAGAGGCAGAACCAGCATACTGCTGACCATCTTAATGATCGTCTGTCCCCAGATGATCGGCCAGAATGGCCCAAAGGCAATCAGTACAAACACCAGGGAATCGAGAGGCGTTGAAACCAGATTGCTTAATAACAGACGCTTCTCGAGACCACCTCTGGTCCGGGTGAAAATTGCCCAGTCGATGAACTCAGCAACAAAAAAGGCACAGACTGAAGCCAACGCAAGCTGTTGGTTAAAAGCAAAGGTGACCAGCGACGCCATCAGCATCCATATCCAGCATCCGAAATTACCATGACGTTGCTGCACAAAGTCACGCGCTGAAAAGGTCAGGCCTATCGCTATCGCACCCGCCGGAAAAGTCAGGCCTAAAACAGTCACAATGCCAAAAGTGTGAACCATGACATTGGCCAGGATGATCGAGCCAAGATAAAAAACAACACTCATATACGTCCTCTCGGATGGCGACTCAAGATCATCCTGTACGCCTGGCATCCCGCTCTCCTGCTATACAATTACTTCGAGTAATATTCGACGATCAGACTTTCATTGGCAGGACTGCTGATCTCATCGGCAAGCGGTAACCGATGGACCTTGACCGTAAGCGTTTCACGATCAACTGCAAACCACTCACCAGAGGCAAAGCGGGGATTCTCATTCAGGTAGCGCGTTGCCAGTGCTCTGCTACCATCCCGGTCACGCAGAGTGATGGTATCCCCATTCATGACCTGATATGACGGGATATCTACCCGCTGGCCATTGACTTTCAGGTGACCATGATTGACCAGTTGTCGAGCCTGTGTCAGCGAACGTCCAAAACCGGCCCGAAAAGCCAGACTGTCGAGACGGCTCTCGAGCAGAACCAACATATTATCGCCGGTAACGCCAGGCATCCTTTGTGCCTGATGAAAAACCCGACGGAACTGCCTTTCCAACAGACCGTAAGAGTATCTCAGCTTTTGCTTTTCCATTAACTGCAGTGCAAAATCTGACGTCTTACGCGAACGTCTGGCTCCATGTTGACCGGGCCCGTCACTTCGACGTTGCAACAACCTGTCGTACTTATCATTATCAAAAATATTGACGCCGAAACGGCGCACGATTTTACCTTTTGGACCCCTGAATCTGGCCATTTTTATAATTCTCCTTTTCTGCTCAACTTGAAAATGGTTTTCATGTTTATTATCTATGACCATTTTTGTCAACTATTTAGTTTCCAGCAACTCAAAGTGCCATGTAGATAGCGCCTGGAAGGTGACTTTTCCATACCGAAGAACAAACTTTATGCGTATTGGCATAAGTAGTTTATCCCGCCAAAGCAACAGAACTCACTGTTTGATACAATTCGGTTATAGATGTCAACTTATGCCTTAGTTTTTTCGCTATCGCATCTAATTATTACTGGACGCCGTCAGCCTCTGGACTGACTGGCACCAGGACGAGACCGTTCCAGTCAACTGACAATCCAGACTCGAAAGGACTGACATGCCTTACCTGCAGCTGGATGTTCCTTATCGCTACCCTGCTGAGACCAAGCGTTCCCTGGCAATGAGTATGGGGGAAATCTACGCGCGCATCATGCAAACGGACCCCAACCTTGTCAGCGTTGCGATTCGTGAATTGCCGGATGGTGGGCTGTGGAGTTGCAGCAATGGCCAACCGGAGCCGGGCGCACGGTTGATGTGTGACATCCGGCGCGGCAGACCGGTAGAGCAGAGAGCTGTCCTGGCTGAGGCACTGATCGAAGCCTGTGTTGAAGTCTTAGGGTTGCACAGCAAGAACCTGCCGGTGGAATTTACCCAACATGCAGGCGACGAGATGTTTCGCGCCGGTCGCGGCTGGTCAAAAGACTGGTCACCGGACGAGGCATAGATGTATCTGTGGAGCCCGGGTTGTCTTTCAATTATTCAACTTCTGACCAGGGAACTCCGACAAGTAAGCCCTCCGTACTGTCATCTGAAGTACGGAGGGCTTTCTGTTTCGGTTCTGAATATAATTGAGGCTAGTAGCGATAGGTATCCGGTTTATAGGGGCCATCAACGGGAACGCCCAGGTATTCAGACTGTTCAGTGGTCAACACAGTCAGCTGCGCTCCAAGCTTATCCAGGTGCAGACGAGCAACTTTTTCATCCAGCTGCTTAGGCAGGACATAGACTTCATTCTTGTAGTTCGCACCATTCCGGAACAGTTCAATCTGAGCCATCACCTGATTGGTGAAGGAGTTTGACATCACGAAGCTTGGGTGCCCGGTGGCGCATCCGAGATTGAGGAGCCGTCCCTCTGCCAGCACCAGCACACCATGACCATCAGGGAAGACCCAGCGGTCAACCTGCGGTTTAATATTCTCACGGACTACATTCCCTGCTTTTTCCATAGCTGCCATTTCGATCTCGTTGTCGAAGTGGCCGATGTTGCCAACGATGGCATTATTTTTCATCTGGCGCATATGCTCCAGGGTGATAACATCCTTGTTGCCAGTCGTGGTGATGAAAAGGTCTGCAGTTGCCAGAACATCCTCCACCCGCTTGACTTCATAACCCTCCATCAACGCCTGCAAAGCACAGATCGGGTCGATTTCAGTCACGATGACTCGCGCACCCTGTCCACGCAGAGACTGGGCACAACCCTTGCCAACATCACCATAGCCGCAGACTACCGCGGCTTTTCCCGAAAGCATGACATCGGTCGCACGCATGATGCCATCCACCAGAGAATGACGACAGCCATAGACATTATCAAATTTCGACTTGGTGACCGCATCGTTAACATTCATCGCCGGGAAGAGTAGCTCCCCTTCCGCAGCAATCTGGTAAAGACGATGCACACCGGTCGTGGTTTCTTCCGTGACACCCTTGATTGAAGCAGCTGTCTCGCTCCATTTTCGGGGATTTTCTGCAAGAGAGGTTTTAAGCAGCGTGACTAATTCATACCAGTCTTCCGGGTCTTCCTTGGAAACATCAGGAACACCTGATTTCTCCCACTTGTTTCCGTTCAGAACCAGCATGGTCGCATCGCCGCCATCATCCAAAATCATATTGGGATATTCACCGTCCGGCCAGGTCAATGCTTGCTCGGTACACCACCAGTATTCCTCCAGATTCTCACCTTTCCAGGCAAAGACCGGAATACCTTGCGGGCATTCCGGCGAACCTTCAGGACCAACAGCGACCGCCGCAGCAGCATGGTCCTGTGTCGAGAAGATATTACAGGAGCACCAGCGAATCCTGGCACCCAGAGCGACCAGAGTTTCCATCAACACAGCGGTCTGGATAGTCATATGCAATGAGCCGGTAATCCGCGCACCCTGAAGCGGATACTGCCCCTTGTACTCGTCGCGCAAAGCCATCAGCCCAGGCATTTCAACCTGCGCCAGATCGATTTCCTTACGGCCCCAATCAGCCAGAGTCAGGTCTTTTACCTTGAAGTCTTTATTCTCAACCGCCACTGATTATCTCCTTCTGTTATCGATATTACGGGTTTCGGAAGTTACTATATTAATCACATCATGTAACACGGTTTCCTGGACATGAGCAATCAACATTTTTCAACTTGTTAAGTTTCATTCATCCTTTCTCTCTACCGCAACCAACTTTCTCTCATCCAGCCATATCAGTAAATAGGTCCACCTAAACCACATTTTTAACAACAACATCGCAGCATGTCGCCCTACAGGATTATCGGTCAATAGGTTGAAGATCGGCTCAAATACCGGAACGTAAATCAACGTTCCTTCCCCGGACCGCTCTCCTTTACGAAAGGCTCGCTTTGCATCGAGATAGAAGGCCAGTTGCCAGGCATGGCGGCGTATGTAGCAGCCGCTTCGAAACCAGATGACCCTGCGGTCGCGTGGAGCCTTTCGTGCCAGTAGTTGTTTCACCTGGCGAAAGAATGGCAACAGCAATAGCTGACCAGTCTCTTCGTGAAGCCGATAAACACCTTTTGCTTCAGTGAAAAAACCGGTCCAACCGATACTGCGGAAATTCATAATCAGGGCACTGAGCAGTTGCCTTTGCTTGAGCCCTTCTCGTTCGAAACGGCGGGCCGATGTGGAAATTTCAACAGGAAATAGAATCCAACGCCCTTGCAGTCTGACCCGCTCAGCAAAGTCGGTGTCTTCCATCACCGGCAGGTCTTTGCGAAACAGCCCAAGAGTACGGAAAGTGAGTCGGCGCATCAGCATGCCCTGATCCCCGTGAAGGCACTCGGGTCGGTCGAGTCGCGCTTTCCCCTCATGATAGTAATAGCCAAACGGATGATCGCTCGTAGTGCGCCGGAATTTGAGAGCATAATGACCCGCAACAAGCGCCTTGCCCTCTTCCAGCAAAACGTCGATCCCTTTGCGGAGGGCATATATATCGTCAAAGCGGCTGTCTACATGCAGAAAGAGCAGCCACTCACCGGAAGCCACTTCAGCACCGGCGTTCAGTTGCGCTCCGCGCCCCCTCTCACACTCGATCACTCGCACCGGATAAGGCAAGTCATCACGCATCCGTTGCAGTCTGGACAGACTGTCGTCTTTTGAACCTGCGTCACAAATCAGCAGTTCAAAATCGACATCTTGTTGACGGATCAAATCTGTCAAAAGGCAGGGAAGTTGATCTTCTTCATTGAAGATCGGGACAATTATCGAGAGTTCTTTCATCGTCTGAGTTTTTTATCGAGAGAGAAAAGAAATTTTGACTTCACATGAACCCGCCTTGTGCTATAAATGTCAACGGCTTTTCAGACAGGGTTCCGGCAGATTTTCTGTCAGGACGATACCCTTTTAACTTTTTTGTATCAAGGGGAATAACATGAGCGAAATCATTGACATCTATGCCCGCGAAATTCTCGATTCACGAGGAAACCCCACCGTCGAAGTCGAGGTTGCGCTGGAAAGTGGTGTAATCGGAAGGGCGGCTGTCCCGAGCGGGGCATCTACCGGTGAGCGTGAAGCACTGGAAATGCGGGATGGCGACAAGGCTCGCTATCTCGGCAAGGGCGTTCTTAAAGCAGTCGGCCACGTTAATGAAGTGATTGCTGCAGATTTGATCGGCTGGGAAGCCAGCGACCAGATCGGGATCGACCGCAAACTGCTGGCGCTGGATGGCACTGACTTCAAAAGCAAACTTGGCGCGAACGCCCTGCTCGGCGTGTCCATGGCCTGTGCCAAAGCAGCTGCCGAAGACGCTGGTCTCCCCCTTTATCAGTACCTGGGTGGTGCCAACGCCAAAGAGCTTCCTTTGCCGATGATGAACATTATAAATGGCGGCGAACATGCTGATAACAATGTCGACATTCAGGAATTCATGATCATGCCGGCCGGTGCCGAGTCCTTCAAGGAAGCGTTACGGATGGGTGCTGAAATTTTCCACGCTTTGAAAAAAGTTCTCAAAGACAAGGGCTATAACACGGCCGTTGGTGATGAGGGTGGCTTCGCCCCCGATCTGAAGAGCAACGAAGAGGCTCTTCAGGTCATCATGGAGGCAATCAAGGCGGCAGGATACAAGCCGGGTGAGGACATTCTTCTGGCGCTGGATGTTGCCGCTTCGGAGATCTACAAGGATGGCAACTACAACTTCGCCAACGAGAAACAGGCGACTAAAACAGCTGCTGAAACTGTCGCATTTTACGAAGATCTGGTCGCGCGTTACCCGATCGTCTCCATCGAAGATGGCTTGGCCGAGAATGACTGGGACGGCTGGAAACTGATGACCGAGAAGCTGGGAGACAAGATTCAGATTGTCGGTGACGATCTGTTCGTCACCAACACCAAGATCCTCAAGGAAGGGATCGAGAAAGGGATCGCCAACTCGATTCTGATCAAGGTCAATCAGATCGGAACTCTGACCGAGACCCTCGAAGCGATCGAAATGGCCAAGCGTGCTGGTTATACCGCCGTCGTTTCTCACCGCAGCGGCGAAACCGAAGACACGACCATCGCTGACCTGGCCGTCGCGACCAACGCAGGCCAGATCAAAACCGGCTCCCTCTGTAGAACAGACCGCGTCTGTAAATATAATCAACTGTTGCGCATTGAGGATGAACTGGACGATACCGCTGTTTTCAGCGGCAAGGATGTCTTCTACAACCTGCGATAATGCCAACCGATAAAAGACCGACAAACCAGGAGGTCTGTGGCATGGGCTGCAGGCCTCTTTTATTTTCCATTCCAAGGCTAGCTATGTGAGTCTGGCATGACAGAGACCCACACGTGTTTCAATTGACATTGGCAACGAATAACGTAATATAAATAGAGCGTTATACGATGAGTCTTTTTCCCGACGCTGCCCCTCTAACCCGTCATTTAAAAGGAGTCAAGCAGATGAAGCTGAGTAGACTGACAGTATTGGTTATGATCCTTTCGTTGTTGGCTGCAGGTCTTGCCTTTGCTGGCAAAGATCTGGATGCGGTAAAGAAAAAAGGTTTTATCCAGGCTGGCGTCAATGGAGGTGTCTTTGGCTTCGGCATGCCTGACGAAAAGGGCGTCTGGAAAGGGCTGGATGTTGACACAGCTCATGCCGTTGCTGCCGCAGTATTCGGTGATGCAAGTAAGGTCAAGTTCACTCCGCTGACCGCCCAACAGCGCTTTACCGCCCTGCAGTCTGGTGAAATAGACCTGCTGACCCGCAATGCGACCCGCACACTGAGCCGCGACACCCAGCTCGGTCTGAATTTTGTAACCGTCAATTACTATGATGGCCAAGGGTTCATGGTCCCCAAAAAGCTGGGAGTCAAGAGTGCAAAAGATCTTGATGGTGCAACGGTCTGCGTTCTGCCCGGTACCACCACAGAACAGAATGCCGCCGACTACTTCCGTACCAACAACATGAAGATGAAACCGGTGGTCATTGAATCAACTTCAGAGCTGGCCAAAACCTTCTTTGCTGGACGTTGCGACGTTCTGACCTCTGATGCTTCTCAACTGGCCGGCACCCGTGCCGTTGCTCCGAACCCGAAAGACTATGCTATCCTGCCGGAAATCATCTCTAAAGAGCCTCTGGCTCCCGCCGTCCGCCATGGCGACGACCAATTCCGTGACATTGTCGACTTCGCTGTACTCGCGATGATCAATGCTGAAGAACTTGGCATCACCTCGAAAAATGTTGATGAAATGCTCAAAAGCAAGGACCCTGTGATTCAACGTTTTCTTGGTGTGGTCCCCGGAAATGGTGCCGCTCTCGGCCTTGATGAAAAGTGGGCTTATAACGTCGTCAAGCAGGTCGGCAACTACGGTGAAGTTTTCGAGCGCAATGTTGGTGTTAATACCACTCTCGGACTTGAGCGCGGCCTGAATGCCCTCTGGACCAACGGCGGACTGATGTACTCCCCTCCATTCAAGTAACAAACAGTTGCCGCCGAAGGTGTTGCCTTCGGCGGCAACTGATATGTTTCAGTTAATCGGATTCCTATTTTATGCACGCAAAATTGCCCCCGAATACCGACATTCTAAGACCATCGACCCCGCCCTTCTGGCGTGATGAAGCGAAACGTGCCATCGTTTTTCAGCTGTTTGCTCTGCTGGTTGTTGCCCTGGTCAGTTACTATCTGTATTCCAATACGCAGGCAAATCTGGAACGCCAGTCAATTGCCACCGGCTTCGGATTTCTGGACAAGGAAGCATCCTTTGAAATCGGTGAATCAGTGATCAAATATTCGGCGGCCGACACCTATACCAGAGCGCTGCTGGTTGGTGCCCTGAATACCATCAAGGTCTCGTTCATCGGAATCGTGCTGACGATCATCATCGGTACTGTTGTCGGTATTGCTCGACTCTCCAGCAACTGGCTGATTACCAAGTTAGCGGCAGCTTACATCGAAGTGATGCAGAATATACCGGTCCTGCTGCAACTGTTTTTCTGGTACGCCATTTTCTATGAAGCCTTTCCTTCTCCGAGGCAGGCATTAAACCCGTTCTCCGGCATATTTTTGTGTAACCGCGGCATGATCTTTGCGATTCCTGAAGCTCATCCGGCCCACGCCGCAATGGGTTGGACCCTGGTCCTCGTCCTCATCGGCGGCTGGTTTCTCAACCGCTGGGGACATCGTCGCCTTGAAGCAACCGGCATCCCCTTCCCGGCTCTGCGCATTACTATTGCTGCCATATTTCTATTGCCACTGCTGGTCTGGTTTATTTACGGAGCCCCGACCGCAATGGACATACCAGAGCTGCGCGGTTTCAACTTTCAGGGTGGAATCACAATCAGCCCTGAATTCAGTGCCCTGCTGTTCGGACTGGTGATTTACACCTCGGCTTTTGTCGCCGAAATTGTCCGTGCAGGCATTCAATCGGTTGGACGAGGGCAGATTGAAGCGGCAATGGCTATCGGTTTACGCCCTGGCCGGGTTCTGCAACTGGTTGTGCTCCCCCAGGCGCTTCGGGTGATCATTCCACCGCTGACCAGCCAGATGTTGAACCTGACCAAAAACAGCTCTCTGGCGATCGCCATAGGCTATGCTGATTTCGTAGCGATCACCAACACCATGATCAACCAGACAGGTCAGGCAATCGAAGGGGTTGCGCTGATCATGCTCGTCTTCCTGTTTTTCAGCCTGTCTACCTCGCTTTTTATGAACTGGTACAACAAGAAAATGGCTTTGGTGGAGAGGTGATGAGATGAGTACACCCAAGCAAGCCACCAGAGAATACCGGGCGGCCCCTATCCTCAAAATCGGCGTACTCACCTGGCTTAAGGACAACCTGTTCAACAGCTGGTACAACTCGCTTTTGACTGTCATCACCCTGGCCGGTCTCTGGTATATTGTTCCGCCTTTTTTCAAATGGGCCTTTATCGACAGCCTCTGGTACAGTCCCGCCGAGGCATGTCGTGATATAGAAGGTGCCTGCTGGTCGATCGTACCAAACAATATCAAGTTCATCATCCTTGGTTTTTTCCCGTCAGGCCAGGAGTGGCGACCGATTCTGGCAATGATCCTGTTGCTGGCCCTGGTGATCTAT
>Ga0102946_1000272_pt1 | contig 18075 bp, 18 predicted proteins | sample SalPon2A_A_D1_MG_FD_78209 | JGI IMG/M metagenome (GOLD analysis project Ga0102946, IMG submission 78209) | Soil microbial communities from South San Francisco under conditions of wetland restoration - Salt Pond MetaG R2A_A_D1_MG | ecosystem: Environmental > Terrestrial > Soil > Wetlands | place... | reverse complement strand
GCATAAAATCAACCTCACTGATTTGCAAACCAAGGTTTTCTGCAAGACCAAGCCTCAGAAGGCTTCGCAAAACCTCACTCTCGCTCTGAATGCTGTCCGCAGCCTCTGTGTTGACAACAGCTCCCAACAGAAAAAAAAGAATGAGTAGTGGTCTGAAACCGACCCTGAAACGATTTTCACTGTTCATAGTCCGATCCCTTCCAGAATTTGCTGAAATAGCCTTCCCATCGACTCCTCCACTGCTTGTTGATCCTGCAGGTAACCGCTATACCAGCCAGACAGACACCCGAGGTAGAGCATGTAAAAACTGGCCGATGAAGTTGCCAGATTGACCTCAGGCTTTATCTTTCCGCTGGCCTTCAGTAGTTCTTCCAGGGTCTGCAGATATCGCTGCATATGTTCCAGAGAGTTGTCGCTGCTCTCTTTGGGGAAGGCAAGCTCCCGAATCAGCTGGCGACCAAACTCCCTGTTTTCTGCTATAAATTGAAACTGCAGCATGAACAGTGCGACCAGCTGTTTCAATAATGGGGCGTCGCGATCAATCGACTCTCGGATCGTCCGAAAAGAGTATTCTATCTCTTCATCACAGAAGCTCTGAAAAATCTCCTGCTTGGTCGCAAAGTAACCGTAGATTGTTGTCTTGCCGATGCCCGCCTCTGTTGCAAGATCCTCGATACTGGTTTTATCGTAGCCTTTGTCACCAAATAGTCGGATCGCAGCATCCAGAATCGCCTGCCGTGTCTCTCTCTTTTTCTGTTCTCTGATGCCTGCCATATAATTCCTCCAAAATCTCGAACGCGGTCGACTTTATTGTCTTGTCAGCTTTCTGTCAATGAATATTGAGAATAATCGGTCATGAGAGAATAAAGTTGATTTTTGAGGTTTCAGTAAAGGAAAGATGTGTTAAATTGCATAGCTATAATTTTTAAAAGATTTAACTTCTTTGGGGTTGCTATGCGTAGAAAAGTGAAAGATCCAGAGGCGGAGGTTCAGAAAAGCAAACGCAGGGACCTGCGTGCTCCATTGATTGTCCAGAAAATAAAAATCGAGGATGGTCAGAAAGTCTTTTTCGGCTACAGTAAAAACATCAGTAAAAGCGGAATGTTTATCTCCTCCGTCAATCCCCTTGAACCGGGAATGCAGGTGGAAGTTGAGATTCCTCTTCCATCCAATCAGGAGCAAGTCGTCCGGTGCAGCTGTGAAGTTGTCTGGAAAAGAAGGTTTTCCAAAAAATCGATTTATGAACCCGGCATGGGCCTGAGGTTCATCGATATTCCGGAAGATCTGGCGACTGAGCTTGATAAGTGGGTCGCCCAGGGCGAGCCCCCCGACTAAGTATCGAAGTAAAATATTAAATCCATAAGGAAGACCTCCAGAAGCTGGGGGTCTTTTTTTTGTAAAGGCCCACCCTCTTCACATCGATTTAATAAAAACGTTAAGATGGCAATACAGTATTTTGCACCCAGAGGATACAAGGTGAAGAATCTCCACAAAAAACTGATGATAGGGATGGCAATCTCTGCACTGATGGGAATGCTGCTGACAAACTGTACCTCTGGCAAAGACTGGAGGACAGCCAGCCGTGAATCTGCCGGGATCGCGCCCGATCCTGCCAGCACCAACGAAGCGGTATTACAGGTTTACGGTGCCAGAGCGTGGGGTTGGCGTGGCTGGTTTGCTATTCATACCTGGATCGCCGCCAAACCGACCGGAAGCGATAACTATATCGTTTATGACGTGGTCGGCTGGCGTGAACGTCGTGGTCAGCCGGTCATGAGAATCGCGGAGGATATTCCTGATCGTTACTGGTTTGGAGAACGGCCTGAAATCCTTAAAGAGTACAGAGGACATGGTGTGGACAACCTGATTAATGCTGTCCATCAGGCCGCCATCGACTATCCCTGGAAAACAACCTACACGGTCTTTCCTGGACCAAACAGCAATACCTTCACATCCTGGGTCGCAAAGCAGGTTCCACAACTTGATTTGTCACTCCCCTTTACTGCGATTGGGAGTGGATACGTGGAGTAAAATAACTTTTAATCATATCTGATCCATGATGAGACAATAAAAAAACCCCTCTCAGGAACCGATGTCTTGAAAGGGGTTTTGGGTCGCCAAGCAGCCGGAATTAAGCGAGGTCTTCCATCGCACGTTTAATCCGTTGGAGAGACCTCTCCTTCCCGAGCACCAGCAGGACGTCATAGATCCCAGGACTGGCTGATCCACCGGTCAATGCTGCTCGTAACGGCTGAGCAACCTTACCAAACTTCAGACCGGTTTCTTCCATGGTCACAGCGAAAGCTTTTTCGAGACCTTCCTCAGTAAAGTCCTGACATACGGTCAGATTGTCAAAAATTGACTGAAAAGTTTCCCGATTATCAGCAGTCAGGAACTTACTTCTGGTCTTTTCGTCAAACTCAAGAACATCCTTAAAGTAGAAAGCTGCGCCATCCGCCATTTCAACCAGAGTATTGGCTCGCTCCTGCAGACTTCTAACTACAGCAACCAGATCTGGCCCTGCCGCGGGATCTATACCTTTTTTCAACAGAAAATCTTTCAACAGTTCCGCCAGACGTTGCGGGTCACCAGTCTTGATGTAATGTGCGTTCAACCAGAGCAGCTTTTCAGGGTTGAAGACTCCGGCGGATTTCCCGACCGCTTCAATAGTGAATTTCTCGATCAGGTCATCCATACTGAAGATTTCTTCATCTCCGTAAGACCAGCCGAGACGGACCAGATAGTTGACCATCGCTTCCGGCAACATGCCCATCTCCTGATAAGCCATGACCGAAGTCGCACCGTGTCGCTTGGAGAGGCGCTTTTTATCGGAACCGAGAATCATTGGAACGTGAGCGAATTCAGGAACCGGGTAACCAAGCGCCTGATAGAGAAGAATCTGCCGTGGGGTATTATTGATATGATCGTCACCACGAATAATCAGGGTCATGCCCATTTCGGCATCATCGATGACGACCACAAAGTTGTAGGTCGGGGTCCCGTCGGTTCGCTGAATAATCAGATCGTCCAACTCTTCGTGACGGATGCTGATGGTCCCCTTGATCCGGTCGTCGAAGGTCGTCACTCCGGAATCGCCAGGCAGGCGGAAACGGACAACATACGGCATCTCCGGGTTATCGGTCCGATTACGACAAGTGCCATCATATTTCGGCTTGCCACCCGCCTTCATTGCCGCTTCACGCTTGGTATCAAGCTCTTGCTGCGTGCAGTAACATTTGTAGGCTTTGCCGTCTTTCAACAATTGCTGCACTTTCTCTTTGTACAGATCAAACCGATCCGACTGATAGATAGGGCCTTCGTCACAGGAGAGTCCTAACCAGGTCATGGCATCAAGGATAGCATCAACCGATTCCTGAGTGGACCTGGCGACATCGGTATCCTCAATCCGCAGGACATAGGTTCCCTGCTCTTTACGAGCCAGCAGATAATTAAAAAGTGCGGTACGAGCACCGCCAATATGAAGATAACCGGTCGGGCTGGGAGCAAAACGAACACGTAAGTCAGACATTAATATTTTCTCCTGTGCAATAAAAAAAGGCCGCGTGACGGCCTCGATATTTATACGTCACCCGATTTAAAGTGACAAGTCTTTTCCTGTTTTTCAGAAGACCGACAGAGCCGCATAACCAACAACTCTGGACATGTCGCCATTCACGTCTCCCGAATTCCCATAACAGTTCAGGCGACATTCCGTTGCGCCTCGCGTCAAAGCAGACTGAAGCATAACCACGGCAGGAACGACCCCGCACATGGAGATATCATTTTCACGGACGGTTTGATATAGACGGGAAGGATCGAGTGCCAACACCGCGTCAATAGCCAGATAATCCCGACGTCTGGTCTCGGTCGCATCGAGAAAATGATTCATATCCGAACTGGCGACAACCAGAACCTCCTGCGACCAGGCGTTCAGCGCTTCACCAATATCAGCTCCCAGTTGAAGCCAATCGTCAAGTGTTCCATGGCCGAGACAGATCGGTACAATCTGAAGGTTCGGCTGCAGATACTTGAGAAGAGGAAGTTGTACTTCAATAGAGTGTTCAAGACGATGAGCAAGAGGATCAGATTGCAGCATTGAGCAGGACTGCATCAGCTGCGATGCAAGGCCAGTAGCAATCGGCACCTCCCCAAGTGGAGTACTCCAGAACCCGTCACAGAAGATTGCGGCATCGGCACCCAGCCCGTGATGGTTCGGACCCAGGAGAACGATCTGCCGAGGTAGAGTCGTTTCCGCAAGCAGTTGACCCGCGATAGCTCCTGAGTAGATATATCCTGCATGTGGAGAGATCACTCCGAGACAACGCTTTCGCATTTCCACAGATGGAACGATCTGCTTCAGCTGATCAAGCAGGTCAGCTTTTTCTTCGGGATAAAAACTCCCCGCAACTGCCGGTCGTCTGATCATGGCACCACCGTTACGCGCTTGCCGTCAGAGTCGAAGAACCATTTTAGCGCCAATCAGAATCAACAAAACAGCAAAAGCGCTTAACAATCTATCCTGACTGACCTTATTCGCAATCCTAACACCTAAACGAGCAAAAACAATCGTCATGGGCGCGATGATTGCTGCAACTGTCAGGTTGACGTAGCCAAGACTCCAGGGTGTTTGAACCTGCGCCTGCATGCCGAACCAGACATAACTGAGTGCGCCTGCCAGCGAAGAGACAACGATCAAGGCACTGGAATTACCGACAGCCAGGTGGATCGGCATCCGAAGCAGAATCAACATCAGCGGAACAGCGACAACCCCGCCACCGACACCAAAAAAGGACGAGAAACAACCGCCAACAAGACCGACTGCAGCCAAAGGTTGCCAACTCGGCTTTTTCTCATATTCAGGAGGCAAGTGAGGATGAAAGAAGAGCAGTTTGAGGCCGATTGTGACCTGCATGGCTCCGAAACAAACCTTCAAGGCCGGGCCAGAAAGCAAAGCGGCTAGAGATGATCCGATCAAGGCACCGATAATACCGCCGCCCGCCAGGAATAAAACCTGCTTCCAGGCAACATTGCCATGTTTCCTGTGACCGTAGGTGCTGCTGATAGAGGTCGGGATGATAATTGCCAGGCTTGTCCCGAATGCAGTGTGTACGATGATCTCGGGAGGAAGGTCTGCAAGAGGAAAGAACCAGAGAAACAGGGGGACCAGAATCACGCCGCCACCAATACCAAGCAGGCCTGCCATAAAACCGGCAAAAGCGCCAAAAAACATGAGCATCAGTATCAGGGGCAGGCTTAACACATGCAGTCTCCCGGCTGAAAAAGAAAAGAGTCAGCTGATGAGCAGCTGACTCTTTGTATAATGGAGGCCCCGACCAGATTCGAACTGGTGATAATGGTGTTGCAGACCACTGCCTTACCACTTGGCGACGGGGCCATTAACTGCCGTCAGGCGTGCGCATTGAAGTACCAAATCGACCCTGGAGTGTCAAGGAGAAAATGACAAATATGTCATAGCTGTCACCAATACAGTATACCCGGTAAACTGAAATATAAAATGTCCTTCTTGCCACTGTCCATTTTCGCTGCTACCGTATGCGTCGAATATCGTTTGAAGGACCAAACAGCCGAAACCGGCCATAGATATTCAACCCACAACCTTTACATTGGAGATGAGCGCAATGACTGAAGAGAAGAAAACAAACCTTAAGCTTGAAATACAGATAGATGACGAAACCAGCCAGGGAGCCTACATTAACCTGGCCGCAGTGAACCATACCGAAGCTGAGTTCATTATCGATTTTATTTTTGCCCAGCCACAGGTGCCAAAAGCCAAAGTACGCTCACGGATCATAACCTCACCACAGCACGCGAAACGATTGATCGCAACCCTGCATGAAAACCTGACGCGCTACGAGACCCAGTTTGGTGAAATTCGTACAGAATCAAGACTGACCATTACTGAACCTCGCACAACGAGCGATATCAACTGACAGCTGATCCAGTTCTGGATGGTGCCTTTCACAATCATGTTTATTGTGACAGCACACTTGGTGAAGCGCACCGCAGCAAGTGGGTATCGAAAGGCACTATCTGCTCTCGATGTAACTGTTGATGATCCGCCTCGCAGCCTTGTTTCCCAACATAGTTGGCAATTGTCCGCTCGTCCTACGGTGTTGAAAAAATAGTTTTTTGTCCAAAACTCTCCGCCCATAGCTGTTTCTTGATGGGTGGGATTTGTTTGAAAATCTCACAGGCCGTAAGACTTTTGGTAAATCGAACCACCTGCGTTGGACTATACGTAGGAACCGATTGTACCAATAGAGGAACGTGGTCATTGTCGGTCCCAATTTCGATAAACCGTATTTCGTATCTCCTGGCGACTTCAAAACACACATCCTTGAGACACGCATCGACTTCTTGAGTGAAAAAGACCCGGCGATATTTTGCCGGACCAGCCAAATTGCACAAAAGCACACTCCTTGTTGACTGATATAGTATACTTTCTATCGATTATATAGTTATATTATGAACATACAACTTGCTTCAAACTGACACCAATAGATAAATCCGGTCTGAATGGTAATTGGCCGCGAGGCGCATCAATGAACATTCAATCAAAAATGAACGACAGATCCCATACTGAAAGATTTCCAGCAGACACTCTCTTGCAGCGCATATCGCCCATGAGGTTATTGTTGCTCATTGCAGGAGTACTCTTCCTGGTTGAAATTTCACTTATGTCAGTGTTTCCCCACTTTCCGAAGATTTCCTCAATAACAAGGGCCGGAATAGGTACACTTGTTCTGCTCGGTGTTTTTTCTTCTGCCGCCTATCTTCTCTTCTACCGACCGTTACGACTCGCTTCAACTAAAAGTAAAAATCCGGATGATATCCATCGTGACAGACAATTGAACAGTGATTATCGAGAAACACAGTCGGCAGAAAAAACTTTAGCGCTATTATCACCGAGACGGCTCGTTCCCTTGATGATCATCTCAATTTTTTCTGCTGAAACAATTATTATGTTCACCCTTGCCCTGTTGCCGCCAATCCCGGCAATACTGGAAGCCCTGGTTGATGCGAGTGGACTTTTGATCATTCTTTCACCAACATTTTATTTCTTTCATTATCGACCGATTCAACATCACTATCAGGACCGCAAAAGAATTATAGAAAGGCTTTCAGCTAGTGAAGAGAGACTTCAACTCGCACTGCAGGCAGTCAACGACTCTCTCTGGGACTGTAACCTTACAACGGGTGAGATCTATGTCAGCCCTCGTGGTGAAAAGATGCTCGGCTATGAACCAGGCGAAATCGAACCGAACATTGAAGCCTGGAGAGACCTCCTCCATCCGGACGAAAGAGAACATGTGCTGGCTTTACAGAAAAAACATCTATCTGGTGAAAGCAGTCATTACACCACGGAGCACCGCCTTAAAAGTAAGAATGACGCCGGTTGGATCTGGGTTCTTGCACGCGGTCAGGTTGTTTCATGGAACGAGGAAGGAACCCCGGTCCGTATGATCGGAACGCATACAGACATTACCTTGAGAAAACAGGCGGAAGAGGCCTTGAAGAGGAGCGAGGAAGAGATTCGTTCCCTCTCTCATAAATTGATACATACCTCGGAAGAGGAGAAGAAGTCTCTGGCTCAGGATTTTCATGATGAATTCGGTCAGGTTCTCACCGCATTTCAGATCGGGGTCGAGATGCTGCGCGACCACAGGTATGAAGACGAAAGTGACTACCAGTTCCACTGTAAACGCCTCCTCAAGCTGGTTGCGCGATTGGAGGTTGACTTACGCAACATTTGCGATCAGTTGCGTCCTGTCATGCTCGATGACGTCGGCCTGATCGAAACATTACGTTGGCATATCAACGAATTTGTACTGCTCTACAAGTCGATCGATATCGATTTTCAAATCAAGGGAGATCATCACATCTCCAGAGAAATGGAAATTGTTCTCTATCGCATCTGTCAGGAAGGACTCAATAATATTGTTAAACATGCAGGAGCCCGCAAGATAAAAATTGAATTAGTATTCGATCCCGGCCAAGTGGCGTTAACCATTACAGACGATGGTCATGGAATGGACGAAGCCTTTTTCAAAAAACTGAATCATGAGACCTGGGGGCTGGGTTTGCTGGGAATGCGTGAAAGGGCCGCGGCTGTTGGTGGCCGGTTAATCGTTGAATCAAAAATTGGTAAAGGGACGATGGTTAGAGCGGAGCTACCGATCAAGGAAACGGAGGTTTTTGTCAATGTCGATTAAAATAGTCATCACCGACGACCACACAATTTTGCGTGAAGGCATCTCTCTTTTATTAAAAAGTCAGGTTGATATAGAAATTGTTGGAGAGGCCAGCGATGGAATTGAAGCCGTCGAAAAAGTCCGCGCGACCCATCCTGACGTATTATTGCTCGATATAGCCATGTCTCGCATGAACGGTCTCGACACCATAGAGTTGGTTAGACAGGTTGCTCCAGAGACACAAATCATCATTCTTTCACGCTACGAAAAGGAGGCTTATGTTCATCAGGCACTCAAGGCAGGAGCCTTGGGGTATGTTGTAAAAGGAGCTCCCAGTTCAGAATTGCTGGAAGCGATTCGTGCAGTTGCTCAAGGAAGGTTTTATTTAAGCTCGGAAGTACATGACTCGGTCATATCAACCTACCTGGAATCAACCCGCGAATCCCCCCTTAAGAACGATGCATTCAACCAACTTTCAGACCGGGAAAAACAGGTCTTCAATCTGCTGGTCCAAGGCAACAGCAGCAACCAGATCGGCGAAATTCTCTGCATAAGTTCCAAGACCGTCGATAAACATCGTGCCAACCTTTCGAAAAAAATCGGCATCGACAATCCTGTCAAAATGGTTCAGTACGCGATCAGAAATGGTATTATTGATCCATCCTTCTGGGAAGATTAAGGGCTACTCAAACGTTCAACGTCGGACCGCTTTAAGCCTATGACCAGAGGCAGCGGGCCTGTTATAAAACTTCAATCAACTCAAGATCGGTAATCATTGTCTGACCTGCAGTTGGGCTGCCAGGTTCAACGGTGAGATACGCAGGGATATACAGCGTCCACTTACTCCCCTCTTTCATCCCGAACAAAGCTTCGGCCCATCCGGGTATTACATCTTCAATTTTATACGTCCGAGGTGCAGGAATGCCGAGCGGGTACGAACTGTCAATTTCAAATCCGTGTATCGTGCTGTTTCTGAAATGAAGTCGAACAGTATCTTCCTTTTGTGGAGTTCTCCCCGACCCCTCTTTTATGACCCGGTACTGCAGACCACTTTTTAGAAAGGTTACGTCACCAGAAGCCGCAATTGACGACAGAAAATGTTGGACTTCGGGAAGCTGCAGTCTCTCATTTTTCCTGTCGTTAAGCTGCCTGATGATGCCCGCCATCTCTTCGAGTTGTAATTGTGGTTTTCTGTTTGTATATGCATCAAAAATTCCATTCAAAAGAAATTGTGGTTTCAACTCGACTTTGTATTGCAACAGATCATTACCTAATCGGTACCCGAGACTGTAGTTCTGAACCTCAATTCGCTGCTGTTGTAACTGTTCGGGCAACCGGGGAAGAGCACGCTGCGTTTCGAGCTGACTCAACACCTTTTTCATCTGACTTCGATCAAACTGAGGTGTCATCTCGTCAATCGGAGCAAACAGGCCATGCCAAAAAACTTCTGATCTAAACTCGATACCATAGTTGAGCAGGCTTCTGCCAAAACGATAACCAAGACTGTAATTCTGTGCGTCAGCAGTATTATTGATGATCAGATTCTGGGCAAAAGATGACTGAGACCAAAAAAAAATGAATAATAATAAAATAAATATCAGATATCGACTCATCACAGTTGAGCCTCAATATCAATAAGAATCATGATTAGTAAACATAATTTGATCCTTTAAATCCACAGGGGGGTGACCTGTCAACCAATGCCCACACTGTTAGCTATTTGATATCTTCTGGTTCATTCAATTTGATGTCAAATGCACCGATACAGAACCAAACTTGATCAAAGAAAAGCCGATGGGCGCTGACTGAGACCAATCTGCACTGGATCGACAGGCAGAAGAAACCTCACGGAACACTTTTTAAGACACTGATAAAAACATATCTGAAATAATAGCACCTTTAAATAAAGTTAGCATCACACTGGTCACATATCGGTTTTTATCGATCAACCCAGACAGCCCCTACTTACTATTTGCAATTAGATGAGTTGGCAATTCAACGAACAACGTCTATTCTCTAACAATTGACTAACAGAATATCGCTACTGCCCCTTCAGGAGACAACACAATGGAATATACCCGCGAGATTTACTGGAACGTTGGAGATGGAGCAACAACCCTGATTCCAATGTACCTGTTCACTCTGCTAGCTGTGGTTGTCCTGGTGAAAGGTGCTCATCGACGCATACTTGCATATCGGCAGGGCACCTCTCTGAACCGTACCGACCAGCTATTCCTGCGGATTCGGCTCCTGCTTAAAAATGTTATTTTACAAAGCAGGGTTCTCAATGTTCGATGGGCAGGTCTAGGCCACAGCTTGTTCTTCTGGGGATTTTTTCTGCTATTTATCGGAACCTGCCTGATATTTCTGCAAGCCGACTTCACTGATCTTTTCTTCGGTATAAAGTTTCTAACCGGAAACTTTTACCTGTTGTTTTCCATTATTCTGGATCTGTCCGGATTGATCGCCATCATCTCACTGCTTGGTCTTTTCATCCGACGTTATATCGTTCAACCAAGCGGTCTTGACAGCAAAGCTGATGACATCCTGATGCACGGACTGCTCCTTACTATCCTGATCAGCGGTTTTCTGATTGAGGGAGCCCGGATGGCAGCCACGGAAATGGGGACTCCACTGGCTGCCTGGTCCCCCGTTGGACTGTTGGTCGCAAATTCATTCACTGCGATGCCTGAGCAATCGTTACGAACACTGCATACCATCACATGGTGGGTTCACTTTGCCCTGGTTGCCGGTTTTATCGCAAGTATCCCCTTCACCAAGTTTCGGCATATATTTACGACCAGCGCCAACTATCTTTTCAGCGATCTCGGTCCCACCGGAAAACTGACCAGCCTCGATCTTGAGGACGAAAATGCTGAATCTTTTGGTGCCGCCAGGGTTCAGGATTTGACCTGGAAAGATATTTTCGACGGTGACGCCTGTACTCTGTGCAAACGCTGCCAGGACCGTTGCCCGGCCCACACCACAGACAAGCCTTTATCGCCGATGACCATCGTCAAGCAGATTGGCAAAGTTGCGCAGCATAATCCGGAAAGCAACCTTATAGAAGCCTGTGATAAAGAGGCGATTTGGGCATGCACCACCTGTTTTGCCTGTCAGTCGATCTGCCCGGCGAACATTGAGCATGTCGGTAAGATTATCGACATGCGCCGTAACCTTGTTCTGATGGAAGGCGAATTTCCCGGCGACGAAGTGATGGCTGCCATGGAACATACCGAAGTAAACGGCAATCCTCTCGGCAGTGGTTATGCCACACGAGCAGATTGGACCGAAGGGTTGGGTGTTAAAACGCTCGCCGAAGATTCTGAGGTAGATATCCTCTACTTTGCTGGATGTTACGCATCATTTGATGCACGTAATATCAAAATAGCCAAAGCTTTTATCAAGCTCTGCCAGGCGGCAGGGGTTAAAGTTGGAATTCTGGGCAAGGAAGAAAAATGTTGCGGTGAACCGATGCGTAAAATGGGCAATGAGTATCTCTATCAAACCCTTGCCACGACGAATATTGCGCAGATCAAAAGCTACGGCATCAATAAAATTGTGACCAGCTGTCCGCACTGCCTCAATACTCTGAACAAAGATTATCGTGATTTTGATTTTGATGTCGAGGTTGAATCCTATACCACATTTTTAAACCAGCTGGTGAAGAACGGACAGCTGAAGATCAAATCTGAGTCATTCGACTGTACTTATCATGACTCCTGTTACCTGGGTCGCCACAATGGCGTCTATGACGCTCCACGGGAACTGCTTCATGCGGCGGGAGGAACAATCACCGAGATGGAAAAAAATCGCAGTGAAGCCTTCTGCTGTAGCGCGGGTGGCGGCAGAATCATGGCTGAGGAAAATCTGGGCAGACGGATCAATGTAGAACGGGTTCGCATGGCAGAACAAACCAGAGCACCAAGCCTGATCTCTAACTGTCCATTCTGTCTGACCATGTTTGAAGATGGAATCAAAGGTGCTGAGCTGGAAGGGTCACTCAGGTCGATGGATATCTCTGAGATTCTATTGCAACGGCTTGAGGAAAGTAAATGCTGAGAGGTTCAATGCAACACTCAACCGCCATCAATGACCGGCAATAACGAGAGGGTATCGCCGTCATCTAGTGCTGTTTCTATATCAGCATGTTGGCCATTTACCAGGATAATTCCCAGCAGGTGCCGAGGAAACTGAAAATGATCGACAATGACTGCGATCCCGGTACCGTCAGGGTACTCACAAACTTCATCCTTAAATCGATCCCTTCGCAGGACACCGTAGAGCTTAATTCTGATCCTCAATAGAGGCCTCCGCTTCTAATAACCTTCAACTGCCTGGATCAACCCGGAAACATTTGTCAATTCAGAACACGCGCCAGCCCTTCGCAAGTTACATTGGCCCCGCACCTGACTACAGGCTGTTCAGCTTCTCTGTTAAAATTGGCACAAATGTCTTCAGATCGTTAACCACCAGAACGTCGGCAACCTCACCAATCGGTGCATCTTTATCCGTGTTGATCGCGACAACAAATTCAGATTTCTTCATTCCGGCCAAGTGCTGAATCGCACCTGAAATTCCGCAGGCAACATAAAGTTTGGGAGACACAGTCTGTCCGGTGGTTCCTACCTGGCGTGAATGTTCTGCCCAGTCGGAATCAACCACCGGGCGACTGGCGCCATATTCACCACCTAAAGCGTGGGCCAGGCCTTCAATAATCGCCAGATTCTCCGGCTTAGCAATACCACGACCAGCACTGACGATCACTGTTGCCTTTGAGAGGTCTACGCCACCAGCTTCAGCGGCTTCATAGCCACTGAATTCGACCTGCGACACGACATCAGTACTGATTTTTTCTACTGTCGGGGTACCGACCGGGTCGTTACTGAGGCCAAAAGCTCCTGCTTGCAAAGTGACAACGGTCAGGTCCGTGTTTGATTTGATCTGACGCCGCAATTTAGCGTTACAAACTGGAACGACCGGGACACCGTCGACCACGTCGACAACTTCAGAAATCTGAGCTGCACCCAAGGCCAGGGAGATGCGTGGTGCCAGATCCCAGCCATAAGATGAGTGTGAAAAAACAACCATCTGCGGTTGTTCCCTGGCGATAACATCAAGTAACAACTGCTTGTGTAATGTCGGGTTAAATTCGCCTACCTTATTACTGTCCGCAAGATAGAGCGTGCCATCATACTGAGGAAGGACACTTTCAGTACCAACAAGAAACATTGCAGTTCGGGCATTGATTTTTTCGGCAAAGGCGACCAGCTCATAGGTGGAACCGAGCAGTTTCCCCTCTCTATATTCTGCAACCAATAATACTTTCATAGTGAATCTCCCTAAGCCAATACGCTGGTTTTGTCTCTAAGAATTTTGATCAACTGATCAGCCAGGTCTCCTGCATCCCCTTCCAGGACCAGTCCTCCCCCCTTCTTCTCTGGGAAATACAGCTTTGAGGTTTCCTGCCTGGCAGTTACATTCAGCAGTTCAGCGACCTCGATGCTGAGTATTTCTTTCTTTTTGGCCTTCATAATGTTCGGCAAAGTTGGATATCGCGGCACATTGAGACCTAATTGACAGGTGACAAGTACAGGAGCATTACAGCTGACCAGAGCCCTCCCTCCCCCTTCAAGTTCACGTTTAACGCTGACCTTGCCATCAAGGTAAGCAAAGTCAACAATCGTGGAGATGCATGGCAGGTTCAGTAACTCAGCGACAAGAACGCCAACTTGAGCACTGCCACGATCCTGCGACTGCATGCCGGTAAAGATCAGATCAAAGCCCTTGTCCTTGGCAAACCCGGCAATAATTGACGCGATTTGAAACGGATCTTTTTGATAGCTGTCATCATCGGCGACATGCACCCCATGGTCACACCCCATAGCCAGGGCTTTTTTCATGGTCTCTTTGACCCGATTCGGCCCGATTGAGAATACAGTCAAATCGGCATCACCGACCTGACCTTTGAGCTGAACTGCCTGCTCAACAGCATATTCATCATATTCATTCATCCGCCAGGCAAGATCGACATTGTCATACCAGGTTCCCTCAGGATTCACCTTGAACTTTGACTCCATATCCGGAACCTGCTTGATGCACACCAGAATTTTCACGAAATACCTCCAACGCAATAACGTGTCAGATCTCAAAAACCTATCCACACCTTGAGACAATCTGTGTCATTCAACGACGGGCGATCGCAGCGCCAATGACAAGTCGTTGAACCTCACTGGTTCCTTCATAAATCTCTGTGATTTTAGCATCGCGCATCATCCGTTCGACAGGAAACTCACGAGTATAACCATAACCGCCAAAAATCTGGACAGCCCTGGTCGTAACCTGCATTGCCGTTTCGGATGCGTGCAGTTTGGCCATTGCTGACTCCATTGAATAAGGATGACCTGCGCTCGCCAGATATGCCGCTTTGTAAACCAGCAACCGTGACGCCTCAATCTGGGTCAGCATATCAGCAAGCATGAATGAGACTCCCTGGAAGCTGCCAATCGCCTGGTCAAACTGTTTACGCTCCCGCGAATAAGCCGCTGCGAGATCAAACGCGCCCTGAGCAATTCCGAGCGCCTGTGATGCGATCCCGATGCGACCACCATCGAGAATCTTCATGGCGATTTTGAAGCCCTTCCCTTCATCACCGAGCAGGTTTTCTCTGGCAATCCGACAATCCTCAAACACCAACTCGTACGTCGCTGAAGAGCGGATCCCCATTTTCTCCTCTTTCTTGCCGAAGGAGAAACCAGGCGTTCCTTTTTCAACGATATAGGCGCTGATACCATGGTGTTTTTCTGCGTCCCTGTCTGACCGTGCAAAGACGATATAAATATCAGCTTCCTTACCGTTGGTGCAGAATATTTTCGTGCCGTTGAGAATCCACTCGTCACCGTCAAGCCGGGCCGTCGCTCGGGTGCCGCCGGCATCAGAACCAGCAGTCGACTCCGTCAAACCAAAAGCTCCCAGCTTGGAGCCTTCCGCCATCGGTATCAGAAATTTCTGCTTCTGCTCCTCAGTGCCAAACAGATAAACCGCATTGGCACCAAGCGAGAGGTGCGCCGACAACGTCACCCCTGTCGATGCACAAACTCGCGACAGCTCTTCAATGGCAATAGCGTAAGTCATGTAATCTGCCCCCGCTCCGCCATACTGCTCAGGAAAAACAATGCCGGTCAACCCGAGCTCGCCCAACTTATCGAACATTAACTCACGATCGAAACGATCCTGTTCGTCCCGCTCCTTCGCCGTCGGAGCCAACACATTTTCTGCAAAAGCACGGACAGTTTCCTTAACCAGACTCTGTTCTTCGGTCAGTTTGAAATGCACTATTCAATACCTCCTCAGGATCACATCGATGGAAAAGCAAGTCATATCCCAGCCACTGATAGCGCGTTATCTGAGCCTGCGCAGAATCAGAGAAAACCACATAAACGACCCTTGATGATTTTTTCGGCGTCACTCATTATTCTTTCAATAAGCTCCTTGCAGGTAGGAATATCATTAATCAAACCTGCAACAATACCACAAGACCAGGCCCCAGCATCCAGGTCACCTTCTTGTAAAATGCGCGGATAAACATCGACGAGTTCGGCGGCGACATCTTCAAACGTTAAGTCTGCTCCCAACCGACGTTCTTTCTCAAGAATGCGTTCTACTGCAGCATTATTCAAAACCCGTTCAGTGTTTCTCAAGGTGCGCATGACCAGTCGGGTGTCCAGTTCGGAGGCCGCGATAATGGCATTCTTTACTTTTTGATGTATTGGGGCTTCCTGAGTGGCCATAAAACGGGTTCCCATGTTCATACCATCAGCCCCCATAGCCAATGCAGCAACCAGTGAGCGCGCATCAGCCATTCCACCAGAAGCGACAAATGGAATCTCAAGTTCCTCTGCCGCACGAGGCAGAAGAATCATATTGGGGACATCGTCTTCGCCGGGATGACCTCCACATTCAAAACCATCAACGGACACTGCATCGCACCCGATAGCTTGAGCTTTTAACGAGTGTCTGACGGAAGTACACTTGTGAATGACCTTGATGCCTGCACCCTTGATTTGAGGCATGTACTGTTCAGGGCTGCGACCAGCAGTTTCAATAATCTTAACTCCACCGTTAATAATGGCGTCGATATAGCCAGGATAATCGGGGCTGCTGACGGTCGGCAAAAAGGTCAGGTTTACCGCAAACGGTTTGTCCGTCATCTCTTTGCAACGAGCGATTTCATTAGCCAGATCTTTCGGACTTTTTTGGCTCAGCCCGGTAATTGTTCCCAGACCACCAGCATTTGAAGCGGCCGCTGCCAATTCAGCAAAAGCCACATAGTGCATGCCCCCTTGCAGGATCGGGTGTTTAATGCCAAATAATTCTGTTATGCGAGTATTCATGAAAAACAACTCCTGCTGGTTACGTTCTGAACTTTTGGTCTACAGCACAACAGACCCCTTTTCCTTCTAATCGTCATGACAGATGGATGGCACTCCGGGTTATGGAGTTCGTTACCCGACATCCTGAGGAATCCTCATTCATGAAGTGGATATGTTCACCTTTGTGAAAAAGAAAAATGCATCATGTCTATATCGTACCAAAGTATAAACAAAAAAAGATTGATCTGGTGACAGGAAGTGCGACGAGTGACCGTAGCTCAGGGTGTTTATTATTCCAACAGGAAACAGCATCAAAATATTGGCCGGATTCCTGAAAAGAAAATCAACTCATCAGACATTTCAGCAGAACGAGGATGTCAAGTTTGGCTTTGCCATGGAAATTGCCTGTTTTTTTGAATATTTGATAAAAAAAGGGGCTACCTTGGACATATTTCAGTTATCCAGGTTAGCCCCATATCAATTCACCGAAAATTCAGAACCCAGAACAAGTTCCATACATAGAAAAATCTGCCAATTTCCCGGTAGTAGATTTCTACTGGCCGGAAAACTTCGAATCGTCTGATATATATTGTATGAGCACACTAGTGAAAACGATGTGCTTTAGCCCAAGACCTTTAGGGATTCCTCACTTTTTGTCATTCCCGCGAAGTAGGGAACCTGGATGCTAGAGATAAGTATGGATTCTCGCTTTCGCGAGGATGATGATCGATTGGCAGTATTTTTATCAACACACAAACGGATGAGGAGATCATGATGTGGCAAGATAAAACAATGGGAATCATAATCTGCTTGGTGGCGATATCGCTTCTGTTTGCCTGCGATAAACAGGAAGAACCACAAGTCATAGCGGCTCAGAAAACAACTACAGAAAAACAGGACAATCCTTCGTCTGGCAGCCAAGGCGAGAAAGTCTATCTCAGCACTTGTTCCGGGTGCCATAAAACCGGACTGTCGGATGCCCCAAAACTTGGAGACAAGAATGACTGGAGTAGTTTACTTGTCAAAGACAGAGATATTCTGGTGCAAAATACGCTGAACGGTATCGGTGCCATGCCGCCGAAAGGAGGGAATCCATCGTTGAGCGAAGACGATATCCGGGCGGCTGTAGATTACATGATTGATAAAGTTCGCTGATTTCATGTCCAGCTAACAAAATGGTATGTGCTGCTTTAATTCGGTATGAGTTGCATAACGGGTTCTGTATTGAAAAATCAACTTAATGTGGGCACAAGGGCTCCAACCAAATGCTGAGGTGGATACGACAATCAGGACGAGAGTAAGGGGTAAAGCATGAGTACCACCTTGCCTTTCAATCTCATTCTCCGGCTTTTATCATCGCCCTCGTTCTCTTTATCCTTATCTCCATAGCCCTCTTTTTCCACTTTCTTCTTCTATAGTCAGTTCTTCGGGAGTCGCCAGATCGCCAAGGAACAAACTGCCGTTGTGAACGAAAAGCAGTTCGGTAGAAG
>Ga0102946_1000271_pt1 | contig 18141 bp, 14 predicted proteins | sample SalPon2A_A_D1_MG_FD_78209 | JGI IMG/M metagenome (GOLD analysis project Ga0102946, IMG submission 78209) | Soil microbial communities from South San Francisco under conditions of wetland restoration - Salt Pond MetaG R2A_A_D1_MG | ecosystem: Environmental > Terrestrial > Soil > Wetlands | place... | reverse complement strand
CCAGTCACTCCCCCACACCAGCCGCTCAGGCGCTCTTTCCACCAATGCCCGGGCAATCGGCGTAACGTCAGGGTACGGCATCTCGCCACCACTTATACGCATCGGCCCGGTGAGCTTGACCCAGCAGCGGCCAGCATCCAGCAACCTCAACAAAGCCTGAAAACCCTCATTTTCAACCGCAAGGGGTGGCCGCAGGTAACCCAGGTGACCGAAGACGATATCGACGGGGAAATGAGCAAATATTTTGTCCAGGGCAGGATATTCGTCGGCGTGGATCAAAAACTCCGCGTGCCAGCCAAGGGGCTGGACCCGCTCGGCCAGAGCCCTGACTGCCTCCAGGTCGATGCGCCCGGAAGGGTCGCTGACATCAACCAGATTAAAGCGGGCCCCCCTGATTCCGGACCGGTGAAATCGTTCGAGATCAGCATCGGATGTTGATTCATCAATAACTGCGACACCGCGGCAGGGCAAGGTCGATTCCTCCATCGCCTTGAGCATGACGCTGTTATCGGTACCATAAACACTCGGCTGGACCAGAACGGAACGCTGCGCGCCGATCGTTTCAAGCATGTTCAGATAGGCGGGCAATAGGGCGTCCGGCGGGGTATAGATCCGCTCCGCTGCGTAAGCATAAGTCGCAACAGGGCCGCAGATATGTGCGTGACAATCGCAGCTCTGCGGGGGCAGGTCCAGTTGTGGGACCCTGGGGTCGGGATTATAGGCTGAACAGCAGGGCGCGGCGGGATGCCCCTCGTGACGTTGTCGATCAACCATCTGCGACAAGACCGATAATCTCCTTCCTGGCTCAATCTACAAAAACAAGGGGCTGAATTCCGACTGACTGATATTCACATCGCCAAAGGTGATAAATAAGCAGGCAGAGACGTCTCTTGCGCAGAATATACGATCTTGAGCCTGTCCCGGACATGAATCTTCTATCTTGCATGGCAGAAAATTAAACACTACCATGAGTGCCTGAGGCATAACTCGCTGAATCTTTCTTACCCATTTCTCTGCATAAGGACTATTCCTTGAAAAAGCCGCAGAAGCAAGAAAGCATTTTCAAAGAAGCCTGGAACAACATGACCAACGACATGTCAAAAATCCTGCCGGAACAGCTACAAAAGCGTGAAGGGAAGAAAAAATTCGTTCTGTGGCTGGCGATTCTGGAGCTGGTGGTGCTGGGCGTGGCAGGCAAGTTTCTCTACGACTGGCTGACCGGCTGAATCATGACCTGCTCTTAAGCCGGACAACCCCGCCATCACCGACAACCTCACCGAGCCTCAAACAGATCCTTGTTCCGCCCGCAAAATAACCATCGGCCCATCGGGCACAATCGCCCAACGAGCATCATTTCCAAAACGCTGCAGCAACTGTTCTATCGCATCATTAAGCTCTGCAACCGGCTTAAAGTGGAATCGTTCCAAAGTCTCGGCATCAATGCCATTGGTGTAAACCCAGACCTCGTTCTTCAGCATGACCTGGTAGGTTTCCTGGGCGCACCACTGGTCAGGCATGAAAAATTCCTTTTTCATCAGCTTTTCGATGAACTCAGCGGGGGTGGTGGCATGCTCGAATACGGCGCGATACTCGTCACTGCCGAAACCTTCCAGACATTCGGTAGCAATCAGAATCACCCCGCCCTCGCGGGTCGCACCGGAGACCCCGGATAATCCTTTGGCGGTCTGGTAGAGGTTGCAGTCGAGCGGTGCCCCGGCGTTGGTGGTGACGACAAAATCGAGTGGCTCATCCAGTGTCTTCACGCAGTGGCGGGACAGAAAATCGACGCCTTTCAAGTGCGCCTGAACCGGATGACCGGCAAACACCCCGGTCACCCGCTTGCTGGTGTCGAGAGTGACATTAACGATGAAATCGGCCCCGGCTTTGGCCATGATCTCAAGCCCGGCCTGATGGAAGGGGTTACCATCAAGCAGACCGTAAGCGGTCTTCGGGTGTGCGACCATCTCCGGGCCATGCATGAACTCTAAAGTCTGCACCGATGAGATTCCGGGCAGGATCGATTTGCGTCCGCCGGAAAAACCGGCCCACATGTGCGGCTCGATGAAACCGGTCAGAATCTTCAGGTCTGCAGCAACATAGTGCTTGTTAACAAGTGCCGGCACTCCGTCACCAACATGGCCGACCAGCACCATGTCGTCCTGCTGCTTGGAGAAATGGTTGATGATCCGGTAGTTGGCAGCGATCTCCTTGCCGACCAGCCGCTCCAGTTCAGCCCCTTCGTTGGGTCGGTGAATACCGGTCGCGATCAGGATGGTGATCTTGTCTCGCGCCATCCCCGCCGCTTCCAGTTGACCACAGATAATCGGCAACAGTAATGCGTTGGGAACCGGGCGGGTGATATCGCTGATGACAATCACCGCATTTTCCTTGCCGATTGCCAGGGACTGTAGTGGTGACGACTCGGTTGGCTCATTCAATGCCTCTGCGACGCGAGCTGCCGGATCTTCCAGCGGCTTCGCTTCGGCCGGGCATAGAATCCCCTTGAAATTGGGCGTTTCCGGAACGTCCAGATCGAGCCCTTCCATACCATACTTGATATGAACCTGCATATTGTCCTCCAGCCAATGTGATGTGAGAAATAACTATATCATTTCGATCGGGATTTCCGAACCCCTTCAACCCTGACCCCTTGAAATCCCCGAAACCCGGTCCCCCTAAATCAGTCAATTTACAAAAGTTTACACAACATCCCTTGACATCATTAAAACGAGTGTTTTAAATAGTCGTATAACTCTTTAGCGCAGGGGTTTTTTATGTCTCGACTCGACACCAAAACCCGTATTCTCAATGCGGCGGAGCAGCTGTTCGCCAAGGATGGTTTTCACAATACTTCGATGCGGGCGATTACCAGTGAAGCTGATGTGAACCTGGCTGCGGCCAATTATCACTTCGGCTCAAAAGAATCGCTGCTGCAGGCCGTTTTTGAGCGCCGGCTGCTGCCGCTGAACCTGGTCCGGGAAGAGCTGTTACGGCAGGTTCTTGACCGCGCAGAACAGGCGGGAAAAGCACCGGCTGTCATCGATTTGATGAGGGCATTTGTTGAGCCAACCATCGCCTTTCGCAAGGAGAATCCAGACAATCGTGCCTTTATCGCTCTCATTGGTCGATCAATGGTCGATACCGATTCGACTGTCCGCGATTGTTTTATTCATCTGATAGAACCCCTCTTTCAGCTTTTATTCAACGGACTGCGGCAAGCCTTGCCCGATCTGCCATCGACGAAACTTCACACTCGATTGCTGTTTGCCGTCGGCGCCATGGCGCACGCCATGAACATGCCGGACCGGTCACTGCTGATGCTTAACGATAAAATGGAGACCACCAGTGTTGATGATACTTCCGATGAGTTGATCCTTTTTATCTGTGCCGGACTGGAGGCCCCATGTTGAGATTGCTCCTGTTCCTGGCCTTCGCCCTTTCACCTCTGCTTGGCTGCAGCCTGCACCAGCCGCAAAAGGTTGAACTGCAGACCGCAATCCCCGACCAGTACCTGGAACAGGGCGGGACAGACAAGATTGCAGTCGCCCCGGATCGCTGGTGGCTGAGCTTCGACGATCCACAGCTCAAGCTGTTGATGGATGAGCTGTTCGCTCAAAGCCTGGAGCTGGATCAGGCGTTCGCGCGCCTGGAGCAGTCCCGTTCGATTTTGCGCACGGTCGATAGCGCTCGTTATCCGACGCTGAATATCGAAGCCCAAGGTGGCCGTGCCAGACAACCACAGGTGATCGGGGATGCGACCAGCAACAATTGGCAGGTCACGGCGGCAGCGGGTTTCGAGCTTGATCTCTGGGGCAAGCTGGCATCTCGCAGCGACGCTGCGCAGAAGGATCTCGACGTCGCCGTCGAGGATCTAAAAACCCTCTACCTGAGCCTTTCAGCCCAGCTGGCCGACCTCTATTACCTGGCTGTCTCCCAGCGTGCCCAGATCGACCTGACCGACCGGACTATCGCCTCTCTGGAAGATTCGGTTGCACTGGTGGAGAGTCGCTACCGCCAAGGACTGGTCCCGGCGGTTGATGTCTATCAGGCACGTCAGAACCTGTCGGCAGCCCGGGCCAACCGTCATTTGAGCGAATCATCCCTGGCGGTCGCGGAACACGCCATCGCGGTTCTGATCGGTCGCTACCCGGACCGCGAAAGCGCGGGCGAGCTGAAGATCATCCCCTCAACACCTGCCGCTTTCCCCGCCGGATTACCATCTGAACTGATCTCAGCCCGACCGGATCTGAGTTCGGCTCTACGCCGTGTTGAAGCGGCTGACGCCAGAGTCGCGGCCGCAATCGCCGACCGGTTCCCGAGGATCAACCTGATCGGCAGCTATGGCCATTCCAGTCAGGAAGTGACCGTCGGCCTGATTGAAGGAAACTTCTGGAATCTGCTCGGTCAGCTCACCATGCCGCTTATCGATGGAGGGCGCAGACGGGCCGAAGTCGATCGCAGCCAGGCGGTATTGCAGGAAGCGGTAATCGCCTACCAGCAGCGCGTCCTGCAAGCCTTCCGCGAAGTGGAGGACGCCCTGGCGAAAAACCGGGCGACCGAGCTCCGCATCGAACAGTTGACAAAAACGGAACGTTCCACCGAAGCCACCCTGCGCCTCTCCCGGGATCGCTACCTGTCCGGGCTGACTGATTTTCTGCCGGTGCTCACGGCACAACGCTCACACTTCGACACGCAAAGCCGTTTGCTCTCTGCCCGCCAGCAGCTGCTTTCGGAACGCATCAGTCTGGCTCGTGCCCTTGGTGGCCGCTGGATGAATGAAAACATCGACCAACGCCTCAACTCCGCAAAGGCTGATCATCATGAGTAAGAAAAATATTCTGTTAAAAATCATTTTGCCTCTTCTGGTTCTGGCCGTTGGCATTGCAGGCGCTCTTTTCATCACCAGAATGCAGAAACCGCCGGTCAGGAAACCGCCCATGGAGAGTGGTTTGCTGGTCGACGTCATGCAGGTCGAAAACCGCTCACATCAGGTCAATGTTCACGCCACCGGGACCGTTCACCCGAGCATGGAGATTTCGCTGGTCCCCGAGGTCAGCGGCAAAGTCACCTGGCTCTCGCCGCAGATGATCAGCGGTGGCTTTCTTCGTCAAGGGGAAAAGCTGCTGGAGATCGACAAGCGTGATTACCTGCTTGCTGTAAACCGCGCCAAAGCGGAACTGGCCCGAGCTGAAGTCGCCTTACAGACCGAACAACAAAAAGCCAGCATCGCCCTGCAGGAATGGCAACGGCTCGATCTGCCCGACAAGGGCGAACCGAACCCGTTGGTTCTGCATGAGCCACAACTTCAACAAGAGCAGGCAAACCTGGCCGCGGCCGAAGCCAGCCTGGAACAGGCGGAGTTGAACCTGAAACGAACCGCTCTTTATGCCCCCTTTAACTGCCGGGTACGCACAGAGCAGGTCGATCCAGGTCAATATGTACGAGCGGCCAATACGATCGCGACGCTGACCGGCACGGACCGGGTTGAAATCAATGTGCCCCTGCCGATCGCCGAACTACAGTGGCTGACAATTCCACGGGCCGGGCAAAAGCTCAGGGGTTCTGCAGCCATTATTACCCTGGAGACCGGGAAGACGACCTACCGCTGGGAGGGAGAGATTGTTCGTTCATTAGGAGAAATCGACACAAACAGCCATATGGCGACCGTCGTTGTTGCCGTCGATGACCCCTATCATCGACGGCAGAAAGAGGACACCGAACAGATTGATCTGGCGGTCGGTCTTTTTGTCGATATCACCCTGCAGGGCAAAACCGTACCGAACGTTGTCCCGATCCCCCGTGAAACATTACGAGAGGACAGCAGCGTCTGGCTGGTCGATTCAAAGGATCGGCTTCAGATTCATCCGGTGCACATCCTGAGGCGCGAAAAAGAGCTGCTGCTGATCGATGACGGCCTCTCGGGCGGTGAACGATTGGTGCTGACAACATTGACAGGAGCAGCTAACGGCCTGCAACTGCGCATAGAATCGCAGGAGTCCGCACAATGATCACCGCGATCCGCTGGATGGCCAAAAACCACGTGGCCGCCAACCTGCTGATGCTGGTCCTGATTTTAGGCGGGCTGATCAAAGCGCCGCAGATCAAACAGGAAATTTTCCCTGAAGTTTCCCTCGACCGGATTCAGGTGTCTGTTCCCTACCCTGGCGCCGGACCGGAAGAGGTGGAAGAGGGCATCCTGTTGAAGATTGAAGAGAGCCTGACCGGGGTTGACGGGATCAAGCAGATCAAATCATCGGCGCAGGAAGGCTCCGGCTCGGTCACCGCAGAAATCTACACTGACCAGAACGCCGACCTGATTCTGCAAGATATCAAGAGTGAAATCGACCGCATCACCACTTTCCCCGAGGACGCCGAGAAGCCGATCATCAGCAAGCTGCTCAATCGACAGGAAGTCATCTCGGTTGTCATCTATGGCGAGGCATCGGAGCGGAGCCTGCGAGAACAGGCCGAAGCGATCCGCAACGAACTGCTGGAGTTGCCCGACATCACCCAGGTTGACCTGGGCGGAGTCAGGGATTTCGAAATATCGGTCGAGATCGCGGAAAAGAACCTGCGCCGCTATAACCTGACCCTGGAGCAGGTGGCCGCCAAAATCCGCCAGGCATCCATCGACCTGCCGGGCGGTACGGTCAAAGCCGAGGGTGGAGAGATTCTGCTCCGCACCAAGGAGCGCCGCTACTGGGGACCGGAATACAAAGATATCATCATTATCAGCAATCCCGACGGATCGCGGGTAACTCTGGGCCAGATTGCCAAAGTCAAGGATGCGTTTGAGGATAGCGACCAGTTTGCCCGTTTTGACGGGATGCCGGCAGCCATGGTGAAAGTTTTTCGCATCGGCGAGCAGAAACCGATCGAAATGTCTGAACTGATCCTCGATTACGTCGAGAAAAAACGACTGGAGATGCCGGACAGTCTGAATCTGTCCGTCTGGAACGACACCTCGGAAATATTTGAAAGTCGCATGAACCTGCTGCAGAAGAATGCCCTGATCGGTCTTTCTCTGGTCATCCTGATCCTCGGCCTGTTTCTGGAAATCCGGCTGGCACTCTGGGTCATGCTCGGCATCCCGATCTCCTTCTTCGGCACCCTGTTTCTGATGCCCGCTCTCGGAGTCTCGATCAATATGATCTCGCTCTTCGCCTTTATCCTGGCGCTTGGAATCGTGGTCGACGATGCCATCGTCGTCGGTGAAAACATCTATGAACAGCGGCAACTCGGCAAACCGTACCTGAAGGCGGCAATCGATGGTGCGCTGGAGGTCGCGATCCCCGTCACTTTTTCAATTATGACCACGGTTGCAGCTTTCTTGCCGCTGGTTTTTGTCTCCGGCATGATGGGTAAATTTATCGGCGTCATTCCGATTATCGTCATCACCCTGCTGCTCGTATCTCTGGTTGAGTCGCTGCTGGTCCTGCCGGCCCACCTCTCCCTCGGTAAACCGACCCGCAATCCCGGCCGACTGCTGCGTGGGATCGAGAAGATTCGCGGATTATTTTCGAACAACCTCGACCGTTTGATCAACGGTCCCTATCGAAAACTGTTGCAACTCAATCTGACTTTCCGCTACGCATCTCTGGCCGTTGGTATCGCAGCCCTGTTGATCTCCATCAGTCTGGTCAAGGGAGGGATTGTCAAGTTTACCTTCATGCCCGAAGTTGACGGCGATCGGATCACGGCCACACTGCAGATGAATCAAGGGATTGCTATTGATGAGACGGCCAAAGTCATGGAGGTGATCCTCGACAAGGCCGTCGAGACCATTTCCGAATTTGACGCTGATCTCCCGAAGGGAGAGTCTGTTCTGCGCAATATCTACTCTGTCACCGGCAGCACCATCGCCGGTGGCGGCCCAGGTGGCGCACGAACCAGCAGCGGCACCCATCTGGGAAATGTGGCGCTGCTTCTGACCAAGAGTGAAGATCGCGGCATCCCGTCGAGTGAGATCTCGGCGCGCTGGAGAGAGAAAATCGGCGAGCTCCCCGGAGTCGATTCATTGACCTTCGCCTCGACCCTGGTCCACCTGGGCGCCAATATCGATATCCAACTGGCTCACGAAGATTTTTCTGTGCTCGATGAAGCCTCTCAGCGACTGCGCTCTGCACTACAGCAATATCCGGGGGTCAGCGACGTTGAAGACACCTATGCTCGCGGCAAGCAAGAGATCAAACTGCGCCTGACCCCGCAAGGTCGAGCGGTCGGGATTACCGAGCTTGAGCTGGGACGACAGGTCCGAAGCGCTTTTTATGGCGCTGAAGCTCTGAGACTGCAACGTGGCCGGAACGAAGTGCGGGTTATGGTCCGCTACCCTGAAGGTGACCGGAAAGAGCTGTGGAACCTGGAAACCATGCGCATCCGCACGCCTTCCGGAAATGAGGTGCCGCTTTTAGAATCAGCAACCGTGGAGGAAAGCCAGAGCTTCTCCTCCATTACCCGAACTGATCGCAAGCGTGTCATCAATGTCTCTGCCAGCGTCGATAGCACTAAAACGACAGCGGGAGAGGTTCTCGCGGATATGAATCTGGTTCTTTTACCGCAATTAATCAGGGATTTTCCCGGTTTAACCTTTGATCTGGAAGGGGAAGGAAAAGAGCAGAAAGAGTCACTGGGAAGCATGCTCGAAGGGTTCAAGCTGGCAATGGTCGCGATTTTTGTGCTGCTGGCGATCCCCTTCCGCAGTTACAGCCAGCCACTGCTGATCATGGCGGCGATTCCATTCGGGATCGTCGGAGCGGTGCTCGGCCACCTGATCATGGGTTATAACCTGAGCATACTCAGTATGTTCGGACTGGTCGCTCTCTCCGGGGTGGTGGTCAACGATTCGCTGCTGCTGATCGACAGGGCCAACAGGAATCGACAAGCGGGGACAGGGTTGGAACAAGCTCTGCTCGACGCGGGAACCCGTCGCTTCCGACCGATCCTGCTGACATCGCTGACAACCTTTTTCGGCCTGATGCCGATGATACTGGAGACCAGCGTACAAGCCAAATTCCTGATCCCCATGGCAATCAGCCTCGGCTTCGGTATCCTCTTCGCTACAGGTGTTATCCTGCTGCTGACCCCGGCGCTCTATCTGATTCTGGAGGATATCAGAGGGCTCTTCGGCCTGAGTGTTAATCATGCCAGACATGGCGTTGATGAGGCCAACGGGTAAAACCTGACGGCTGCATCAACGGTTGAAAAATCCCGGACATTTCGGCGAACCATTGCATGGTGAAATGGCAGGGTTATGGCGTTACCCTGTTGGTAACATTCGACTCACTTCGAAAGTCAGGGCCAGCAACTGCTGGACCGGTTTTGGCAGTCGGAGATCGCCGGGAAGTAAACCTGCACAACAAATGACTCTCTTTTATGTCGCGAGACTGACCGATAAATGTATGGTCAACAGCAGCTCCTGATTCTTCGGCCTGGCTCATCCCTTCTGTTTCCATAAAAAAAGGCTGCTCAAAAACTGAGCAGCCTTTTCCCCTGTGAAGTTTATTAACCTAATATCGCTTTCAGGTCTTCCTCCGCTGTGGTGATCGGACCGATGTTGTAGTTCTCGACCAGGAAGTTAAGCACATTCGGCGTCACAAACGCGGGCAGGCTGGGACCGATCTTGATGTCCTTGATGCCAAGGTGCAGCAGGGTCAGCAGGATAGCCACCGCTTTCTGCTCATACCATGAGAGGACCATTGACAGCGGCAGATCGTTGACACCGCACTCAAAGGCATCAGCCAGAGCCAAGGCCACCTGGATGGCGCTGTAGGCATCATTGCACTGGCCGACATCAAGCAGGCGTGGAATACCGCCGATATCGCCGAGTTCCATTTTGTTGAAGCGGAACTTGCCGCAGGCCAGGGTCAGGATAACGGTGTCCTTGGGTGCCTGCTCGGCAAACTCGGTGTAGTAGTTACGGCCGCTCTTGGCACCGTCGCAGCCGCCGACCAGGAAGAAATGCTTGATCGCTCCGGCCTTGACTCCCTCGATCACCTTGTCAGCCACACCGAGGATGGCGTTATGGCCGAAGCCGGTGAGAATCTCCTGTCCCGGATTGTGCTCGAAACCGTCGCACTCTTTGGCCTTGGCAATAACCTCAGAAAAATCCCAGCCTTCGACGTGCTTGACGCCGGGCCACTGGACCAGTCCCCAGGTGAACAGGCGATCCTTGTAGCTCTCCGATGGTTTCTGGATACAGTTGGTGTTGAAGATGATCGCGCCGGGAAACTCCTGGAACTCTTTGTGCTGGTCCTGCCAGGCGCCACCGAAGTTACCGGCCAGGTGGCTGTACTTCTTCAGCCCCGGGTAACCGTGCGCCGGGAGCATCTCGCCGTGAGTGTAGATATTGATCCCGGTCCCTTCCGTTTGTTTAAGCAGTTCTTCAAGGAACTTCAGGTCGTGACCGGAGACGAGAATCGCCTTGCCTGCCTTGGTGCCCAGTTGAACCGGGGTCGGCACCGGATGACCGTAAGCCTCGACATGTGCCTGGTTAAGCAGTTCCATGGTGACATAGTTGATGCGACCGGTTTCGAGAGCCAGGCCGACGTTGGCGGTCAGATCGAGGCTGTCATCAAGTTGTGCCGCCAACGCCTTGTGGGTGAACGCATAGATCTCGTTCGATTCCTTACCGAGAATCCGCGCGTGGTCAGCATAGGCCGCATAACCCTTGAGACCGTAAGTGATCAGTTCCCGGACTGAGTGAATGTCTGGATCGACGGTATAGTCTTTGACCCCGTGCAGCTCTCCCAGTTTGACCTGTGCGTCGATGGAAGCCGGCAACGCCCAGTCCTGGGCAGCCGCTGGTACTGTTCCGGTGAACGGACCGGCCAACGCCTTGGCTTTGCCGCGTAATCGCACACCCTCGGCAACATATTTCGAGACCGCCTCGGGATCAAAATCGACGTTGGTCACGGTAGTAAACAGGCCATCGATCATGAAGCGGTCGATCTCTTCGTCTTTCTTGCCATTCTCTCTGGCCTTGTTGGCCCAGAAGGCGATCCCTTTCAGGGTGTAGACCAGCAAATCCTGCAATGCGGCTACATCAGGTTGCTTTCCACAGACACCGACGGCGGTACAGCCGGTCCCCTTGGCAGCTTGTTCACACTGGTAACAGAACATCGACATGGTGTTGTCCTCCTTGTTTTGGGTTGTCGGTTGAATTTGTTTTTTGCCAAATAAAAGATCAAGTATACCCATGGTTTAAAATCCTGCAATGTTGAGCGGTTAGTATTCAGGCGACGGCCAGGCTTTCGTAATTCTCAACCAGTTGACGGTATTTCTCTTCCAGACCAGGCGTCTTTGCTTCTGCGTCTGTGTAAGCTTCCAGCATCCGGTCACGAACATCCTCAGGGAGGACACGCTCAGCCAGGGGATACAAGATGTCATCCTCTTTTTCAATGTGACCGCGCAACAGCGCCGCGTAGCCCTTGGCGTTCCCGGCGATGATATTCGCCTGTCCGAGTTCACCATCGAGGGCTTTGCGGGCGGCTTCTTCCATGGCCCTGACATAGGAACGTCCCTGATCGTGCTCCATATGCATCGCTTCGATCGGTGATTGTTTCTCCGGCATGCCGTTCTTGATCAGCTCGATGAACAGCACATCCTCTTCCTTGGCGTGATGGAACCGATCAGCATAGTTGCGAATAAAGTCTACCGCATCGAGATAGAACTGCCAGTTCCTAAATTTTCCCTGCTCCAGAAGTTCCGTATTCTTCTCCACCAGGGCAATCATACGCAGGATCAGTTTATGTTCATCGACCATCACCTGGGTTACGTTGGCTTTCATGTTAGCTTCTCCTTTGTCCATCCACACCGATCACAACGATCTCAAGCGGCACGTCTTTGCCGGACTGGGCAATGGCCTGTTGAGCGAACATTGCCATACCGCGACAACAGGGAACTTCCATGATGGTGACCGTCACCGACTGGATGTCGTTGTTGGCGATCATCGCCGCCAGTTTGTCAACGTAGGGGCTGGTATCATCCAGCTTCGGACAAGCGTTGACCAGGACCTTCCCCTTGATGAAGTCACGATGGAACTCGGCGTAGGCGAAAGGGGCGCAGTCGGCGGCGATCAGCAGATGCGCCTTTTGCAGATACGGCGCGGTCGGAGGAACCAGATGTAACTGGGTCGGCCACTGACGCAGTTCAGATTCGATCCGACCTGTGACATTGGGTGTTTGTTCTTCAGTCTTCTCAATAGTACGGGCCATAGAACCAGGACATCCACATGCTAAATTACTCATCGTTTATTCTCCTTATTTGTTCAGGTAGTCGTTAATTTCCTGTTCAATCTTTGCTTCGATCTCATCTCCGAGAGCGTGAATACTGACTACGTCCTTGACCAGGCAGATACCAACACCGCAGGTCACGCAGCCAATCTCATAGTGCTCCAGAATCTCGCCAATGCGAGGATGCTGCTCGATAGTTTTATTGATTGGCGCTTCACCTATTTCTTGCGGAAGATTCATCTTCTGCCTCCTTCGTGTGTGTGTTGTTGATGCGAATCTACACGGAACGTATGAACAGAAACATGACCTGGATCAAATTCCGACTTTTTTTGTCAGGATTGCAAAATAAAGTCCTTGAGCTATCATGATATGAAGTACGAGGGGAGAATAAAGTTTGTTTACTGCGCTCGGAGTGAAAACTGGCGCATTGGACTAATACTTCAACGGATGCCTGTAACCATTCGCTTTCCACAGTCAGTACCCGACGGAGCAGATGGCTACGAAAGGGCCTGACATGTCAAAGAATCTGACGCAAAAAATCATCAATACCCATTTGGTTTCCGGGGAGATGATTCCCGGCCAGGAAATTTCCATAAAAATTGACCACACATTGCTGCAAGATGCCACGGGGACCATGGCCATGCTTGAATTTGAGGCGCTTGGCCTCGATCGGGTCAAGGCCGATTTGGCTGCGCAGTATGTCGATCACAATCTTCTGCAAACAGATTTCAAAAACGCCGACGACCATAAATTTCTGCGCACGGCCTGTGCACATTACGGGGTCCATTATTCAGAACCTGGCAACGGCATTTCGCATATCGTTCACATGGAACGCTTTGGCAAACCCGGGCTGACGATGCTTGGTGCCGACAGTCACACACCTGGGGCTGCCGGGGTTTCAATGCTGGCGATTGGAGCCGGCGGGATGGACGTGGCATTGGCAATGGCAGGACGCCCCTATAACTTGCCCTGTCCAAAGGTTCTTGGCGTAAAATTGACCAACAAACTGTCAGATTGGGTAAGTGCCAAGGACGTCATTTTGGAAATGCTGCGTCGCTATGATGTAAAAGGATGTGTTGGAAAAGTGGTCGAATATTACGGCCCCGGTGTCGCCAACCTTTCAGCAACCGATAGAATGACTATTGGCAATATGGGAACGGAACTGGGGGCAACGTCATCCGTCTTCCCGTCTGACGAACGGACAAGACAGTGGCTTGCGGCACAAGGTCGGGAACAGGATTGGCATGAACTTCAGGCGGACCCGGGTTGTCACTACGATGAATATGACGAGATAGACCTCTCGGCAGTCGAACCTCTGATTGCCTGTCCGACTTCACCGGGAAATATCAAACGAATCAAAGATGTCGCAGGAACCAAAGTCGACCAGGTTATCGTCGGTTCCAGTGTAAATGGCAGCTTCAGGGATTTAATGGCTGCTGCCCGGATCATCGAAGATCGCCATGTTGCTCATGACTTATCATTTCATGTAAACCCGGGCAGTCGTCAGGTTTTGGAAAATGTCGCGGCTCAAAGCGCGATCATGCCCCTGCTGTTAGCAGGCACACGGATTCATCAATCCGGCTGCCTCGGATGTATCGGCATGGGTCAAGCGCCCGGGACCGATCAGGTGAGTTTGCGAACATTTCCACGCAACTTCCCCGGACGCTCCGGAACAAAAGGAGATCAGGTTTATCTTTGTTCACCGGAAACCGCTGCAGCATCAGCCCTTAAAGGAGTGATCAGCGACCCGCGTGATTTATCGACCGAGATGGATTACCCGGTCATCGCTGAACCGGAATCTTATGTCGTTGACACCTCATCGATTATCTTTCCATCGATTGAGAATTTCTCCACCAAGGTATTTCACGGACCCAACATCAAACCTTTTCCGAAACTCGACAGTCTTCCCGAAACGTTGCATGCAAATGTTGTCCTGATGGTCGAAGATAACATCTCTACTGATGAGATCATGCCTGCCGGAAGCAAGGTTCTCCCCTTACGCTCGAATATTGAGGCGATCAGTGAATATGTTTTCTACCAAATAGATCCAGATTTCCATAGCCGCTGTCAAGAAGTCGAAAACGCGGTGATTATCGGAGGGGAAAACTACGGTCAGGGGTCAAGCCGTGAGCACGCTGCTCTGGCACCACGTTACCTTGGGGTCAGGGCTAAAATTGTCAAGAGTTTTGCTCGAATCCACAAGGCGAACCTGTGTAATTTTGGGATATTGCCTTTGATATTTAAAAATCCAAACGATTTTTCCGGGATCAAACCGGGCGACGAGATTGTTTTTCGGGACATTCACAAACAACTGGAAAGTGGGGCGACCGAAATTCCAATCCAGATAGGTGATCATGAAATCATCACCCTGCTGGAGGTATCAGAGCGACAGCGGCAGAACCTGCTGGATGGTGGCACACTCAACACAGTGCGCAAACAGCTTGCTGAATCTTCTTAAATAAGAAATGAACCCGATGATAGGGTAACGGTCACAAGGCGTAACTTCGCCCTGAGACCTTCGCGCCACCCTGGGTCATTCAACGTGAACATGGCTCAGGCAGAGCTCACTCCCACTTGATCACATCAACAGGACAGACGTCATCACATGCACCACAATCGGTACAGATACTTTTATCGATGACATGCACCTCGCCCTGTTCGCTGATGGCATCGACCGGGCAAACATCTGCACACGCGGCACAGTTGATACATCCTTCATCTATCCAATGAGTTCCCATCCGCTCTCTCCTTTCTATCCATACTATGCACCGGTAAATATTATCAAAGGAATCAGGGCTTGCAACAGAATTGGCGTGATCGCGGGAAATTCGCTGAAATGGCAAATCCGATCGGGGTCGGCATTCAGAGAAGAAAAACATGACTGTGACCAAATACTGACTTATTTTGTAAGATTTGAGATTAAAATTACACCAGCTATAGTTAGTGAACTGCCACATAACGAGGCCTGAACGGCCGTTTCACACTCTATTTGGGGAGGTAAACTATGAGAGAAAAAATCTGTCTGATTGGGTCTCTGATGCTTATGGCTTTGTTCGCAAGCACTCTCTGTTTTGCCGCAGTGGATTGCACATCCTGTCACAAGAAGGCGAATCCCGCTCTCTACATGCAGTGGAAAAACTCCGCTCATGGGGAAAATGAAATCGGCTGCCTTGATTGCCACCAGGCGGACAAGGATGACGCTGATGCATTCAAGCACAATGGCGAATTGATTGCGACTCTCGTCACGCCGAAGGATTGCGGAAAATGCCATGAGCAGATTGAGAAAGAGACAAGCGCCTCCTATCATGCTCATGCCGGAGAAATCCTGGCTTCGGCTGATGCCTACCTGGCCCATGCAGCAGGTGGTCACCCGATAGCAATTGTCGGCTGCGAGTCATGCCACGGCGGTAAAGTGGTCATCGACCCGGACGCGCCCAATAAACTCTCGCCTTTAACCTGGCCCAACAGCGGCATCGGCCGTATCAACCCCGACGGCTCCAAAGGAGCCTGCAACGCCTGCCATTCCAGGCACTCCTTCTCGAAATATCAGGCGCGACAGCCGGAGAACTGCGGCAAGTGCCACCTCGGCCCCGACCATCCACAGAAAGAAATCTTCGAAGAGTCAAAACATGGTATCGCGTATTATGGATATCGTGACCGCCTCAACCTCGACAAGGACGAATGGGTTGTCGGAGTCGACTATTACGAAGCGCCGACCTGCTCAACCTGCCATATGAGCGCGACCAGGAACCAGTCCTTGACCCATGACGTCGGCATGCGCATCTCCTGGACACTCAGACCGCCCGTTTCCAAACACAAGGACAACTGGGAGCAGAAACGCGCCAATATGAAGGACGTGTGCAGCAACTGCCACCAGAAACGTTTCGTCAATGGGCATTACTTCCAGTATGACGCCCTCGTCAACCTCTACAATGAAAAGTTTGCCAAACCGGCCGGCGAGATCATGAAGATGGTCAAAGAAGCCAAGGTCATGGGAAGTCCGGCTGCCTTCTCCAACCAGATCGAATGGGAATACTGGGAACTCTGGCATCACGAAGGCCGCCGCGCGCGTATGGGAACGGCGATGATGGGACCTGACTATGCCTGGTGGCACGGTATCTATGATGTTGCCCATAATTTCTATTTCAAGTTCATTCCTGAGGCGCGTCATTATAATAATGAGAAGGTCAACGCTTACATCGATGATCTTCTGGCCAACGATCCCATGCACACCTGGATGAGCAAAAACACGGCCGAGATCAAAAAAGCGATCAAGGATGGCGAGTTCCAGAAGATTTACGAGAAGCTTTTTGCGGAAGAGATGATGTGAATTATTCACACTGCAAGCAAAAAGCCCCGCTACTGCTCGTTCGTAGTGGGGCTTTTTGCTTGCAGCTGTTGTAGCCTGGTTTTCATTCGCCTGCTTTAGCCTAAATTTGGTATTTTTAACTGACAAAAATCAGATGACTTGATGAACGTTCGAAATACTTGAAAAAAACCTGCTCAAAAAGAAAGTTGATATGGCGATAGCGTTTATTGAAATTTTTTCCGGACTCATTCTCCTCGTTTGGAGCGCTGGACGGTTTGTGGAAGGGGCCGCTTCAACGGCTCGACATTTTAGAATGCCGGCGCTTCTGATCGGCATGGTGATCGTTGGCTTCGGAACATCTGCACCCGAAATGGTCGTTTCGGCGCTTGCAGCATCGCAAGGGAACCCCGGGATCGCTCTCGGTAACGCTTATGGTTCAAACATCACCAATATTGCTCTGATTTTGGGCCTGACAGCGGTGATCAGCCCAATCGCGGTTCACTCACAGGTGCTACGCAAAGAGTTACCGATTCTCATGACGGTAACGATATTGGCTGCCTGGCAACTACGGGATGACCAACTCTCCAGAAGTGACGCTCTGATTTTACTGGGAGTTTTTACTGGATTGATGGCCTGGACTATCTGGCAGGGGATGCAGAAAAAAACCGACGCATTCGGCGACGAGGTAGAACAGAAAATGGAAGAGCAGGCTATGCCTCTTCGTCGTGCCATTTTCTGGTTGGTTGCCGGCCTGGCTCTGCTGATCGCAAGTTCTCGACTTTTGGTTCTGGGCGCGGTAGAGATTGCCCACGGGTTCGGAGTTAGTGATCTGATCATCGGCCTGACGATCGTCGCGGTAGGCACTTCCCTTCCAGAACTGGCCTCATCAATCATCGCGACGCGTAAAGGCGAACATGACATCGCCCTTGGTAACGTCATCGGTTCCAACCTGTTCAATACTCTTGCGGTCGTTGGGATCGCCGGCGTGATTCATCCTGTCGGCGTTGACCCTGAAGTTTTGTCGCGAGATATTTTTGTTATGGCCATTCTGACCGGCGCCCTCTTCATTGTAGGCTATGGATTCAGAAGCCCCGGGCGCATTAACCGATATGAAGGTATTATCTTGCTAGCGTCTTATGTCGGTTATACTGCCTATCTGGTCTATGGAGTGATCGCAAGCTGAAGGCAATTAGAAATACGGAACGACATTGCACATAATAATGTGCACACAGTTCATGACAACGGAAACCTGTGTGTCCTGATATATTCATGCCACCCGGGTCCTTCAGCGTTGCTCAGGCAGAGATCACTCCCACTTGATCACATCAACAGGACAGACGTCATCACATGCACCACAATCGGTACAGATATCTTTATCAATGACATGCACCTCGCCCTGTTCGCTGATGGCATCGACCGGGCAAACATCTGCACACGCGGCACAGTTTATACATCCTTCGTCTATCCAATGGGTCCCCATCCGCTTTCTCCTTTCTTTTAATATTACTTTTAAGTACACACTATCAAAGCAACCTGGGCTTGCAACAGGATTGGCATGATCACAAAAAGTTTGCTTGGCCGCCAAAGGCAATGGTTAAATCT
>Ga0102946_1000270_pt1 | contig 18173 bp, 13 predicted proteins | sample SalPon2A_A_D1_MG_FD_78209 | JGI IMG/M metagenome (GOLD analysis project Ga0102946, IMG submission 78209) | Soil microbial communities from South San Francisco under conditions of wetland restoration - Salt Pond MetaG R2A_A_D1_MG | ecosystem: Environmental > Terrestrial > Soil > Wetlands | place... | reverse complement strand
GGCCGCCTTCTTCGGGTTGGTGATGATCGGGGTGATCAGGTGCGGGATGCCCTCGTAGGCGGTCAGCTCCACCCGCTTGGGGTCGACCAGGATCATCCGGACCTCGTCCGGGGTGGCCCGCATCAGCACCGAGGTGATCATCGAGTTGATGAAGCTCGACTTGCCCGAGCCGGTGGCCCCGGCGACCAGCAGGTGCGGCATCTTGGCCAGGTTGGCGATGACGTACCCGCCCTCGACGTCCTTGCCCACGCCCATGACCATGGGGTGCACGTTGTTGCGTGCCGCCTGGCTGCGCAGCACGTCGCCGAGGCTGACGTTCTCGCGGTCGGTGTTCGGGATCTCGACCCCGACCGCCTTCTTGCCCGGGATGGGCGACAGGATGCGCACGTCGGCGGAGGCGACGCTGTAGGCGATGTTCTTGCTCAGCGCCGTGATCCGCTCCACCTTGACCCCCGGCCCGAGCTCCACCTCGTAGCGGGTGACGGTCGGGCCGCGCATGAACCCCGTGACGTGCGCGTCGATCCCGAAGTCCTCGAGGACGCCGGTCAGCGCGTCCACGACGTGGTCGTTGGCCTGGGACCGAGTCTTGTGCGGGCTGCCCGCCTGCAGCACCGTGTTCTCCGGCAAGGTGTAGGTGACGTCCCCCGCCAGCATCAGCTGCTCGACCCGCTGAGGCAGCGGGTTGGTCGGCGGCGCCTGCAGTTCTTCGGTGGCGTCCTCATGCGACTCCTGCGCACCGGGGATGGGTTCGGTGCGCTCGCCGTCCTTGCCCGACGCCGGCCGGGCTCGTCCGGCGCCCGCCGAGGTCCCGCGACTCTTGGCCCCGTCAGCGGGGGCGGCCTTGGCTTCCCCACTGCGCAACGACCGGCGTGCGCTCTTCTCGACCTGGGCGGCCTGGTCGAAGGCCTGTTCACCGTCAGAGGAGGAGGCGCGTGCCCGGGGGCGCCGCGAGCCGCGCGGTCCTCCCCCGGCGCCATCGTGACGGAAGCGACTGGAGTTGAAGAGATGCTCCTCGGCCTCGGCCAGCCGTTGCGGGATGCGGTGGACCGGGGTGGCGGTGAGGACGAGCAGCCCGAAGACCGTGAGCAGCACGAGGATGGTCACGGCCCCGAAGACCGTGATGCCGGCGGTGAGGGGTGCGGCGACCATGAAGCCGAGCACCCCACCCGCGGCGCGCAGGGCGGCGTAGCCCTCGGCGAAGTCCGGTGCCCCGGCGGCCAGGTGAGTCAGCCCACAGACCGCGAAGGTGAGGGCGAGAGTGCCGACCACCATCCGGTGATGCGCCACGTCCTCCCGGGGAGCACGCAGCATCCGGATGCCGAAGCCCACCAGCACCAGCGGCAGCACCAGCGCGACCATGCCCAGGGTCCCGGCCACCACGGCGTGGATGGCGTCGCCGAACCGGCCGTCCAGCCCCCACCACTCGCGCAGCGCCACGACGAAGGCCAAGGCGAGGAGGGTGAGACCGAGGCCGTCGCGGCGGTGCTCCGGCTCCAGGTCCTGGGCGCTGCCGGAGACACTGCGCACGGCCCCACCCGCGACGCCGGCGACGGCCATCCAGGCCCCTTTCGTCACCCGCCACAGCCAGGGACCCTCGGGGTGGAACGTGTCGGTGCTTCGGCGGGACGCGGTGGAGCGCCCTGCCCGGCTCGAGCCACCCGAGCTCTTCTTGCGCGGCGCCGCACTGCTCCCCCCGGAGCGGCTTCGCGTGGTCGTCGTCGCAGTAGGGGTCACCGTTGCACCGTACGCCAGAATCACCCGCGTATCACGCGTCACACGCACCACAGGCGGGCTACCCCGGCTGTGCGACGGCCTGCGGCTACCCCAGGCGGGCCCACACCGCGTCGTGGTCGGAACCGGGGATCCGCTCCTGCCCCGCGTCAACGACCTCCCACCCGCGCACCAGAACGTGGTCGAGGCCGACGAAAGCGGGAACGAGACGGCCACGCGGCCAGGTCCTCACCCAGCCGGGCGCGGTCCGCTGCTGAGCATCGGTCATCCCCGTCTGGAGGCGTCTGAGCGCGGGATGGCCCGACGAGGCGTTGAAGTCACCGGCCATGACGACCGGCGTCTGCCGACCCTGAGCTCGCTGCCAGTCGCCGAGCGCACGCAGCTCCTCGGACCACTGCGGCAGGGTCGGCGGGACGGGGTGGGCGCCGAACAACAGCCACGACCGCCCGGTCTCGCTCTCAGGCTCGACCCGGACGACGACCTGGTCGAAGAAGAAGGTGGGCGTGCCCGGTTCGGGGCTGTGGGGCTGCGCGGTGAAGACCACGGTCCCGCCGGCGTCCAGACGCGTCCCGCCGCTCCGGTAGGGCAGTGCCTGCGGGATGCCGCTCGCCTCGACTTCCTGCAGGGCCTGCGGGGTGACCTCGAGCAGCACCAGGGCATCGACGTCCACACGCCGGACGGCCTGCTCGACCGCCTCGATCTCACCCTGCCCGAAGAGCAGGTTGCTGGCCATCACGACGGTGTCACCGCGACCGGGTGGACGCAGCTCGGGCTGCACCCACCACGGCCAGGCCAGTATCAGCATGGGTACGAGCAACACGGCGGTCAGCACGGTGAGGAGCCACCGGCGAGCCCAGAGCGCCACCACCAGCAGAAGCACGAGGCTGGCGCCGGCCACCGGCAGGGCGCACTGCAGGGCGACGACCACGACACCGCCCTCAACCCATCGCAGCCCGAGCAGACCGGCCACGAGCAGCAGCCACGCCCCGCCGACCACCCCCACGATGGTGCGCACGTCGATCAGCCTAGTGCGAGCTCACGGACGGACATCGTGCCGTCAGGAAGAACCCGGTGCCTGCCACGGCGTTCTCCGAGGGAATGGTGAAGGGTCGGCGCCCGGACGGGCGCCGACCCTGGTCGGTCTGCTCGGACGACGCCGAGGGTCTCTGTGGCGAGCGTTGCTCAGCTTCGCAGGTGCTCGACCGGGCGCATCGAGCCGCCGAGGTGGAGCAGGGTGCGGTAGCCCAGGACGAAGCGGTCGACGACCCCGGCGTCCTGGCTGCGTCGAGCGGACATGGCGTGGCCGATGGCAAACACGGCGACGACAGAGAGCGTGATGACGGTGATGAGGGCGAGCATGGCGGTGCCTCCTTGGCGAGCGCGAGGGAATGCTGTGTGCATCTGTGTTCCACTATGGACCCATCAACTAATAAGGACAAGTCACATCGACTGTTCTATTTATGTAAGATGCGCTACATGTTTAACCCAGAGCATCTGACCACGCTGCAAGCGGTCGTCGAGGAGGGCACGGTGCTGGCGGCGGCGGACCGACTCGGCATCACCGCCTCGGCGGTCAGCCAACAGCTGGGCCGACTGCAACGCGAGACCGGCCAACCGGTCATGGCGCGGCGCGGCCGTTCGTTGGAACCCACCGACGCGGCCGCGGTGCTGGTACGCATGGCTGAGCAGCTACGAGACCTGGACGAGTCCGCTCGGTCCGAGCTGGAGAGACTGCGCCAGGACGTCGGCGGCACCTTGGTGGTCTCGGGCTTCCCGACCGCCGTGTACGGCTTGCTGGCGCCGATGGCCGCCCGGCTGCAGCAGCGCCATCCCGACCTGGAGCTGACCGTACGAGAGCTGGCGCCCGAGGAGTCCGTGCCCGCAGTCCGGCGCGGCGAGGTGGACCTGGCGGTGGTGCACGACTGGACCGACCGGCACGTTCCGCTGCGCGACCGGGTCCACGTCTGGCCGGTCGGGCTCGACCCCGTCGACCTGGTGGCGCCGCACGACCACCGGCTCGTCATGCGGGAGGGCGGCGTCGACCTGGAGGACCTCGACGGCCAGGTGTGGATCGACGACTCACCCGGGGTGTTCAGTGACTGGCTGCTGAGCACACTGGAGTCACGCGACGTGCGCTACCGCGTCGGCGCCGCGGTGGACAGCGAGCGCGGCAAGGTCGCCTTGACGGCTGGCGGGTTCGGCCTGTGCCTCCTTCCCCGGCTGGGCCGGGAACAGCTCCCCGCAGATGTCGTGGCGCTCCCGTTGGTCGAGGCACCGACGAGGCGGGTGCTGGCCGTGCACCGCGACTCCAGCCACGGTCGCCCCGCCGTGCAGGCGGCCTTGGGCATCGTGCGCGAGGTGTGGGCAGAGCATGCGGACCTCCCGGACGTGGACCAGGTCTCGCTCTAGTGCTCGCCGTGACAACCCAGGCGCTTGCTTATTTGAAAAAGCAAGGCAAAATCGTGACATGACTTCTGTCGTCACCGTGATCGGAGACGTCCGGGACTCGCGCTCGGCCCCCGACCGTCAGCAGCTCCACGACGTCCTCACCCTCGCCCTCGACGAGGTCTCGCGCGAGGTTCCGGGACGACACGCCCTGCGGGTGACAGCCGGCGACGAGTTCCAGGGCACGTATGTCCGTCTCGGCGAAGCACTGGCGGGGGTGTTCGCGCTGCGCCTGCGCCTGTCGCCGGAGGTCGGTGTGCGGTTCGGCATCGGCCGGGGGGATGTCACCGTGCTCGACGAGGCGACGGGGACCCAGGACGGTCCTGGCTGGTGGTCGGCCCGCGCGGCCATCGATGCGGTGAAGGCCGCCGAGCAGGAGACGGGCTGGTCGGCGACGCGCACGGCATACCGCTCGTCGCAGGAGTCGGACCCGGTGCAGGAGGCGGTGAACGCGGCACTGGTGTGTCAGGACCTGCTGGTTGACTCCTGGGACGCACGCACCTGGAGCATCGTGAGAGGGATCATGCAGGGCCGCACACACAGCGACATCGCCAGCGAGCTGGGCATCAGCCGCCAGGCGGTGCAGCAGCGGCGCAGCGCCGGCCTGCCCATGGTGCAGGCGGCCGCCGATCGCCTGGCGAGCCTGCCGTGAGCGTGGTCGCCCTGACCCTGCTGGGGCTCGCCGTGGCCGACGCCGTCCGGACCCGGGGGTGGCAGGACTCGCGTCGGGCCCGCATCCTCGGCTGGCTGGCCGGGCTCGTCACCCTGCTCGGGATGGCGCTGCTGTCCGGGGTGACCAGGGGAACGGACCTTGCCCTGCTCGGGCTCGCTGCGGCCCTCGTGGTCGGCTGGACCCTCACCGCGGGTGAGAGCGTGGTCCGCCGCCGCGGCGCCCGGCTGCCTCTCGGCGTACTGGCAGCGGGGTTCGCCGCCTTACTCCTGGGCTCGGGCTGGGCCTCCCCCGCTGGCGGTCTGCTCGAGGAGTGGCTGACGTGGTCGGGGCTACCCGCCACCGAAGGCGTCTTGGACGCCGACCGGGTGCTGCTCCTGGCCGGGCTGCTCGCGGTGCAGGTGGCCACCGGCAACGTCATCGTCCGCCTCGTGCTGATCGGGGTGGGGGCCATCCGCGACCCCGGCTTCCCCCAGCCCTCGGACCGGCTGCGCGGGGGCCGCCTGCTCGGGCCGATGGAGCGCCTGGTCATCCTGGGCTTGGGGCTTGCCGGCCAGGTGACCGCCGCGAGCCTGGTGATCGCGGCCAAGGGCTTGATCCGGTTCCCCGAGCTGCAGCACTCCCGCCAGGACGACGTCAGCCTGGAGGACTCCTTGGAGGTCTACGAGGTCACCGAGTACTTCCTGATCGGGAGCTTCGTCAGCTGGCTGGTCGCACTCACGGCGCTCGCGACCGCCCAGCTCGTGTGAGCACGGCCGCGCCTGCGTCGTCCTCCGACGCCCCCTCCCCCGCCGCGCCGCCGCTTTCCGAGCACCCGGACGTTGCCTCTACGGTAGGAGCATGCGCACCCTGGGCAACATCCTCTGGCTGCTTCTCGCCGGTTGGTGGTTGGCAGTGCTCTACGTCGTGGCCGGAGTGGTGGCCTGCGTGCTCATCATCACGATCCCGTTCGGCATCGCCTCGTTCCGGCTGGCCAACTACGTGCTGTGGCCGTTCGGCCGACGCACGGTGTTCCGGCAGGAGGCCGGGATCTTCTCGATCATCGGCAACGTCCTGTGGATCCTGGTGCTCGGCTGGGAGCTGGCGCTGGCACACCTGCTCGCGGGGCTCCTGCTGTGCCTGACGGTCATCGGCATCCCCTTCGGCGTGGCGTGCTGGAAGATGGTGCCACTGGCTTTCGTGCCCCTCGGTCAGCGCATCGTCCCGGTGGAGCGGCCCGAGCACGACCCCTTCGCCGGGACGGTCGCGCGGCCCTGAGCCGGTCGCACCCGGCACGGTCGGCAGCACATGCCGGGTCGCATGAGCCCGCTCACGACTCCTCCTCGGCGCCGAGCGCCTCGGCGAGGCTCGCGCCCTGAGCGACGAGCTCACCTCCCCGCTCGTAGTCCTCGTCGACTCCGTAGGTCAGCACTCCGACCAGCACGTCGTTGCTGTCCGCGTACCAGACCGTGAAGCCATCGCCGTGCTCGACGACCTCGAGCCGCTCGTAGCCGTCTCCCCAGGCGGCGTACTTCACGGTGTGCCCTCCGATCTCACTCCAGAAGCCGGGGACGGCGGACCATGCCTCGCCCGCCCCGGCTGCGTTCCGCCCGGCGATGCGGCCCATCTCTTCGGCGTCACCCCAGTGCTCCACCGCCACCGGCCGCCCCGCGAGGGGGTGGTCGGCCAGGGCGATGTCACCCGCCGCGTACACATCAGCCTCGGTCGCCCGGAGCTGCTGGTCGACCCGCACGCGTCCTTGCTCCAGGGTGAGGCCGCCGTCCTTGACGAGGTCGTTCCACGGCTCGGCCCCCACGACCACCAGCAGCACATCGGGGTCGAGGGTCGTGCCGTCGGACAGCTTTACGTGACGCGGCGCCTCAACAGAGGCCACCTCGAGCCCGGTCCGCAGAGTGACCCCGTCGTCCACCAACCACCGGCTGATCGCCTCCGCGACGTGCTGACCCAGCCGTTCCCGCTGCGGCGCCTCCTCCTGGGTGACCACGGTGACATCGAGCCCACGCCGTGTCAGCGAGGCCGCCGCTTCGCACCCGATGAACCCGGAACCGACGACGACCGCCGAGCGCGCATGGCTGACAGCGCCGTGCAGGCCCTGCAGGTCGGCCAGAGTCCGCAGCTCGTGATGCTCCACCCCCTCCCCTAGGCCCGGCAACGCCACCGGCCGAGCCCCGGTGGCCAGGACGAGCCGGTCGAATCCCACCGTCTCGTGACCGGCAGTGAGCGTGCGCGCGGTGAGATCGAGCCCGGTCACCCGGGTGTCGAGCCGGATCTCGATGTGGTTCAGGTCGTCCGCCAGCGGCGTCCGGGACGGTGACTCGGCCTGCGCGAGAGACTCCTTGGACAACGGCGGCCGCATGTAGGGCGGGTCGGCGTCGGCCGTCAGCACCAGGACTCTTCCAGGGCCGTGAGCGTCTCGGTATGCCGTGGCCGCTCCGATCCCACCCGGTCCGCTGCCGACAACGATCAGTTCGTATCTGTCCACACGCCCACTGTGAACGACTGGTCGACCCGGCGCGCGGCGGGGTCACTCATGACCGAGGCGAGCACTCATCAGGCGCTGGCCGGTAGTCGACGGGTGCTGCGGGCACCCACGGGCGATGGAATGGCTGCCTGCGTTGCTGAGGTCAGTGAGAGTCGGGCGTCGTCCTCACAGGTGTCTCGAGACACCGGCGCGGTCGAGGAGGTGCCTGACTCCCTAGCCCAGATAGGGCGCGGCACGCGGTATCCTGGTGCTGTTATCGCGCTGAACGTGCCCGACGCGTCGATCTCGCTGAGATCCGCTGGACCAGTTCGCACCCGGGATGTCTCCAGATTGAGGCTGGTCGGACGCCCATCGCGTCCCTGAGCGCATGCGGCGCGGGGGGTCGGTCCCGCGCATACGAATGACCGAACGGTGTGAGGAGGAGTCCGTGGCTCGAGGAGCCCAGCGCCAGAACGGCGCACGCACGCGCACCCGAGGGCGCCCCCGCCAGGACAATGACGGCATCATCCCCGTGCTCGCCAGGACCGTCCGGGAGGTCGAGTCCGAGGTGCAGCGTGGTCGCGTGCTGCCCTCGATCCGGACCAAGTTCCAGGTGGTGGGGCTTCTCATGCGCGAGGAACGGGCCCGCGTGAAGGCGGACGAGGCGCAGTCGGTGACCCGGCGCGCCGAGGAGCTGAAGCGCCTCGACGGTATCGCCACCATCCTCGCGACGACGGCGGCCCGCGACACCTCCCTGCTTGGGCTGCTCGCCGACGACGCCGCCATCTCCGACCACGCGCGGTCGCTGCGCCGCGAGCTCCTGAGGGCGGCCGGCATGCAGGTACCCGAAGAGCCCGCCCGAACGCGTGAGCCGGCCGAGCCCACGGCTGCCGAGCAGCGCCAGGTGGTGCCCCGGTCGGTGGTGTCTCGCCGCCTCGCCAACCCCTTCCTCGAACCCGACTACTCCGCCGCCGCTAAGCTCGCCGTCAAGCCTCGTCGCCTCGCCGGCTGGGAACTCATCGACCCGCTGCTGAAGTCTTTCGAGGGCGGCGGCGAGCTGTCGTGCAAGGACCTGCCGGAGCCGGTCACCACCCGGGGGGCCGGGGGGCTGGAACTCATGCCGCACCAGGGCAGGTTGGTCGCTGCCGCGGCAGCGGGACACCGGACGTTCCTGCTCGCCGACGAACCCGGCCTGGGCAAGACGGCACAGGCGCTGCTCGCCGCGCAGGCGGCGGGCGCCTACCCGTTGCTGGTGGTCGTGCCGAACGTGGTGAAGATGAACTGGGCACGCGAGGCGACCTTGTGGACGCCCAGACACCCCGCCACGGTGGTCCACGGCGACGGGGAGACGATCGACGGCTTCGCGGACATCATCATCGTGAACTACGAGGTGCTCGACCGGCACGTGGGGTGGCTCGGGGAACTGGGTCTGCGCGGGATGGTGGTCGACGAGGCGCACTACATCAAGAACCCGAAGTCGCAGCGGTCCCGCAATGTCCTGCAGCTCTCCGAGCGCATCCGCACGCGGACCGCCAATCCGCTGCTCATGGCCCTCACCGGCACACCGCTGGTCAACGACATCGAGGACTTCACGGCGATCTGGCAGTTCCTCGGCTGGGTCGATGAGACCAAGCCGGTCGGTGAGCTGATGGCGGCGCTGGAGGAGATCGGTCTGACACCGGCCGACCGTGGTTTCTCCGCCGCCGCTCGCGCGGCCGTCATCGACCGCGGCATCGTGCGACGACGCAAGGTGGACGTGGCCACCGACCTGCCCTCCCGCCGCGTGAGCGACGTCCCGGTCGAGATCGACGACGAGGCCGGGCGATCCATTCGAGCCGCCGAGCAGAGCCTGGCCCGTCGCCTCCTCGCTCGCTATGAGCGGGTGCTGCAGGCGCGGACCGCCGGCGGCGTCGTGGAGGGCGTTGACCACGTCCTCGTTCGCCAGGTGGCCGCGTGGGAGCGGGCGAACAAGACGACGAAGAAGTCCGAGGACAACGTGTTCACGATGATGCGGCGCATCGGCCAGGCGAAGGCTAGCCCCGCGGCCGACTACGCCGCGCAGCTCGCCCGCAGCGCCGGTAAAGTCGTGTTCTTCGCCAAGCACATCGATGTCATGGACACCGCCGAGGCGACCTTGGCCAAGCGGGGCATCCGGTACGCCTCCATCCGTGGCGACCAGACGGCATCGGTCCGGCAGAAGCACATTGACGCGTTCACCAACGACCCGGACGTCGCGGTCGTCGTGTGCTCTTTGACCGCGGCCGGCGTCGGCATCAACCTGCAGGTCGCCTCGAACCTGGTGCTCGCGGAACTGTCATGGACCCACGCCGAGCAAACCCAGGCCATCGACCGCGTCCACCGCATAGGGCAGGACGAGCCGGTCACTGCGTGGCGAATCATCGCCGCTCAGACCCTCGACACGAGGATCGCCGAGCTCATCGACAGTAAGGCGGGACTGGCCGCCCGGGCGCTCGACGGGGCCGACCAGGAGATCTCCGACTCCTCCGACGTACACATTGAGGCGCTCGTGACGCTTCTCGAGGGAGCGTTGGAAGAGCGGATCAGCAGGCAAGCTTCCTGACGCCGATGCAAATCCGCGAGGACGCGGCCGACCACTACCTGCAGGAGCACCCCGACCCGACCTGACCGCCACGTCACTCAGCGGCCCGAACCAATACTCATTCGTCGCCGACCGTAAGTCGCTCCTGCCGACAAGCGAGTGCGTCCTCCCGCCCAGAAGGGGCTACGCCCGCACAGGCCTGATCTCGTGGCGCATGACGTCCCCGTCCCGGCTACCGACCCGGACGGGCCTTACGGCAAGGGCCCATCGGTGAGCCTGGAATCGTGCAGGGCGGCGAGGGGTGTCGCCACTCGGGGTTCGTCAATCGGACAGCGCTGTCCGCGCGGTTTGAGCCTGACGGTCAGTGCGCTTCAACCGACGGCGCAGGTGAGGTGGGTGGCGTTCGGTGTCTGGATCAGGCTGAGCTGCTTCAGCGCGGTGCGCGGGGTGTCGCTGGTGAACAGTGGTGTCCCGCACCCGAGGACGACTGGCGCGAGGTGGACCGTCAGCACGTCGAGCAGGCCAGCCGCAAAGGCAGATCCGATGACGGTCCCACCGCCCATAAGGACGACATCGAGATCCACGCCGCTGGCACCGGATGCATCCTCGGCGCGTCGCCGCGCCGAGGTGATGGCGTCCTGCACACCAGTAGTGATGAACGTCCAATCTAGGTCAGACAGCCGCACCGACGCCGGCGGCGAGCTCGTGACGACGATGAAGGCGGGCTTGCCAACCTCTTGGGCCCCGTAGCCAACGTCGTCGTTCCAGCCGCCTGGTCCGTCAACAATATCGAAGAGGTGGCGCCCGAGAACGACCGCGCCGGAACGGGCGGTGGACTCGCTCACGATATGCCGGTCGTCTGGATCGTCGGAGAAGGCCCAAATGTGCAGTGCCTCACCACCATTGCCCAGACCGTTTTTCGGGCCGGGGTCTGGCCCGGTAACGAAACCGTCGAGCGACATAGAGATGTCAGCCGTGATACGCGTCATAAGGGCACTGTGACATCGCTACATGACCGGGGTAATGCCACCATCAGAGCGGTTTCGAATCTGATCGCGAACACGGATGAGCGCGGATGCATCGACACGAGTCATGCGCCGATGTGACGATCCCGCCACTGGCGACGACGCGTCTGTCGGCAAGCGGGGTATGCGGACCGAGGCCTGGTCGGAGCACCCCGTCGGGAAACCACACGACGGTGATCCGATGTGCGCTCTTTGTGGCGCCTGGCACTGAGTCTCCGCACGCCCGCCAGCACGGGGATGGGAACTGTTCATCGCCCCATCATCGGTGACCCGGGAGGGCGAAGAGGTAAGAGTCGTACTACTCATGGTGATTGATCCAGATCTCGCCCTGCGAGGACCGACTTGCTATGAACCGCTGGTCTCAACTCACCCTGGCACGCAGGGCCGCGCCGATGAGGAGCACACCGGATCGGACCTCCCACAGCACGAGGCCGGTCATCTTGAATGGGCCGGCGCGGCCGACACTCCGAATCATCGCGACCTTAGGCTCACGGCACGACTAGCCATGCCACCCCGCCGCGGTACAGAACCTCTCAATCGCTTCTGGGAAACCACCGCGTCGCTGTGGATAGCCTCCAGGGGATTCGCATGCCGGCGCGACACCAGCTGTGTCCGAGACATTCATGAGGCTCAAAGGACGCCGAATCCTTGGAGTGATTTGGCCAGGAACCAGGTGCCGAAGACCAGGCTGACCACGATCATGATGATCCGGTTGTTGGCCTTCAGCCAGTCGCCGACAACGCTGAGCACCGCGGCTGATTGTGCCGGCGCAACAAAGGCAAGGCCAACCACCGCAAGTTGGAACCCCTCGGCCAGCAGGACGAACAATAGGAACACCCCGATGGCGATCGGGCGGTCGAGAGTTGCTGCCTGGATGGCCGCGATCGCGCCCAGGGTGAACACCCAGAACTTCGGTGCGAGGACGAGAGTGAGCACCCCGAAGCCGAATGCCCCCACTGGCCCTACTGTCTCGGTCATCGTCAGCCACTTCGGCGGTGGGTCGTCCGGGTCCGGGTGCTTCATCAGGCTCCGCGCGCCCGATACCAAGAACAGGATCGCCAGGACCAGCAGGATAATCGATGTGCGGGTCGTGTGATCATCGGAGGATGTTGAACCACCGCCGGACAAGATGAGCCCAAAAATCAGGCCCTGCAGCAGCCGAACCACTGTCAGGCCACCGACATACCCCACGGCCGTGCGCCGGCCCGCGTTCGAGCGGAGCAGGAGCATCGCGATCAAGATTTGGACGGGGACGAGCGCGCTGCCGATGATGATCGGCAGCAACGTCGCCCACAGCGAGGTCATGACTTGGCTCCCGCTCGGCGTTCAGCCACTGCCGCCCCAGATGTCCTCGACGAACCGGTCTTGCTCCCGAAGGTCGCTCAGCCACGACTCGGCGTCCTGCCCGGTGCCGCCCGTGCGCTCGCGGTGGATGTCCATCAACGCGGCGCGTACCCCGGGCGCCATGGTGTTGGCATTGCCGCATACATAGATGTACCCGCCTTGCTCGACGAGGTCCCACACTTCGTCTGCCCGGCGCGTGATCTCGTGTTGAACGTAGCGTCGATCCTCGATCGGCTGGCTGGAGTACACCGTGTGGACGGTAGCGACACCGTCCTGCTCAAACTGTTCGAGCTCGTCGGCATAGATGTCGTCGTTCGGCTCTCGGCAACCGAAGAACACCAGCGAGGGTCCGGTCTCGGCGCCCTCCGCCTTCAGCGCAGCCCGCTCTTGCAGGAAGCCGCGGAACGGGGCCAGCCCGGTGCCCGCGCCAACCACCATCATCGGGACGGTCGGGTCGGCAGGTGGGTGGAAGGCGATAGTCGGTGTGCGAGTGAAGGCGAACACCGAGTTGCCCGGGGCCACCGCGGCCAGATAGTTGGACGCCACCCCAGCGAAGACCCCGTCGCGCCCCCGGTTGGGTGCCCGGACCACCGCCGCGGTCACGGCGGGCGCCTCGGCGTCGACTTTAGGAGAGGACGAAATCGAGTAGTAGCGCGGGCGGATCGGAGGCAGCATGTCGAGGTACTCCTCGAACGGCAGCGCGCACGAGGGGTGTTCCTCGAGCAGGTCGAGCACTGACCGGTAGGGCTTGACGATCTGCTCTCGGTACCGTTTGGACGACTCTTCGTCATCCCCGACCAGCGACTCCAGGGCGGCCCGCTCTTGGGGGTCCTTGGTGTATGCCGTCAACTTCTCGATGCTCTCCCGGCTCGCCAGGTCCTGCAGCTCGACACTGGTGCCGAGGATGGAGAGCAGTGGCACCGGTTCGTCGGTGGGCAGATGTGTCTGGGTGCCCTCCTTCTCCACGATCGTCAGATACATCCCGGCGTCGAGGGTGAAGCGGGCCATGACTCGCCGGATCAGACCGAGGTCGTTGCGCGGCACGATACCGAGGTGGTCACCGGTGCTATAGGTCATGCCAGCGGGCAGCGCGACCTCCAGATGCCGCACCGAGCGGTCGAGCGGATGACCGTTGTGCCCCCGCTCCAGCTCACGGTTGACCCGCACAACGGCGGCGGCGGCCTCGTAGGACACGATGACCGGGTTGCTCGCCTGCGGGTTGACCGCCGTCACGGTCAACCGGGGGCCGCTGTCCGAGACCGTTGCGGCGCTCTGCGGCAGCTCCAGGGCTTCCGCCAGGTCCTCCCACAGCCCCTTGTGCCAGGCACGGTACTCGCCGTCGAAGTCACCACCCACGTTGCCCTCACCCCGGGGGTGCACCCGGGTGCCGCCGTGGGCCTCGAGCTCGGCGTCCAGCAAGGTCGGCACCTTCTGGTATGTCGCGGCCCAATCGCGGTCGCCGCAGCCGAACACGGCGAAACTCCCGCCCGCGAAGGCATCGTCCGGGGTGCCGGCTTCTTGCAGCCATTCGGTGAATCCGCGAGCGTTCTCCGGCGGTAGACCGTTGTAAGACGAGCTCACCACCAGCGTCGCTCCGTCGCTATCGAGCTGCCGGGCGTGCTCGTCCAGCGATGCCAACGTGACGTCATACCCGCGCTCGGTGCCCTCCGCTGCAAGTTTCGTCGCGATCCCCTCCGCGGTCCCGAGGTTTGACCCGAACAGCACCCGCAGCGGGGTGTCGTGCTGCTCGACGCCGGGTAGCGTCGAGACCGCGGTGGCTTCTGTGTCTTCAGAACCTTGCGCCGCCGAGCTAGGCCCGGTGCGGTCCAGCTCGAACCCCTCGCGGGGCACGATACGGGCATAGAACCCGTCGGGCTTGATCGTCAGTGCGGTCTTGAGCTTCAGCTCGTAGCCCAGGGCGTCCTCGATGTCGAAGCGCTGCACGAACATGCCGAGGATGAGTGCCGCCTCCTGGAGCGCGAACTGACGGCCGATGCACGCCCGCATACCCGTGCCGAACGGCTTGTAGGCATGGGGCGGCAGCTCGGCCTTGTTCTCGGGCGACATGTGGTCAGGGTCGAACTCGGCGGCGTTCTCCCCGAACGTTTCAGTGCTGCGGTGCAGCATCGGGATCAAGGTGGTGACGAGCGCCTCGGCCGGGATCTCGTACCTGCCTCCGAGCAGCGTGTCCTCGTTGGGGGCCCGGTTGAGCACCGGCGCCGTCGGCCAGAGCCGCAGGGCCTCCTCCAGGACTTGCGTGATGTAGGTCAGGGAGTGAACCTGCTCGTACGTGGGCGAGGCGGTTGTGCCGAGCACCTCGTCGACCTCGGCGCGTGCTCTTTCGAAGTACTCCGGGTTGTTCATGAGGAAGTAGAGGGCGAAGGACAGCAGCCCGCTGGTGGTTTCGTGCCCGGCGATGAGGAAGGTGATGCACTGGGCAACGATGTTGTAGTCGGGCAGACCTTCGCCGCTGCGCGGGTCGACCCCGGTGAGCATGATCCCTAGCAGGTCGGCGTTGTCAGCGTCCTCCCCCTCGGCACGGCGCCGGTCTATGAGCCCCTGCACCAAGGTCGTCATATACTCCTGATCGTCGGCGATGCGGCGCTGCTCCCGGATACGCACCCGGTTCGCGGCCGGAAGCCGCTTGGTCCGGTCCTGCGCGGTGCTCAGACCCCGCACCATCGCCCCCACGAACGGGTGCGGGGTCTCGCGGTGCAGGCTGTTGAACCGATACCCGAAGCCACAGAGCGCAATCGTGTCGAGCGTGACCGACGTCATATCGTCGGTCACGTGGACGACGTTGTCGTCATCGTTCAGTCGCGAATATCTGGTCATCAACTGGTCGGCGATATCGACCATCGCAGGCACGTATGTGCGCATGGACGCCTGGCTGAAGGGCGCCATCAGGATGTTGTGGGCCTTCTGCCAGATGGGGTCGTCGTTGGCGGTCGTGAACAATCCACTGCCGAAGGCGCTCTCGCTGGCCTGCTTAATTCCCGCGGCCAGCTTCTTGTGAAATGTCGAGTCGTCGCAGATCTGGTCGACCATCCCAGGGTCGGACACGAAGACCCGAGTCTGCCCGGCCACGCTGATTTTGAAGATGGAGCCGTGCTCTTCGGCCATCCCCATCAGACTCTCGATGGGACTGTCCATGTCGAGATCGAGCAGGTTGCCGATGAACGGCTTGCCCTTCGGCCCGGGAATCTCATCAAAAGGAACTCTGTCAGACATCTTGTCTCCCTCGAGATCACTGCTGCCGGCGTGTGACTGGTTACACGATCGTCGCTCCGAGTGACTTTTGTTGGCCAGTTTGCTACCACAGGACTAGGGCCTCTATTGGACCGGTTCTCAGACTGGTCGATCTCGCACAATGCTATTCCATAACCAACCCACCTGTCATCTGATCCCCAGATTTCGTTGCAACGCGATGGTATTCGGGTACATTTAGGCACGCGTGTGAAACCTACGTCTACCTCGTAGGTTGGAGGCGGTCTTTCCTCAATTGCACAGCCGACTGCTAAGCCTGTAAGACCCTCCTTGTTTCCGCTTTTGAGGAATGCTCATGTTTTGCCATCTCGACGATTTCGGTCGGCGATCACAGGTCGCAACCTGACGTAAACACGTTGTGACACCTAGAACGGAGTTATCATGGCGTCGACGATGTCATCGACTATCTTGGCCATCGGGTAGTGCTTCCCTTGACAGCACCTAAGCACACCCTGCGACCAGAGGAGTTGCACCAGCGTCCCAGATGTCGATCTGTGGCAGCTCCGTTGTCTGCACTGTGTGACGAGGGGCACGCACAGCATTCCCCGCTGGTGTTCGACGAGCTGGGGATCAGCGACCTCGAGGTCGACGCCCACATCTGGAGGTGGCACCCGCCTTACGAGGTTGCCCGTCAGTCACTCATCGCCGCAGTGCAACATCTGAACCTTGCCCGGACTGCCATCGAGGCCCGCGAGGTCTATCCGACGTCGCATTTCACAGTGCTCCGTGGGGCGCTGGTGGGGGCTGCCCAGGGTGTCTGGCTACTGGCGCCCGACGATGCACAAGAACGCCAACAACCGCCATCACCCTGCGGCGCGCGCCATGTCGCGGAGTAGCTGGACTGTGCGGTTGGTTTCCTGGTGCACCTCATCCAGGCTCACGCCGGGTGACATCGTGAATCGAGCTCCGAAGACGCACGCACCTCCCGCCTTGGCTTGGGCCATCCCATACCCCTGACCAAGCCATGGCGGCGCACCGTCCTTCTGCATCGCAACATGGTTGTCTCGGTCCACGTTGCTGCGTGGGGCCGCGGAGCGGCGGCTCCAGCAGCGGCCATCAACTACATCGACTGCCCTATGACCGGAAGCCTCGGGGTTGACCTTGAAGACCGTGTCGGTGAACAAGCGCCGTAGCAGGTCCCAGTTGAACGACGCAGAGGTCTTCACCCCTTCTTGCCTCAGGCCAACCAGAAACTGCGGGCCTTGGACTCTATCGGCAAAGGGAAGACCCTCATCTAGTTTCCAGGCAGGGGCCGGTAGGCGCTCGGACAGTTCAGCCGTGATGAACTGCCCCTCGCCTCGGTCCGGGAGCCAGAAGCGGAGTATCCACGACCCGCCGTTTGATGCAACCACCAAGTCGTGCTCGAGGCCGTGGTTCTCTCTGCTGAACTGCTCGTGGAGCCAGGCCAGGCGTGCCCGAAGAGCGACCTCGAAGCCTGCCACGTCTACTGGCACCTTGTTCCACCGAGTAGATCCGTTCACTTCGGGGACCAACTGTCCCAGACGTTCTCGCCAAACGTTCGCAGTTAAGGCCACCCATTCGTCCCGGCTCCTGGTGTAGGCGTTCAGGACGGTCTCCCACGTCAGGGACTGCCAGTCCCTTAGCTCGGCCCCGACCATCGGGAACCTATCCAGGTGCAACACAAAACCAGGCACCCCAGGAAAAGACTCCTCATAGCGTTCCAGCTGCTTGGGGCCCAAGGGCGCGAGCAGCTTTGCCTCAACAGCGGCGACCTGTTGGCCGCTGTGCCGGAGTAAGAGATCGAGTCGGTCAGCTCGACGCACCGCTACGCCCCGCCGTCGCTTCACGTTCGAGCGCACCAGCACTTCCCGTTCGACCCCGTCAACTTCGCGTTCGACAAGTTCTGAAATCGGCTCAGGGTCGGTAGCGATGAAAGTTGCTAGCAGGTCGGTCCATCTGTTCTCGCTGGTAGGAGGGATCAAGAAGCTCAAGTCCGGTGCCGCGTGCACGTCCCTTCCCATCTATCGCTCGTGTCTGCGTCTCACTCTATGTGTCCGGCTCGAATACTCGCGCAAGCCCGAGGCGAAGAGCCGAGACGTCGGTGTCCACGGCGACGAGGTCTGCTTCGGGCGCGACGGCGAGGAGCTCGGGTTGGCCGGCCATGAAGCCGGCGAGCTTGCCGGCAGCCCGGGCGAGGCTGATGACGTGCCGAAGGGCCTCGATGGTCCCAGGCGAGCCCGGCCCCGGATGACCGGCCGAGATGGAGAAGTCGTAGGGCCCGAAGAAGACGCCGTCGACCCCGGGAACGGCCAGAATGTCGGCGGCACGCTCGAGGCCGGCGGCGGTCTCGATCATCAGAAAGACCAAGGGCACCTCGGATGCCTGGGACAGTCCCAGCGCCGCTCGACAGGCCCCGGTGCTGCGAGTGCCGTCGGGAGGCGTGCGGCACGCCGAGACCAAAGCACGGGCCTGGTCGGCCGAGTCCACCATCGGGATGATGACACCGCTCACTCCCGTGTCCAGGACCCGACCGAGGGCCAAGGAGTCATGCGACCCCACGCGGGCCAGCATGGGTAGCCGGGCGGCCTCGGCCACGCGGAGCAGCCCGGGCAGCTCAGGCATCTCGACGGTGCCGTGCTGCAGGTCGACCCCGAGCCAGTCGGCGCCGCAGCCGGCGGCGACCTCCAGACCGTAGGGGTCGAGGAAGGT
>Ga0102946_1000269_pt1 | contig 18182 bp, 20 predicted proteins | sample SalPon2A_A_D1_MG_FD_78209 | JGI IMG/M metagenome (GOLD analysis project Ga0102946, IMG submission 78209) | Soil microbial communities from South San Francisco under conditions of wetland restoration - Salt Pond MetaG R2A_A_D1_MG | ecosystem: Environmental > Terrestrial > Soil > Wetlands | place... | reverse complement strand
GATAAGATATGCATCCGTGTCGGATTTATAAACTGGCTTTGCAGCCAGTATGTCCTGACTCGCATTGAAATCCCAGATTCAACCTGGACGGCTATTTATGGCTAACAACAACGATAACGTCGAATCCCTGGAACAGACGCAACTCTTTTCAGACCTCACTGCCGAGGAGCGAGCCTCTGTAACGGGTCACATTGCAATTCGCGAGTTCCAAAAAGGACAAGTCATCCTCTTCGAAGAGGACTCCAACAAGTACATGTATTCAGTCCTGAGCGGCGAGGTAAAAGTATTTTACACGACCGAAGAGGGCAAAGAGTCAATCGTCGCATTCCATGGTGTCGGCGAATCTTTCGGCGAAGTCTCGCTGATCGATCAACAGACAATTCCTGCAACAGTGGTTGCACTGGAAAAGTCCCTGGTTCTCATCATCGGCAGGGACGATTTTTTCGAGATACTCCGGACCCAACCCAAAGTGATGTATAAACTGCTGCTTTTGTTAACCGGACGTCTACGCCTTGCCTGGAACCAGGTCCGGATGCTGCATTTCAAGGATGCGTCATACCGAATATTGACATCGATCAGGGATTTGTCCGTGGAACGGGGTGAACCTGCCCCGGAGGGGATCCTTTTGAAGCTGCGCCTGACTCATCAGAACATCGCCGACATGACCGGGTTGACCAGGGAAACTGTTACGCGGGTTATTGATAAATGGAAAAAGAAAGGCCTGTTGTCCATAGATGAAAACCGCCATATGCTGGTTAGTCACAAGGTTTTTGAAGAAAACTTCACTTTGTGATTAAGATTACATTTTTTCGTGCGCTCCCCCTTTAAAATTGGTTAACAACTTAGATCACGCTTTTTGATCTATCCTCTGCTAATAGCAAACCTCGGGAAACCGGGGGACGCAGAGCCACGGAGCTAAAGGAAGTTTTTTCCGATGCCAGCCGAGCCGCCAGAGTTATCAATACTTCGGCGGCTTTTTATTATCGAAAAGGGAGGTTGATCATGAAAAATACAGGAGTGGGCCAAGCAAGGAAGAAAAACCCGGATTCTTGTCGGGGCTTCTGGGCAATGAGCTTGTTGTTACTTCTGGTGTTGCCCTTGTTTATACTGGCAACGGATGCTGGTGCTGCGAAGATTACCTTCAAGCCAAACGAATTAAGTGCGACCGTAGCACCTGGAGACATCGTGACGGTTCCTGTCGCAGTCTCATTAGCCGAGACAACGGCACCGAATAGTTATGCAAGTTTCAGCCTTTCCCGTGTAGACGGGACCCTTGACCCTGCATGGATAAACAGCCAAGTTTACGTGTCCCTCAACTCCTGGTACAAGACGAGACAGGTCCCATTTCAAGTTAAAGTGCCAGCCGACGCAAAAGGTGGCGAGTATAAAAGTATTTTTAGAACTATTTGGCTCAGGTCCAATGAACAGGTTGCTCCCGCTGACCTGGTGATCAACGTGGAGGTCAGTGAAACCTTTGCTTGCAACCAGGCCCCCTTGTTTTCCGATATCATTTCCACCGAAGAAACAATCAATGCCAGGAATAACAAACAAGTCGCAATTGATCTGTCAGGTACTGTTTCCTCGCCGGAGGGGTGTGAAATTGTCAACGCATGGTTTCAGCTGACTGATGAGTACGGTGAACTGAATCGGACAGAAACTCTGGAAATTAACGATGATGGGACATTCTCTGTTGCCGTGCCTATGGTCGCCTCGCGAAAGGGGAATGACAAAGATGGCAGGCTCTACACAGTGAAGTTTATGGCGGAAAATGACTCAGGCGTTGGTGAAAGCATCGAAACAAGTGTCGTTGTTCTGCACGATAACAGCAAAAAATAGATTTTTGAGAGAGAGACCTCATATTACATGTGAGTGTTCCCGATAACCTGTTTGCCACACCGGAAAAAGCCACCTGGTTCCCCTCCAGGTGGCTTTTAGTCTATGATCGTTTAATTATTTTTTTCTCCGTCCAAGTATCCTTCTATCCCCTCCAGACCATCGATAGCTCCACAGGGTAGTGAGATATGTCCGCCTGATATATGCGCTTCTCGTGGATTGATGCGTACAACCGTGGCGATAAAACGTTGGCCGAGTCTTTCGCTCATGTAACGAATCGTTGGGATTGCCGTGCCGGCACCCATCTCCACAACCACAATCGGCTCATGCTGGTGTTGGGACAGGAAACTGTCAAAACGCATCTCTTGGCCGCGGGTACGGTCTGAGAGCCAGGAATAATCTCCGAACATCAGGATGTTTGGTCGGGCTGGCCGGCTGCAATTACGGCATTCCGGGACATGCTGGGCGCGCATCGTGTCGAGATCCACCGGAATCGCTTCATGATGGTCCCAAATATCGTTGCCGCAAGGGGAGAGACACTGCAGGTGGTGAATCGAACCATGGACCTCGAGAATCTGATCTTCCCGATAGCCTGACTTCTGAAATTGACCATCGACATTGGAGGTGACGACGAAACTGTCCTGGCCGAACTTGGCTGCCCAATCCTGCAGCATCCGGAAACCGCGATGTGGTTCCGTTGCCCGGTAAAGGTTGGTGCGATGTCCGTAAAATCCCCAGCCAAAGGCAGGGTCACCCTCGAAATTGGCCGGGTTGGCAGCGCCGACGAAGTTGATGCCGAGACGCTCGTACATCGGGTAGGCATTCCAGAACCCCTGGTCTCCCCTGAAGTCCGGCAGCCCTGAATCAACCCCCATGCCTGCACCGGCGGTGACGACCATGGCTTTGGCCGATTTGATGGCTTCGGCAGCTCTCTCGTAACGCTCAGACAGGCTCATGATCTCCTCCGTGATTAAAAGGCTAAGTGCGAGTTAAAAAAACTCGCATCAGTTTGAGGTTATCCCTACCTCCACCAGCGTTGGTGCCAAGATGTCTATCATATCCTGAGGCGACAAGCCGATCAGGAATCCACGCTTGCCGCCATTGATGTAGATTGTCTGAAGACTTTGAATGGTTTTCTCCATATAAACGGGCAGAAGTTTGCGAGTGGCAAAGGGTGAGGTCCCGCCAACCTGGTAGCCGGTATGCTTCTGGGCGATGTCCGAGTTGCAGGGAGAAATGGTCTTCACGCCGAGGGTTCTGGCCAGCGCTTTGGTGGAGACTTCCTGATCGCCGTGCATCAGGACAATCAACGGGATGCACTTCTCATCCTCCATCACCAGGGTCTTGACGACCTGGTGCTCGTCAACCTGTAATTCACGGGCGGAGACAGCTGTCCCGCCGCGCTCCTCGTAGGCATAGATGTGTTGGGTGAAATAGATCTTGGCCTGCTTGAGTAATCGCGTAGCAGGTGTAACGGGTGTTTTGCCTTTTCTCATCGCCTTGTCCTGTACTCTTCCCTCTTATCTGAAAAACCAATTCCCCACCATCATAAAAAGACTGACAATTGTCAACAGGGTACAGATCATGCCGAGACCATTAAACAATGGGCGCATGACTTGCCGCCCCCGTACCCCGATTGGCAGGACCAGGCCGAGTAGAGCCCCACCAACGGCGCCTCCGAGGTGTCCTGCGTTGTCTGCGCCGACCAGCAGGCCGAAAACGAAGGCAATCGCAGCCCAGCGTAACATGAAATTACGATAATTGTGTGCCATGGTGCCGCCAACACGATGAAAATAGGTGATTGCAAAACCTATCAGTCCGAACAGGGAACCGGAGGCCCCAACCACCGTGACCCACTGCTTGATATAGAGGATCTGCCAGGCAAATCCCGCGACGGTGGCCGTGAGCGCCGTCAGGACATAGAGAATGACGAACCGGACGGTGCCTATTTCCTCTTCGATCATCGGCCCGACCTGGTACAGGACCATCATGTTGAAACCCAGATGAATCAGGCCGCCGTGGGTGAATGCATAGGTGATGCAGCGCCACCATTCGCCTTCGGCAAGGGCTAATGGCCAGTACTGGGCTCCGGAGTGTATCAGCAGATAACTGTTGGGATTCAACAATACGGAAAAACCCAAACCGCCAACAATTCCCTGAATGACCATGATGCCGAAGAGCATCAGGTTTGTGGCAATGAGGATCTTGGTCACTGACCAGTTGCCACCTGAAACGCTGCCATGCCGCAGGTTTTTCAGGTTGCGTTCCCACTTCATAATTCGCCACTGCCAGCGTGTGCCGTTCATCCCGAGGCGATCAAAAAAGGTTTTCCAGTCCATACGTATCCTTATTAATCTACCGTATCCGGTTTGATATCTATGATTGGCTTACCCTTGAGGCAACCCAGGCCGCGCACGGTAATGGTTCCATCCTCTGTTGACTCTATCAATACGACCGCCGCACCAATCGGGTTACGGCGATTGAGGGTACGCAGAACAAAGATTCCTGCCAGTTCAACGGTGCGGCGTGAGTTCTGTTGCAGGGCAGTACGGTCTGCCCGATCAAACCAGTAGAGGATCAGGATGCTCTGTCCGGCATGCAATACCATCAGCCCGTCACGAAGATCCTCATTCACGACCAGGTGGCGTATATGGCCATCCTGACAGATGTTGCGAAGGCACCCCTCAAGGGTTCTGCAAGGAGTGATAATCCTGCCGATTGGCTCGATGGTTAACATGTACATATTACCTCTCGACAGTCGCCAGCTTCAATGCCAGTCCGACAAAGACGGTTCCAGCGGTTCGGTTCATGATTCTCTGGGCGCGTTCCGAACGGTTAAGCCAGTCCCCAAGGGCACCACCGATCAACGCTATGATACCGAAAATAAGGATCGTCGCGAAAATGAATATCACACCGAGGGAAACCATTTGCAGACTGATGGGACCGCGTTGTGGATCGGCGAATTGTGGCAGGAAAGCAAGAAAGAAGATAGAAACCTTTGGATTGGTGACGTTCATGATGATTCCACGCCGATAGAGGACGCCGACTCCATGTTTCTGTCCGCCATGCATGCGGATTTTTTCGGGAGTTGCCCGAAACGCGCGCCAGGCCAGGTAAACAAGATAACCGCCGCCGATAAATTTCAGCATGCTGAAGGCGAGTGTGGAACTCTGAATGATGACGGCGACCCCTAAAGCAACGGCGCCGGTATGGACCAGGAGCCCGGTGCAGAGACCGAACACAACCATGAGCCCTGACAGTCTGCCATGTAGAGCGGACTGGGTCAGGACAAAAATGTTGTCCGGACCCGGAGCAATGGCCAGCAATGCCGAAGCAATAAAGAAAGCGGAGATGGTTTCAACCGAGAGCATGGTCTCTTCCCTGTTACCATTTGCTGGAACTCAGGACCTTTATCCCGAGAGCCACCATTGTCACACCGAATGCCCTGTCTATCCAGTGCCCGGCTTTCATCAGCAGGCGACGAACTCTCTCATCGGTCAGTAAAAAAGCCAGGGTCGTAAACCACAACATCTGTAACAGCATGATCCAGCAGCCGTAGATCGCCAGGGTCGGCAACGGCATGTCGGGAGACAGTACCACAGTAAAGAGCGAGAGAAAATAGATGGGCGCTTTCGGGTTGAGTGCATTACAGAAGAAACCGGCTGTCACGTGGCGCAGCGATGATTCGTGTCTCGTGAAATGTAGCTCTCCCTTGAAATACTCATGCCTCTGTTTTGCGCATAGCCCCTTGATGCCGAGAAAGATCAGGTAGCTTCCGCCGACAACTTTAATGAGGGTCATCCAGTTGACTGAATGGGCAACGACGGCTGCCAGGCCTGCTGTCGAATAGAGGATGTGGATTGACAAGCCGAGGGAGATGCCAAGGCTTGCCCATATCCCGGCTTTGCGACCATGCAGGAGCGATTGCCTTGTCACCAGTGCAAAGTCCGGTCCCGGAGAAGCTGCCGCAAGCAAGTGAACAATTGTAACGATAATAAAACCTTGCCAGAAATCCATGGAGTTTTACAAATCCTTTTAACGGAGTTTCATTGCCCGGTTAAGATGGCCGCAGACGGTAGCAACCAAAGAATAGTCGACGATCCTGTGGATCTATTGTATTGATACAACCAGAAAATGGCAGTGTCGCTCACCGACAACCATCATATCGTTGTGCTGAGATACATGCAAGTTTCCAGAATTACTGAAAATTGTACTTGAAAACGGGTTTTCGCACGGCTTACGCTGCATTGGTTTGAATTCTTCGACAGAGTTCGAGACTGCGGGAAAGAGTGTGGAAGAAATAATTCTTGCGCATGAATTTGCTTAATTCGGGCCGGTTGTCTTACATTACACTTATAAGGTGTCGGAGTTATAGTTATTATGTACAGACTTTTGCTTTCATCGATAATCGTCCTCACGCTCCTGGGAGGTTCGCCCTGCGCCGGACAAGTCTCCGGTGTGGTCGCTCTGTTCAACCAGGAGACCAGCAAGCAAATAGAGAAACTGCTGAGCAGCCGCGAATCCGGCGCCTCTCCGATAATCGGAGTGTCCCGACTGCTTTCACACGATCAGATCTTCAAGCTCTATCAAGGACGGGATTTTACACCGTTATGGCTTGACGGATGGCAGCTGAAGCCGGGTTCTTTGGTCCTGCTGGAAAATCTCAGGGATGCCGGAGCCCATGGCCTTTGCGCTGATGATTACTTGTTTATCCAATTGGAGGGACTGATTGGCCTGCAGAAGGATTTTGCCCAGAAAAACCTTCCTCTGGCACCGCAGAACCGTGCAGTCCTTGACCTTTTCCTGTCCCAGGCGTTTCTGACTTTTGCCTCTCACATGGTTGAAGGTCAAGTTGATCCGAAGCTGGCACATGTCGACTGGCGCGCCAGACAGCGCAAGGTTGACTTGGTCAAGCTCCTTGAATATGCGCTCGATCAAGACAGAATGCCACAGGTCCTGGATGGGCTTTATCCACCGCATGAAGAATACCGAAAACTCGTTGAAGTTTTAGCCAGATATCAAGGGCTTTCAGCGTTTGGTGGCTGGCCGGCCATTCCCTCAGGACCTGCCATCCGACCAGGCTATAGTGACCGCAGGGTAAGTCAGTTAAAAGTTCTGTTGCAGATGACCGGTGATCTTGTAATGACTTTCGAAACAGGGCACCTGTATGACCAAGAAACCATCAATGCGGTCATGAAATTCCAGGCCCGACATGGTTTGGTCGATGATGGAGTGATAGGGCCTGAAACCCTTGCGGCTCTGAACATCCCGGTAGAAGAGCGCATCCGCCAGATCGAATTGAACCTTGAACGATGGCGCTGGATGCCGAAGAGTTTCGGCAAACGACACCTCCGTGTCAATGTGGCGGATTTCAAGCTGACCGTGATTGATGACGGTGAAACTGTTTTGCAGATGCCGGTAATCGTCGGCACACATTATCGCAAGACACCGGTTTTTTCCGCCCAGATGACTTACCTTGAATTTGCTCCCTACTGGACCGTTCCGCCAACCATCCTCAGGGAGGACAAACTCCCGATCATCAAGCATAACCCGCACTACATTGAAGAAAATCATTTCCGGATTGTCTCCATGGGCGACGAAGATACATTCATCGACCCTGAAGGGGTTGACTGGCAGAACACTGAAGCAGAAAACTTTCCCGGGTTGTTGAGAATGGACCCAGGACCATGGAACCCGCTGGGACGCGTCAAATTCATGTTCCCCAACCGTTTCAACGTATATCTGCACGACACCAACGAGCTATACCTGTTTAATAACAACGTCAGGTCGTTCAGTTCCGGGTGCATCCGGGTTGAACGGCCCAATGACCTGGCATACTACTTTTTGGAGGAAGAACTGGGTGCTGAAAGAATTGATGAGCTGTTATCTGCATCCGAACCCGAGCAGGTTCCTATCGAACCTGTCCCGGTCCATATACAGTACTGGACGGCCTGGGTGGATCAGGAGGGTCTTGTCAATTTCCGCCCGGATCTCTATTTTCGGGACCTTGACCTGGAAGTGGCCCTGACGAACCCGGCATACAGGGTGATGGAGCAGATGCAGGCAAGTGTGGCAAAAGAAGCAGACTGAGTGAGAAATAATCAGTGGTCGGATTAAAAAAGGTCTTTGAGCCAGCCGAAGGCAACCATGGTACCGGCAGCAGAGCCGAGTGACGAAAGAAAGAAGACCAGCAGGACCCTGGTCAAGCGATTGCGCCACCAGCCGCCCAAACCGGCGATGTCTTCCGAAACGTTTTCCAGGTCTTTGACTTTAGGAGGAACCATGAAGGCTTGGACTATGCCGGTAACGAAACCTGCCCCGATAGTTGGGTTGAGCGAAGTGATGGGCGCCGCGACAAAGGCGGCCACAATTGTCAGTGGATGCCCGAGAGCTATCAGTGCTCCGAGCGCAGAGAGCAAGCCGTTGGCAAGAACCCAGGCTACTGCTGCGTTGGCCAGTTGTTGAGTGTTGCCGACCATGAATCCATAGACAAAAAGACCGACCACGACAGCCGGTATCAACCACGGGAGCAGCTTGGAAACAGTTGTTTTTCCTGGGATGATCGACAACTCACTAATTTCTTCTGGGCTAATTTCCTGGCCCAGTTTTTTTAGAATTCCCGGCATATGTGCTGCGCCGACGATAGCGACCACCTTGTTCCCTGGCGACTGACGGATATGGTGGGCCATGAAGGTATCACGCTCGTCGACCAGGATCGTTTTGACAGTCGGCAAGATCTCTGACATCTCATCGAGCATGGCCGACAGAGTATCTGTCTGCCGCAGCTTGGCCAGATCCTCTTCATTGAGCTCCTGGGTGTCGAAAAGGCTCGCCAGTAAGGCTGAGAAGAGATTCATTTTCTTCCAGAAACCCGCCTTGCGCCAAGCCCGCAGTAGGGTTGTCCGGATTTCCCGGTCGACCAGTTGGATGCCGAGACCCATATCTTCAGCAGTTTCTGCAGCCATGGCCAATTCAGCCCCTGGCTTGACCCCGGTCTGCAGGCCCATTCTTTTCTGGAATGATGCGAGGGTCAGGTTGGCGAGAAGGAAAGGGGCTTGCCCTTGCCTTAAAACCTGGACAAGGTTAAGCGATTCCCAGTGGCGGGGATTACGCAAAGCCCGGTGACGTTGTTCGTCAAGTTCTACGCATACCGTATCCGGGTTCTCATCCTGTATGACCGTTTTAACAGTATCGACAGAATCCTGGGAAATATGTGCTGTGCCGACCAGTACGAATTCACGGCCGTCAAGCGCGATGCGATGTATGTCAGTGTTCTCTTGATTCCTCATGAGCCTCTACCTGAAAATCCGGCCAAAGATAGCACAGGACTGGTTGAAGAAGAAGTGTATTGTCTGTCAGATGTTTTTTTAATAGATGCGGAAGGACCTGCAGAAAGAGTGTGCAGTAACAAAAAGACGCCGGATAATCCGACGTCTTTGACTCTCCACACCTACCGTGGGCCCGTGGCCTCACGACGACGGCCAACAAAGTGGGTAGGACTATGAACGCTTCAGGCGTCCCGCTCCGCGACAGGCTTGCACACCACGATCATAAGCAACTTCCCGATCAAAAAATATTCCGCGTGGGCATAGCGACCTCACCTGCAGGGCAGAGAGTTGAAACAGTTACTTAATGCTGTTTCAGTATAGGGAAAATGTCTTTGCAACTCAAGAATAAAGCCTGTCATGAATGAAGATAATATGCCTAAAAAGCCGGCAGGCAATGCACATAATAAAGCAATCAGATTTCGCTGAGAATAGGCTGTTTCTAAAACTCCTGTTATTTCATGTGTTTCAGACCCGGCAAGACTGGCACGGCTTATGCGTTAACAGATAATAAGATGATTGCCACAAGTTTGCCAAATATATCAGAACAGAAATCCGAACGTTTACTGGATGCCTTGATCGAGATCGGCCAGGAGCTTGCTTCGACAACCGATCTCCAGGAATTGCTTGATTCCCTGCTCAAGGTGGCGCGTGATGTATTCCATTTTGAGAACGCAATTATTCGCCTGCTGGACGAAGATGGTCTGCACCTGCTCGCAGCTGCGGCTTACGGTTATACAGAAAATGCAATGGGGCCGATCCAGATCGGTCAAGGTGTAATGGGGAGAACCGCTGAAATACAGAGACCGATCCTCGTTGAGGATGTTGGCAAGTTGCCTGACTATGTTCCTGGGATCCCCGGTGCACAGTGCGAGTTGGCCGTCCCGCTGATCAGCAAGAACAAGCTGGTGGGTGTCCTCAACGTTGAGAGCCCTCTTCCCGGTGCATTCTCCCGCGAAGATATTGAACCATTGATGATTTTAGGCCGCCAGGCGGCAATCGCTATTGACAATGCGAAGCTCTATGAGCGACTGACGAAGATGTCGGAAAGTTACCGTCAGCTTTACCAGTTCAGCGACCGCATTCTGAAGAGCGTAAACCTTGGCGTCTATACCGTTGATACCGAAAAGGTGATTACGTCATGGAACAGCAAGATGGCAGAAATGAGTGGTATCTCTGCCGAACAGGCGATCGGTGCGCAATTGAACGAGCTCTTCCCGAATCTGGCTGAAGAGGGTGTCATCGAAAGGCTCGACCGGGTTCTGAAGAGCGGCAAAAAAGAAAAACTTCGCCTCCTGCATCGGCAACTGGATGGCACTGGCCGTTTTCAGAAGCGCCGCCTCGCGCCATTGAAAGATGGTGATGATGTGACCGGTGTGGTCATCATCGTCGAGGATATTACCGAATTCAAGCGATTGCTTGACCAGACCATTCAGAGTGAAAAACTGGCTGAGGTCGGCAGGCTTTCTGCCGGGATCGCCCACGAGATAAACAATCCTCTAGCCATAGTCGCTTACGCTGCTGAACTGCTCAAGAGAGAGAAACCGCTCACCGGATTTCAGGAAGAGATGCTCGACAAGATCGAAACGGAAGTGGAGCGTCTGAAGACTCTGACCGGCGGCCTGCTATCGTTTTCAAGTAACCGAAGTACGCTGAACCGGGTGGTTAATCTGAACGACCTGATTGCCGAAGTGTTGAAACTCCTGCGTTTTGAATTGCAGCGCAAGTCAGTCCGGCTCGAAACCGAATTCAGTGAGGTTCCGGTCATATCTGCCGATCCGAACAAACTCAAGCAGGTGGTTATTAATTTGGTAATGAATGCGGTTCACGCCATGCAGGGTGAGGGCAGGGTCGTTCTGGAGACCGGCATCAATCGGGATGGCAAACTCGAGTTACTTGTCAGAGATGATGGCCCGGGTATTCCTGCAGAGTTGCAGGAACAGGTTTTTGCTCCATTCTTCACGACCAAACCGGAGGGGGAGGGAACTGGTCTCGGACTGTATATCTGCCAGAACATTATCCGTGAACATGGCGGTGTCATAAGTCTGGAGAGTCAATCCGGAGCGGGGACGACATTTCGTATATGTTTGCCTTTGGAGTGAGCTTTTAATCTGTGCAACTGTGCTTATTTATTGAGCAGACTGAATACGTTAAGGGCTGTCAATCTATGTAACATATTGAAATAGTTGGTGTATTTTTTTGGCACGACAGATGCTATAGTACAGGTCAAGCTCAGAGGGAAAAATGCACGACGAAGCCTCTGGATAAAATATCAGCACAGACGGAGACAACGACGTCTCTAATTCTTGATGCTAGGCAATGGCGCCTTAACTTCCTATTTCGGAAGCTAAGGCGCTTTTTTATTTTTTTACTCTGGAAAGGAGACAAAAGTAATGATGAAAAAAATCGAGTGTATCGTCAAACCGTTCAAGCTGGATGATGTCAAAAATGCAATCACGAATTTAGGCATCAGCGGTATGACAGTAAGCGAAGTGCGCGGCTTTGGCCGCCAGAAGGGGCACACGGAGCTCTACCGTGGTGCTGAATACCAGGTTGATTTTTTGCCCAAGATCAAAATTGATCTGGTCGTCAACGATGAGCAGGTGCCTTCCATAGTCGAGGCAGTACAAAAAGAAGCCTGCACTGGGCGTATTGGCGACGGCAAAATCTTTGTGACTGACGTTGAACAGTCGATAAGAATACGCACCGGTGAAAACGGTCCTGAATCACTTTAATACTGACGATAATAGAAAAGATAAAAGGAGAAAAAGTCATGAAGAAGTTTCGTATCGCACTGCTCACCGGATCTATGATCGCTCTGCCGGCACTGGCTCTTGCTGAAGATGCCCCGGTTTCGGAGATGTCCTACATTCTCAACACATTCTCGTTCCTGATCATGGGTGTGCTGGTCATGTGGATGGCTGCCGGTTTCGGTATGCTCGAGTCCGGCCTAGTCCGTTCCAAGAACGTCGCGACCATCTGTCTGAAGAACATTTCGCTGTTCGGCATCGCCGGCATCCTCTTCTACCTTAGTGGTTACAATCTCATGTATGCCGGTGTCGATGGCGGCTACATGGGCTCTTTCGGTCTCTGGGCGGCTGATGATGCCGCTGCCCTCGCCGGTGATTACTCCGGCGGCTACGCTGCCGCTTCCGACTGGTTCTTCCAGATGGTGTTCTGTGGTGCTGCCTGTTCGATCGTCTCAGGTTGCGTTGCTGAGCGCATCAAGCTCTGGTCGTTCCTGCTCTTCTGCGCCATCCTCTGCGGAATTATCTACCCGATCCAGGGCTCCTGGGGCTGGGGTGGCGGCTGGCTGTCGGAAATGGGTTTCCTCGACTTCGCCGGTTCGACGATCGTTCACTCGGTTGGCGGCTGGGCTGCTTTGACCGGAGCTATCATCCTTGGCGCCCGTAAAGGCAAGTACGGCAAGGACGGCCGCGTCAATCCGATGCCCGGTTCCAATATCCCGCTAGCCACTCTCGGTACTTTCATCCTCTGGATGGGCTGGTACGGTTTTAACGGTGGTTCTGTCCTCGCTCTCGGCGACGCCGCCAGCGCTATTGCAATGTCCAACGTCATGGTCAACACCAACATGGCTGCTTGTGGCGGCATGATCGCAGCCATGATCATGGTTCAGGTCCTCTACAAGAAGGTTGACGTCACCATGGGCCTCAACGGCGCTCTGGCTGGTCTGGTCTCAATTACTGCAGGACCTGATACCCCTTCTCTCGGCGCGGCCGTCCTGATCGGTGCTGTCGGTGGTGCCTTGGTAGTATTGGCCGTTCCTTTCTTCGACAAGCTGAAGATCGACGACGTGGTTGGTGCTCTCTCCGTTCACCTGGTCTGCGGCATCTGGGGCACCATGGCTGTTCCGTTCACCAACGGTGACGCAAGTTTCATGACTCAGTTCATCGGTGTCGCCGCAACAGGCGCTTTCGTCGTCGTTGCCAGCGCCATTGTCTGGTTTGCCATCAAGGTTACCATCGGTATCCGCTGCAGCGAAGAAGACGAGTACCGCGGCCTCGATGTTTCGGAAATCGGTATGGAAGCATATCCTGACTTCCAGACGGTTCACCTCGGCGGCATGGGTGCCCCGGCTCCCGGTATCGGTGATGCTCCCGCAGCAGCACGCGTAGCCAAGACGGTTACTCAGAACTGATTGATTAATCTCCCCCACGGGACATTGTGTCCCGTGGGGATTTTTTTGTGTTTTTTTAAAATACCAAAAGGAGAAAAAAAATGAAGAAAATGGTTTCCGTTGGCATTGTTCTAATTGTTTTGTCTCTTGCTGTGAGCGCCCCTGCATTCGCAGCTATAGAAGTCGAAGGTGATACTTACATCGGCGTCTATGACAAGTACTTATGGCGTGGTTTTGATCTCAGCGGCAGCGAGCCCGTTGCCCAGGGTGGTGTTGATTTGTCTGCCGGGGCCTTTACATTAAGTTACTGGACCAACGTTCAACTGAGTAGTGACAGTGGAGAGGGTTACAAAAGTGGTGAAGCGACAGAGAATGATTTCACGATTGACTACTCGCGTGATATCACTGACCTCGTATCGATCAGTGTCGGTAATATCTACTACATGCTCGACGGACTTGATGACACCAACGAGCTTTATCTGACTGTCGGTCTTTCGACTGTCCTCGAGCCTTCACTGACAGTCTACTACGATTGGGATGAAGCACAGGAAAATGGTCTGTACTACACCGCCTCGATCGGTCACAGCTTTGATCTGATGGAGAAACTGAGCCTGAGTCTGGGAGCCCTGGTTAGTTACAATGACGAGAGTGACTATGCTGTCGGTGACTATTCAGACTGGCACAACTATGAGTTGAGCGCCGGTGCTGAATACGCGATCACAGAACAGATCTCTGTTTCCCCTTCGCTCCTCTATTCTTCAGGGATCAGTGACGAAGCAAAAGATGCGATCGACAGCGAAATGGTCGGTGGCGTAGCAGTCACCTTGACTTTTTAACAGACAAAAACTGTTTTCATGTCAGGTTGCCTCCTGACAAAAAAGCCGCCCCTTGCTCAAGGGGCGGCTTTTTCATCTGACACTTGGACGAGTTCCGACAAAATTTTTTTCCTATTATCAACAGGTGATCATGTAAACATGTTCAGCTTGTGTGAAGGTGATGTTGGCGTTGCTCGCTTTGAAGATACGCTCTTCAGAGTTATTTGGCCGGGTCCCCGTATTGGCCTTTTCTGATGGTTTGGCTGCAGCATCGGTAACGGACTGGGTACCCTTGATCATCACCTCCGTAGTGGTTTATCGATCATGTTGTTATGGCCGAATCAGCTCCCCTTGAATTTCAGCGCAACCGAATTGATGCAGTATCGCAAGCCGGTCGGCTTCGGACCGTCCTCAAAGACATGTCCCAGGTGCCCCTCGCAGCGACTGCAATGCACCTCGTTGCGCACCATCAGCCAGCTACGGTCCTTGGATAAGCCAATATTCTCTTTGACCATCGGCTGGTAAAAGCTTGGCCAACCGCTTCCGGAATCATATTTGTGATCGGAATGAAACAGGTCCTGGCCACAGCAGATGCATTGATAGATGCCTGAATCGTAATGTTTGTCATACTCTCCGGAGAAAGCAGGTTCGGTGCCATGCTCACGCGTCACACGGTATTGTTCCGGAGTGAGCCGGGACTGCCACTCCTGCCTGGTTTTGTTGATCATGCTGGTCATGGTTTAAGTCTCCTCGAGACATATCAGTCAGTTACAGCTTTGCTTTCCATCGTAACATAACTCCATCTTTACTGTTTAATCTGTTGGATGGCGCAGGGCGATTATGGTTGGATATCCAAGGTGCGCGACATCCTCCGGAAAGATAATGATACAATGCTGTACCTGCCTGCAGATGCGAGTCGAATGTTGTGCTAACATATATTAGCGTGATGTGAACTTTTCGCCGGCGCATAATCCCGGTACACTGGTATTAACCCCTGCACGTATAACGACTGAGATCATCCATCAGGAGTGATGAAATGAAAAAAGCACTGTTGTTGCCGGTAATATTTATACTGATTCTTCTGTCTTTGAGCGGATGTCTGGCTCCACATAGTGTAACTCCTGAACAGAAACGTTCCGCGATCATCAACATGCACGACGATACGCTCTCACGACTTTACCTTCAGCGGCCAACGGCCAGGGAGGTGATCGACAAGGCCGCCGGTTACGCGGTTTTCAGTAATGTGAATGCTTTGTATCTTATCGTTGGCGGCGGAGGTGGCAGCGGTGTCGCAGTAGACCGGTCATCTGGGCATAAGACTTTCATGAAGATGGCCCAGGTCGATCTCGGCTTCGGATTGGGTGTACAGGATATCCGGGTCGTTTTTGTTTTCCACAGTGCACGGGCTTATATGTCTTTTGTGAATAGCGGCTGGGAGTTCAGCGGCCAGGCTGATGCGGCAGCAAAGGGTCGTGACAAAGGTGCGGCAGCGACCGGAGAGATCTCAATCGACGCCGAAAAGACTATTTATACCATGTCGGAGGCGGGCTTGATGGCCAAAGTCAACCTGGCCGGCACCAAGTACTGGAAAGATGACAGCCTGAATTATTGATCGGAATTTATCAACCAGGGTAAGCGACATGCCGGAAGTTGAATCAATCGAAATCATCAGAGCGCGAGACCGCCATTTTACAGATTTCGGTTGGTTGCAGACCTATTGGCTCTTTTCCTTTGCCAATTATTATGACCCGCACAATATTCAGTTTGGTGCCTTGAGGATTTTCAACGACGATGTGGTTGCACCGGACACCGGTTTTCCGACCCATCCCCATGAAGAGATGGAAATCATAACCATCGTTCTTGATGGCGAGATGACCCACCAGGACAGTATGGGCAACAAGGCCGTTATCAGGGCTGGCGACGTGCAGAGAATGTCCGCTGGTACCGGTTTGACTCACTCCGAGTTCAACCTGGCAGAACAGTCGGTGCACTTCTACCAGATCTGGATCTTACCCGAAATCCCCAGGCTTGAACCCGGTTACGACCAGCGCAGTTTTACTCCGGATCACTGGCGTAACAGGCTATTGCCGGTCGCCTCCGGACAGGCGATCGAGAACGTGGTGAGCTTCCATTCCGATGCTACCATTTATCGTGGTCAATTGGACGCCGGCAATCGCCTGAGCTTTGACAATACGGCCGGACGCAGGATTTTCGCCTATCTAACCGAGGGGGAGTTAACGATAGACGGTCTGTTCCTCGGCAAAGCAGACCAGGCCCGTGTCGATACTGAAAAGTCCATTTGTCTGGTTGCCGGTGCTGACGCCGAGTTCATACTGGTCGATGTCCCGTCATGTAAAGGTTGGGGGTACAGCGACAGAACTTTAAGCGGCGAAAAGAGATAAGTCGGTCCGTAACTTTGGGAGCATAAAGAGTTTCTGGAGTTCTTATGCCTTTGTTTCTCTGGAATAAAAGTTACGAGATAAACATCCAAAAAATCGATGAACAGCACCGTCGCCTGGAGAAGATAATCTATAAATTGAAAATGGCCGGCAATTTTGCCGGCCTTCTCTTTTGTTTACATGTTGTAGAATGTTCAATAACCACTTACCCAGGCGATGTCCAGCTTGAATGGCCCAGCCTGGTGATCAGCAATAAAAAGGCCGAAACTTTTCACTGCGGAAGTATCCATGGGCGGGACAGTCGTCAGTCTGAGGCCATGGTGAGTGGGTGCAAATGAATCGAATGGTAAGGTTACCTCCTGCCATGTCTCCGCTTCGGTTGCGAAAGATGCCTGATAGCTGACGCCGTCGAAGTAGAGGTCGGTACGCAGGCTGAGTTTGTAGGTATGGCCATCTCCAAACACGCGGATTTTAAAGCCAGAATACCTGCTGAGATCGAAGCCGCTCTCATCCGAACGTATCGAGGCGAAACCGCCGTTATTGTCCAGGCAAACGGTTCCGGAGAATCGCAGGCCGACACCTTGCAGATATTCCGGACGGCTCTGTGAGCAACCACCCATGATGCGGTCATCAATCGATTCCCATCCAATATCTTGAACATCGCCAGTAAAGTTCAGGATCAGATTGTCCGGTGAATTTCTCATACTTTCTCTCCAGATACATGGCATTGATTATTCGCATGGCTTCTACCGCGATTCGGGACCGGTTGTCAACCATGCAAAAGGTTGTCTCGATCTGTCGATCAAGACGGCATGAGAAGAGAAGCAAAGCTTCCTCTGGCAGACACGGCATTTGTTGTGATACATTGCCCTCTGGCGAAAAATCACGGAGTCTCAGAATTCATTTATGCACCTTTTCAGATCACTTCTGCTGCTTCTTGTCCCAGGCATACTCTTCCTTGCCGCGCTCTACCTGAGCCTCAGGGTGTCGGTTCCCACGGCCTGGCAGGAGGTGTTGTCCTTCTTGCCCTACCTCGCGGTTGCTGCCGGACTGTTTCTAGGTTGGCGGTTCAACCGTGCCCGCGTGCTTTTGACGATCGCACTGCTGATCTTTGTTGAGCGAAGCTTGACCCATGCAACACCTTTCGGACGTGAATATCTCATGTCGGTCGCTCCGCTGGTTGTACCCTTAAATTTGGCGTTATTCAGCTGGTGGAGCGAGCGTGGGTTGATAACTCTGTACGGTCTGCGGCGCCTGGCTTCTCTGCTGCTTCAGCTTGGTGTTTTTGCCTGGCTCTACATTTTTAGTGCCGGAGACGTTGTGGCACTGTTGTCTCGACCATTATTTGACAATCCGTGGCTGGATCAACTGCCCCTCCCACAAATAGTTTGAATTACTAGAATTGAGATGTCCTACAAACCACGCCCCTGAATCATTCCAGGGAGTGTGTCAGCAACGGGGTTTTTAAAACATGGAAAATACCCCAGAGCAGGAAGCGAAACAAAAGGGCCAGGCCTACAGTCGTATGATAATCGGCGGGATCTGTGGGGGCATCATTGCCTATGCCCTTGGATATGGTTGGGCCGCTTATAATGACAACCTTAATCCTGTCGCTGGGGTCGGGTTATTGTTTGTTTCTTCATTTGGAATTGTGGTGGGTGCATTATTGTCT
>Ga0102946_1000268_pt1 | contig 18270 bp, 19 predicted proteins | sample SalPon2A_A_D1_MG_FD_78209 | JGI IMG/M metagenome (GOLD analysis project Ga0102946, IMG submission 78209) | Soil microbial communities from South San Francisco under conditions of wetland restoration - Salt Pond MetaG R2A_A_D1_MG | ecosystem: Environmental > Terrestrial > Soil > Wetlands | place... | reverse complement strand
GGCATCGCTTATCAGGAACAGGTGTTTGGAATCTCTCGCTTGTACAGTGTGTGAAACAATGATGATCAACAGGGTGATTAGGCAAGTTGTTGGGTTTCGCATTTTGAGTTCCCGTGAGTGCTCATTCGAGTTTGTGAAACTAATGACCTTGCCCGAAAACATAGCCTGGGGTGAATCTGCTTCTTATGCTATGAGATCGGACATACGCTCCGATCAGGTTCAAAATCTCTGATCGTTCAGGAAATGGCACATCTTTCAAATGTCATGGTTTCGATATCCCCGCTCAAATTAGACATCCAGCCAATCGGCCTCGGATGAATTACCCTTGTGCCATTCTTTTTAACCTTGTAGTTCAGGCCTACACTATCCTTGTATTTTATGACAAACGAGTTGCTTGTGTACGCCACTTCAACCGTAATGATATGCTTATCAGGACCCTTGTTGTACCGTAGTTCAATACTTCCGGGTGCCCTGTTTACGGGTTTCCAACCCCGGACTGCTCCCCCGGTAATAATTGCACTGATCATGTTCTCATCAGACAGTTCGCATTGAGTCGTCACCATCGGTGGCTCAACCAATTTTGTTGAACGAGCACTAGCGGTGCTCGTTATCAATACCATGACCAGTACCAGGAAAACCCGGGATGTCATGTTTATACTTTTGCGTTTCATAAGCCACCTATCTGTCCTTAAAATCAATTCAAATCTTCGCTAACAAAACTCATACCACTTTTACACCATCAATTTCCACCGTCAATTCCCGTCGACATATTGTCCCTTGCAAATAGGACACATTCCGTTGATTAATTGACAATTCGGCTTTTAATGCACTTGATACCAACTCGTAGTCTTCCGGGTTTTTGAGATAGACCCGCATGATGCTATGTTCATCCAGTGTAAATTGCCCTCCAGCAGATTCCATACCCGAAACGGTTTCACAAAGCTGATTCAGGTTCTTGATTGTCTCGATTGTCTGCAAATGGGTTTTATCCGGGAAGTTTGATTCGTGCCCCACCACGGCTGCTGTACCTGAGATCAAAAACAAGCGATGGCGCTCAGATGAAACAAACCCTGCACGACAGAATTTTGGACTCTCCGGACCATATTTCCTCGGATACTGAAACGCACTGGTTTGCCTTGGGTTTTCAACCGGGCAAAACGGATGGTTAGATGCGATTGCAATAATGACAAGACCACCGGCCTGCGTTCCGATTGCTGTGCCAGCTGGTGAATCTTCATCATTAATACCCAGTTGTTTAAAGGCTTCAGCACGACCGATTGAGAATTGTCGATATTTTTCCTCGTCCCCTTCCCCATGATTAATCTCGGAAAAATAGTTCCAAACCTTAACCAACCGTGTATGTTCCGTCGATCTCACCGCGTTGATGAGTTCAATGTATGCCTGCCTCGTCTGCTGATGAAAATCTTCGGGGCTGTTATTATCGGTATGAATAATTGCAACGGTGTATTCCCGGCACTCCGCCAGTTTTACTGTCCCTGCACACGAGTACTCTACCGGTCCTTTGTACCACCAGGCTTCTGTCAACTTGCCTTGATTCAGGGGCTTGAGGTCAATGCCAATAATTGCCGGGTGATCCTGTGTTGCCTTTGGGTATCCAAATTGAAAGCCCAGTAAAAGCTGATGCTGCTGAGATGGCCGTTTGCATGTTTCGCCGGTTTCGATGTGCAATGCGTGTTCTACCGCGACATTCTTCGCAACAGTTTCACGAAGATCAACATTGATTTCAGCTTGCCCTGTCATTGCTTGGTTTCGGCTCTGACCTGTGCCATGTGGGCCTTTCTGAATGCCGAAGACTCCCGCCAGTTGAACAAGGTTGAGACAGCATAAATGGTCTTGAATACCCATAATCTCCGTTGAACCTTCCGGTTCTGGAACACATCACCCGCTAACATCGAAATGATGGCCTGCATGACCTGCAGGTCATTTCTTGGATTACTGAACAGGTTTTTCATCACCGGTGTTGTAAATCGATAGATGAACCAGGAAAAATTGGAAATGCCACGTTGGATTTCCTTCTGGTAACTTTTGCAGGCCCGATCATACAAACGTCTGTTTCCGGACAACCATGCTTCTGCTACAGAAACCCCGCGCTCGGCTCCGTGCATAGCGAGATAGACACCACTTGAAAATACCGGGTCGATAAATGCAAACGCGTCACCCACCATCAGGAAACCTGGTCCATGCATCCGTTTCGACAGGTACGAGTAATTGCCGGTTGCCTGGGCCGGCATGACCGCTGTCGCGCCCACCAACCTGTCACGAATTTCAGGTACTGAATCCAGGGTTTCAAGCAGGAATTCATCAAGGGAGCCCGACCTTGTCCTCAAGTGTTCCGGGTAGCTCACCGCGCCGATGCTCATGATGTCATCCTGCAATGGAATCATCCATATCCAACCCTGATCAAACCAGTAGATGCTAATGTTTCCCTGGTCGGAGCCGGGCCTGCGTTTTACACCTGTGAAATGGCCAAATACTGCAGCACTTGCATGTTGACGGTTGGCTTTTTTCCAGCGGTTTTTTGTCGAGAGAAAAGTATCTCTTCCAGAAGCATCCACCAGGAACCGGGTTTCGTATTGGTGCTCCCGGCCATCATCGTCAAGTGCAGTGACCTTATGGTTTCCGTTGTCCAGTGCCTGAACCTTGTTAACCTTGAACCCTTCAAGTGCACGAACACCACTTTTCTCACAGTTTCGAAAAAGAATATGGTCAAATTCGGATCGTCTGACCTCGAAAGCATTTCCTGGACTTTCACCGAGTGCCTCTTTGAAATGGATGGTCTGATGCTCTGAACCGCTGTTGCCGAGCGTGAAGTCGGCTCCGGGTTTGACAACACCTATTGACTTGACTTCATCCAGTACACCCAGGCGGTCAAGGATGGGCAGGTTCATCGGTAATAACGATTCGCCGATGTGAAACCTGGGGTGATGACCTTTCTCCAATAACGTAACGTCATAACCACGCTTTTTCATCAAGGTTCCGATGGTAGAACCCGCGGGCCCGCCACCTATGATCAGCACATCAGTATGGTTGGTTTTCATATCGGTTCAGACCAATTGATTCCTTGCTAATTTGATCGTACACACTATCATATATCAACAAAATACACATGAATCTGAAGGGACAAAAAAGCGAAATGCAGACGCAGACAAGACAGGAACAGGAATTGGCCGAACTGATTGTTGAATCTCTTAATCTGGAAGACATCAGCGCTGGCGAAATCATGCCGGAGGACCCATTGTTTGGCGACGGCCTTGGTCTGGATTCTATTGATGCACTGGAACTGGCGCTGGCGATTACCCAAAAGTACGCAATACAATTAAAGGCGGACGACCAAAACATGAAAGAGGCCTTCGGAACACTGAGAACACTTAATGCATATATCATGCAGAACACCAGTTAAGCCAGAAGTACCTTAGACACCCCTTTCGTGGTCTGGAAAGCTATTTGAACAACCAACGGCACTCTCCCATTATCGACCGGAATCCGGACGAGATCATCGCCTTCCGCGCCGGCCTGGAGGTTGACGCCGCAAAGTTCATTAGCCAGGCAAATGCACTCGCTGGCAGACTTCCCAAACACCGATACGTCTTCAACCTTTATTCTGACCGGTATGAGTTCTTACTGGGTTTTTGCGCTGCCGTGATTGCGGGGCAATGCACGTTAATGCCCCCAAATCGCCTGGATAAAACCCTGGATGAACTGGCATCGGAATACCCCGATAGCTATACACTCGGTGGTGCCGGAAATGAAGACGGGTTGAACTTGTTGCAACCGCATGACAGCAGCCATGTCACAGACGCTCACGATAGTCCGCTTCCAGTGATTCCCGCAGACCAGCTTTGCGCCATCGCATTTACCTCCGGCAGCACAGGTAAACCTTCTGCGAATCTGAAATATTGGCATACATTGAAGCAAGGAACCCTGGGTAATATTGATCTGCTGCTCAAGCGGTTCAATACACGCCTGAATGTGGTAGCGACGGTTCCGCCACAACATATGTGGGGTTTGGAAACTTCCATATTATTACCCTTGTTTGCCAATGTAGCGATATCAGACCGTACACCCTTCTATCCCCAGGATATTGTTGATGCAATTGAATCAGTACCGGCGCCACGTGCCCTGGTATCGTCACCTGTGCATCTGAATGCACTGGAGAAATCCGGTGTGCCATTGCGCGGTGTCGATGTCATCTTCAGCGCCACGGCACCCATGTCGATGGAACTGGCGCAAGCGCTGGAGAACCGGTTTGACACCTGCGTTCTCGAGGTGTTTGGTTGTACGGAGTCGGGAATTCTCGCAGCCCGGCATACTTCCGAAGAAACTCTCTGGCATCTTTCAGAACTGTTTGAGTTGGAGCCAGGCGAGGCGGGTACAGTGGTCAAAGCCGGACACCTGTCGGAAAATGTGATAATTGGGGATCGCATAGAAAAGAAGGGAGAATACCGTTTCAAATGGCTTGGCCGTCACCAGGACATGATCAATATTGCCGGCAAACGCGGATCATTGACGGACCTGAACCAACAGCTTTTGTCGATTAACGGTGTCACAGATGGTGTGATTTTTAGTCCGCAACACACACCTGAACGCCTGGCGGCCCTGGTAGTGGCGCCAAATCTGAAGCCTTCAGATATCATTGATGCAATGAAACCAATGGTCGACCCGGTATTTTTACCACGCCCCGTCTACCTGGTACCCATGCTGCCACGCCAGGAAACCGGAAAACTGGCAAATGCCGCAGTCATGTCATTACTTGACGAAATTTCCGGTTCTGGAAAAAGGAAAGAGCAATCATAGAGGCTTGCATGTCAGAAACGGGAAACAGGTGGTATGCATGTCCGGGCATGAAGCTCATGATGTTGACCATCCTGCTTCTGTACCTGCCTGCCCATGTCTTTGCCCTCGAATTAAACGACGTATTTGAGAACACGGCTGTCACCCCACCTTCCCGTGTTGGCTACCGGGAAGAGCGGCATAACCCGATGCTCAAGGAACCCATCGTATTGACAGGTTACCTGGAGTACCTGGCACAAGGGCAATTACGCAAGGTCATTGAAACGCCATTCGAGGAGTCTTTCCTGGTTGCCAATGACAACATTGAAATTACCCGCGATGGAAAAACCCGCCGATTGTCTTTGAGCAAGAGCAAACCCATCAGGACCATGCTGGGCGGCATCGAAGCCATTTTGGCCGGACAAACGGACAAGTTGTCGAACATGTTCAGTTACGAGTTGACCGGCTCCCTGTGTGAATGGTCCCTGCAGTTGGTACCCAAATCAGCAAAAGTGTCAAAACACCTTACCAGCATGCTGGTAACCGGCGACAACAGTACAATTGGAAGCATTCGAATCGATATGAAAAAGGGTGAGTGGAGCCTGATGGAGATCAGGCAAGCCGAACCGGATTTATGACACTTCCCGATATGAAAACCATCCGTATGTCGGTCTTCTGGATACTCCTGGCAGTTGCCGCAGTGTTGGTTTTGAATTCTCAGCTGCGTTTGACATTTGACCTCAGCGCATTTTTTCCCAAAAAAACCAGTGTGACGCAGGAAATTCTGCTAGAGCAGCTAAAAAACGGACCAGGGTCACGTCTGATCGTTATTGGTCTTAAAGGTGGTTCGGAAGATCAACTCAGGGAATACAGCGACCGGATGAAACTGGCGCTTAATTCCGACGTGGCTTTTCTGAACGTACTCAATGGTGATTTCTCATTGGACGGAATCAGCATACCTGAACCCTTAAAAAGCTATCACCTGTTGCTCGATGATATCGATTACAGCCAGGAATCACTTGAACAGGCATTGATTGCGCGGCAACGCGACCTGGCTTTCGGCGGGGGGAGTTTACTTCTGGAAGTGATCGCCCGGGATCCGTTTTTGCACACACTGGAGGTACTTGAGCGTCTCTCCCCAGTCAATAACGATGGTAATACCTGGTTTGCTGCGGATGGCAGCGCGGTGCTGCTGGCAGAAACGAGGGCAGCCGCGATTGATATTGAGGCACAAGCACAGGCCATAATGTCCATCAGGCAGGCTTTTTCCGAGCTGCCAGGCTCAGAATCGCTTCAGCTTGAATTGACCGGTGTCGGAGCATTCAGTGTTGAATTACAGGGCACCATTCGTAGCGAGGCCACAAAACGAACCATTATCGCCATCGCTTCGTTGCTGGTTATCTTGCTGCTTGTCTACAGAAAAGTCAGCATGGTGTTGCTCTCCGCAGTACCCATTGCGATGGGTTTTCTTGTCGGACTGGCTGCCCTTGCGTTGATTTTCACCAATGTGCATGGCATCACACTGGCATTTGGATTCACCTTGATGGGGGTTGCCATTGATTACCCCCTGCACCTGTTCAGCCATGCGCGAAATGGTACAGGCGTTGCTTCCATCAAGCTTATCTGGCCCACCCTGCGGATCGGAGCGGCCAGCACTGTTATTGCGTATATTGCGATTGCACTGTCCGGCTCGGATGGTCTGGCACAACTGGGGGTATTTACAGCCTGCGGTGTAACGGTTGCAGCATTGGTCACACGCTACTGGTTGCCATTGTTGATGCCCCAAAAACCCCTTCTTCCTGAAAACAGCAGTGATCAGGTTTGCCAGGCGTCGCTGAAGTTCCTGCCGGGTGTATCGGTGCTGGTATTGACGGTGATTGGTGCTCAGTTCGCCCTCAACCAGGGTTTATGGGATGACAGGCTTTCCAGCTTGAGCCCCGTACCCGAGCAAAGACTTCTGAAAGACAATCTGCTTCGCGCAGCAGCGGGCACTCCCGATATGCGCTACCAGTTGGTATTGCGCTCTGCCGACCTCGAGACCCTGCTCAGGGAGAGCGAGTCGGTTGACCTGTTACTGCAGGATGCGGTTGAGGATGGTTTGCTAAAGTCATGGCAGTCAATCAGCCTGATCCTGCCCAGTCAATCTTCCCAACAACGACGCCAGCAATCCATACCGGATGAACAAACCATGCATGCCCGTTTGAGCAAAGCGGCGGAGAATACGTCATTCCGGGCCGATGCATTTGTTGCTTTTGAAGAAAATGCCGGGTGGGTAAAGATGACAACGCCATTGCTTCCCGACCAATTCAGGACCAGCTTGTTATCTTCCTGGCTGGACGCCCATCTCATCCAGGTGTCGGACCAATGGGTTTCACTCATAACCCTGTCCGGGATCAACCCAGGCGAACTTGCCGCGCGCATAGAAACATGGGAGCCAGGTGTCGAATTGGTAGATTTACAGCAGTCATCAAATGGTCTGATGCGTGATTATCGGCTTTCGGCGATGAAAACAGTATTCTTCGCTTCATTGCTGATCATCATATTATTACTGTTTGAGCAAAAGGCTCCGGCTCGGGTGGCATGGGTCGTTCTGACGGTTTTGGCCTCTCTGACATTCACCACGATGACTGCCGCATTACTGCACTCGGGTTTGACCATTATTCACATCGTTGCGCTGTTATTGGTGATGGGGCTGGGTTTGGATTACGCCTTGTTTCTGAGCAGGACGGAAGGCCGTGATGAACAGCTATCTTCACGGCATGCCGTTGCGGCCTGCGCAATCACAACAACTGTCACCTTTGGTATTTTGGCAGGCTCCTCGATACCGGTTTTGAAATTTATAGGGCTGACGGTGGCCATTGGGTCCGCAAGCAGTTTTGTATTGGCCTTGTTCGGTAGCCGGATGAGCCAAAAAAAGACTTAATCAAACCGGAGGCCAAGATCTCCGAGAAGACTGCAGCGCGGATGCCGGAAATTGCCTTGTTGCTTGAGTAAATTCAGCAGTAAGGAAGCCAGGGCTTCCAATTGCTTACAGTTCTGAGTGAACTCGAGCAAAAGATTACCGGTGGGCTCCAACAGTGCCCCATTGAGATTTTTCATTACCGGAATTTCCACCTGGTCAAAAAAACGTCCCCTGGCCGGAGTGCAATGTTTTTCTGCAGCCCTTAGTCTGAATTCAGCTTGCAATGAATCATTCAGCGCGCGAATCTCTGCAAGCCGGGGTTCAATACTCCTGATAAAGCCAATATCGGTTATTACATTTCGAAAATACATCCAGGCGAGTACCGACCAGTAATAACAATAATCCCAGGTTGATTTAACCACCGTTAAACGGCTGTCACCAAAACCGGGATATTGTTTCAAATACAAACTCATCGTGCTGCCAAAAAATGACTTGTACATTTTTTCGTACACTGCAGTATGCAGTTGCCGTTGCATATCGGACTGCTTACGGGTAATCAGATCACTGATAAATGTATTGCTTATCGCGATAAAATCGGTCCCCGGAGAATAATAGGGATCTGCAAACACCCCTGCCTCACCGGTCAGTGCCCATTGGTCATTCGACCAGAGCTGTTTGCAGTCATGCGAAAAATGTTTCAGAAACCTGAAGTCCATCAGGCTGTCGCGGGCATCTGAAACGACACCGGCGAGTTGTGGCTGGTGTTGTGCAAACCAGCCGTTGAGCCTGTCAAAACTGCTAAATGAGGAGAACGGGTGAATCTCCGGGTCCGCCACCAGCCCGATACTGGTCCTGCCTCCAACCAGAGGAATGATCCAGACCCAATACCCGGTACCCACCAGGTGATTGGTAGAGAATTGCCGTTGCAAGCCGTTGCAACGCTGTTTCCACGACACTGAATTTGACCAGTCATCCACTGAAACGGGTGTATCCAGCCTGAACCATGCCGAATTGATATTGTGCTCGACGGGTTGGGAGAGACCCAGCGACCGCTTCAGGAAACCAAATCTTGCTGCAGCATCGATTACCCACCGGCAATTGATTTTCTGCTCCTGCCCCATGCAGGTAAACCGTAGTTCATGAACTGTATTGTTGTTGCCGATCGTTACCTTTTTTGCCAGGCATCCCTGTTGAACCTGGATTCCACGCTGCTGCACAAGGCCAGCAAGATCAGCTTCGAGACGACCACGGTCGAGTTGATAACTCATTACCGGCAGAAAGCTGCTGGCACCAAGTTCATCTGCTTCGGCAAGATCTGAATGATTACCACTGTCAAAGAAAAACCGCAGACCAAATTTCCTCAGTTGTGTCGCGTCGAGTAAGGCTTTCAGACCCAATGTATCGGATAAATAATGCGCACCTATTTCTACCACCGACTCACCGACCTTGTGAGCTGCGGGTGGTGGGGGAAACGTGTTGCGTTCAAGCACAACGATATCAAGATCCGGGTCGGCCTGGTGTAATTGCAAAGCAAGGGTCAGCCCGGCAAGCCCACCACCAACAATGGCCACGTCACAACTGGAATGGGTATCTGTCATGTACTTTTGGTCATGTCAGCATGGTTGTATGCTTGCGGCGTTTTAGGTTGATATTCAGACTGGCTCCGTCTGAAAGCGGAAACTTAAAACTGGCTTCATCGCGGCTATCTGTCATGCCATGACCAGCGATAGCAGCGATCAGGGGCAACATTCGTGCTGCGGGATTTCCGTTGAAAATATTATCCAATTGATCCGGCAGCACAGGCCAGTCTGACTTCATGTGTTCGACTTCAAACCGGATGGATGCCAAAGGATCGGAACAGAATCCCGGCCTGGTCAGTGCCACGCACTGTGATATGGGATTGTTCGACTGACAGGCCGAAAGTAGCGCTTTCGGCGCAGCCATTTCCTGGCATACCAGCAGTACGGGAATGTCCTCTTCAAGCACCTGGATTGCTGCTTCTAAAAAAGCCATGGTCGCGGTGAAATACAATGCCGATACAGCGCTTGTCGGTGCGTGCGTTTCACGCGCTATTGACCAGTATCCCGTCGATGCATTGTGTACGGAGTTGTGAAACCGGGTCGGGGAGACCAGGCGGGGAGGTTCAGCCAGTACACCACAGAGATAATCCGTAATTTGCATATCGCCCATGGCGGAAGAGAATACGACCGCCGCTTTTGCCGGATCCAGTGACGCCATCGTACAGGCCTGGTCCAGGACTTCGACAGCCATTTTTACCGACTGGGGTGCACGACGACGCTCTCTCGGTGGTATCAAACCGGGCTTCAGCGGTACATCTGACTGCCACTCACCGTGTTCGATGCCGTCGCGAAATTCCTTCCAGTTTGAACAGAGCGGGCTCCATATTCCTACACCTGCAATATCAAGTTCAGTCATCTGTCCGTCCAAATATCAATGATGCATTGTTTCCGCCAAAACCGAAGGAGTTTGTCATCGCGATCTGAATGGGTTTGCTTACATTTTCCATCAACACGGGAAACCCGCATTCGGAATCTTCGTTCTCGTAATTGAGTGTGCCGGGTATGAGACCGTGTTTCATAGATTCCAGCGTGATGATGGACTCCAGGATGCCGGCAGCACCCAGGGTATGCCCGGTCCAGCCCTTTGTGGAACTTGCCAGGGTCCGATCGTTGAATAATTGTGATAATGCATCACTCTCAACCCTGTCATTCACCTTGCTTGCGGTGCCATGCAGGTTGACATACTCAATTGAAGAAGCCTGTAGATCTGCTCTTTTCAGCGATTTTTGCATCGCCAGAACCGCTCCCTTGCCTTCGGGATGCGGGTGTGACATGTGATGGGCATCCGAGCTTTCACCGTAACCCAAAAGCTCAAATTCTGCTTCCGGCGCCAGATCCTTCCTGACCAGCAGCGCAAAGCCCGCAGCTTCACCGATATTGATTCCGTCCCGTTCCGCATCAAATGGACGACAAGGCTTGGCAGAAAGCAATTCCAGCGCATTGAATCCATGCAGAATACTGAGACAAAGCGAATCAATGCCACCGACGAGGACGGCATCGACCAGACCGAAACCAATCCATCGGGCAGCAGTTGCAAAGACCTTGGCACTGGATGAACAGGCTGTGCTTATTGTCAATGATGGACCTGTCAGGCCAGTAGCAGCTGCTACAAAAAGGCCCGGTGAGTGCAGATTGTGTACCCCGGGTTGATCATAGTCCGGCGGAAACAGGCCGGATTCATCCAGTCGGGTGTAGCCTTCTTCGGTCCTGCCGATACTCGAGGTGCTGGTAGCCATGACCACGCCAATACGTTCAACACCAATTTGATCTATAAGCGACTGAATCCGGGCTAACATGCCATCCTGTTGAAGACCAAGCCAGGTCAAGCGGTTATTCCGGCTTTCAAGGGGTGCCAGATTTTTGGGCAATGTGACCGATTCCAATGACGCAACGCGGCCAATCCAGGTGTCGAGATCACAATTCGGGAGGTCATTCCTGCACAGACCCGAATCCCTGCTCTCGATAGACCGGTGAATGGACGCAATGCCAGAACCGAGGCAGGAAGTTGCAGTATAATTGCTAATCGCTATTCGCATTGCAGCATGCTTTAAAGAGTTTTGCCAACAGGGAATTCTGAATTCCGGATAAGTAAAGTCACTGGTATTAATCTTTGGGCGTTTTAATTAAGGTTCAGGTTACGGGAAGATGGCTCGATTTGAAATGATATCCTGATCGAATCGCTGTTTATTATATCAAAATCGAACATCAGGGAATGATCTGGTTATGGTGGGAAACGAGGGTTCTGTGACAAAACCTCAGGGTCAATACTGATGGCTTCGATGCTTAACCGGGTTTGGCGGGTGTTTACAACCGGCATGGCATTTACCTTGTTTGGATTGGGTGGCCTGGTACTGGGTATTATCGTATTCCCCCTGATTTTTTTATTCATAAGATCCCCTGGTACACGTCAAAGGTTTGCCAGGCGTTTGATTGGGAATGCCTTTAAATTATTCCTGTTCATTCTCAGTGGTACCCGCACACTTTCATATGAAATCACAGGGATAGAGAATGCCATTGCCAACAATAACCAGATCATTGTTGCCAATCACCCGACACTGATAGATGTTATTTTTCTCGTTTCAGTATTCCCCCAGGCAGACTGCGTGATCAAGGAAGCTATTACCCGAAACCCATTTATGCGAAGTGTTGTCGCCTCCACGAATTATATTTCCAGTGGTACAACCAGTGTGTTTTTGAAAACCTGTGTGTCACGTCTTCAATCTGGCGCCAGCCTGTTATTGTTTCCTGAAGGAACACGGACAGTTCCCGGACAGGCACTGGATTTTAAACTGGGCGCGGCATCCCTCGCAGTAAAGGCCGGTTCCAGGATATTGCCCGTTACAATCCAGAGCACGCAACCGAGGTTTCTTGCAAAAAAACAGCCCTGGTATCGTGTTCCCCCTGAAAAACCATTCATTTCATTACAAATTTACCCATCTCAACCAGTCGAATCTTTTGTACACATTGATCATGACAGACGCGGGATTACCCGGGAATTGAACCGGAAACTTTTGAATTTTTTCAATGACAGGTTGAGTTGAGCATCAAAGTGTCCAAACTCTCAAAACAAACCATGGTTGTCCGTGCTTTGGCAGTGGTTTTCATTGTTGCCTATCCTTTCATCGTATATTTCGGTATCAGTGTTCTTCCGCCAAGTTTTTTTGGACTCATACTTATTGTACTTCTGGCATTGAGATTCGGTGTTTTGTTACCCGATGAGCGTGCACTTTACTTGCCGGTTCTACTGGTTTTCCTGGTCTATGCCATTGCTACCGTGGTTTTTGACAGTGACCGCCTGGTTCTTATTTACCCTGCGCTGGTAAATTTCACGCTTTTCCTGGTTTTTGCGGGTTCACTCCGGACCAGGGAGACAATCCTGTTTCGCCTGGTTAAAGCCCGGGGTCTCGTAATGAGTGACCATACACCCCTTTACCTGTACCGGCTGACTGGCGTATGGGCTGTATTTTTCGCACTCAATGGCCTGGTCTCGGTTTGGACAAGCACACTCTCAATACAGGCCTGGACGCTTTATAATGGGCTGATTTCCTATTTTATTATTGCTATATTGGGTAGCGGGGAGTGGGTGTTTCGGCACTACTACAAGAAGCGGGTCGGAGCCAGGAAACAATGAGCCTGTCTTGCTCTGAAAATAATAGGAGCAACTATTTGTGCATGGCACTCAAATCTGTCACTTCCTGAACAATAACAAGTGGATATCCAATGCCGTCGTTCCTGACACCGACCCGAGCGTTGCGCTGGTCAGTGCTGACATTAGTCCTCATGGTCACGAGATGGTCTGCAAGATTGGCTTACAGGAATTTTCCCGACGCTTGCAGGATGAACTTTATTCCATCGATCAGAAAGCGTATCAGCTGGAGTTTCGCGAAGTTCATAAGCAAATCGCTCAATGCCACCAATCCGGTGGCCGGTGGGGGAGAGCAGCCATTCTCTCCTGGATTTCCAGGCACCCGGTACACCGGTTCTTGCTGAAGGTGCATCCGGAAACCGTATTCTTGAAGGGCCACTTTCCCGAAAGGCCAATTCTTGCAGGGGTGGTTCAAGTGCACTGGGCCATATCGATCGCAATGAAGGTTTTCAAATTCTCTGACACACCGGCTGAAATCAAACGATTGAAATTCAGGAATATCGTACAACCGCCCGCTATTCTGGAATTACTACTCAGGCATAAAAAGGAAAATGAACTGGAGTTCCAGTTCGCCAGTCATGAAAGTATTCATTCGAGTGGATGCCTGGTATTGACGGGCGCCTTGTCATGAAGACCTGTATTGTCGTACCTCATTTTGACCACCTGGAACAGTTTCAAAAAATTCTGCCGGGCCTCTTGGACCAGGGTTTTCCATTGGTGATCGTTGATGATGCCTCACCCGAGACGTGTTTTGAAAAACTGTCTCTTATGCTGAAAGAACTCGCACCTCAAACCCTGTTGATCCGGCACGCCGAAAACCAGGGGAAGGGTGGCGCTGTAATGACCGGGTTGAGAGCAGCGAAAGAAGCGGGGTTCACACATGCATTACAAATCGACGCGGATGGACAACACGACCTCGGAAGCATCAGGAAACTGGTCGAGAAGGCGGAAATTTGTCCAGGCAACATGATATGCGGCCAGCCGGTATTCGATGAAAGCATATCAAGGCTCCGCTACTACTCACGACATATCACGCTTTACCTGGTCTGGCTGGAGACACTCAGCACAGACATTCGCGATGCTTTATGCGGTCTCCGTTTGTACCCGCTCACTGAGACCATGAAGCTGGTCAACGGCGAGGTCAGGGGTACCCGTATGGCCTTTGATCCTGAAATCCTGGTTCGTGCGGTATGGGCCGGCATCCCACTGAATTATGTACCGGTCAATATAGTCTATCCGGAGGACGGAAAATCTCACTTTCGCTACCTGGGTGATAACCTGGAAATCGCCTGGATGCACACGCGTTTGATCGCAGGTATGTTGATCCGTTTTCCCGGATTGATCTGGCGAAAGGGACGTCGTAACAAAGATCAAATGAACAATGACTGAGCATTGGTCAACCATGAAAGAAGCCGGCGCTTTGCGGGGTGTAAAGTTCCTGGTGTCCATTTACGATATTTTCGGGCGAACGGTGTTCAACGTTATCCTGGTGCCTGTCATGGCCTACTTTTTTATACGGCGGACAAGCGCCAGGCGGGCATCCAGAAATTACTTGCGCAGAGTCAGGAAACACTACCCCAACGCCTTGCCCAACCAGCCATTAACCTGGCTGATCTTTCGCCATTTCCTGTCGTTTGGTCAATCGTTGCTGGACAAATACATTGCCTGGTCAAAAACCCCCACCGATATTGCCATGGCGCCCGATGAGGAGAAAATGCTTTTTGAGTTGGTGTCCTCGGGCAAAGGCTGTCTTGTGATCGGCTCGCATTTCGGCAACCTGGAGTATTCCAGGGGAATATCGGTGCGACACCCTGAATTGGTGATTAATGTCCTGCTGTATGACAAGCATTCGGAAAACTTCGCCGCCCTTATTGAAGGTGCGAAATCCGAATCGCGAATGAACCTGATACAGGTGACCGATATTGATATTGCTCTCGCGTTACAACTCAGGGAGAAGGTTCAGCGTGGGGAATGGGTTGTAATAGCAGGTGACCGTATCCCCGTTGGCGAGGGCAAACGGGTGAGCTGGGCCGACTTTTTTGGCGATCAGGCTGAATTCCCCATCGGGCCATATGTGCTGGCCAACCTTTTACATTGTCCGGTTTACCTTATGCATTGTTATCTTGACGAGGGCGACTATGTTGTCAGTGTTGAACATTTCGAAGACCACTTGAAACTGGACAGAAAGAACAGGCAGCAGGCCTATGACGACGCCACCCAGAAATTTGCCACCGCCCTGGAAAAACAAGTGGCCAGACGTCCACTTCAGTGGTTCAATTTCTACGAATTCTGGAACGAAAAGGACTAGCGGTTGTGAATCTGTTGAATAAGCCCCTGGAACTTGATGCCGCCAATCAACTTTCTGTGCGGGAATTCATCCGGATACCATTTTACGATGTGGATATGGCCGGTATGGTTTGGCACGGACATTACCTGAAGTATTTTGAAGTGGCACGAAGCGCCCTGCTCGATGGTATTGGATATAACTACCGGGAAATGATTGAAACCGGTGTTCTGTGGCCGGTTATCGACAGTTCGACCCGCTACATCCGGCCATTGTTTCTTGACCAGGAAGTCCTGGTTTCAGCCGCTTTAAGAGAGTTCCAGCTTCGCATGGTCATTGATTACCGGATTCTTGATGAACAGGGCGTGGTTTATTCGAAAGGCAGAACCATTCAAGCCCCCGTGGACGGGAAAACCAGGCAATTGCAATTGGGTTCGCCAGACCTGCTTGTCGAAAGGGTTAATGCCTGTATTCAAAAACTGTCTTCAAAAACTGCAGGAGAAAGCAGGTAAATGAGCCAGGTGCCATTCGAAAGCAGGCTCGGGGAGTTTGCCCGGCTACCAGTTTCAGAGTTTGTTTTGCATCGCGAGCCCATGTTGTTACTGGATCGGGTTATCAGCCTGGCGCCTGAGTCAGCGGTTTGTGAATGGTGTGTATCTCAAGACAGTGTTTTTTTTGTACCCGGTCTGGGTGTGCCGTCTTACATTGGTATTGAGTACATGGCGCAATGTATGGCCGTTCACGGTGGCGCATGTGAACGGGCACGAAGCTTTCCGCCACCACGTGGCTTGCTGCTGGGAACAAGGCAGTTCCAGACACAGCTACAGTATTTTGCTGACGGCACTACCTACCAGGCAACGTGCAAAAAGCTGATCAGTAATGCGCAAGGTATGAGCTCTTATGATTGTCGTATCCTTTTGGAGGATCAGGCTGTCGCCCACGCGATCATTTCTGTGTTACAAGAACCCCGAGGAGAGATATTCCATGAATGACAAAAAGCTGAGCATATTGGTGACGGGAGCGAGTTCTGGCATAGGCCGGGCGATTGCCATACGCCTGGCCAATGACGGCTATGACATCGTTGTTCACTACTCCAGCAACAGGGAAGGTGCCGATGACACCATGACCCAGGTATGCGCGTTTTCACCAAATTCAAGACTGATCAATTTTGATTTGTCTGACGAACAGGAAACCAGAGCAGCTATCGAAGCGGACATGGAGGAACACGGTACATATTATGGCGTGGTCTGCAATGCCGGGATCACCAGGGATGGCGTATTTCCGGCCCTGATTTCGGATGACTGGCGACAGGTAATCGATGTGAACCTGAACGGTTTCTACAACGTCTTGCATCCGGTCGTTCTGCCAATGGTACAACGACGGAAGCCGGGAAGGATCATCACGATTTCTTCCGCCTCCGGTGTGATGGGTAACCGCGGCCAGGTCAACTATAGTGCATCTAAAGCCGGCATCATCGGTGCAAGCAAAGCCCTTGCACTGGATCTTGCCAGGAAGAAAATCACTGTTAATTGCGTTGCCCCCGGACTGATTGAATCTGATATGACAAAGGATCTTCCGAAAGAGAGAATCATTGGGTCCGTTCCGATGGGCAGAGTAGGTAAACCGGAAGAGGTAGCCGCCACGGTATCGTTTTTATGTTCACCGGACGCTGCATACATCACCCGGCAGGTCTTATCAGTCAATGGTGGTCTGTATTGACCCCAGGCAAAATGACATCGAACTGAACCCTGAACGCATCAGTTAATTTCAGGTGAATCCTGTAATACCTGTTCAGATGTCTGACGGCATTCGAAAAGGGAATGACAGATTCCAAGTCCATCTGTGATTTCAACAAGTTCCAGACCGGCTTTCGAAATACAATAAAGCAGCTCTTCCGAGTGATACATTTTCGAGTTGCCATTGGCTATGCAGGTGAAATAGGGGCTCGTATTGACAAGTGAGAACGCCGAAGCCTCGTGTTGCTGCCTGTCCCAGCACGTTTCCATGATGAACAGACGCGAATCAGAATGCATGGCCTCATTGGCGCGTCGGAGGATACTGATGATCTCATCCTGCCCAAAACAGGAAAGGAACTGGCTCATCCAGTAAACGTCCAGATTCGGGGGCAGTTGATTTTCAGAATCCAGCAAATTCAATGCAATGGCTTTGATTCGATCTGCAACACCCGAATCCTGCGCGTTTTTCCGGGCAATGGCCAGTTGATCGGGCAGATCAATCATGTTGATCTGCATCTCCGGGTGCTGTTGCGCCATGAGAATGGCGAATTTTCCGGTATTGGTGCCCACATCCACCAGGCTTTTGGGCCGGTTTTTCATGACATGAGGAAGTATTAACGGGTAACTGATGTCAGAGTAATAATGATCAAAGGAATACCAACTGTTTCTGGAATCATCGGGCAAGTGCGGCAGGGCTTCGTAGAACGTGTTGCGTTGCTCGTCCAGTGCCGCCAGGCCCCTGGGTTTGCCTTCGCTGACAGCCTTGTCCAGTTCGGCGAGACCGTGATAACAAACGTGGTGATTGAAATCCATATTGATCCGGGTCATCGAATTGTTTAACAGGAAGTACCCGACTTTACTGAGTAGATAAACCCTGTCTTTATAAGACCCTGATGCATCAACATTGATCTCAACGACATTACAACTATGGCCGCTCTCCAAAAGTGTTTCGACACCATACTGGCTGATACCAAGAGCTTCACCGATATCAGCGGCACACATACCCGCTTTGCCGGATTGCTCCAGCAACTTCAGAATTCCAAGGTCACGCAAACTCCGCACGACCTGGAAGATCACTGGCGCATAGGCAATTTTCTGGGCCTCGTACATGGCCTCATAAGCACTGATCTTCTTGAATTCAAACGTCATGTGGATCTCATTCCGGATTTAGGGGATGGCTGTCGATAATGAGTGGATTAACGTCATTATTATCTGTTCTTATTGTAGCGAAATTAAACTGGCCGTTTCGTTTTAATTGTTTCGTCAGCAACACATTCGTCTACCAAGTGCCGTATCATGATCAAATCTCTTCCCGGGAAAGCCATTAATGC
>Ga0102946_1000267_pt1 | contig 18296 bp, 18 predicted proteins | sample SalPon2A_A_D1_MG_FD_78209 | JGI IMG/M metagenome (GOLD analysis project Ga0102946, IMG submission 78209) | Soil microbial communities from South San Francisco under conditions of wetland restoration - Salt Pond MetaG R2A_A_D1_MG | ecosystem: Environmental > Terrestrial > Soil > Wetlands | place... | reverse complement strand
GAGGCGCCTTCTTCTCGGCCCGGGCCATGGTCATTGCCAGGTTGGTCGCAAAATCACCGTGCTCGGGGTTTCCAGGTATCTCGACCTGAATCTCCGGAACATCTCCAGAGTGCAGGGTCTTGTTATCGAAGCAGGCCTGTAGAGCCTTGGCAATCTGTTGCCGCAGTAGATCCTTCATAAGCTTACGTCAGTTATCCTTCGTAACGACATCATCCTGCTCTTCCTTGTTTTTACGCAGGGCGACATCTTCGCAGTAATCTGGACAGTGCAAGGTTCCGCCAGTGTCCATTGAAAAGCGTTTCGCACAATTGGCGCGCCAAGCACAGTTCACACAGAGCTTGCGTGTGTCTTCTGTCATGGTTACGACTCGTTTAAGAGTTGAAAAGCAGTGTATGTTAGCGCTGGCCATGCAGGCTGTCAAGCGTTCACGAGAGTGAAAATAACGCCGCTACGTTCGACAACAGGAAAACCTCAGTGCACAACAAAGGCCCATCCCGACTATACGGGATGGGCCAGGCAAAGTGCATATAAATCGATACTATTTCCGGACTTGAAACTGAAAAACAAGTTCATCGTCCCGAACCATACCAAGCTCTGTTCGTGCGACTCTCTCAATATAGTCCCGGTCATTCTTCAATGCGGAAATTTCGACACGCAGCTCCTCATTCTGAGCTTCAAACTCGCCGACCTTGTCGACCAGTTCGGCTCTCTGGTTGGACAGCTTCAACATGTGCAGAATCCCACGATCGCCGAACAGGGCAAAACCGAGAATCAAGGCCACCAGAGCTAGCGGCCATACAATGTGTCGCCCCCCATCAGGGTGTGAAGCTGGAGCAGGGCTCCCCGCCATAAGCAATCTCCTCAATTTCTGGATTGTTTCATCAAACAGCATGAAAAATCAAGGTTTTTTGCAAATTTGAAATGATGTACCCGAAAGCCATATATTTAAGAACTGAAGGAGTGGCGACAAAGACAAAAAAGGCCTGCCAAATGGCAGGCCTTTTTGCGAGTGATTAATCGACGGTCAGCTGGTCTTTCAGTTTGGCCAGCTTGGCCTGACCGATCCCGTTGACCTCCGTCAACTGGTCGACGCTTCTGAACGGCCCGTGCTCATCCCGGTATGAGACAATCCTCTCCGAGAGAGCCGGCCCGACGCCGGGCAGCGTCTGCAGCTGTTCCGCAGTTGCCTGATTGAGATGAATGGTTTCAATGGATACTTTGGCAGCCGGATTTTCGGCAGCAGAGGCGGTCGCCGGTGACAACCAGGCAGACCCAACGGCAAACATCAAGGCCAACAGCAAAAGATAATACTTCATAACATTTCCCTCCAAAATTGGAATAATAACAAACCCGATGCGGGCATAAAATCCTGCAATCCCTCCTTGAATACACCTCCCTCCCGGATCAGTTTTGCCGCCCAACCCGACTCGCAACGAGCCTCATCGGATGGCTGGCACGTTGAGGTGAAATTATCAGACATTTCACCTTTGTCAAATATTTCGCATAAATCAGTTCGTCAAGCCGAATCCACCACCGAACCCTTTGTTCATACCCAACCCCGCCAGAACGAAACTGAGAAGTACTTCTTGGTCCCTGCTCTCGTCCTCCCTGTAGCGATCGCGATAGGTCAACAGGATGCTCCAGCACTTGGAACGATATTCGAGACCAACAATCTTTTCAAGTTCACGGTTCTCCCGAAAGTCGTAACGTTCCTCGAACCTGAGATAGAGGGGCTTGAGGAGGGGCGTGTCAAGTTGGAACTTTATGTAGTCCGTTGCTGAATCCACAAAGGCGTCGTCTTTGTAGGTGTAATTGACTCTGACCGCATTGCCGACATCGTCTCTGGCAGAAGCAGCGACACGCAGAGTCCTGATACCGCTGTCGCCGTAAACCGGGATCAGGCTGTCCACCTCCAGGGCAAGTTTTCTGGTTGGCCAGAAATCCAGTTCGAGACGTACATCCGAAAACGGCTTGTCATCCTCGTACAGGTCGTCCCTGTCACTATCCAGATTATAGCTCTGCGAGAGTCTCAGATTCAAAAAATCACGATAAACCGTGGCGCCGTCCTCCGCAGTATTGCTTGTTGTCAGGCGGTTGACCAGGGCATAGCTGATATCTTTGCGCTGGACCTGGCGATCGAAAAGATCGAATAATGGCAAATCATCCTGACTCTTGTCGGGCACATGAGTATACACCACTTTCGGCTCTATGCTGTGCATAAGCCCCTCCATGCCCCAGCGGTTCGGCGAGTAGACCCTGATCAGATGCGTGGCGAGGGTCAGGGAGTATTCCGGAACAAATTGATGATCCTCTCCGGCGTCCGTATTATAAAACCGTTCATGAAGAGATATCTCCGGGGTCAATTCCAGCCAGGATCCCGGCTTGAACGTTGCCGACACGAAAGGCCGCAGGTAAAGTCTCTCACCATCCAGGCCCTCGTCACGCTGGAATCTCGTGGCATAATTCTCCAGGCCAAGATACAGAGGGGTATCACCCACCCGGTAGCGGCTCAGGCCGAGACCCAGCTCCGGCAGACGCTGCAGTGACTCGTCGTTATCGCCTTCAAGGTCTTTGATGTAGCGGCCAAAACCAACCAGGTTAAGTTTCTCCCAGTTGCGCTGGAGAATCACGGTTGAAACCGTCAGGTCGCGATTGTACTGATCGGCCGACTCCCCGAATTCGTCAAAGAACTCCTGGTCATCGGTGTATTCGACATCACTGGTCAAGGTCCAGCCGCCAGGCAGGTTGCCGCGATGCTTCCAGTCCAGATAATACATGTTCGGCGTATCATCGATACCGGCGACATGATAGTAAAGAGCCTCGCCGTTGTTCTGGTTGGCCAGGGCATACCGGTACTCAAGTCCCGTACCGAGGCCCACCTTGGAAAGGTAGTCGAGGTAGAAGGTTGCGTCCATATTACGATCGATAACCTGATACCATGCCATGGAAGTGCGCGCGCCTTTATTTTTTGAATAACCGAACCAGGGGGCCAGAAATCCCGACTCACGTTCTGTCTTGACAGGGAAGTACATGAAGGGGGCATAGAGTACCGGTACATCCCTGATGTGAAAGAAAACCCCTTTTGCGCGGGCATAGCCGCCCAGGTCGACATCCACCTCCCGGGCGGAGAATTTCCAGTCCGGGATTTCTCCGTCGCAAGTTGTGAAGCTGCCATCTTTGACAAAATAATTGGCCTGCCCGTGTTTCTCTATCTCTTCACCGACAAGATGAAAATTACCTTCATGGACCAAAACCTTACCGCCGTGCGCCCGCCCCTGACCGGTGGACATGTTGTACTGCATGCTGTCACCGGAAAAAGAAACGTCAGCATCGTTCAGCAGCACCTCCCCCCGTGCGGCGGCATCCTGGGTCGAAGACTGCCAGAGGAGCTCTTCAGCCCGCAACTCGACATCAGCCTGACGCAGAACAACGTCCCCTTTGGCCTCGTAGCTCTCTTCCTCAGCATTGTACGAAAGCTGATCGGCAACCAGTGAGATCGGTGTATCCTTTTTTGTCTCCGGCTCAGCAGTCGCGGGCTCCAACCCTGCGTTTACTGTTTCAGCGGTCGTCTGAAACGGTTCCTCACCGGCCTCGGCAACTCTTATTAAGACTCCCCAGGAGATGATGCTGATGATAAGCAACGCGCAGAGTACGACACCAAATGACAAACTTCGCATGACACTACCTGTCTTGGTAAGCATAAAGGCTGTCCGTCTTCAGCTGATAAACGGCAGACTTCCCTCCTGAAGTTGCTGGCGTAATTCGGCAACCAGGTACAATGAGCCGCATATGACGACAGTGGTTTCATCCACGGAGGAGGCAACCGCAGCAGCCAACCCGGCCTCAGCGGAGTGGAACTCTTTACATGGCAGCCCAAGTCCGGCAGCCCAGTTGGCGAGACGAGCCGTTGGCACGGTGGGCTCATAACAAACCGGTACAGCATATACTGAGGCGACAAAATTTTCCAGAGGCATCATGACCTCTTCCGGGTCACGTTCGCCACTCAATCCGACAACCAGGTGAATTTTAGTAATCTGCAGGTCAGCCAGATAATCGGCAAGGCAGCCAATCCCGGCTCGATTATGCGATACATCTGTCAATATCTTGTGCCTGCAAGGCCACCATTCCAGGCGCCCCGGCCAGAAAGCCGTCCGGCCTGCCTCACGGATTGCAGCATCGGTAATCGGTAGACCCTGCTCGCGCAGCTTGACGGCTGCAGCGATCGCCTGGGTGAAGTTGTCCCGTTGATGTCGGCCGTCCAGCGAGCAGGACAGGCCATCAAAACGGTCGGAACCCACGTCAACCAAGAGGCCGTCGTGGTCGTCCCCCCAGGAAAAATCACGTCCGGCCAGGCAGACCGGGGCATCGAGCAAGGAGGCTGTGTCCAGCACCACTTCGAGGGCCTCAGGCTTTTGCCTGCCTACAACCACTGGAACACCGGGCTTCAATATGCCGGCTTTTTCTGCAGCAATCTCTGTCAGCGTTTCACCGAGATGTTCACAGTGATCGCGGCTGATTGGGGTTACTATGCAGAGCTGTGGTTCAATGATATTGGTTGCATCGAGTCTCCCGCCAAGGCCCGTTTCAATAACCGCGATATCAACCCGATGCTCCTGGAAAGCCAGCAGGGCCATGGCCGTTGTCGCCTCGAAGAAGGTAGCCGGGACACCATCGGCGGCCACCCGGACCTTCTCTGCGAGCAGCGCAACATCTTCCCGGGAGATCGGTTCTCCATCGATACGGATACGTTCGGTAAAACAGTGCAGATGAGGTGACGTGTAGAGGCCCGTTCGCAGGCCTGAATGCCTGAGAATTTCTGCCAACATGATGCTGACAGAACCCTTACCGTTGGTGCCGGCAACGTGGATACAGGGCAACGTCTCCTGCAGCGGGGGCAACCGATTTTTTATGGCCCGCATGTTCTCCAGGCCAAGTTTGACACCGAAACGCTGCAGCCCGTACAGGTAATCGAGGCTGGCTGTATAGTTCACAGGCTAGGAGACAGATGCCTGCTTGGTAAAAATGCGCAAGGTCTGGGACAGTCTGGCTTTCATCTCCTTGCGTGAAACAATCATGTCAACCATGCCATGTTCCAGGAGATATTCGGAACGTTGGAACCCTTCCGGAAGCTTCTGCCGGATCGTCTGTTCAATAACCCTGGGGCCGGCGAAACCGATCAGCGCCTTGGGTTCCGCAATATTGAGGTCACCGAGCATGGCGAAACTGGCAGTCACTCCGCCGGTCGTCGGATCAGTCAACACCGAGATAAAGGGGATTCCTGCCTTCTTCAGCTTGGCCAGGGCGGCGCTACTTTTGGCCATCTGCATCAGAGAAAGAATACTTTCCTGCATCCGGGCACCACCCGAAGACGAGAAGACCAGTACCGGCGCCTTCTTTTCGAGACCGAGTTCAATGGCCCGGGTAATCTTTTCACCGACCACAGACCCCATACTGCCGCCAAGAAAACCGAAATCAAAGACCGCGACGACGACCTCCTGGTCGTTCATCAGGCCAAAACCGGTGACGACCGCATCGCCGCCGCCGCTCTTCTTGAGCGCGGCCTTGATCCGGTCGCTGTATTTCTTTGAATCCTTGAACTTCAGAAAATCGACCGAGGTCATTTCGGGGTCGGTTTCAACAAAAGTACCTTCATCGATGACCAGCGAGATCCTCTCCCTGGCACTGATGCGGAAGTGATAATCACACTTGGGACAAACATTCAGATTGCGTTCGATCTCCTTGGAGTAGATTATCTCTTCACAATTTTTGCATTTTGTCCAAAGCCCCTCAGGCATCTGGACCTTCTTCGATTCTATTTGCGCTGAAATCGGCGCTTTTGATTTCTTAAACCAGGCCATATGTTACCTCGCGATCATTCGATGCAGGATTCAAAAATGAACCGTTCGTTGCCGTCCTGAACCAGGACGCAACAGCGGCATTCCATCTCTCTCTATATCTCTTAGACATATTGCGACTTCATATCAAATATTTTGACCGGTACATCCGGTTTGTCCAGTTCTTTTATCGGTAAAAACGACGGCAGGTGACCCATTTTACGCTCAGGATTTCGAGCCATTCAGATCGCCTTTTTCAGCGCTCTGGCGAAAGTCCCGACGGCGTCAAGGAGGTCAGGCGAACTGCTTTTTTCCGCAATCAACTTTACCAGAGCGCTCCCTACGACGACAGCATCAGCGATACCGGCAACCGCACCTGCGTCTGCAGGTGTCGAGACACCAAAACCAACAGCGACCGGGACTTGACTCTGCGCTTTCAGCTCGCTGACAGCGGCAGAGATCGCTCCTGCATCCACCTGCTTGCTGCCCGTGACACCAGTCATCGAAACATAGTAAAGAAAACCCTCTCCTGCCGCAGCAAGCTGCGCGCTACGTTGCGCGCCGGTTGTCGGTGCCAGGAGTGTGATCAGGTCAATCCCGGCGGCCTTGAGTAATGGATGCAGTTCGTCGGCTTCTTCAGGCGGCAGATCAACCAGGAGCAATCCGTCGACACCGGCATTTGCCGCATCACGCGCGAATGATTCAGCTCCGTAGCAGAATACGGGGTTGAAATAGCCCATTAGTATGATCGGAACGTTGCTGTGCTGACGAACCCTGGCCACCATATCCAGGACTCCCCTCAAGGTCGTACCGGACTCGAGCGCCCGCTCCGAAGCGAGCTGGATCGTCGGCCCGTCGGCCATCGGGTCGGAGAAAGGGAACCCCAGCTCAATCAGGTCTACACCCGACTCTATGAGCGTATGCACGATCTTCTCGCTGGTTTCGAGGTCCGGATCACCCGCAGTAATAAAGGTTACGAGGGCCTTTTTGCCCTGCTCTTTCAGGGCTCTCATTGTCGCTGTTATGTTTGACATGAAAATATTAACTTCCCGAGAGTAGATTCTATCGAATCAAACCGAATGATATCAACCGTTTTCTCTTTGGGCCAGGGTTTTGACCCGTTTGAGAAGGTCGAGAAACATTTCGTTGTTCATGCGACCGGTCTGCACGTTGTAGCGACTGGTATGGTAACAGCCGATCAGCCACAACCCGTTCGCCAGCCTGTGCACCGCTCCGTGGCCAAACGGGACATCAGACAAACGACCGACCATCCCCTGGGATTGAAAAAGTCGCAGCAGACTGTTGTGCGCTCCGTGCCCGAGGCTGATGATCACGCTGAGATTCTGCAAGGACTCCAGTTCCTTGACGAGATACGGTCGGCAATTTGAAAATTCGTCTGCATTCGGCCGATTTTCCGGCGGCAGACACTTCACGGCGTTGGTAATGTAGAGGTCCTGCAATTCCAGGCCGTCATCGACAGCTATCGCGTCGGGCTGGCTGGCAAATCCGGCCTGGTGCAAAAGTGGATACATAAAGGTGCCGGCACCATCGCCGGTAAACGGACGGCCGGTGCGATTGGCTCCGTGAGCTCCCGGAGCAAGGCCTACCAAGCAGACACGCGCCTGAAGATCGCCGAAACCGTTGACCGGGGCATTGTGGTAATCTTCCCTTCGTCGTCCTTTGCCAGGAGGGAGTTGTTCGATAAATTCTGCGAGACGTGTGCAGCGCCTGCAACCCTGCAGGCCATCGAGCTCTATCCTGGCCATATCAGCCGCCACTCTTTGGCCTCGACTTACCACCGTGGCGCCGACGCCTTGGCGGCCGGGTTTTGCCGGAACCGGCCCGCTTCTCTTGAGGCGGCTTCTTTTTGTGCGGCACACCCCGCTTGTAATCGTGACAGAGGTCTTCATCGTGCGGGATGGTGCTCGGGATCTTCTGGCCGATGTACTCTTCGATGTCGGGGAGAAAATAAGCCAGATCCTCATCGGCAAAGCTGATCGACTTGCCCCCGGCTCCCGCCCGGGCGGTTCGACCGATACGATGCACATAGTCCTCGGCATCCTGCGGCAGGTCGTAGTTGACCACGTGCGTCACATTCTCAACATGCAGGCCCCGCGATGCGACATCGGTTGCGACCAGAAAATTCAGTTTGCCGGCCTTGAAATCTTCAATGATCCGCAGGCGCTTGTTCTGGGCGATGTCACCGGAGAGGTAAGCCACCTTGTAGTCATTCATCTGCAAGCGACCGGAGAGGTGCTCCCCTTCCCTCTTGGTATTGACGAAGACCATGACCCTGACATCTTCAGTCTCTTTCTTCAGAAGTCCCAGCAGTAACGGGAACTTCTCGCGTCTTGCGACGTGGTAAACGATCTGTTCCACCCGTTCGGCGGTAACCTGCTCCGGTTCAATACTAACCTTTTCAGCAAGGTTCATGAACTCATAGGCCAGTTCCATGACCCGCTGTGAAAGAGTCGCCGAAAACAGCATAGTCTGACGTTTTTCAAAAGGGGGCAGTTTGCGAAGGATATAACGCAAATCACGGATGAATCCCATGTCGAACATCCGGTCGGCTTCGTCAATCACCAGAGCTTCAACATGTCTTAAGGTAAAGATGTTCTGCTTGACATAGTCGATCAAACGGCCGGGTGTGGCAACGATAACATCCACGCCGGTCTGCAACGCCCGACGCTGCTTCTCGTAGTCGACGCCACCAAAGATCGCCTGCACCTTGAAGGGACAGTTGGCGCCGATCCCATCAGCATCGGCACATATCTGCACGACCAGTTCCCTGGTCGGCGCGATAATCAGGGCACGCGGAGCACCTTTTGCGGTCGGCGGGTTTTTCAGCAGGCGGGTAAACAGCGTGATAAGGAACGCAGCAGTTTTGCCGGTGCCGGTCTGGGCCTGAGCAGCGACATCACGGCCCGCCAGCGCCAGCGGAATCGATTCTTCCTGTACAGGAGTCAAATCAGCAAAGCCGACCCCTTCGATTCCTCGCATGACTTCTGCAGGCAGGTCAAGTTCAGTAAATTTCATTAGTGATGACGACATACATGGCTCTGAACGTAGAAAGCATATTCTTTCAGCGTTTTTCGTACCGTGCAACTCGTCCCTTGGTTAAAGTTCAAAACCCATGGCTTCTGCCACAGTGTGGATATCCTTGTCACCCCGTCCGGACAAGCAGACGAGAACGATGGCGTCGGTTGGAAGTTCCGGGGCAAGTTTGAGCAGGTGAGCGATCGCATGGGCGCTTTCGAGAGCCGGGATAATCCCTTCCATTTCCGTGAGCATCCGGAACGCGGCCAGGGCCTCGTCATCGGTGACCGATACGTATTCAGCCCGGCCGAGTTCATTGAGGTAAGCGTGTTCGGGGCCGACCCCAGGATAATCCAGCCCTGCGGAAACGGAATGGGCATGCTGGATCTGGCCGTCGGCGTCCTGCAGCAGGTAAGTCTTGTTGCCGTGCAGAACCCCCACCCCGCCGGCGGAGATACTGGCCGCATGTTTACCCGTCGCAACACCCAGACCGGCGGCTTCGACTCCCACCAGACGAACGTTCGGGTCCTCGATGAAGGGATAGAAAAGCCCCATGGCATTCGATCCGCCGCCGATACAGGCGACGGCAACATCAGGCAGGCGACCTTCCATTTCAACAACCTGGGCTTTCGCTTCCTGACCGATGACCGACTGGAAGTCACGAACCATCTGCGGATAGGGATGCGGGCCGGCGACCGTGCCGATCACGTAAAATGTGTCACGCACGTGTGTGACCCAGTACCGCAGGGCCTCATTCATCGCATCCTTGAGGGTTGCCGTGCCACTGGCCACATCGTGGACACGTGCTCCGAGCAGTTTCATGCGAAAGACATTGAGCGCCTGGCGCCTGATATCCTCGGTGCCCATGAAAATGTCGCACTGCATGCCAAAGAGTGCAGCAACGGTCGCCGTCGCCACCCCATGCTGTCCAGCACCGGTTTCGGCGATCACCTTGCGCTTGCCCATTCTCCGTGCCAGCAGTATCTGACCAACAGTATTGTTGACCTTATGGGCGCCGGTATGGTTCAGGTCCTCGCGTTTGAGGTAGATTTTGGCCCCGCCCAGGTGCTCGGTCAACCTCCGGGCAAAATACAACGGGCTCGGCCTGCCAACGTAATTCTTGAGATAAGCCTCAAACTCGGCCCTAAATGACGGGTCAGTCTGGCACTCGTTGTAGCTCTCCTCCAGTTCCAGCAGCGCTGGCATCAGGGTTTCAGCAACATAACGACCGCCAAACTGGCCAAAATGCCCACGGGGATCGGGCTGTTGGTATTTCACTTGAGTGACTCCCTGGCCATGCGGATGAACATGGCCACCTTATCCGGGTCTTTCTGCCCGGGCTTCTTCTCTACCCCGCTGGAGACATCGACACCATAGGGGAGAACCTGTCGTATAGCGTCCGCAACATTATCCGGGTTGAGCCCGCCGGCCAAAATTACCCGGTGCTGTGAAGCAATCTGCGCTGCCCGGTCCCAGTCGCAACGCTGCCCGGTGCCACCGAACTTGTCCGGCACGTAAGCATCAAGCAGTAATGCCGAAACCTGGTAAGCGGAGAAGATGCTGTGATCCATCTCCTGCCTGAGCCGCAGGGCCTTGATAACCCGGCACGGCGGATAGGAACACTGGGCCGGTTCCTCCTCGCCATGTAATTGTACCGTATTAAGGCCACAGAACTCCACCATCTCACGGACTCTGGCCGGCGGCTCGTTGACAAACAGCCCGACTGTCGTGACCATGGGCGGCAACTCGGCGATGATCCGCCGAGCCTGGTCCGGGTCAACGAAACGCGGACTGCCCGGATAGAAGACGAACCCGAGCGCATCGGCACCGCATGCCGATGCGTGACGAGCGTCTTCGATATTGGTAATACCGCAGATTTTCACCCGCGGCACTCCGTAACCTTCCATCAATCAACTTTCGGTAAATGCGAGAGCGATTCCTTGATCGCTGCTTCAGGATATTCGTAGTCAGTAAGTTCATTATTGAAGTAGGCATCGTAAGCGGCCATATCGACATGACCATGCCCCGAGAGATTAAAGAGAATGGTTCTCTCCTTGCCTTCTTCCTTGGCCAGCAGTGCCTCGTCGATAGCGCCACGAATGGCGTGGGACGATTCTGGAGCAGGGATAATCGACTCGGTGCGGGCGAACAGAACAGCCGCCTCGAAACAGGCAAGCTGGTGGACAGCCCTGGTTTCGACGACACCTTCGTGGACGAGCTGCGACACGAGCGGCGCAGCACCATGATAGCGCAGGCCGCCGGCATGAATGCCGGGGGGCATGAAGTCATGGCCGAGCGTGTACATGCGGGAAATCGGGGCCAGTTTTGCCGTGTCACCATAACCGAACTCATACACGCCCTTGGTCAGCGTCGGACAGCTGGCCGGTTCCACGGCAAGGAGACGCACATCCTTACCATTGGCCTTGTCGGAAACAAACGGGAAAGCTATGCCCGCAAAGTTCGAACCGCCGCCGTGGCAGCCGATCACCACGTCAGGATAGTCGCCGGCGATCTTGAGCTGTTCCTTGGCTTCAAGACCGATGATTGTCTGGTGCAGGCAGACATGGTTGAGAACGCTGCCGAGAGAGTAGCGGGTGTCCTCATGGGTCGCGGCATCCTCCACTGCTTCACTGATCGCGATGCCCAGGGACCCCTGGTTGTCGGGATCGACGGCAAGGATCGCCCGGCCGGCATTGGTGCGGTCCGAAGGTGAAGGGAAGACTTCTGCCCCCCACAGCTGCATCATACTTTTACGGTATGGCTTCTGGCCATAGGAGACCTTGACCATGTAGACCGTGCACTCGAGGCCAAAGTGCTGGCATGCCATCGCGATTGAGGAGCCCCACTGCCCGGCGCCGGTTTCTGAAGCAATCCGCTTGGTCCCTGCGATCTTATTGTAGTAGGCCTGCGGCACAGCTGTATTCGGCTTGTGAGAGCCGGCAGGGGAGACGCCTTCGTACTTGTAGTATATCTTTGCCGGTGTTCCGAGAGCTTTTTCCAGCTGGTGCGCCCGGTACATGGGAGATGGACGCCACTGCTTGTAGACCTCCAGGATCTCTTCCGGGATATCGATCCAGCGCTCTGGAGAGACTTCCTGTTCAATGAGTCCCATCGGGAAGAGCGGCAGCAGGTCATCCGGGGTGACCGGTTGCAGGGTTCCGGGATGAATCACCGGGGCCATTTGCCCGGGCATATCGGGAATGATATTGTACCACTGTCGGGGCATCTGGGCTTCGCTGAGAAGAATTTTAGTCTGCATGAGATATCTCCTTGACGTTAGTGTTATCAGAGAAGTTCGTCCGGAATCATTCTGCCTGACCTTGCAATTCGCGCAGCTTGGAGCCGATATCGTCTTCACGCATCAGTGATTCGCCGACCAGGAACCCCTGGGCCCCGGCCTGTTGCAGGCGCTCGACATCAGCGCGACAGGCGATACCGCTCTCGGCAACCACAAAGCAATCTGCCGGGACCATCGGCAGCAACCGCTCGGTGGTAGCCAGGTCGGTTTCAAAGGTCTGCAGATTGCGATTATTGATGCCGACCAGCTCACAACCGGTCTCCAGGACCATCTGCAACTCTGTTTCGTCATGCACTTCCATCAGGACATCGAGAGACAGCTCTTTCGCCAGGGCATTGTACTCTGCCAGTTGGCCGGCATCAAGCATGGCCGCGATCAGCAGAATGGCGTCGGCACCGGCAACCCGCGCTTCGTAAATCTGGTAAGGATCACAGATGAAGTCCTTGCGCAGCAACGGCAGATTGACAACTTCACGGATTTTGCCAAGGTATTGCAGGTTACCCAGAAAGAAGTGCTCGTCGGTCAGGATTGAGAGACAGGACGCGCCATTGTCCTGGTAGATCTCTGCAATCGACAGGGGATCGAAATCCTCGCGGATCACTCCCTTGCTCGGCGAACCCTTCTTGACCTCGGCAATCACCGCCGTCCATCCTGAATCGGCAGCAGCTCTGAGGGCACGCAAAAACCCCCTGGTCTGGTCTTCCAGTTCACTGACACCTCTTTGCAAGGAATCGAGGGAACGGCGCTCCTTCGCCAAGGCAACTTCCCGGCGCTTGTGTTCGGTAATCTTATCGAGAATCATGTCAGTATATAATCTCGCCTTTACGATCAGGCGTTGGTCATGGCAACCAGGCCATTGAGTCTGTCCATCGCCAAGCCGTCATCGATCGCTGCCCGGGCCTTGTCGAGTCCCGATGCCACGTCCTGAACCAGTCCGGACGCAAGCAATGCATAGGCGGCATTCAAAAGGACAACGTCCCTTTTCGGGCCAGGTTTTCCGGTCAGAACATCCTTGACGATCATGGCATTTTCCGCGGCATCACCACCCTGCAGATCGGCAAGAGTACAACGACGCAGGCCAAAGTCTTCCGGTTCAATTGTCGAAAGGGACACGCTGCCTTCGCAGATTTCACCGATCCGGGTCGGTCCGGTCAGGGTCACTTCATCCATGCCGTCCAGGCCATGAACGATAAAACCGCGCCGACAGCCGAGCTTGACCAGGACACTGGCCATAACACCCACCAGTTTCTCATCATAAACGCCCAAGACCTGGCGGTCAGCCCCGGCCGGGTTGGTCAAAGGGCCAAGGATATTGAAGATCGTCCGGATACCGATTTCACGGCGGGGGCCGATTGCATGTTTCATGGCCCCATGGAGTGCCGGAGCAAACAGAAAACCGACACCGACTTCGTTGATGCATGTCTCAACCTGCTGCGGAGTCACGTTCAGATTGACGCCGAGGGCCTCGAGAACATCGGCGCTGCCACAGGCCGACGAGATGCTGCGGTTGCCATGCTTGGCCACTTTGACGCCACAGGCTGAAACCACAAATGCAACCGTAGTCGAAATGTTGAAGCTCCTGGTCCCACTGCCGCCGGTGCCGCAGGTATCAAGGATTGTCTCGCGATCCAGGTTGATCTCTTCACGGTCGATGTCCAGGGCTTTGCCAACATGGATCGGCGTCGCATGATCGCGCATGACCCGTGCCGCCCCGGCAATCTCGTCGATCGTCTCGCCTTTGATGCGCAATGCAGTAATGAATGAACCGACCTGAGCCGGAGTCGCCTCGCCGCCCATTATCTGGTTCATCACTTCGATCATCTCGGCTTCGGTCAGATCCAGCCCTGTAACAACCTTGCCAATCGCTTCCTTGATCATGATTACTCCTAAAAATCAAGAGATCCTGTAAAAAGAATTCAGAACCCGGTATTCAGGAGAGAACCTGGACATTCTGGATACTGAATTCTTCCTTACCTCGTCATCTCGAGAAAGTTTCTCAACATATCCATACCGGTCACTGTCAAGATCGACTCCGGGTGGAACTGCATCCCCCAGATCGGCAATTCGCGGTGGCGCAGGCCCATGATTTCCTGTTCCTCTGTCCATGCTGTGATTTCCAGACATCCCGGAAAAGACACTCTTTCGATCAGCAGGGAATGATAACGGGTCGCATCGAATGGGTTGGGCAGGCCGGCGAACAGTTCGCGATTGTCGTGAAACACCGGGCTGGTCTTGCCGTGCATGAGTCGCTCGGCGCGAATGATCCGGCCACCGAAGGCCTGACCAATCGACTGGTGGCCTAGACAGACACCGAGAATCGGCAACTTCCCGGCAAAATAACTGATGGCATCAACAGAGATTCCCGCCTCATTCGGTGTACACGGCCCGGGTGAGATGACCAGGCGTTGAGGGTTGAGATCATCTATCTCGGCCAGAGTTATCTTGTCATTGCGGTAAACGACGACGTCTTCACCCAGTTCGCGCAGGTATTGCACCAGGTTGTAGGTAAAGGAATCATAATTATCGATCATCAACAACATTTCAGTCCAACCCCTGACGCGCCAACTCAATGGCCTTTTTGACACCCATCGCCTTGTTGACGGTTTCCTCGTATTCTGCAGCCGGGTCCGAATCGGCAACGATACCTGCACCTGCCTGTAGATGAATCCGGTTCTTGTGCGCAACCAAGGTCCTGATAGCTATGGCGAGGTCCATGTTGCCGTCAAAAGATATGTAGCCCACCGCTCCACCGTAAATTTCTCTCCGCACCGGCTCAAGTTCTTCGATGATTTCCATAGCGCGAATCTTCGGCGCCCCGCTTAATGTGCCGGCCGGGAATGTGGCAGAGAAGACATCCAGGGCATCATGTCCCGGTAGCAGCTGGCCGCTGACGTTGGATACGATATGCATAACATGCGAGTAGCGCTCAACCACCATCAGTTCATCGACCAGCACCGTGCCGGTCTCGCAGACCCTGCCAAGATCGTTGCGCCCGAGATCGACCAGCATGATGTGCTCTGCGCGCTCCTTCGGATCGGCAAGGAGCTCTTCTTCGAAGGCCTGGTCTGCCTCTAAAGTTGCGCCGCGCGGCCGGGTCCCGGCGATCGGGCGGACCTCGACATGATTCCCTTCCTTGCGTACCAGAACTTCCGGCGACGCCCCGATCACCCGGGTCTCGTTGAACTGGAGGTAAAACATGTACGGCGACGGATTGATCGTTCGCAAGGCACGGTAGACATCGAAAGGATCAGCGTCGAGGTTACCAGAGAACCTTTGCGACAGGACCACCTGTATCACGTCGCCGGCTCGGACATAGTCCTTGCAATGTTCAACGGCCGCTTCGAAATCAGGTCTGCTGAAGTTGGATTGCAGCTCTGAGTCGGTCGGGCGTCGTGTGTTACCTGAACGCTCCGGCAACGGCTTGCGCAGCTGCTCGACCATACTCTCAATACGCTTGACAGCCAGGTCGTAAGCTTGACCGGGGTCATCCCCGTCGCGCAGATGGACGTTACTGATAACCTTGATCTTCTGCTGCATGTTATCAAAGATAAGCAGGGTCTCGGTAATCAGGAACCAGCTGTCATAGGTGCCCACTTCCGCAACGTTGAGCTCCGGCAACGCCTCGATGTGTCGGACCATATCGTAGCCCAGGTAGCCCACCGCACCACCGAAGAAGCGAGGCAGTTCAGGCAAGGTGACCGGGTTGTAGGGAGAGAGGAAGCTTTTCAGTTCAACAAGGGGATTTTCTGTCACCCCTGATTCCGTCACTGTCCCGTTTTCCAGTATCTCGTAACAGTTGCTGCGACAGCGGAATGCACGACCGGAGCCAACACCGAGGAAGGAATAACGTGCCCATTTTTCACCACCGGCGATACTTTCGAGCAGAAATGCGCTCTGTCGATCGTCGATTTTGCAGAAGGCCGAAACCGGTGTTTCCATATCCGCGAGAATCTCCCGATAGACCGGTATCAGATTCCCTTGGCTGGAAAGATTTAAAAACTCTTCTCTAGAGGGGCAATACATACTCTGTCCTTATCTGTTCAGCGCGACAAAGTAGCATGAAGACTGCGAAATGGCAAGTCAGGCGGACGGTTTGCGGAATAAATGATTGACCGAAATCAGCTGGCTTGATATGCATACCGGACGCAAACGCCAGCAGGAACAAAACTATCAATCAATGTCCAGCTTTGGAGAGAGATCACATGATACGCGCAGCGAAAATGGATACTGTCAAAGTCCACTATACGGGTCGCCTGGAAGATGGCACGATCTTCGACCAGTCCCCTGAAAATCGTCCCTTGCAATTCATAATTGGCCGTGAAGAGGTCATCGCCGGCTTCGATGAAGCAGTCGAAGGCATGTGTCAGGGTGAGCGTAAAAAAGTCACTATCCCGTGCGACAAGGCATACGGCAAGAGCAAGCCCGAATTACTGGAAAAAGTTGAACGGAGCGTCCTGGGAGACAAAGTTGACTTGCAGTTAGGAGGACAACTGGAGGTCACCAACCATGACGACACGACTTTTCGCCTGATGGTTCGCGAAATTACTGAAGATCATGTAACGCTTGATGCCAATCATCCGCTTGCTGACAAGAAACTGGTCTTTGAAATTGAACTTCTTGAGGTCAAAAAACCACAGCAGTAGACCACCACGGCCAAGAATAAACCCTGCATGAATCTGGGCATGTGGAGAGAAATGATTGCTTTCAGTCGGGAACGGGTTGATTTTGGAATTGTTGCTTATCGTGCTCGTCAAAAGTCTTCAAATTTTTGCACGTACATACAAAATCTGCGGTGATGCTAACGGGCACAGGAACAACTTGTGCTAACAGTTCAAGCGGATGGTTCGTTTCTTACCCATGCCTGGATACTGAGGATGTCCAGTTTCGGTATGTCCAAAAACTCGATACCCATCCCAGAGGCCGCATGGTTCTTAAAATTATCCTTTCTGTTGATCCAGGCAACTCGCCCTTTACACTTTATAGGTGCCCTCTCACTGCTGAGTCGGAACTCAAGAGAAACTTCTGAGCCAATCTCAAAATACTCTTCTGTGGCGAGGAACACACCACCCACAGAGATATCAAGAAGAGACCCTGAAGACATTTCTTCTGCATTTTTCCCGAAATTTGCAAACGTCTTGATCGTCGATCTTTTGCCAGACCACCCTGGTAAATTCAAAAATTTTTTGCATATTTGTAGAACATGTTCTCTTGTTAACGGTTTGTGAATAACTTCGTCGCAACCCGCCAACTTACAACGTTCCATATCTTTAGGATAGTTGCTGCTTGTCATCATGACAATTGGGGTCGTTCGCAAATCTGAGTCGCTTTTTATCTGTCTACAGGCCTCATCCCCGTCGCCTTCTGCCATGTACAGATCCATCAGTATCAATTCAATCTTTGTCGTTTTGGCAATTTCTACAGCTTCTGGGCCATTTTGCGCGGTCAAAATTTCAATTTGCTCTCTCCGGAAAAGGTCTTTAGCCAGCCTGATAAACAAGGGAGTATCGTCTACAATCAAAAGAGTCTTTGAAAACATGGAAAGAACTTTTTTTGTGTACATGGGACAATCCAGTTCCGGGTAACAAAAAAACCGCCAGTCAGCACCATGCCGACTACAGCGGTTATTGGGTGTTATTTCTAACGGTCTGCCAACTCATCATTCCATCCCCCATGGAATAACATCGGAACATAACGCTACAAACCTACACTAATGGTTATAATAAAGTAAAGATTTGCATTCTATTTGCCCATCTTCATTCAATTATGTGTCAAGTAAGGCATGGTTAAGAACTCTCAGAGCTACCGGCTCACATATAACCTAACATCCAGGAGGGGCTATGAAGTAATAGGTTTCGGTTGTTAGTTTTTGGAAATGCATGAACAACTACCTGTAGTTCATCTGTCACTAATAAAGAAGGGCAGGATGAAATCATCCTGCCCTTCTTTATTATGCGTATGTAGCCCAAGGAATTATTATTCTTTCTTGCCTTCCTCGGCAGGAGCTTCCTCAGCAGGAGCTTCCTCAGCAGGAGCTTCCTCAGCAGGAGCTTCCTCAGCAGGAGCTTCCTCAGCAGGGGCTTCCTCAGCAGGGGCTTCTTCCTCGACCGGGACCTCTTCTACAACCGGCT
>Ga0102946_1000266_pt1 | contig 18427 bp, 16 predicted proteins | sample SalPon2A_A_D1_MG_FD_78209 | JGI IMG/M metagenome (GOLD analysis project Ga0102946, IMG submission 78209) | Soil microbial communities from South San Francisco under conditions of wetland restoration - Salt Pond MetaG R2A_A_D1_MG | ecosystem: Environmental > Terrestrial > Soil > Wetlands | place... | reverse complement strand
GTCATGTCTTCAGCGCTGCTCAAAGCGTAATACAGCGGGGGCATGTCCGGCAGGTAGTACTGGTCCAGGTTGTCTGCAGTTACGTTCGGCTGCGGGAGGATCCAGCGGGCATCCACAGGTTCACCCTGGAGAATCTTGACAGCTGCCAGTACAGCGGTGCGCCATTGGAAGGTCGGGAAAGTAGGAGCAATAGCGGTAACATCGTTCTCTTTCCAGTACTTCAGATAGTCCATCTGGTCTTCACCGACCATGATCGGGATCGGCAGACCGGCGTCTTCAAAGGCTTCCATTGCGCCAAGGGCAGTACCACCAGCATCCATCCAGATGGCATCAATCTGACCGTAGCGGTCAATATAGTCTGTGACAATGTCTTTGGTCTCAGGGTTACTGTAAGTACCAAATTCAACACCGATCACATTGATCTGAGGATTGTCTTCGAAAACTTCCTTGGCTGCGCCCCAGCGCTGTTCCAGAACATCCACACCCGGGAGGATGCGGAGGGCGAGAACACTACCGCCATTCGGAAGGTTGTCGACGATGAATTGAGCGCCATCGTAACCAAACTTGTAACCACCAACGGTTTTCAGGAAGGTGGTCGGGCAGTCGGTCAATACACCGCGGTCAAACACAACCACGGGCAGTACTTCACAGGCTTGTTCAACTGCAGGGGTAAGCGCTTCACTGGTGTTAGGCGAAACGATCAATGCATCACATTGTCCACCTGCCAGCAGGTCTTCAATGTCAGAAATTTGTTTCTCGTCAGAGCCTTCGGCATCGACGTGAATGAAGTTCCGAACCAGACCTTCTGCCCTCAGCTCTTCAACCTGCTCACGCATGGTCACGTAGCCGGTCACACGCCAGGTATTGTTCACACCAGCGTTTGAGAAACAGAGATCGTAAGGAGCTTCCATCTGGAACTCTGATGTATCTACTTTGTTATCCAGCAAAGACTGTAGATACACAGGAGCATCCGGATTGATGATATCTGCGTCGGTCCAAGTAATGGATTCCTGATATTCTTCATCAGACCAGAACTGTTGGGCAACAGCGGCAGATTCCATTTGAAGACCAGGAGATTCTGCAACATCATCGTCCATAGCATCATCGTTCATAGCTGCATTATCATTAGCTGCGGGCTCATTATTGTTGGCTGTCGTTTCTCCACCACCACCGCAAGCGCTGAGCACTAAAATCAGCACGAGAATGGTCAACAACAGATTTAGCTTCTTTTTAAACATTTGTTTTCTTCTCCTTTAGGAAAATTGTGTTTGATCGACATGATATTGGTTATTCAAGTTTTTCTGTATCGTACCACCTCCTTTCCTATCTATTTCTTCGTTACAGTTTTTTCCATACTAAACTATTCTCTTTTTCTTGAAGACAAAGCTGCGTAAGCAACTGCGCCGATAATGATCAAACCTTGCACAGCATCACGATATGGTTTCGGCAATCCCAACAAATTGAGCAGCATGAACATTGCTTCCAATGTCAGCGCACCAAAAAACACGTCGGGAATTGATCCTTTACCACCTAGCAGAAGCGCTCCGCCAATCACTGTAGCAGAGACTGACTGCATCTCCATTCCTTCTCCAGCCTCGATGCTCACTCCCCCATAACCACCGATCATAATTCCAGCAATCACTGCTGTTATCGCAGAGATGATGAAAGCAGTGATCCGGATCATTCTGACTTTTACTCCAGATAACTTCGCAGCCCTTTGGTTATCACCGATTGCCAGAATTTGTTTTCCAAGATTTGTCCGGTGGAAAAGGATGTACAGGATCAGCGTAATTACAATTAAAATTATTCCTGAAACCGGAAACTTCCCAATGACGGGTACATTTTCAATGTACCCGCGTCCAATAAACCGATAGTTATCAGTGAAATATCCCTTTGGACCACCCCCGGTCCAATACAATCCCCCACCTTGGACGAGTAAGAGCATACCAAGTGTCGCGATCAATGAGGGAACTTTCAAATAGGCTACAACAAATCCATTGATCACCCCGATCAAAATACCAAGCCCAAGCACCACAAAAATTGCCAAAGCTGTATTTTCATCATTGTTGTAGATGATCAGAAGGCTGCCAATGATCGATAATGTTACAACAGATCCCTGGGAAAGATCGAAACCGCCGGAAGCGATCACCATCAATTGCCCCATTGCCATAATTGTCAGTGGTGCAACCCGCCTGATGAAGGCCAGGATCCCATTTGTGGTTGCAAAGTTCGGATTGAGTTGGCTGACACCGATCACGACCACAAAAAATATAAAATATACTGGTGGGACCTGACGTATCCAGCCCCAGATGGTTGCAAACACGTTTGCTCTCTGCTTTGTATTAGTTGTTGTCGACATTATTTGTACTCCCTACGCAGCTTCGCGTTTTGAACGAACAGAATAGCTGGCCACAGCTAAAATGATGATTGCGCCGCGCAGCACCATCTTTAGGAATGTGTCGACGCCTAATTGATTGAACACCGTATCGATAACACCGAAGATCAACACACCTGCAAGTGTACCGAACACCCCTCCTCGGCCGCCGGAAAGCGCCGTACCACCAATCACAGTTGTGGCAACCGATTCTAGGTCATAGACCCCATCAGGGCCAACCCAAGGTGCGCCCGATCCCAGCCGGCTCACAATGAAAAGTGCGGAAAGGACTGCAGTGATCGAGCAAATGACATGAGCCCCGATCAACACCCGATCTGTGCGCAACCCAGACAATCTAGCGATCTGGTGGTCTCCGCCAACGCCATATAAGTGAGCCCCAAATTTAGTACGGGATAGAATAAACCATCCAGCCAAAACTACGATGGAAAGCAAAATAATTGAGATCGGAATGGGACCAATAGCATTGTAACCAAGCGATCTGAAGCTCTCCGGGACAGCCCCCGACCAGTTACTAAATGACCCGCTCAACAACCCTTCAATGATCAATCCTGTACCTAACGTAGCAATAAAGGAATTCACATTCAGCTTTGTAATGATCAATCCATTAATCAACCCAATAAATGCCCCCACGACTAATACAACTAAAATCGCCATCGGCACTCGGGCTGGATCACCCTGCATAATGAGGGAAGTCAGCACGGCGGTCAGGCTGATCGTGTATGCAACAGACAGGTCAATTGAAGCCCCGATCATCACGAAGGTCTGCCCCACTGCCACAATCCCTAAGGCTACCGACCGGATCAGGATATTTCTAAAGATAGAGGGATTTGATAGAATATTTCCATTGGCAAAGACCTGATCCAGGACAATACCAGTGACTGTGACGACGACAAGGAAATAGTATACCTGGGGAATTCTCGCGAATATATTTTCACGCTTTCTTTTTTCCCCAGTCCCTGTTAGTGTTTCGGTGCTCATTTAATACCTCCGCCGCTGATCGCGGATTCAGTTTCTCGATTGCCATTCATTTGGCCGGTTGCCACAAGCATGATCTCTGGTTCGCTGCTTTCCGCTGGTAGTTCTCCACCAATTTTCCCTTCGTGCATCACCAGGATACGATCACTCATCCCGATGATCTCTGGAAGTTCGGAGGAGATCATGATTACAGCCACCCCCTGTTTAGTCAGATCCCGGATCAGATCATGAATACTTGCCTTTGCCTCAACATCGATCCCCCTTGTAGGTTCATCAAAGATAAAAATCTCTGCTTGAGAAGCCAGCCACTTTGTTAATACGACCTTTTGCTGGTTGCCTCCACTCAGGTCTTGCACTTCCTTACTATATGTGTCGACACGCACATCTACCTGTTTGCCTAAAGTTGGCACTAGATACCGATTGCTTCGGACACCATCAGGATGGATCCATTTAAAAATTGAACGAAGCGCTCTGACTACCAGCAGCATATTGTCCCTGATCGGCTGCATGAGTAATAAACCTTCGGATTTTCGATCTTCTGTCACATACCCAATTCCCGCCTTGATCGCCCGGACCGGCGTTCTTATCGTGACAGGTTTCCCATTGATGATTATTTGACCTTCTTTGAAAGGCACAACGCCAAACAAAGCCTGCGCCAGTTCGGTCCGTCCGGATCCTTGTAAACCGGAAATCCCAACAACCTCCCCTTTGCGAAGCATAAGGTTAATATCCTTCAGAAAATCATTGCCGCCATTCTTTACTTCTAGAATAACCTCACCAAATTCTTCTTCCTCACCCAATGGGGGAAAATAGTGATCCAAAAGACGGCCAACCATCATGTATACAATATCTTCCGGAGAGGCGTCCGGCGTTGCTACAGTCCCAACGTGCGCCCCATCTTTCAATACAGTAATCTTATCGGCAACCTGGAAAACCTCCACCAGGCGGTGAGAAATAAAGATAATTGCTAACCCTTTTTCTTTCAACCTGGATATCAGATCACTGAGAAGTTGAACCTCGGTGCTAGTCAGAGAAGCGGTTGGCTCATCCATAATAAGGATTTTTGCATCCAGCGACACTGCTTTAGCGATCTCGACCAATTGCAGCTCGGCTACAGAAAGTGAGCTGGTCATCTCAGATGGTGAAATGATCGAATCTATGCCTATATCTTTCAAGACCCCCAATGCCATATTGTTCAACTCCCTTTGATTGATAACGCCAAATCGGGCGGGTTCTCTCCCTAAGTAAATATTTTGTGCCACAGTACGTTCTGGCAGCAGGTTGAATTCTTGATAAATAATCGCAACTCCCCGTTGTTGCGCTTCTTGTGGATGACTGAATTCTACTGCTTCCCCGTTCAAAATGACTTCGCCTTCATCCGAGCTGTATGCTCCGGCCATAATTTTCATCAAGGTTGATTTTCCAGCCCCATTCTCACCAACCACAGCATGCACTTCACCAGGGAAAAACTCAACCGATACATCATCCAGTGCGACAACTCCTGGAAACTTCTTTGTGATATTCCTGGCAATCAGCAAGGGTTCTTTTTTCGATGTAGATAGAGATTCGATCTTTCCTTCCGTCATTGTTTTGATAACTCCTATAATTTCCTGGTCCTACCTGCCGACCAGTGATTTCAAGAATGCAGTCCCTTCCTGTACAATCGCATCCTGGCTGGGTGCGATCTCTCGCCAGATACAAACCGCTCTAGAGATTGATTTCACTTCAGGTGTAAACGATTCAATCACTACGTTTCCGTCATATCCTATATCTTTCAGTGCTTCAAACACACTTTCCCAGGCTACCTGTCCGGTACCTGGAACTCCACGGTCATTCTCACAGGCGTGGACATGAAAGATCCGGTCACCACCCAATCGAATTGCTACAGCAGAATCCTTCTCTTCCAGGTGCATGTGGAAAGTGTCAATATGCAATCCGATGTTCGGCTCATCAATATCCGCAATCAACTTCATTCCTTGCTCAACGATATTGACCATATCGGTCTCAAATCGGTTGAGGGGTTCAAATGCCAATTTAATCCCTTTGGGCTGGGCATATTGGCACAAGGCTCTCAACTCCTTTACGGCCAATGCCCATTCTTTTTCTCGTTCTTCCTCAGTCCCCAACCGGGGCTTACCCACCGCAGAATACATTGGACCTATCACTACTTCTGAGCCTAAAAATTCGGCCGCATCGATCATCCATATCAAATAGTCTCGTGCCGCCTTACTAATTTCCGGGTCAAAACTGCTGATATTCCGATCCAGACCAAAAGCCCCACACATTATGATCCCCATCTCGTTAGCGTCAAGCGCCGCCTTTAGGGCATCCAGGTCGATTAAGGCCGGATCTTCAACCGCTAATTCAAACAGGTCTAGACCAAGTTCCTTGAATTTTTTGACCAGATTTAAATGCTCCCATGTCGAAAAAGGAGAGTGATAGATAAATGTATTTGCACCAAATTTCATTTCCAATTCCTAATTCTGGGGAGGGAGAAGGCTGCCGCCCATTTCTCCCTCCCTAACAGAATACAATCTTACTTAGTTGATTTTGGATAATTCTAAAAAGAAGAATTATCCCTTATTTCGTCACCAAGGATTCCAGCCAGCAGCTAAAATCTTGTGCTCAGAAAAATTGTTAATCTTAATATACACTTGCCGCAATGCGTTTCAGATTTGCTACACTCTTTGCAATTGCTTCAAACTCCTGATTCTCATAATCCGGATGCAGCGAGTCCGTCTCGACTGCCAGGAATCCTTCATAACCAGCGTCATACAGGTATTGAGCGATCTTCTGATTATCTACCAGCCCATCACCCACCGGTGTTGAAGAGAAGAAGTACCACTCTGTCGCATTCACGCCGGCAACTGGCTTCAAATCTTTGATATGGGTGGCCAAAACCTTGTCCGCCAATTTGCGGGTACCTTCTACCGGATCATCTAAAAGGCGTAAAAAGTTACCAGTATCCAGATTCAAGCCAAAGTATGGTGAGTCCACACGTTCTAATAATTCCACACACTCATCGGCTGTATAATCAATATGATTCTCTACAGCAAGTTTCACATCGTATTCTTTTGCGACCACGACCGCTTCTTTGAACCAATCCACTAAAATATCGATCTGCGGGCCATGAGGTTCAAAGCGAAACATCAGACTGCTGGCAACAACTCTCATCACATCCGCACCAATCAATTTGGCATTCTTAATCTGAGAAACCATGCTATCGAACTCATCCCGGTTCTTTCCTGCTTCCAAGCCATCCGGATGGCCCCAAGCATACACCCGATCAAAGCCGTAGTCATCCAATTGGACTTTCAGGTCTTTAAACCATGCCTCATCCATGGAGGGGAAAAAGCAGGATTCCAAAGAAACCCCATCCACACCGAGATAATTTGCATAAGCCAGGAAATCTTCCATCGTCATGTTCTTGTCTGGAGCTGTCTGATGGGGATACACCTCACCAAAATAGCGGTGAAAACAATAGCTGTCTATGCCAATCTTCATTTTCGACATTTTCTATTACTCCTTTAGATAATTTTGCATTACAAAATAACAGGCTGCCTTATTAGACATGCCTGCTTATTTAATCTGTTCATTTAATTTTTCAGCCAACTCCCCCGGATGAGTAACCCTGATCAATTCCGTCTCAAATCGAGAGCGATCACCTCGATGAATAGCGTGATAATACTCCAAAGGGGTACCATCCGGCATATAGCTGACACTGTCGAGCAAGATCATCGGAGCTCCATCATTCACACCTAATAAATCCGACTCTTTCTGAGTTGCAGATACAGCTTCCAAATAACGCTTCCCGCGAGAAATCTGGATCCCATGCTCCGATTCTAAATATTCATACAAAGAACGATTTTTAAGATCCACATCTAAAAGGGATGGACAGATCGAAAAAGGAAGAAAGGTAGTAACAAAAACAATCGGCTCTTGCTGAACATATCGCAAACGTTCGATTTGAATTACCGGATCTCCTTCACCGATCTCCAAAAAGCTTGCTATCTTTTTTGAAGCGGGAACTTTTTCTTGTTTGAGAACTTTGGAGACTGGTTTATGTCCCCGGGCTTCCATATCTTGATAAAAGCCTGTAAGTTCCTGGAACAGGCCTTCATGGATCTTTGGCCTGGCAACAAAGGTGCCTTTACCTTTTGTACGGTAGATCAATCCCTTGTATTCAAGTTCTTGCAAAGCCTGGCGTATCACTGTCCGGCTGACATCAAACATACGACAAAGTTCCGCCTCACCTGGGAGTTGATAATCCGGTTCCAGATGATTCCCTTCAATGAACTCAGCCATCGCATCTATCACTTGTTGATAAAGCGGGACATAAGATTCTCGTTCAATATCAGTGTTTATGTGATCTAGGGACATGTAATGTTGTTATCCTGTAATTACAAATTACGTATGAAAGTATCATATTAGGTTAACATTTGTTTGTCAAGTTGTTAAGGTTCAAAGATTGCAATTCCGCTAAATTGACGGATTATTTTAGTACTGGCAATCCACTTTTTTTCCAGTTTCTGAGGATTCCACAATTGCGTCTGCCGCTACACAAGCATTGTAGCCATCCTCAAAATCTGCACCTTCTGGTGCGACAGGTTTATCATTCATGATGCAGTCCAGTAAATGTGCGATCTCATGCACAAAAGTATGCTCCCAACCAATGATGTGACCTGGCGGCCACCAGTTCGAGATCCAGGGATGCACCCCTTCTGTCACGTTAACATTCTGAAAGCCGCGCGTTTCTACCGGCTCTCCTTCAGCCCAATTAATTTCCAGTTCATTCAGTCGTTCCAGATTCCATGCAATGCTTCCATTCTCTCCATTCACTTCAAAGACATGGTAGTTCTTGCGCCCGCTCGCCAGACGGGTACCTTCCAGGGTCCCAATTGCGCCATTCTCAAACTCGATCACCGAGGCAAAAGCATCATCTACGTCCACCACTCCCATCCCCGAACCATCCATCAGCTTGCGTTCTGGAATGAAGGTTTTCATCGTGGACTGCACACTTTTGATGCGCGATCCCAAAAGGAAGGAACCAATATCAATTATGTGTGAGAAATCACCAAGCGCACCGGTACCAGAAATTTCTTTATTGTGCCGCCATAGATATGGCGTCTCATAATGCGGCAAAATCCAATCTTGCAGGTACATGGCTCGGAAATGGTAGATCTTCCCCAATGCCCCACTTGCGATCAGGTCTCTTGCCATGCGAACGGCAGGAACAAAGCGATAATTGAATGCCACCATCCCTTTGATCTTATTGGCAGCGGCTGCATCCCACATACGTTTTGCTTCCTCGGTTGTCCTAGCGAGCGGTTTTTCGCACAGGATGTGGATTCCCTGTTCTGCAGCCATCACACAAGGCTCTTCATGGACATCATTCGGACCAACGTTGTCAAGCAGCTGGATTCGCTCATCAGAAAGCATTTTTTCCCAATCTGTGTAATAGCCTGCAAATCCAAACCGCGATGCCATCTGCGAAACGGCTTCCTGGTTCCGGCCACATACTGCCACCAGCCTAGGAATTGCGGCTGGCGGATACATCATGGTCGGCACATTTAATAATGCGTGTGTGTGCGCCCGTCCCATGAAAGCATATCCCAACATCCCTACACCGATCTCATGCGCAGTAAATTGATCCACTTCTGTATAAAACTCATTCGTCATTGGAACTCCTCCTTCACTTTCAGTTCAATAATATGTCCAGCACAGCGCCCGTATCCTCCAAATTTTGCAAGAAGTGATCCGGAGACGATTTAGCCACCTCTGAAGTGTTCGTAACACCTGTAGCAACGGCAATACTCACCGCACCAAACACTTTCGCACTGTTCACATCTCGGGCGGTATCGCCAATCACAAACGTCTGTGATGGCAATATATTCTGCCCGGTCAGAGCTTCCGCCCTGGCATGTGCCAACCGCACCAGGTCGGGGCGGTACGTGGTCTCATTCCCGTATGCCCCCACCTCGAAGAGAGACAGGTCAAATCCAGCTTCGGCCAATTTGAGCATGGCTGTTCTTTGAAGATTTCCTGTGGTCAAGCCTACAACCACATCCTCCTGAAGGCTGACTTCCTCAACCAACATCCTGGCTCCAGGCAAGTTTCGGATTTGATGCTCATTCCGATTCAGCCGGGAAGCAAACTCCTCGAAAAAGTCCTCATAGAGGTCTTCTCGCTTTGCCTGATAATCTTCCCGGCTGAATCCTGCATCCAGCACAGTATCGACAAAGATTGCCTCAATAGTCCGCCCGGTCGGGTAAAACTCATCCAGACGGCCAGGAGAACCAAACACCCGTGCAAGGGAAGCTTTGGCAGAGCCCTGGCCTACCCCGCCTGTCAGCAGCAATGTACCATCAATATCGAATAAAACCAGTCTCATTTAGATTATGCCCAGAACATTTCTCCAGCTTCCTCAAAGATCACTGCTTCCTTCAAAAGACTGACTGCTTTGCCGAGCCCTTCATCAGCGGACATCAAAGCGTCTTCGTGTTCAATCGAGATCACATAGTCATAGCCGACCAATCGCAGCGCGCTGATCATATCTTTCCATTCCTTCAAACCATGACCATAGCCAATCGAACGGAAAGTCCACGAACGGTTAGGAATATCACCGTAATGTTTGTGATCATTGCACCCGTTCACCTGCATATTCAATGGATCCACATAGACATCCTTACCGTGAACATGGAAGATCGCGTCCCCAAGTTTACGGATTGCCGCCACCGGGTCAACGCCATTCCACCACAAGTGGCTTGGGTCGAAATTACAACCAATACGCGGTCCAACGGCATCCCGCAATCGAAGAAGGGTATCCACATTGTAGACCAGGATTCCGGGGTGCATTTCAAACCCAATGGTCAGATCGTACTCTTCCAGCAAAGGATGGATTGTTTTCCAATATGGGATGGCAACCTCATCCCACTGGTATTCGAGGATCTCAATAAAGTGTGGCGGCCAGGCACAAGTCACCCAATTTGGCATTGTGTCTGAAGGAGCGCCCGCAGGCAGGCCTGAGAATCCATTGATCGTAGGAACGCCCAATAAAGCAGCAAGTTTAATGGCATTCTTGATGACGGTGTCTGCTTCTTCAGCGGTCTCTTTTTTCGGGTGGATCGGGTTATTGTGAATGCTCAGTGCGCTCAGGGTCAGGCCGCGCTCCGTGATCTTACCCAGCCATTCCTCACGAGCAGTCTGGCTCTCTAACAGGTCTTCGACAGGACAATGGGGCTGGCCGGGATACCCCCCAGCGCCAATCTCAACAGCAGTTAGGCCAAAACTTTTTGCTTTATCTAATGCCTCTTCGAATGAGAGGTTTCCCCATAAAGCGGTAAATACACCAATTTGCATTTTTTTCTCCTTTTGGTCAAATCGTTTATCTGAACAAATTATCTTGTTCTCGTCTAAGTTTCACTACTGTACTGTCTTCATCAAGGGTGACGTCTTTCCAGGTGATGATCTCACCCTTCTTTACAGGTCTCACCATTTTAGCGCCGGGGCTGATCCCAGAGGGAAGTGCATCTAATTGACGAGCATTTTCAGCCAGATCCATCACGCCGTAGCAAGTATATCCCCCGAAACGTTCCAGCACATCACCGGGAAACAGGTCTTTCTTTGCCACGGTCATGATATCTGCTACCGGCTCATCTTGCGGTGCCAACCAGACCCGCTTGTTGAAATAGGCTTCGGCAATCGAAATCGGCGATTCCAGGAACCACAGGTGGTAGGGGCGGAAGAATGTAAAATACTTTCCCTTTCCGACCTTCAGGTATTGCAGGTCATCCCGGATGCGTTTGTCGTTTACCCGAACGGTAACAAAGACACCGCCCGACATAGACGGCCCCTGCACAAAGTCCACGGCTCCTGGAAATCTGGTAATGCCGCCGTCTTCCTCCAGAGCAAAAATTTCTGAAACATTGTCGATCGTTGCCTCTGGCCCCATCATACTGCGCTGCATTGGACGGCAGCCAGTCGCATTAGCCGCACAGGTCATCTCAAACATGGTTTTAGTACCGTCCACATAAGAGGCTACCTGAACAGGGTCTTTATCTGATCTTTTGGCAGATTCCGCAACAGTATCCGGCGTCGCGTCCGGGTTCAGAGCATTGCTTTTCCCTTTTCCGATCACGATCACCTCGTAACCGATCGTTTTGACAAAATCATATAATTCGATCAGACATCCAGGCTCATCCCCAGAGGATACGGTGTAGAGCACACCAGCTTTCTCGGCTTTCTTTTTCAAGATCTGCCCGACCGTGACGTCCGCTTCGATATTAATCAGCACGACATCTTTTCCGTGCTGGATGCAGGCCTCCGCAACATCAGCCCCTATTGCTGGAGACCATGTCGAATCGGTGACAATATCCACCGCATCCACTTTTGCCAGCAGCCGGGGATCAGCAGTGACTGCCCGCTTCCCAGCGCGAATCGCATCCTCCGCCTGACCGGTGGTCTCAACTTCGACGATCTGGTCGCGTTCCAGGCCGGTGGCAAGAAACGCCTCGATCCCTTCCTCTAGATTGGCATTGGCAAGGATGGATATTTCCATCCCATCCACATGGCTGACAGCAGCCACCAGACCGCTGCCCATCCATTCGATCGCACTCGCACCTACTCTGATCGGATTCCCAGAACTCTCTCTAGCTTGAAGCTCCTGATAGAGCATGATCAAGATTCCTTTTTCGCTTCAAATGCTTTTTTCGCAGCGGCAAAAATATCATCCGAGGTCAAATTGTATTTTTTCACCAGGTCATTTGGGTCGCCAGATTCAACATACACATCTCGTAAACCAACAAACTGCATTGGCACAGGCGCGCTTTCGGCGATAATCCGGGCCACGTTACTTCCCACCCCTCCATGCAGCAGATGCTCCTCAGCCACCACTACAGCGCCTGTTTCTTTAGCCGCCGCAGTAATGGTTTCCCTGTCCATGGGACGGATAGTGTGCAGATCCACCACGCGGGCTTCAATACCTTCTTCCGCCAACATCGCGGCTGCATCCAATCCGGCAGAGACCATCATGCCGCAGCCAATAATAGTCAGATCTTTTCCTTCACGTACCACATTGGCTTTTCCGACTTCCCAGGGGGTATTTTCCATTGGATAAATATAAGGCATCGGCACCCGGCTGGAACGGATGAAAACCGGTCCTTTGATCGTTGGAGCAGCCTTCACCGCGGCATGCATGCTGGCCGGGTCACTTGGTACGATAATCGTAAATGTTGGCAATCCGCCCATAAGAGCCAGGTCCTCAATTCCCATTTGAGTAGGACCGTCTTTGCCCAACGTGATCCCGCCGTGGCTGCCGATCACGGTTGCATCGATCTCAGACATCGCCACAGCCAGGCGGATCTGATCATATGCATTACACAACAAAAAGGAAGAAAAACTGGTGATAAAGGGGTAAAATCCAGCTCCAGCAAGACCAGCCCCGACACCTACCAGGTTGCTCTCAGCGATCCCAATATTGAAAAAGCGTTCCGGGAATTCATGGCGAACATATTCCGCTTTGGTTGAATTTCCAAGATCGCCGTCCAGCACAACCACCTTTTCATTGGCCCGAGCTACATCCAAAAGCGCATCGCCAAAAATATTTCGGAGAGGTTGATCACATTGTTTCAAGCCCGCTTTCTTACCGAGTTCCATTGAGTTCCTCCTTCGCTAACGCAGCCTGTTCAGGGTTCAATGCCCGACCATGGAAAGTAAAATCGGCCTCTACAAAACTTACGCCTTTTCCTTTGATCGTGTGTGCAATGATAAACTGAGGTTTTCCCGTAGCTTCTAATTGCCGCGCCAGGGTCAACATTGCAATCACCTCATCAATTTCATGTCCATTGACCTCATGGACCGTCCAGCCAAAACTTCTCCACTTGTCCGCCAGGGGTTCTAATGCGATCTCCCGGCTGATCGGCCCTGTCTCCTGGAACTTGTTGTAATCGATCATCGCAATCAAATTGCCGGCTTTGAAGTGGGCGGCTGCCATTGCAGCTTCCCAAATCTGCCCAGCCTCACATTCACCATCGCCAAGCAGCACAAACACACTGTATTTTTGTTCAGCCAGCCTCCCGCCAAGGACATGCCCTACCCCTAAAGATAAACCTTGCCCAAGCGACCCGGTGGTCGCTTCAACGCCGGGCATCATCCCTTGAATCGGATGTCCCTGAACAGGGCTGCCGACCTCTCGTAAGGTCCACAACGCTTCTCTCGGGAAATACCCCGCCTTTGAGAGCGCGGCATACAACAGCGGGGCAGCATGTCCTTTGCTCATAATGAAACGGTCTCGTTCCGGCCACAAGGGTTCATCCGGCCGGTATCGCAAAATACCACCAAAGTACAGGGCCGATACAAGCTCAACCGAAGACCACGAACTGGACGGATGTCCCGATCCAGCTTTTGAAGTCATCTCAAGAATATCCAGGCGCAGATGCCTGGCGATCTCAAGCAATTCCTCCTTGTTTTTTCGTACAATATCATTCATGATTAGTCCTTTCATCCAAAAAATGGTTAACTTCATCTAAATAAGGCAGCGCTGTGATTGTTCCCCGTTTAAGAGAGGTTAGAGCGCCAACGGCATTGGCAAATGTAAGCACTTCCGTGAGATAGGATTCAGAAAGCGCTTCCTTCCAGTCATCCATCTGGACGATCTTGGACAGCAATCCAGCGGTGAAGGCGTCTCCGCATCCAATCGCATCGACCGTATCCACTTTGAACCCAGGCACATAACCTCCCCCGCCAGAAAACCGGAAATAACTTCCTTGACTGCCCAGCGTGACCACGACCAAAACTGGGCCTTTCGCCAACAATTGGCCTGAGGCTGCATAAAGCGTATCTAGATCCTCTGGACTGACCGTCTCCAGACCGCAAAGCAGTGCAACTTCGCCCTCATTGACTTTGAGCACATCAACCAGGGGAAGCATTTTCTCGCTTTGAACCAGCGCTTCTTCCGGGGATTGCCACAGGGCAGGCCGGTAATTCATGTCAAATGAAACCATTCCCCCATGTTGCTTTACCATTTGGAGAGCAGCAATTGTGGCTCCCCTGGCAGGCTCATGCGTAAGGCTTAGTGAACCAAAGTGGAAGATCTTGGTTTTCAGCAGTAAGTTCGTATCCAATTCCTCCGTCGTCAGGCGAAAATCTGCCCCCGGATTCCGATAAAATACAAATTCAGCGCTGTTTTCGTCTGGCATCGCGATGATCGCCATCGTAGTGCGAGCTTCCTGGTCAAAACGCAAGCCCCTAGTATCCACACCCTCTTTATCCAACACATCTTTGAGATAACTGCCAAATAGGTCTTCTCCAACCTTACCAATGAAGGCACTCTGTCTCCCCAACCGACGGGCAGCTACAGCCACATTCGCTGGCGCTCCGCCAGGTTTTGGAGTAAAGGCTTCCACTTCCCCCATCGCCTGCCCGATCTTCATCGGAAACATATCGATCAACACTTCCCCAAGTGTGACAATTTCCATCATTCCTCTCAATCTCGCAGTTCCGTATAAAAAGTGTACCGATCCCCTCTCAGGTTTATCTGTAAATATTCAATCGGGATATCCTGGTCAGAAAAAGTGACCCTCTCAATATGCAACAAAGGTGAATTATGCTCAATATCAAGCAGCTCTGCCAATTCTTCGGTAGCTGGAACAGCCCGAATGCGCTGTCGGGCATACACCAGGTTGACATTAAATTGTTCCCTCAGCATCATGCGCAGTGAATTGTTAGCGTAATCTTGGTCTAAGACACCAGGGCAGTACCGATGGACAAGGTATGAATATTCCACGCTCATCGGTTCCCCATCAGCAAGGCGCAACCGAACGATACTCGCCAGATCCTCTCCCTCTGGCACCTGTAATTCATTTGCCAGGTCCTCGTTAGCGGAAACGATCTCACGTTCCAATACTTTTGTCCCAGGTTCAAGGCCTCGCTGCTTCATATCCTCCCAAAAACTGACGATCCGGACGAGATTTTGCTCAATGGTAGGACGGGCAACAAATGTACCCTGTCCCCGACGACGGTATACATAGCCTTGATTGACAAGCATATCAAAAGCTTGCCGGACGGTTGCTCGGCTTAGACTATACTGGTCTACCAACTCTGACTCGGATGGCAACAGATCATTCGGCTGCCAAACGCCTTCCTTAATGTTATTTAACAAGATATTGTAGAGTTGATAATAAAGTGGGATCTTGCTGTTTCGGCTGATTATGTTTTCCATAGATTGCCTGAATTCAAAATAAATGTTAGAATGTACGGACATTATAATATATCAATAGAAAATGTCAATATATTCATCGTTTTTATTCAACAAGCCGCTGATCAACTTTTTGCAACTTCGATCAAACTGAACATTAAATGTGTAGAATAAGAAATTACCAAAGTTGTTCTTTCCGAAATTTACAAAAGTCTATGACACTTGTCCCATTCCAATAGTGACAAGTGTCATTTAGAGACTAAAACTATGTATTGTAAGATTAGGTTGTTATTACAGGATTATAAGTTCTCACCTCATGCGTTATGGAAATAGGAGATAAATCAACCCTTTTATCACTTAATAATTTCAATTCTTTTATACATTACGTTCCATTTTCACCTCCCCCAGTGAAAGGCTTTGCTGTAAAAAATTTATTAGCAACCTTTATAACATTTACACCTAACTGAAGACGCGAATAAGCAATTTCAGACTTGATTAACAAAATCAAATGCATAAATTTCTAATGAGGAGGATGCTATGCAAGATGTAAAAAAGATTGGTGTAGGAATGCTCGGGTATGCGTTTATGGGAAAGGCCCACACAAACGCATTCAAAAAGCTTTCTTACATGTACTATCCCCCACCAGCAATTCCAGTGTTAAAAGGAATTTGTGGACGGAACGAAAGTGCCGTTCAGGAAAGTGCAGCCCGGTTTGGTTATGAATACGGCACAACCGACTGGAAAAAATTGATCGAAGACCCAGAAATTCAACTATTCGATAACAATGGTCCTAACAACGTCCATGCAGAACCATGTATTGCGGCATTAGAAGCCGGTAAACACACCATTGTCGAAAAACCCCTTGCGCTGAATTTGGATGAAGCCAGGCAAATGGCAGTAGCTGCCAAAAAAGCTGCTGCCAAAGGTGTGAAGAGTATGGTGTCATTCAGCAATAGGTTTTCTCCTGCGGTATTGCTGGCCAAAAGATTAATCGATGAGGGGAAGATCGGCAATATCTATCATTTCCGGGCAGCCTTTTTGCAGGACTGGCTCATCAGCCCAGATTTCCCCCTGGCATGGCGTATGGACAAAAGCGTGGCAGGATCAGGCGTGCTTGGTGACCTGAATGCACACAGTCTGGATATGGCTCGTTTCCTGACTGGCCTGGAGATCACAGACGTAAGCGGCGTAACCGAAACCTTTATCAAAGAACGCCCGATCCCTCTGGAAGCTTCCGGGCTTTCTGGCAAGGGCGGCGCCGAAAAAGGTCCAGTAACGGTGGATGATGCATCGCTGGCCATGTTCCGCTTCAACAACGGCGGCCTGGGTACGATTGAAGCGACACGTTTTGCGACTGGCAGAAAATCCCTGTGGCAAATCGAAGTATATGGCAGCCGGGGCGCAATTCAATTTGAACTGACCGAGAATAACTTACTGCAGTATTTCTCCCTGGACGACCCGCTGGAAACCCAGGGCTTCCGCACAATTATGGTGACTGAGGCAGAAGTCCACGATTGGATCAAACACTGGTGGCCGCCCGGGCATATGCTCGGTTGGGAACACCATCACGCCCACACCATCTTCCACTTTGTCAATAGTATTGCAAACAACCTTGATGTCGCTCCATGGGGAGCCACATTTGACGACGGATTAGAAGTTCAAAAACTGCTGACAGCTCTGGAAATTTCAAATCAAGAGAAGTGCTGGATACCGATGCACCAGATCTAGATCAACAAAAAAAATCAATAAAAAAATCAGGAGAAAATCATGAAGATAGGAATGTTTACAGCCAACTACATGGACAGAGATCTGGAATCTGTTTTCAAATTGATGGCAGAGTATGGGTACGAAATGGCAGAGCTGCCAGCCTTTTATGGTAACGACCACTGTGATATCGAGGACGTGATCGCGGATGGCGGCAAAAAGATCAAAGATCTGGCCGCAACATATGGGATCACCATCTCAGCCCTCAGCAACCACCCCGAAGGGCAGCTGATCCTCGGCCCGCACACAAAAGATACCGACAGCCTATTCGAAGGAACCCCAGAAGAGAAGATCAAATTCGGCATGGAACGGATGAAATTGACCGCTCAGGCCGCCAACGCATTGGAAGTACCCGTTGTCTGCGGTTTCATTGGCTGTGAAAGATACTCCCGCTGGTTCCCATGGCCTTACCCACAAGGCTGGGATGAGATGGGCGAAGACTTTGTCGAACGCTGGGGAGAAGTCTTGGATGAATTTGAGAAACAAGGCGTGAAGTTTGCCCATGAACCACACCCCAATGAATATGTCTACAATATCGAAACAGCCGTGCAGAGCATTGAATTGTTAGACGGGCATAAAGCCTGGGGGTTCAACTATGACCCGGCCAACATCATCTTGCAAGGCATTGACCCCGTTATTTTTGTGCAAGAACTGGGCGATCGCATTTACCATGTCCACGCCAAAGATGGTGAAATCGTTGAACATAACGTCAAACGCTCCGGCTTGCAGCCCACAGGGAAATGGGACCGAATCGATCGCGGCTTCCGCTTTAGAATTCCAGGTTGGGGTTCTGCGCCCTGGAAGCGCATCTTGACCGAACTTGCCCTGGTTGGCTACGATTACGTCTTGAGCTACGAGCACGAAGATGTGGTCATGAGCCGCGAAGACGGCATTGAAAAGACCATTGCCTATCTAAAACCCCTCATCATCAAAGGCAGATACGAAGGCCGGGGTGACAAGCTGTTTGAATAGCTTGCAGATCAAATAATTAATATTGATAGTAACACTTCCCCTAATATAGCTAGCTATATTAGGGGAAGAAGTAAAAATGAGCAATTTCAAGTTCAACTTAACCCATAAGGAGATGATTAATGAATACC
>Ga0102946_1000265_pt1 | contig 18428 bp, 17 predicted proteins | sample SalPon2A_A_D1_MG_FD_78209 | JGI IMG/M metagenome (GOLD analysis project Ga0102946, IMG submission 78209) | Soil microbial communities from South San Francisco under conditions of wetland restoration - Salt Pond MetaG R2A_A_D1_MG | ecosystem: Environmental > Terrestrial > Soil > Wetlands | place... | reverse complement strand
GCGCCCCCGGCAGGATTCGAACCTGCGCTCCCGCCTCCGGAGGGCGGTGCTCTATCCCCTGAGCTACGGGGGCCAACGGCTGGTCAGGCTAGCAGTTGGTGCTCCCCTGCCACGACCGGTGTGGGCCGGGGCGGAACACAGGACCCCTGCCGTGGTCGCGGCGGTGCGCGCCGCACTGTGGTGCTGGGCGCCGCCGCTGCACAGCGGCGCTCGCCACGGCGCCTAGACTTCGTGCGGTGACCCCTGAGCAACTTGCGGACGCCATCCAGGCCGTCCTGGGCCAAGCAGCCGAGGCCGGAGACCTGAGGTTGGAGACCGTGCCCGCGGTGCGCGTCGAGCGCCCGCGCAACCGCGACCACGGTGACTGGTCGACCAACGTCGCACTGCAGCTGGCCCGGCCGACCGGGCTGTCCGGCCGCGAGGTCGCCCAGGTGCTGACCACCCGCCTGGCCGAGGTCGATGGTGTCGCGGCGGTCGACGCTGCCGGCCCCGGCTTCGTGAACATCACCCTGGAGGCCGCGAGCGCGGGGGCCCTGGCCAAGACGATCGTCGAGTCGGGTCCGAAGTACGGCACGAACGCCAGCATGGCCGGGGAGGTGGTCAACCTGGAGTTCGTGTCGGCGAACCCGACCGGGCCGCTGCACGTGGGCCACACCCGGTGGGCGGCGCTGGGGGACGCACTGGGTCGTCTGCTGGCCGCCTGCGGCGCGTCGGTGACGGCCGAGCACTACTCCAACGACGCCGGCGCCCAGATCGACCGTCTGGCCGAGTCCGTCCTGGCGGCCGTCCGAGGCGCCGAGCCGCCCGAGGACGGCTACGCCGGTGACTACGTGGGCGAGCTGGCTCGCCAGGTCGTGCAGGAGTGCGGCGACCTCGCGACGCTGCCTGCCGACCAGGCTCACGCGATCGTGCGCGAGCGGAGCGCCACTGCTCAGGCCGAGCACAACCGGCGCACGCTGGAGGCCTTCCACGTGCACTTCGACGTGTGGTTCTCGGAACGGTCCCTGCACGACAGCGGAGCGGTCGACGCGGCCGTGGAGCGCCTGCGGGAGCAGGGACACGTCTTCGAGCGCGACGGCGCCACATGGCTGCGCACGACCGACTTCGGCGACGACCGCGACCGCGTGCTCATCCGCGCCACCGGAGAGCCGACGTACTTCGCCGCCGACGCCGCGTACTACCTGAGCAAGAAGGACCGGGGCTTCGCGCGCAAGATCTACATGCTGGGCGCCGACCATCACGGGTACGTCGGTCGTCTCAAGGCCATCGCCGCATGTGCCGGGGACGACCCCGAGGAGCACATCGAGGTGCTGATCGGACAGCTCATCGACATCGGCGGAGAGCGGATGGGACGTCGGCGCGGCAATGCGCTGCTGCTGGACGACCTGATCGAGTGGATCGGCACCGACCCGATCCGCTACTCACTCGCGCGCTTCCCGGCGGACTCGCCGCTCCACCTGGACGGGGAGGACCTGCGGCGCCGGAGCAACGACAACCCGGTCTTCTACGTCCAGTACGCCCACGCCCGCACCCGCAACGTGGACCGGCTGGCGCGGCAGGACGGCGTCGACCCGGCCGACGGGTTCGAGCCGTCGCTGCTGGACCACGAGACCGAGGCCGCGCTCCTGGCGGTGCTCGGCGACTTCCCCCGCGTGGTGGCCCAGGCGGCTCGGCTGCGTGAGCCGCACCGGGTGGCCCGCTACCTCGAGGACCTGGCCGGCCGGTACCACAAGTGGTACGACGAGTGCCGGGTCAGACCACAGGAAGCGCAGGAGCCGATCACGGAGCTGCACCGCACCCGCCTGTGGCTCAACAACGCGACCGCTCAGGTCCTGCGCAACGGTCTGGACCTGCTGGGCGTGGCAGCGCCGGAGCGCATGTGAGTGCCCCGGCGGCCACGGGGCAGACCCCGCTGCGCGTCGGTCTGCTCGGGTGCGGCACCGTGGGCGCAGCGGTCGCGCAGGCCCTGTCGACGCGACCCGCGCTGTACGCCGAGCGTGTCGGCAGCCCCATCGAGGTTTGCGGGATCGCGGTGCGCAACGTCGACGCCCCGCGCGAGCTGCACGCCGGACTGTCCGGGTTGCTGACCACCGACGCCTCGAGCGTGGTGCACGGTGCCGACCTGGTGGTCGAGGTGATGGGTGGTATCGAACCGGCGCAGAGTCTGGTGCGGCTGGCGCTCGAGCAGGGTAAACCCGTCGTGACCGCGAACAAGCAGCTCATCGCCGCCTCGGGCCAGGAGCTGGTCGAGGTGGCCCGGCAGCAGGCCACGAGCCTGGACTACGAAGCGGCCGTGGCGGCGGCGGTGCCGGTGCTGCGGGTGGTGCGCGAGTCGCTGGCCGGTGACCGGATCAGCTCGATCACCGGCATCGTCAACGGCTCGACCAACTTCGTCCTCGATATGGTCGCTCGGCACGGGTTGGGCTTCGCGGAGGCGGTGGAGCGCGCCGGCCAGCTGGGCTACCTGGAGGCCGATCCCACGGAGGACCTCGACGGTCTGGACGCGGCGGCCAAGATCGTGATCCTGGCCCGGACCGCGTGGATGGTGGACGTGGGACTCGCCGACGTCCACCGGGAAGGCATCGCCCATCTCACCGACGACGATTTCGAGGCGGCTGCGAGCTGCGGCCAGGTGATCAAGCTGGTGGCGTCGGCGTGGGCGTCGGGGGACCCCGCGCATCCGCACGTCGAGATGGCGGTGCGGCCTGTCGCCCTCGGCGCCGACGACCCGCTGGCGCAGGTGCGGGAAGGGCGCAACGGTGTCGTCATCGAGGCGGAGTCGGCCGGCCTCGTCAGCCTGTTCGGGCCCGGTGCCGGCGGCCCCGAGACGGCCTCAGCCGTGCTGGGGGACCTGGTGAATGCGGCGTGTCGGCTACGGCAGTGATATGGTTGACTCGCCTGCGGGGCGGCGTCGGAGCATCTTTGCCTGACTGTGAGTTGGGCCCGTGAGGCGTATCGCGGCTCGTCCGCCGATGAACCCACCGACCGCTTGGCGACACGGTGTGGGGATTCGAAGCAGGAGGAAGTGTTCGTCCCCCACCCGACACTCTTGACGACATGCAGCGTCGACCCACCGAAGGAAACAAACCCGCTCTGGCCTGACCCGGGCGAGGTGACCACGAAGGACACTCTGTGACTGACACCACCGATGTTGCCACCGGCACCAAGAACGGCGCGCTGAGCTCGATGCGCTTGGCCGATCTGCAGAGCCTCGCCGGAGGCATGGGCATCCCGGTCCACTCCAAGATGCGCAAGGCCGACCTCGTCTCGGCCATCCGCGAGGCCCGGGGCGGCAGCAAGACCGGCGTCAAGGCGCCCGAGGCCTCGCACGTCGGCGGCCCCGACCGGAACGGGCACGCGGGCGCCGCCGCGGCCGGCTCCGAGCCCACGGCGTCCTCACCTCACGCCGAGGACGCGGCCGCCCAGGCCCATGGCGACACCCGGCACGAGCACCAACCGGCCACGACCTCCGAGCGCGAGACCCGGAACGGCGAGGCTCCCGGCCAAAGGGGCCACGAGCAGGGTGCCTCAGGCGGTGACAACCGGGGGGATGACCGCCAGGGGCAGGGCGCCAAGGGCGGAGAGAACCGGGGCGGCGACCAGCAAGGACGCGACAACCAAAGCCGTGACTCGCAGAGCTCGCAGAACCCCCAGAGCCGTGACGGTCGCGGTGGTGAGCACCGCAGCGGCGAGGAGGATGGCTCGCGGTCGGGTCGGCGACGCAACCGCCAGCGGGGCCGCGACCGTAAGCGCGGCCGCGGCCAGAACCAGGGCGGCTCGCGCGAAGGTCTGAGCGAGGAGCAGGAAGGGTACTCCGACCAGGACGTGCTCGTCCCGGTCGCGGGCATCGTGGACGTGCTCGACACCTACGCCTTCATCCGCACCACGGGCTACCTGCCCGGTGCCACGGACGTGTACGTGCCCATGGGCATGGTGCGCCGCAACGGTCTGCGCAAGGGCGATGCCGTCGCCGGGGCCATCAAGGCGCCCTCGGGCGCGGAGCCGGAGCAGCCGCCCAGCGGTGGGGGGAAGAACAACCGCGGCAAGTTCAACGCTCTGGTCCGGCTCGACACCGTGAACGGCATGACGTCCGAGGAGGCCAAGAAGAGGCCCGAGTTCGGTAAGCTCACGCCGCTCTACCCGCAGGAGCGCCTGCGGCTGGAGACCGACGGCAAGAACCTGACCGCACGCATCATCGACCTGGTCGCCCCGATCGGCAAGGGCCAGCGCGGCCTCATCGTCTCCCCGCCCAAGGCCGGCAAGACGCTGGTGCTGCAGGCCATCGCCAACGCGATCACCACCAACAACCCCGAGGCTCACCTCATGATCGTGCTCGTCGACGAGCGCCCCGAAGAGGTCACCGACATGCAGCGCACCGTGGCCGGAGAGGTGATCGCCTCCACCTTCGACCGTCCGGCCGAAGACCACACCACCGTGGCCGAGCTGGCGATCGAGCGTGCCAAGCGCCTGGTGGAGATGGGCGGCGACGTCGTCGTGCTGCTCGACTCGATCACCCGCCTCGGGCGCGCCTACAACCTCGCCGCCCCTGCCAGCGGGCGCATCCTGTCCGGTGGGGTGGACTCCAGCGCCCTGTACCCGCCCAAGCGCTTCTTCGGCGCCGCGCGCAACATCGAGGAAGGTGGGTCGCTGACCATCCTGGCCGCGGCCCTGGTCGAGACAGGCTCCAAGATGGACGAGGTCATCTTCGAGGAGTTCAAGGGCACCGGCAACATGGAGCTGCGACTGTCCCGGCAGCTCGCCGACCGTCGGATCTTCCCCGCCGTCGACGTGAACCCCTCCGGCACCCGGCGCGAGGAGATCCTGCTCTCCGGCGAGGAGCTGAAGATCGCCTGGAAGCTGCGTCGGGTCCTGACCGCGCTGGACTCCCAGCAGGCTCTGGAGCTGCTGCTCAACCGACTGCGCAACACGCGCAACAACTACGAGTTCCTGACCCAGGTGCAGCAGACGTCCTCGATCAAGCTCGACGACGAGGACTGACCGGGGACACAGCCCGTGCCGGGCGGCGGAATGCCGTCGACGTCCCCGGCGTTGCGGGATGCGACCGTGCCGTCTGGCACACTCGTCCTTCTGACCACCGGTTCACGCCATGCCCGCCGAAAGCGTCGGCCTGGCGACCCGGGGGATGACCCATCCGAGGAGAGATCACGTGAAGAAGAACATCCACCCCGAGTACCGGGAGACGCAGGTCACCTGTAGCTGCGGGGCTACGTTCACCACTCGCAGCACCGCCCCCGGCGGCACCCTGCACGCTGACGTGTGCTCGCAGTGCCACCCCTTCTACACCGGTAAGCAGAAGATCCTGGACACCGGTGGGCGAGTGGCCCGCTTCCAGGAGCGCTACGGTAAGAAGGCCGCGAAGTAAGCGGGCTCTCGCCCACTCGGGCTCGGCGCTCGCGTGGTATCCGGCATGGATGACTCGGCCGCTCCGCTCCTGGCGGAGTTCCTCAGTATCGAGCAGCAGCTCGCCGATCCTGCCGTCCACGCCGATCCCGCCGCCTACCGCCGGCTGACCAAGCGCTACGCAGCCCTGTCACCGACCGTCGCCGCCTACCGGTCCTGGATGTCCGCCAGCGACGACCTGACCGCAGGGCGGGAGCTGGCGGCTGATGATGCCGGCTTCGCCGACGAGCTGCCCCCGCTCGCCGCGCGGGAGGCGGAGACGGCCGAGGAGCTGCGCCGTCTGCTGCTGCCCAGGGACCCCGACGACGACCAGGACGCCATCGTGGAGGTGAAAGCAGGCGAGGGCGGTGCGGAGTCGGCTCTCTTCGCGGCCGACATCGTGCGGATGTACCTGCGGTATGCCGAGCGCCGCGGGTGGAGGACCGAGGTGCTCGACTCCACCGAGTCCGAGCTCGGCGGCTACAAGGACATCCGAGTGGGCGTACAGGCATCCAGCGCCGCCGCCCCCGGGGAGGCGCCTTGGGCACGGTTGAAGTACGAGGGGGGCGTGCACCGGGTCCAGCGCGTGCCGGTCACCGAGAGCCAAGGGCGCATCCACACCTCGGCGGTCGGTGTGCTGGTGATGCCGGAGGTCGAGGATCCGGAGGACGTCGACCTCGACCCGAACGACCTCAAGATCGACGTGTTCCGCTCCAGCGGTCCCGGCGGTCAGAGCGTGAACACCACCGACTCGGCGATCCGGATCACGCACCTGCCCTCAGGAGTGGTCGTCTCCTGCCAGAACGAGAAGTCGCAGCTGCAGAACAAGGAGTCGGCGATGCGTGTGCTGCGCGCACGACTGCACCAGATGGCCGTCGACGAGGCCGAGGCGCAGGCCTCGGCCCAACGCCGCAGCCAGGTGCGCACCGTCGACCGCAGCGAGCGCATCCGGACCTACAACTTCCCGGAGAACCGGATCGCGGACCACCGCACCGGCTTCAAGGCCTACAACCTCGACCAGGTCCTCGACGGGGACCTCGATCCGGTCGTCACGTCGGCGATGGAAGCCGACGAGGCGGCCCGACTCGCTGGCCTGGCCGACTCCGCGCCGTGAGGCATGCCGGCTCGATCGGCGTGGAGGAGGCGGTGCGCAAGGCCACTCGGGACCTGCAGCGGGCCGGCGTCGGTAGCCCTCGTGTCGACGCCGAGCACCTGCTCGCACTGGTACTCGGCGCAGAACGCAGCGAGGTCGTACGCCGGCGGCTGCTGGGGTGCGAACTGACCGCCGAGGAGTCCTCGGCCTATGCCGACCTCGTCGAGCAACGCGGACAGCGCGTGCCCCTGCAGCATCTGACCGGGGTCGTCGACTTCGCCGGTCTGCGTCTGCGCGTCGGCCCTGGCGTCTTCGTCCCCCGTCCGGAGACCGAGCTGCTGGTCCAGCGGGCTCGGCAGGTGCTGTCCGACCTCGCTGACCCGGTCGTGGTCGACCTGTGCACGGGGAGCGGGGCCATCGCTCTGGCCGTGCACCACCACGTTCCTGGAGCGGAGGTCCACGCGGTCGACCTTTCCGACAGCGCGCTTGCGTGGGCCAGACAGAACGTCGCGACCACCGGGCTGGACGTGCAGCTGCGGCGTGAGGCGGCTGCGACGAGCTGTTCTGAGCTGCTCGGGCAGGTGGACCTGGTCACCTGCAATCCCCCCTACATCCCTCCGGGAGCCGTGCCGGTCGACCCTGAGGTTGCCGACCATGACCCACCGATGGCCCTGTACGGCGGAGGGTCGGACGGTCTTGAGATCCCCCTGGCGAGTGCGCGACGGGCCGCCGAGCTCCTCCGCCCGGGCGGAGTCCTGCTGCTCGAGCACGGCGAAGCCCAAGGCGCGGCGCTGACGGCGGCGGTCGAGCGGTCAGGCAGCTGGGCCTACGTCATCGACCACGCCGACATGAGCGCACGACCGCGGTTGCTCGAGGCCACACGGTCGTGAGCCCCGGGGCTCAGAGCGCGCTGAGAATGAAGATGACCAGAGCGATGATGAGAAGGACGCCAACGATGGTCCAGATGGTGCTACGAGGCATGTGAAACTCCTAGGACAGACGTAATGGGAACTCCCCGGCTGGGACGTACAGCACAACGCTAGTCCGGTTTGCCGTCGGCGCCACTCGAAACACGCGGTAAAGGGCCAACGATGTCCTGGGACGACCCCCTCGGGATGTCAGACTGGGAGTCGTGATGCTCGACTGTAGGAACGCCGACGGTCGCGCCGAGGCGGTCTCCCAGGCCGCCGAGGTCGTCCGCGCCGGCAAGCTGGTGGTGCTGCCCACGGACACCGTCTACGGGGTCGGCGCCGACGCCTTCGACCAGGTCGCCGTGGCCATGGTTCTCGCGGCGAAGCACCGCAGCCGCGACATGCCGCCGCCGGTGCTGGTGCCCGATGCCCGCACGGTGGACGGCCTGGCCACCGACGTGCCGATGTACGCCAGGATCCTGATGCGCGCCTTCTGGCCGGGTCCGCTGACCTTGGTGTTGCGGGCGCAGGCGTCACTGGCCTGGGACCTCGGCCACACCAACGGGACCGTCGCCCTGCGCATGCCGCAGGACGAGGTGGCGCTGCAGGTGCTCTCCGAGGTCGGCCCGGTGGCAGTGACCAGCGCGAACCTGACCGGGCATGCTGCTGCGACGACCGCCGGTGAAGCACAGGAGCAGCTGCGCGGCGCTGTGTCGCTGTACCTGGACGACGGCCCGCGCCTGGAGCGCGGCGCCTCCACGATCGTCGACTGCACCGGCGCGGAGCCGGTGGTGCTTCGTCACGGCTCCTTGTCGGCCGACTCGTTGCGTGAGGTGCTGGGCGACACCGCGCTGCACGACGCACCCGCACCGCCCGTGACCGGTCCATCCGCTCCGAGGAGCGCCGCGATCGGCGGCCCGCGACTGGTCGGGAGCCTGCGGCCCAGTGGAGTAGGAACACGGCCGGGCGCCGTGGTGACCCTCCCGGCGGCCGGCCCCATCGACGCCGCCTGAGGCCCTAGAGTGAGCACGGTCACGCCTGGCAGCACCATCAGCAGGGAGAAGCTTGTGAGTACCCACCTCGAGGCCCAGACGTACTACGGCCCGCACTTCGGCGAGCTGGTGCGGGCCGACCCGCAGATCGCCGAGCTGCTCGTCAGCGAGCTGGACCGGCAGCGAGGCGGTCTGCAGCTCATCGCGAGTGAGAACCAGACCAGCCCCGCGGTCCTGGCGGCCCTGGGTTCGACCTTGTCGAACAAGTATGCCGAGGGCTATCCCGACCGCCGCTACTACGGTGGGTGCGCTGAGGTCGACAAGGTGGAGAAGCTGGCGATCGAGCGGGCCACCGCCCTGTTCGAGGCGGATCACGCCAACGTTCAGCCGCACTCGGGCGCCAGCGCCAACCAGGCGGTCTACGGGGCGTTCGCCTCACCGGGCGACACGATCCTGGCCATGTCCCTGGACCACGGTGGCCATCTCACCCACGGCTTCAAGGTCTCCTTCAGTGGCAAGTGGTTCAACGCGGTGCACTACGGGGTCGCCGAAAGCACTGAGGACATCGACTACGACCAGGTCGAACGACTGGCTCGCGAGCACCGGCCCACGCTCATCATCGCCGGCGGGTCGGCCATCCCCCGGACGATCGACTTCGAGCGGTTCCGGGCCATCGCCGATGAGGTGGGCGCCGTGTTCTGGGTCGACGCCGCGCACTTCATCGGCCTCGTGGCCGGCAAGGCCATCCCCTCGCCCGTCCCGTACGCCGATGTGGTCAGCTTCACCACGCACAAGGTGCTGCGAGGCCCCCGGGGTGGTGCGATCGTCTGCAAGGCCGAGCACGCGGCGAAGATCGACCGTGCGGTGTTCCCGATGATGCAGGGCGGCCCGCTGATGCACGCCGTCGCGGCCAAGGCGGTCAACTTCGCTGAGTGCGCGACCCCCGAGTACCAGCGCTACGCGGCCCAGGTGATCGAGAACTCGCGCGCTCTGGCCGGTGCCCTGGCGGAGCGGGACATCCGGCCGATCACCGGCGGGACGGACACCCACCTGTCACTGCACGACCTGCGCGACGTGGCGGTCACCGGGGTGGACGCGGAGCGGCGCTGCGATGCCGCCGGCATCGTGTTGAACAAGAACGCCATCCCCTTCGACCCGGAGAAGCCCAACGTGGCCTCGGGCGTCCGCGTCGGTACTCCTTCCGTGACGACCCAAGGGATGGGGGTCGAGCAGATGACCCAGATCGCCGACGTCATCCACCGGGCTGTGACCCAGACCGACGGCGACCCTGACCATGCCCTGGCCACCGAGCTTCGAGACGAGGTCACCCAGCTGCTCACCGAGTACCCGGCCTATCCAGAGCCGTGAGGCCGGGGCCCGCAGCGCCCGCCTGTCGCTTACGCAGGCGGGCCGGAGCAGCCCGTGCGTGAGTACCTGCTGATCCTGCTGACCGCCGCGATCTTCACCTTCGTGGCCACGACCGGAGTCCGTTGGGTCGCCTTCCGCATCGGTGCTGTGACCCCGGTGCGAGCCCGTGACGTGCACGCCACCCCCACGCCTCGGCTGGGTGGGGTGGCAATGCTGATGGGCTTCGCAGCCGCGGTGCTGGTCGGAAGCCAGCTGCCGTTCCTGGGCCAGCTCTTCGACAGTCCCGAGCTGTGGGGAGTCCTGCTCGCCGCCGTCCTGATCACGCTGCTCGGCGCCCTGGACGATGTCCGCGAGGTGGACTGGCTGACCAAGCTGGCCGGTCAGGTGGTGGCGGGCGGGACGATGGCCTTCTTCGGCGTCCAGCTGCTCAGCCTGCCGGTGTTCGGGGTCACCATCCTGCCCGAACCGGTGCTGGTGACCTTGACCATCATCATCGTGGTCATCTCCACCAACGCGGTGAACTTCGTCGACGGCCTGGACGGTCTCGCCGCGGGTGTCGTGCTGCTCTCCGGTGGGGCGTTCTTCGCCTGGACCTATCTGGTCAGCCGGGCCTTCGACCCACCCAACGTCTTCTCCACGGCCACCTTCATCACCGCTGCGCTGATGGGGTGCTGCCTAGGCTTCCTGCCCCACAACGTCCACCCCGCGCGACTGTTCATGGGTGACGCCGGCGCCCTGCTGCTGGGGCTGCTCCTGTCCGCCGCCACCATCTCGATGACGGGCAGCGTGGACCCCAACTCCAGCGTGGCCACCACCTCGACGATCACCGCGTTCCTGCTCCCGGTGCTGCTGCCGGTGGCCATCATGGCCCTGCCCATCCTCGACATGGCGCTGGCCATCCTGCGGCGGACGCGGCGGGGGGAGTCGCCGTGGAAACCGGACGCCCTGCATCTGCACCACCAGATGCTGCGGATCGGTCACAGCCACCGGCGTGCCGTGGCGCTGCTGTACCTGTGGTCGGGCCTGATCGCCCTGGGGGCGGTCTCCTTCGCGTACGTGCCGGTCTGGGTCTCTCTCGTCGGGATCATGGCGGTGCTGGCCCTGGCCATCGTGCTCACCTGGGGACCGTCGACGCGGCGGTCGGTCTCATGAGCGGCGCCAGCGGCGAGAGACCCGCGCTCTCACCGCAGCAAGTGCTGCCTGTCATGCTTCGGCAGTCCTTCCCGCCCGCAGCCGTCGCCGGCCTTCTCGCCGCCCTCGCCGTGGGGCTGGTCCAGGGCTGGAAGCCGGGGCTCTCGGCCGGGCTGGGGGTCGTCATCACCCTCGCCTTCTTCGGCTCCGGACTGGTCCTGATGTCGCGGTTCGTCCGGAGCGCGGACCCGATGCTCTTCATGGCGGTGGGGATGAGCGTCTACTTCGCACAGGTGCTCGGCCTGTTGGTGGTGCTGATCGTCGCCCGGGACGTGGAAGGCCTGGACCTTCGTGCGGCCGGCCTGGCCATGTTCGTCACCATCCTGGCCTGGCAGGTCGCCCAGATCCGCGCCTGGCGGCGGGCTCGCGTCCCGGTCTACGACGCGGGCCCCGGACAGGACGCGCCTTGAACCCGTCCGAACGGTCCGCGACCGGGGCAAAGTCCGGTAGCCTTGCGCACGCAGTCCTGCCGATGCCGTATCCCCTCATGTCGAGTGCGACACCACTGCACTACGGTGGTCGCGACTCGTACCTGTCGACGTTGCCCGACTCAGCCAAGGAGCGCTCGTGGTCCTGAACGCGTTGTCCGCGAACCTGATCATGGTGCCAGCCGCCGACGGCGAAGAGTTCGAGACCCCGGGCGTCGAGGACTTCTGGTGGCCGCTGATCGGTGGCGACAGCTACTGGACCTTCACCCGGCCTGCCCTGATCGCCCTGCTGTCGGTTCTGCTCATCGCGGGCTTCTACATCGCCGTCACTCGCAATATGAAGATCGTCCCCAGCCGGGTGCAGTTCGCCGCCGAGGGGATCTACAACTTCACCCGCAACACCATCGGGCGCGACGTCATCGGCAGCAAGGACTTCAAACCCTTCGTGCCGCTGCTGTTCACCATCTTCACGATGATCCTGGTCAACAACATCGCCGGGGTCGTGCCCTTCATCCAGTTCCCGACCATGTCGCGGCTCGGGTTCCCGATCGTGCTCACGCTGATCGTGTACCTCGTCTACCACGTGGTGGCGCTGAAGCGGAAGCACGGGGTGCTCGGCTACCTGAAGTCCCTCGTGCCGCCCGGGCTGCCGGTCTGGCTGGTTCCGCTCATGTTCGTGCTCGAGTTCCTGACCTACTTCGCCATCCGTCCGCTGACGCTGGCGCTGCGGCTCTTCGGCAACATGCTTGCCGGACACCTCATGCTTCTGTTGTTCATCCTGGGCGGTGAGTTCCTGCTGCTGCACGGCGACGGCGTGCTGCTCCAGGCGTCCGGGGTGCTGTCCCTCCTCTTCTCGATCGTGATGACCTTCTTCGAGCTGCTGATCCAGTTCCTGCAGGCCTTCATCTTCACCATCCTTGCTGCGCTGTACATCTCCGACGCCGTTGCCGAGGAGCACTGAACCGGCCTCGCGCCGGTCGGTCGCGATGGTGCACCACAACTGAATAGACCACTCGCCATGCGAACTGACAGCGGGAACCGTTCCCGTTGCCACCCGAAAGGAACCCTTCATGACTGGTGACATTGCCTTCCTCGGCTACGGCCTGGCCGCCATCGGCCCGGGTATCGGTGTCGGACTGATCTTCGCCGCCTACATCAACGGTGTGGCCCGCCAGCCCGAGGCTCGCGGCATGCTTCAGACCATTGCCTTCACCGGCTTCGCGCTCACCGAGGCGCTGGCCATCCTGGGTCTGGTCTTCGCCTTCGTGTTCTCCGGCAACTAGGACCTGCACCACCGCGCGAGAAGAGAGGACGGGACGTGATGGGCGTTTCGATATCGATGGCCGAGGGCCCCGGCTACCCCGAGGGCTTCCCTCTGCTGCCGCACCCGGCCGAGATGATCATGGGTGTCATCGCCTTCGTCATCCTGTACTTCGTCGCGAAGAAGTACGTGGTGCCCGCCTTCGAGAAGGCCTACGAGGACCGCACCGAGGCCATCGAGGGCGGGATGGAGAAGGCCGAGCGGCTCCAGGAGGAGGCGCGGGAGGCCAAGAAGAAGTACGAGGACCAGCTCGCCGGGGCTCACGACGAGGCGAGCGCGATCCGCGAGAAGGCGAAGGAGCAGGGCGCGCAGATCGTGGCCGAGATGCGTGAGCAGGCCAAGGCGGAGGCCGCGCGCATCACCGCGACGGCGCACAAGCAGGTCGACGCCGAGCGCCAGCAGGCGATGGTCTCGCTGCGAAGCGAGGTGGGCGAGATCTCGACCAACCTGGCCAGCCGCATCGTCGGTGAGTCGCTGGAGGACCAGGACCGGCAGAACAACGTCATCGAGCGGTTCCTGAGCGAGCTGGAGTCCAGCTCGGCCGACGACGCCCAGACTCCGGCGAACGCCGGTGGCGAGTCCTGATGCAAGGCGTGTCGCGAGGCGCTCTCACCTCGGTCCGTGAGTCTCTGGAGGAGACTCTGCGCGCGGAGGATGTCGACGCTGCCGGGGTCGGCGAGGACCTCCTGGCCGTATCGGGGGTCCTCGGTGGCTCGGCAGTGCTGCGGCGCGCCCTCACCGATCCCTCACGCACCGGGCGCGACCGCGGCAAGCTCGTCGACCGCCTGTTCGCCGGCCGGGTGAGCGACGGGGCGCAGCGCGTCACACGGGCCGTCGTCGCAGAGCGCTGGGCCCGCAACGGACATCTCACCGTGGCCCTGGAGACGCTGGCCGTGCAGTCCTTCCTGGCCCACGCCGAGACGCACGGACGGCTGACCCAGGTCGAGGACGAGCTGTTCCGGTTCAAGCGCATCGCCCAGGGCTCCCCCGAGCTGCAGTCCGCCCTGAGTGACGCCCGGGCCCCGGATGACGCGAAGGGCGACCTGGTCAAGGCTCTGCTTCAGGACAGAGCTGCCCCGGAGACGGTGCGGCTGGTCTCGCACGCGGTCGCGTCGGCGACGACCCGCTTCGACGAGTCGTTGGAGTCCTACCTCATGGAGGCGGCCGAGCGTCAGAGCCATCTGACCGCCGTGGTCACCAGCGCGTCGGCGCTGACCGAGGACCAGTACGACCGGGTGGCCGCGGCACTGTCGCAACAGTACGGTCGCGACATCCACGTCAACGCGGTGATCGATCCCGACGTCCTGGGTGGCGTGCGAGTCGAGATCGGCGACGAGGTCATCGAGGGCACCATCAGCAACCGCCTGGCCCAGGCCCGGCGATCCATGACGCGTTAGCGGCGCACCCACACCCCATATCTGGCACACCGTCTCGCATCGCGGGACACAGGCGAGGAGAAACCCATGACCGAACTGACCATCCGTCCCGAGGAGATCCGTGACGCCTTGGACTCCTTCGTGCAGTCCTACGACCCGAACGCCGCCTCCCGGGAAGAGGTGGGACGGGTCTCAGACGCAGGGGACGGCATCGCGCACGTCGAGGGCCTGCCCTCGTGCATGACCAACGAGCTGCTGAGGTTCGAGGATGGCACCCTGGGACTGGCGCTGAACCTGGACGTCCACGAGATCGGCGTCGTCATCTTGGGTGACTTCGCCGGCATCGACGAAGGCCAGGAGGTCCGCCGCACCGGCGAGGTGCTCTCCGTACCCGTCGGGGATGCCTACCTGGGCCGCGTGGTGGACCCGCTGGGCCACGCGCTGGACGGCATGGGGGACCTGGAGACCGACGAGAGTCGGCCGCTGGAGCTCCAGGCTCCCGGCGTCATGCAGCGCAAGTCCGTGCACGAGCCGCTGCAGACGGGCATCAAGGCGATCGACAGCATGATCCCGATCGGGCGCGGTCAGCGACAGCTCATCATCGGAGACCGGCAGACCGGCAAGACCACGGTCGCGGTGGACACCATCTTGAACCAGCGGGAGAACTGGGAGTCCGGTGACCCGGACAAGCAGGTCCGCTGCATCTACGTCGCCATCGGTCAGAAGGCATCGACGGTGGCCGGGGTGCGCAGCACCCTGGAGGAGAGCGGAGCCCTGGAGTACACGACGATCGTCGCCGCCAACGCGTCGGAGTCGGCCGGGTTCAAGTACCTCGCCCCCTACACCGGTTCAGCCATCGGCCAGCACTGGATGTACGAGGGCAAGCACGTGCTCATCGTCTTCGACGACCTGTCCAAGCAGGCGGAGGCCTACCGTGCGGTCTCGTTGCTGCTGCGTCGGCCGCCGGGCCGCGAGGCGTACCCGGGCGACGTGTTCTACCTGCACTCGCGCCTGCTCGAGCGCTGCGCGAAGCTGTCGGACGACCTGGGTGCCGGGTCGATGACGGGTCTGCCGATCATCGAGACCAAGGCGGGCGACGTCGCCGCCTTCATCCCCACGAACGTGATCTCGATCACCGACGGCCAGATCTACCTCGACGGTGACCTGTTCAACTCCAACGTCCGCCCCGCGATCGACGTGGGCATCTCGGTCTCACGCGTCGGGGGCGACGCGCAGGTCAAGGCCATGAAGAACGTGTCGGGACGGCTCAAGGTCGACCTGGCCCAGTTCCGCGAGATGGAGGCGTTCGCGATGTTCGCCTCCGACCTGGACGCCACCTCGCGAGCCCAGCTGGACCGTGGCGCTCGGATGGTGGAGCTGCTCAAGCAGCCGCAGTCCTCCCCGCTGCCCATCCAGGAGCAGGTGGCCGTGATCTGGGCGGGAACCCAGGGATACCTGGACGACGTCCCGACCGAGGACGTGCGGCGGTTCGAGAACGAGTTCCTCGACTACCTGCGCCGCAACCACTCCGAGCTGCTGGACGGTGTTCGCGAGTCCGGCAAGCTGGGCGACGACAGCTCGGACGCACTGGAGTCGGCGATGAAGGACTTCAAGAACGAGTTCGAGTCCAGTGACGACGCCGGGATGCGGCCGGGCTCGGAGGACGACACCAGCGACGACGCGGACGACAGCGGAGACGACGAGGACGCGGACGTGGACACCGACGACGAGGAGTCGATGGACTCCGACGACGTCGAGCAAGAGCAGATCACGACCCAGAAGCGCTGAGGGGAGGGCCGATATGGGAGCCCAACAGCGGGAGTACAAGCAGCGAAGCGACTCCATCAAGTCGATGAAGAAGATCACGCGGGCGATGGAGCTGATCGCGGCCTCCCGTGTCATCAAAGCGCGCCAGCGCGTGACGGAGACCACGCCGTACGCCGAGGCCATCACGCGAGCCGTCTCGGCCGTGGCGACGTTCTCCAACGTCGACCACCCGTTGACCACGGAGCGTGAGGAGCCCACCAAGGCCGGGGTGCTGATCGTCACCAGTGACCGCGGTCTGGCCGGCGCCTACTCGAACAACGTGCTGAAGCGGTCCGAGCAGCTGCGTGAGTACCTCGAGGGGGAGGGCCGCGAGGTGGTGCCCTACCTGACGGGTCGCAAGGCCGAGGGCTTCTACAGCTTCCGCCGTCGCGAGTTCGCCGACAGCTGGACGGGGTTCTCCGACGCCCCCACGTTCGAGGTGGCCCGCGAGATCAGCGAACGCCTGGTGAAGGACTTCGTCGCCGGGTCCGACGACGGTGGTGTGGACGAGCTGCACATCGTCTCCACCCGTTTCGTCAACATGGTGACCCAGGAGGTCGAGGTCGTCCGGCTGCTTCCCCTCAAGGTGGTCGAGGCCGACCTTCCGGAGGCGACCGAGGACCTCTACCCGCTGTACGAGTTCGAGCCCTCGGGCCCGGAGGCGTTGGACACGCTGCTGCCGCAGTACGTCACGGCACGGATCTTCAACCTGTTGCTGCAGGCTGCGGCCTCGGAGCTGGCGGCCCGCCAGCGCGCCATGAAGTCGGCCACGGACAACGCGGAAGAGCTCATCAAGACCTACACCCGGCTGGCCAACCAGGCCCGCCAGGCGGAGATCACCCAAGAGATCAGTGAGATCGTGGGCGGCGCGGCCGCCCTCGCCGACAGCTAGTGAGAAGGAAGCACTGAATCATGAGCACTGCCACGAATGAGGCTACCGAGCAGGAGCAGACCGAAGGCGGCGTCGGCCGGCTCGCGCGCATCATCGGGCCGGTCGTCGACGTCGAGTTTCCGCCGGGCCAGATCCCGGAGATGTACAACCTGCTGACCACCGAGGTCGAGCTGGCCGGAGAGATGCAGACGATCAACCTCGAGGTCGCCCAGGACGTGGGCGACAACATGGTCCGCGCGATCGCCCTGCAGACGACGGACGGCCTGGTCCGGGGAAGCAGCGTCCAGGACACTGGCGGCCCGATCACGGTGCCGGTGGGAGACGTGACCCTCGGCAAGGTGTTCAACACCACCGGCACCTGCCTCAACCTCGACGGTGACGAGAAGCTCGAGGTGGAGGAGCGCTGGGGCATCCACCGGTCCTCACCGGACTTCGACCAGCTGGAGCCCAAGACCCAGATGTTCGAAACCGGCATCAAGGTCCTCGACCTGCTCACGCCCTATGTTCAGGGCGGCAAGATCGGCCTGTTCGGGGGAGCCGGTGTGGGCAAGACCGTCCTCATCCAGGAGATGATCGCCCGGGTCGCGCAGGACCACGGCGGGGTCTCGGTGTTCGCCGGCGTCGGCGAGCGCACTCGAGAGGGCAACGACCTCATCGTCGAGATGGAGGAGGCCGGCGTGCTCGGCCAGACCGCCCTGGTGTTCGGCCAGATGGACGAACCGCCGGGCACCCGGCTGCGCGTCGCGCTGTCGGCGTTGACCATGGCCGAGTACTTCCGCGACGTCCAGGAGCGGGACGTCCTGCTCTTCATCGACAACATCTTCCGGTTCACCCAGGCGGGCTCCGAGGTCTCCACCCTGCTCGGTCGTATGCCGTCCGCGGTCGGCTACCAGCCGACGCTGGCGGACGAGATGGGCGTGCTCCAGGAGCGCATCACGTCCACGCGGGGTCACTCCATCACCTCGATGCAGGCGATCTACGTGCCGGCGGACGACTACACCGACCCGGCGCCCGCCACGACCTTCGCCCACCTGGACGCGACGACCGAGCTGTCCCGGCCCATCGCCTCGCAAGGCATCTATCCGGCGGTGGACCCGCTCACCTCGAACAGTCGCATCATGGACCCGCGCTACATCGCCCAGGACCACTACGACACCGCGGTACGCGTGCGGTCCATCCTGCAGCGCTACAAGGAGCTGCAGGACATCATCGCGATCCTCGGCATCGACGAGCTGTCCGAGGAGGACAAGGTCCTCGTGGGCCGGGCCCGCCGGATCTCGCGGTTCCTGTCCCAGAACACCTACGTGGCCAAGCAGTTCACCGGCATCGAAGGGTCGACGGTGCCCCTGGAGGAGACGATCGAGGCCTTCACCAAGGTGGCGGACGGCGAGTACGACCACCTCCCGGAGCAGGCCTTCTTCATGTGCGGTGGGCTGGACGACGTCGAGAAGGCGGCCAAGGATCTCGAGCAGGACGGCTGAGCGCCCGCAGTACACTGCTAGCGGCGTCGGGTTCGGCCCCGCGCCGCGAGAAAGGACGGTATGAGCGAGCTGAACGTCTCGTTGGTCGCTGCCGACCGCACGGTCTGGGAGGGTGAAGCCTCCATGGTGAGCCTTCGCAGCAGCGAGGGTGAGCTGGGCATCATGCCCG
>Ga0102946_1000264_pt1 | contig 18448 bp, 10 predicted proteins | sample SalPon2A_A_D1_MG_FD_78209 | JGI IMG/M metagenome (GOLD analysis project Ga0102946, IMG submission 78209) | Soil microbial communities from South San Francisco under conditions of wetland restoration - Salt Pond MetaG R2A_A_D1_MG | ecosystem: Environmental > Terrestrial > Soil > Wetlands | place... | reverse complement strand
CTTGGATATTATCATCAAAGAACTCCTCCACAATTCTATTCCAATCAACGCCAATGAGTAATGCTTCACGCAATACAGGATCCTCCCAAGTTGAGCCTATCCCAGATAAAACGAGATATTCATTCTGTATTTCAGGAATTGGGCCAAGATTGATGTCAGATTCTTGTGATTTTTCCCAGATATTATTAATCCAAGGTTCAAGGTGGAAATCAAGAGGTTTCAATTGGTCCACCAACAAAGGAAGATCAACAATAGAATGCCACTGCCTTGCTGGAATGCCCCCCTGATCTAAATTTATAAAATCCAGCTGATCCAGAGGGGCGGTATAGTAGAACTGAGCTGCTCCCAACTGATCAACATTAACCAATTGGGGTTCGCCCATAATTCGCTCATTGACATTGAATTGATCCCAAGCAGCGCCTCTTTCTAATGGTTCCAAGAAATTTAATCGTGGTAATTCTCCTTCAAATGTGAGTATGTCAACCGGGGTCACTTCAACTTGACCTTCTCCAACAATCACAATGGTTATCTGGGCATCCCAAAGATAGGTTACTGAGTACCAGGTACCACTACTACTAATATCTGCCGTAAGCGTCCTGGTTGTGAAATCGCAGTCATCAAATGCCTGAGTGCCTGAACAGGAACATGACGTACTACCACTCTCGGATTCTGGACAACAATGTGGGCCAAAATCACTTGATCCATAAACATATATCCTACATGCCACATCGGAACAAGTTTGGGTAGAGGTATTTACTGCATTTTTGGGACAAATCAATGCCTCGCCTTCGGAATCAGTGGTAACCAACCATTTAAACAATTTTGGATCTTGGAAATTTCCGGTATTCAGTAAATCATATTGACCAATATCAGTTAACGTGGCCCACGCATTGGCTTTTTCATCTTTGACTCTGAAATAGGTGCCCGTTGTAGGCTGGTCTTCAACTACAACTTCTTCTTCAGGTTCTTCAACGACATTATTACCAGAAGTTTCACCTCCTCCACCTCCACCGCAGGCGAAAAATGGTACAGGTAAAAGAATTAGCACTAAAAGTAGCAATCTATTTCTAATTCGTTTTTTTTTGATTTTAGGATTCATCATTATCTCCTTTTTTGAATACTCCTTGGGCACGCATTCCGGCATAAATCCCTATTGCCATTACACCATTAACCAAAGCCGAAAAAGCATACGAAACTGTATTCAGATGTTGGCCAATAAAGGAATAGATCTTAAGAAAAGAACCAAATATATTCTGTACATGGGCACCTGTGCGAGTCACACTGGAGGCGGCCCAGTCCTCGCCCATTGAAATAATCACCCACTGAGCTAATATAGCAAGTATCGATGCCGGAACAAGTCTCAGTACCCAATTAACAAGTTTTATTTTCTTATGGTGCGGTAATCCATACAGTGCAATAGTTAGTCCCAACCCTGTCAGGGTTCCGGTCCATACAATAATGGGACGCTCATCTAAACGCAGGTTGTTGAACCAGGCGACAATTATATGAGCAATAGCAAAAAATATTGTTGACATTATCAAAGCCAGGATGTTTGTGCTGGCTTTTTTAGATGGTTTTTGTTCCCAAGAAAAGGGAGAGGTTTTTAGGTCGAGCGAATCAGCCAAAGCCAGTCCTAAGCCGACTGCAGCACCGAGAATGCCACCATAGAACAAATTTATACCAAATCTTACTCTGGCTGAGGGTCCAGCAATAAAGCCTAAAATACCATGCAGTGTACCTAGTGATAGACCTGCTCCTAGTGCTACCCCATATACCATTTTTCTGATGCGATCTTTATCTTTTTGCATCCGCCTTTTAACCCGCATATACCAAATACCAATCCGTTCCCAGGGGGGCAAATTTGAATTAAATTGGTTGATTTGCGGGTCACGATCTGCTAAATAACCACGGAGTTCGATTTTTCGCTTAAATCTTTCCCAAACAGATGTTACCTTTTTTAGTGCGTTATCGATTCGTTTCAACCCCTCTTCTGGCACAATTGGGAGCAGTGTGAGAGATAGCGCAGCTGTTTGGCTGACTAAAGAATCTTGACTGGGATGGGCAACTGCAATCCAAGCGACTTGGCCTACACTCGCTGGTTGTAGTTTAGGGCTAATATCATCTAGATTTAATACACTTCTTTCGATAAGTTCATGATCAGAGCCGTCTGGTTTGTTATCATCTAGCTGCTTTATTAGTTCGACACATTTCTCACGGGCAAGGGTGAGCCACGGCTCAACTGGAACTTCTTCAGCAACTGCAGACCGAAGCAAAATCAAGAGTTGCATAGGAGATAGTTCATCTAAATCAACATATTCAGCAATATACTTAAGTTGGCTTTTACTCACTGTTGCGCCCTGATCCATCCACTGCCACCAGGTTTGGTACACTCTGGATCTATTTTCTATTGACTGTTGTGCCCGTGAACGTAGTGCATCATCTTGGATTGGCGGAAATACGTGTTCTTGATGGACCCGTGAATATAATACCGGGGTTCCCCAATCGCGTACATCTTGCCCTGAACCAGCAGCTTTTGCCCAGATGGCAATTCGACCCTGGAATACTGCTTCATCTATTGTACGACCATCAGCCAGGGCTTCATACAATGCGGCCATAAATTCTGCTGCATATTGATCAAAAATAGTGAATTGCATGGCAATGACCGATGGAATTCTGTTTTTCAGTAAACTTGCTGTGACACTTGTCCAGGCGTTGAAGATATCTGTCATGCCAGTTTCACAAGCCCCCAAAATCACTAACCTGATCCCTTTTTCCCGTAAGAGGGTAGCTAAATTTTCTCCAGGTATCGGTACGCCATTGTTTTCATCATCCGCCAGAATTATTGAACCTGTTCCTTTGAACCTGCCCAATGTTGCCGACATTTCCTCTGAAAATTCACCATGTCCACTGAAATGGAATATATCCACGTGATCAAACTTCATCATTTCCTGTCTGATATGATCTAAACTCGCCCCTGTTTTTAAACTCAGATCGTCGATGGAACGATATTCCGGAAGACAGCTGATTTTTGTTCGGCTTGTATCGAAATCACGGATTGCTTGTGTTATTAGTCTTTGTTCTTCAGGTAATGACTTCAATAACTTGTACTTCTCATATGGTTTGGGTGATGCCATGGCGATAAAGATTTGGCGCTCATTGGATGAAATTGATCTTTGTGGAGAAATTGCCATTGCTTCATGGCGAACAATAGAAATACGAGGATCGAGTCCAATGAAATCAGTCACCCCAGGCTTTTTGGTGTCTTTTTCAAGGCACATAAATTCCCAGGGAATTTGGGCCAATTCGTCCACCAGGCGCAGCCGCAATCGCAAACCTTCATCAGGTCCAAGTTCTGCAAGACTTCGTGTGAAAAAATCTTGTGCGTATGGCGGAAGAAGAAATTTCGCCAATTGAATTCCAAATTCGATTTGCTCTTCACTATTCAACACCCTTTTCTCTAATTGTCGGCGCTTACGATCGAGGGCATGATAATCATTGATCTTTACAGTTTCGGTTTTCTCACCCTCACCTGCTGGGGATTCAAAAACATAAACATTGTAAGTGAGAACCTTTGCTGACTCAAATTTTGCCTGTTCAGTAAAGAGAATAAAATCATGGTATCTCAATTTTGTCATTATTTATTCATTACCTTTCTCTTTCTTATCTTACCTACACATTTTAGAATCTTTTCTCAATATGGATTTTCATAATCATGAATCGCTATCTCGATTTACGGGGAAAGCCAATCGGGATTCAACCAATGAAGGAATTCCTGGCACGTGATTCAATAGTTTGAGGCTAGGCGCATCTAAATAGTCCCCACTTGCAGTAACGATAAATGCTCCAAGAACAACCTTGCCAACTGTCAGTAAGGCGCCACCGATTGGAAGAACGAGCGCGGAAGAGATCGATCCAAGGATTCCTAGACCGGTATTGATTTTTTCACCCAGCTGGATCTGGCGCTGGTGCTCGTTCAAGAGATGCTCGATCTCGTCGGTTGCCAATTGAAAGAAATGCAGATCCCTTTGACTGCTATCGATGAGCTGAACCAGGTTTGCTTCAGATTGTGAAATCCCATATAGTGTTTCCAGGATTGAGGTCATTATTTTCCCCCCTTTCAATGGATTCATCCATGAGATGACCTGCTCGACAAAGATTTCAGTAGCTTTCGATCCAATAAATTTTTGAAGGGATTCAATAGATCGAATAATATAACCCTGATAGAGTTCCAATAATCGTTTTCCAGGTTCAACAACCTCAACAATTCCACTAAGACCTGATGCAAGATCATTCAATAGGGAGGGAAGGTTTAGTCCATCAATATTGATGAGCTCAAAGATAACTTCCTGGCTCAAACGTCCAGCCCTGGAGGTGATCAAATCCAGTCCATCCTCAACAGCCCCCTGTAAGGCGAATCGAATAGTCGGAGGATCCAAATATTCCTTTAACGCGCGTTCATTTGGGAGATCCCCCTCAGTGCGCTCAACCTGGTCATCATGATTCATGATTTCAACGAGAAGGTCTATTTGTCCTTTTGATCTGGCACGGCGTTCCTCATCTAAGTTTGATTGGAAGGGCTGATTCTCTTCAAGATCCAATGCGGCTTCGAGAAGGGTCGCGCTGATTTCCAAATCCACCAGGGATTTGGCCATAAGAGAGGTTCCATGTTGAATGCGCTGCTCGGGTATAGCCTGTAATAGCTCATCAGTTGCAGCCAAGTTCAACTGATCCGACAATTCAATTAGATCCTCTGCTTGATCTGCCAGATTCTCAAAAGACGTTGGTCCTCTAAAGCCCCTCTCCCCAACTGAATCGCTTGGGGAAGAAAATAAGTCTTGTACCTTTTGAGAATAGTCCAGAAGGATTTGACTATAAGAACGCTCTGAATTCATTTACAGATTATGGTACTCCTTCAGCAATTCATCCCAGAAATGACTTTTCGCGTAGTCCAGCTCACCATAGAATTTTGAGATTCCATTTGGGGGAGGGGTGAAGTAAATGGTCACTCCACCGCAGTTCTTAACTTTCTCACCACGATGGGATTCTGCCAATATAAAATTTCCTTCTCCAGGAGTCAGTGCAATCAAGACTGATTGACAGGCATTCCTCACACTTTCATTGGATGTGGTCTGGTGCAGCATTTGGCAGAAATGACGAATATCCCACAAAGTATTGTGCATAAACTTGGCCGCATGGAATTGTGAACTCCATATATCATTGCGCACGGCCGGCATATTTGCTTTCAGGGATTGTGCTAATTTATCCAAAGACTGGGCTAGCTTGGCCGATTGCGATAAATCAAATGCCGATTGAGTAACTGTGAAATTTGTATGAGCGTACGATTGGATATATGCATCCACAATGTGGGCACAGAATTCTGCGGTGGCGATATCTGGATTAGTAACTAATTTTTCAAGAACAAGATTGTAAGGCCAACCATTGGCTGGCTCATTCTCCTCAGATGCCACGATGTAATGGGCCTGATTACGCACCTGATAGGCCACCTCAAAGTTGGACATCAGGCAAGCATCCATCCCCAATAGATCAATCGGCTGCCCAAGAACATTCGTTGCCTTTTCTAGCACTTTGCCTAATTCGATAGTATCAATGGAGTGTCCACTACCATCATCACTGCAAATTGCACGATCGTCCATGCTCTCCTGGCTCATGATTTTCCGCAATGAAGTTCTAAAAAATACCCGCCCAAGTGGACTTGCTGATCTTTCGGCACCTTCTGCCCTGCCATATTCGGCCGTCCCTACTTCGGTGGCGATTGTATCAATCGCAGATGGTTCCCAGCCGCCACCATGATTCCATAGTACCAATCCATACCTATCTGCAGGGTAGCTATCTGCCGTCCAACGGATAAAGTCAAGCGCTGTATTCGGATCTCCACAATCGGTTTCCCCCAAGTCTTCGATCTCCTGAATATCATCTTTCTGGATGAAATATCGTTTGCTGTGTTTTGATGTCCCAATCCTGTCGAATTCGACAATGATGTTGACATCCTCACTTGAACCTATTTTGGCCAATTCTCCAATGTCTGTTTCACCTGCACTTGAAAGATTGTTATCTCCTGCCATATAAACCATAAAAGTCCACTTTGCCTTATTTTCCATTTTGTTTCTCCTACTAAACATCTTTCTAAATCGATCAGCTAGTATTTGTAAAATTCCATCTATCATCTAATCCTTTACAAAATAATTTCAACTTCTTTTATGGCAGGATTCAACGAAACGAGATCTTGGGTTCTTTTCACCCTAATCTTGCCATCCATATAACCGAGAACATCAGCGGTGAAATGAAACGAAGATGAATTTTTAACAAACTCCCAATTGATGATTAACCAAATTCGATAATGTGACAATTACGATACTGCTGCTATCTCTCCCCTAAGGTTGAAGATTTCTTGGATGTTGGCTATTTGCCCATTGTGAGGATTCAAAGAACTATATGCTTAAATGCTATCAATAAAGCTGTACCCTAATTAGTATTTAAAAAGCCACAAACTTTTGCGTTTGCGGCTTTTTTGTATACAGAGAATTCTTGAATCCTGCGAAGAGGGCTTCCGCTTTCGTTGGACTGTATGTTGCTATCCTGTCTTTCTTTTTCATTATACAGATTTTTAATTTGAATTTCAATCAATTTCAATTCTCGATCAGGGCAATCGCATCTAATTATTTACGGAAAAGCACCTTGTGTAAGTATTGATGTTCCCAACCAGCCAAGAAGCGTTTTCCCTGAATACTTCTTTTGACAGTAGTTTCTTGCTCTGCAAAAGTGCGTTTCGAGCATTGATCATTATCACAAAAAAAGTGATTGACTTTTAGATGAAAATGCGGCTGCATAACAAGGATAGGTAAAGATTGTGGGAAACGTAAATATGTACTGTGGACTCGGTTTGAAGTTGTGTTGCAGCTAGGGCAAATGCCAGATTTGCTCACACTGTGTGCTTGAATGATGACTTGCTGATCAGCGTACTTTTTTATTTCATCAATCTGGAATCCAGGTAATGAAATAAAATTATCAAATTTGTTTTTAGAAGAAAACATCGCGTTTTCTTCTTCTTTTTACGTCATTTCACATAAAGTGCGGGAGAGCCAGTTTTAGGGGGGCAGGTCACAGGTTTGAGCCCAACAGGAATTACCAGATATGCGGATTTCCATAGGGAGAACCTTGTGAAATATATTAGTTATCTAGAAAATTAAAGATTTATTGAACAGTAAATTGTGTGATTCATAGACATCATTTCAATTTCTTGAGAGCCTGATCATTCAGGTAAGAAAGCGCTCGTATTCGTTCTTTATCCAGATCAAAGGTAGCAGATACTTCATCCCAATAAGGGGTTTTGGCATGCAGGCTCGTTACATTTGCAGAAGGAGTCGTCTTTATTGAGCCATGTTTCCGATACCAATTGTAAAAATGGACCCATTCGGCTAATTGTTGTGAGAGATCAGGATCATTCAAATCTGCAAGGGCATAGAACTCTTGTAACATTGTCTGCTGCACTCTTTCTACTTTTCCATTCAAGTGTGGGCTGGCTGGAGGGTTTGGGCGGAATTTGATGCCCCATTCCAATAAGCGCTCTTGAACATTATGGGCAAAAAACTCAGTACCCCGATCAGTTTGTATCCGTTGAATTGGAAATGGCATTTCATCCATTAGTGTTTCTAGAAACAGCATGGTGTACTTTGCAGCTCACCTGGGATAAATTTCAGCCACTAAATAACGGGTACAGTCATCCACAGCAGTAAATTGATATATGCCAGGCCTGATTTTGCATGTATCCATTTGAATACGGTCACCAGGTATCTCTTTTTGATAACGCTTGATTTGCTTTCTTCGTTTGACTTTTCGGATCGGTATTACAGCATGTTTATTGAGAACCTTTTGGATACTGGCTAATGACAAGTAGCAGTTGTATTGGCGGACCAATTCATTTTGGATCCTACGAGCTCCGATATTCATGCTGCTGCGTAATTCAAGAATCCACTGTTCTTGTTCTTCAAATATTTTCTTTGTAGGGGAGTTGTTAGGCCGTCTACTTTTTGATCGCAGTCCCTCTATGCCTTGTTCTTTATAACGTTTATGCCATTTACGTAAAGTCGGTCTGGAAATGCCACATCGACGACATACATAACCAGCATCCCCTGTTTCTTCATAGAGACTGACCCATCCCAACCGCATTCTGATTTCTGCATCATTCATAGCTATAGTTTACATTGAAATGATGTCTATGAATCACACAAGTAAATAATGCTATTGTGCAATTTGTGCTTATGGCAATATATTATTGACCTGGGCTATTTGTTCCCAACGGTTTGCCCAGGACAGTGTATTCGATCCATAATTGTTTTCCGCTTGGATCCCATTTAATATTTTTTAAAATACCCTCCCAATCCTCATCTGTGAATGCATCAGGTTTTGGTGGCTTTTGATCGGTTTTTGGAATCTGATCTGATCGAAATATTCGCCCTTTCGTTTTTTCTTCCAATCTCTTTAAGATTTTAGGGTCAGGATGTTCCCATTCTCTTCCATCAGCTTTTGCCCACATTTCATCGACCGGAATCATTGCTACAAGGTCTGAGCTGGTCATCAACTCTAATCCTTTTTCTTTGAGTGTGGCATTATGACTACCATGATGGCCAACTTTGTATAAGACACACTTTTCCAACAAATCTTTAGCCTTTAATTGTTTTTCCTCACAGTCGTCATTCTCCCAGGACATATCATGCCACGAAAGCCAATTCCCAGTTTGAGCATCACCTGGAAAAAGAATGGTTTTTGTAGGTACTGTATTTAGTAGTTCAATTGCGATAACCAAACTGGTGTTATTCGTATAGTTGTTAATATCCAGTGCTAACTCTTCGGCTGAATAAAGCCAATCAATATCAATCTGCCGCCACTTGAGGGCTTTTTTATTGTATTCTTTGAAAAAATCTAACGTTTCAGCTTCGCTGATTGAAATCTTATGACTGTCATCAAATGGACAGCTTAAGTCAAATAGATCTTTGTTTTCTGTTTTTAATTTTTTATTTGTACTGAAAGCAATGGCTGCAGAAGCAAAGGCTATTTGCTCGTTTAATCTGGATGATTTGAAATACAATTCACTCTCAGTCTCTAATTCTTTTAATCGTGTAAGATTTTTTGGTGGACCAAGAATATAAAATTTATAGTCACTCAGGAATGGGAGAGAAATTTCTTCCCCAGGATTCAGGTAATCTTCTGGCCGTACTAGTTTATTTTTGACTTTATCTTTCAAATATAATAATTGTTCAGCTTTTCCACCAGTTGCCGCGAGTTCTTCTACTAATTCAAAATCTAATACATCCTGTAATAAATTTGAAAATGATTTATCAACTTTATCGAGTACTTGAATGGTAGCTTGTAAAGCCTTGATTTTTATGCCAAATTCATCTTTTATTTTCTTTGCCGCCTGGTCGTCGGGATTTTCTGCCCATGATAGCCACAAATTATCTATCTCGATATTTTCAAAAATATCCCTCGCATATTTAAATCCGTATAAATGATCTGTGTGTTCATGAGTTATTACTACAGTATCAATGTGTTGGTTTGTTGCTGCCAGTATATTTTCTGCAACCTTTTTTATCCTTGCTGATCCTCCTGAATATTGGTGATGAACCCCGCAGTCGATAAGCATGTAATAGGGTTCTCCATTGTCCTTTCGAAATGCTAAGAGGAAACAATCACCAAAACCGGGGTTATACATCCGAACCTTAACACCTGATTCTGGAGGTGACATTATCTGAGAATGATTATTGGTTTGATTTGACAATTTACTCCTCCTTATCCACATTTATCCTATGGAGTAATTTAAATGGTTCATTAGATAAATAATTTTGGGATCCTCTTTTCGGCGAGGTTAACTCCTTTAGAGTTTCTTTCCTCCTACTGCCGAAATAAGTTGTTGCTAAGGTTGGACTTGAAAATCCAGATAAGTATTTTCGTATACGGTTCAGCCTGTTCTGGCTCATCACATTCTTATAAACACAATAGCGAACCTGAGCAGTCCTTTGATCGACGATTAAGGTACACCCTCCTTTTACATAGAAATCTGGAGGTAGCGATCCTTTCTTTTGGTAGCGCCCACGATCAACATCTTCCTGGATACTTTCTTCAAAATAACCCTTTCGACATTGTGTTATTTCGATGATTACATCTGTTTGAATATCCCCATCTGCAGTTACTCGCCGTGTTGGACGAACTGAATGGACTTCAAAATCTATATTCCCTTCATTATCTGTACAAAGGGAAATATTATTATCTTTAAATTCTAAAATGATGTGAAATGCCTCCGCGATCTTTTTGGAAGGTTGAGCACGAAGCAAGTCTGAAAGTTTTTGTCGGCTTTTTATAGATTGTTCGTGAATTTGTTTTCGATTTATATTTTTATCGGCTGCAGAAAATAGAGTCTTTAGGTTTTCTTTCCCAAAAATTCCATCAAATATTTTTTGTTCCTGATCACTTGGTCCCTTCCACGAAAGACTTTCTTCTGAGAGGTTACGCACATCATGGGGATATATTCCCCTATGCCGAAAAGCCTCAATGAATGACAGTCGGTAGTTATAGTGATCATCAGATACCAAATCGCTGTCAGCTGTAATCAGGGCGCGCAAGTAATCACCGAAATCAACATCTACCGGGGGACAATAATCTAAGGCACGGATGCAAATATTCAGAATATGTCCGGCAGTTTTTGAAGCTTCTTGAGATAATCTTTCCACTAGATCAGGATGAATATCACCAGGTTGGAGCACTCCGGTTCCACTAGTAGCAATTCGAATTAAATCATTAATTCTTCGCTTATAAATGATGAGAAAAGCATCAAATACTGCAGCTACCAGAATCGCTCCCCTTGCATGAGGTTCACCAACCCGGTCAATTTCGGTGGGGTCGGGATCATTGGGAATCCATTTTCCAGTATCTTCATCATATTTACCAATGGCGCTGCGTAGAGCCCCATAATGCCCAATCGCCTGGCCAAATTGGAAAGCAAGTTCTCCAAGAAGGCTTTGCTTTTCTAGATCTCCTCGCGTTTTAGCAATCTGATCCCGAAGCACAGCTGGATAGGTGAAATGTTGAAATAGAGCAACAATATCAGCAAATGCCTCATGCAAAGCCCAAACATCAATATTAGAAGGCTCGATGAAATTTCTATGCAATCCATCGAGAAGAGCGTGGGAGGTTTCGTGAGCAACAATATCATGCGAGAGACAGGTAAATACCATGCTCCCGGGTAAATTTTCCCCTGGATCTGATTTTGAAGCTGGAAAATATCCGAAGAGCAGGGCTTTTTTATCGGGACTGTAAAAGGCGTTTGCCTGGCGAAAGGCATGTGGGTAAATTCTTAATCGTTCAACGAACTCTTCATTTAATTTATCCGGTTTATCAATATACCTGGGTGACCATAAGGCCCGCCTTCCCAATGCTTTTTCAAAATGCCGGATTGTATTTCTTGCAACTGCATAAACCATTTGTTGGTGAAATTGAGGTGTACCCTCTGAGGGTGCGAGTCCATCTTGTGCGAGTAACAATGAGTTATTCAAATCGACAGGTGAATAAAAAGCTTGACTAGCAGGATCAAAATCAATTACTTCTAGGTAATCATCAATGGGACCAACATTCAAGTCTTTTTTCCATGGAAGTTTAATGACAATCTCATTGATTTTTTGAGTTCCAATCCGTTGACTTAAAATTGGATCAAAGGCAAAAGCCCGTAATTTTCTGTATTGAGGGTGCGGGTAAATATCCTTTTCATTGCTTGATTTAAACATAAAACCTCTTCCTTTGAAAAAATTCAGGAAATTAAAAATAATTTGCAAAAAACCCTTGAAATTTAATCTCATGATAATGATTAACTCTCAATTTGCGAATATAATCAGATCTCTGATGAGTTGCTAGATTTCCCCAATGCAATATGGATGGTAAAGTGAATTAATCTGCGTAGAGGTTAACTCCTATATAGTCATTATACAGAAACATCAAAATGACGGCAAGTTTTTTTATTAAAGGAGGCAATCAATCATCAAATCATCAATGCATAAAAAAAGATCTCTTTGCTTCATTAGGAAATTTTAGAAAATATCCTCTGCAATACCGATAACAATTTATACCAACTATTCCATTTTCAAGAATTATTGACTTTTGTGTTCTTATCCTGTACAGTTAAATCGCAAGTTGCCAACATCACAGCGGGACCTGGAATTTCTTTCACTGTGATACCAAAAATATCCCCAGTTTCTTCTTCAATTGAATACCTACATAAACATATTTTCCTGGACTCTTATATTCAATTTAAATTAATAAACCAGATGTAAAGGAGAAAAAATGTCTGTCCAAAAAGATATACACGTTTGTATTGATCGAATATTGTCAGATGATAAAGTAATCGAATCTTCAGAAATTGCCATTGAAGAGAATCCTTTGAACCGCCCCGCAATTCAATTCACTCCTGGAATGGGTGTTGCACCAATTTCCAAATTTGATCTTGCTGCTCTAACAGGTAAAAAGTGGGGAAATGGAAAAACATTGCGAGTCAGCTTTTTGGACGGTGATTCAGATGTTCAAGCAAAAGTAAAAACCTATGCAGATGTCTGGAGTGATTTTTCAAATATAAAGTTTGATTTCGGCAATGACCCTAATGCTGAAATCAGAATATCATTCAGACTCGCTGGGTCGTGGTCATACATAGGGACCGACTGTTTAGGCATACCAAAGAATGAGCCAACAATGAATTTCGGGTGGTTGACACCTTCATCTCCAGACGAGGAATATTCACGTGTTGTTACACATGAATTTGGGCATGCGCTTGGTTGCTATCACGAGCATCAGCACCCTGAAGTAGCCATTCCTTGGGATAAGGATGCTGTCTATAATTATTATAAGGGACCACCAAATAATTGGACAAAAGCACAGGTTGACCGAAATCTTTTTGAAAAATATGCATCATCAATTAGTCAATTTTCTAAGTTCGACACAAAATCCATCATGCTTTATGCAATTCCAAATCAATTTACTATTGGTGATTTCGAAGTCGGTTGGAACAAGAAATTGTCTGACACTGATAAAGATTTCATTGGCGTCATGTATCCAAAACAGGAAAAGAAATTTGTTGAGATAGAAATTGATGATGCTCCTTTATCAGCAAGTATCGGTGCACACGGAGAAGAAGATTACTATTCTTTTCAAGTGGAATTTCCTGGTAATTATCGGGTCGAGACGAGTGGATGGACAGATATCGTGATGTATCTATATGGACCGGATGATCTTAAATCTTTCATTGCTATGGATGATGATAGTGGCTTCTGGCACAACGCGAGGATCAATGCTGAACTAGAGCCAGGCCAGTATTATATTCTGGTGCGCCACTTCAGACCCAAAAAGACAGGAAAATATTCTATTGCTGTGAGATTGAGAAAATAAAGTTCCTGATAATTGCTCTTGGACTATCACATGGATTAGTATATATTTTCGAGTCAGATCAACTGTCGAAGTAATAAGTTACAGAAGGAGTTATTCCATGGAACATGTCTCCTGGGATCAAATCTCTAATCTTTTCGATTCATTGGAACATTCATCTGTTGATGTAAAGCGAACTGCTCTTAACGCTCTCGTTCGGCTTCCGCTTGATCGGGATCAATGGCTCGATGTAGCAAAATATGTCAATGATAAATTACAACCCCTGGAGGAAAGGGGCTTTCCCGAGAGTTTGACTTTAAGCGATATTCCCCTGGACGATCTGATCGGGGCAGCCTCTTTTATCCCGGTCAGATCAGTTCGAAGAACGTTGTATCGGCTTTTAGATTCCGATGATAGAAATGTCAGCCTCACTGTAGCGGAAAATCTAGCTTTAGCTCAAGATCAGAAGTCTCTTGGCCATCTTGTGGACGAACTTCCAAATATTAAAGTAGAGCGCTTAGCACTCCTTGATTTAGCAGATCGTGTAAATGATGTAAAGAGGGTCTATAAAGAAACCTCCGTTCCTGAAATTCGATTATGGCTTACGGTCGCCTTAGCGCGGGCTGGGGAGAGTGGCCCATTAAAAAGAGTCCTCAAAGAATTGAACGAAGGAAAATTAGAAACAGAAGGACCTTGGGGTGACCATTCTTATTTTAATTTCGAAAATATTGTACCTGATCTAGGGAAGATGCCGGAAAGAGACCGTGAATTTTTAGGTAATTTTTCAAACAACCCATCAAATGATCCTATAGCCAGGGGAATTGCTGATCAATTATACCGAGTTGGATCAAAACCCAAAAAGGTAATTGAACCAAAACGTCTCCCGGCAAATCCGGAACTTGAAGAACTTGCTCGTAGAGTTGAGGACCAAATCAAGAAGCGAAACGAATCTGATAAACCACTGGACGAGCAGCTTTTAAGGACAGATTTGATCCCATACTTGAGGCCAAATATTACACCTGAGTTCGTCAATATCATCTTCCAAAAAGCTTTTGACCCCCAATCAAAGGATTGGTTGATTAGTAATGAAATTACGCGTGAAATATATTCAATTCGCCATAGTTTCGAACCGGATGTTGACAGTTTATATCGGTTGATTCTTCAGAGTTGGAAAGGTGAAGGGGATAAATATAATTTAGAACACATACTTCTTCCTCATATAGCTTGGACGGTTTCACAGGCAAATCTTGATAAGATCTTGGATGGATTAAAAACATCTCTGGGTAGTCAGGATGAAAAAGAGAAAGAGTTCGCTGCTGTATTTTTGCGATCGATTCTAAAGTATAGTTCCACAGACTATTATCCACCACAGTTTGGCGGTGAAAGTGATGCTCCCGATCTAGCGCCGGACACGAGTGAGTTCATCGAAGATGAAGAAATGGCTGAAGCAAATGGCGGAGACAGGAAGGAGACCAAACCTCCTAATGGTGATGCTAAACCAGAGAACGACGCTTCCCCAGAAAGGAAAATCGATATTGGACTAGGTGGCAATGAGACTAGAATAAATTGGAATGATGATGTAATTGTTCTAGATTCTTCAGAAACAAAAAGCAAGGAAGAGATAAAAAAGCCAGTTGTGAATATGAATTTTACACCTAAAGAAAACCCAGATCCGACTGATATTGAACAACGGCAAGTACCTTTAATTAAGAACAAAGAATATTTTTTTTGGTTGAGTATTGGCGACTGGGAAGAAGGATCCATAAACCCGAGGGAAAATTCCTCTGAATTTAATACAGATAATCTTCCTCCAGAGGCAATAATAGATGTAGTCCTTTTTGGGTATGAAGGTGAGATTAAGATCACTTCAAATGCAGACATCGGAAAATTAAAAATAGCATCTGATGGAAAGATAATCGTGGATCAACCAGTTGTAAAACCTACTAATTTACCTGACCCTAACAATCTTGAGAATCACTTATTTTTCCCTGTACAAATGCCAAATGAGGAAGGCTCATCCCGAATCAGATGTAATTTGTATTTTGAGAATGTATTGTTGCAGTCGCACGTGATGACTGTTATGGTGGTAGATGCGTTAAGTAAAACTCAAACAACCGAAACGGATGTGAACAATTCTGGTGCCAATATAGAGTTTAATCAAGAATTTAGATGGTCCAATTTAGATTATTCTCTCTCAAACACATTGGAAACCAAAAATTTGACCAAAATCGAGAAGCATAGCCTTAGCATAATGTTAAATGATGGTGGAAATGGGACACATAATTTTCGAATTTTTGGAGGTCAAGAAAAAAGATGGGATGTATCAATCTCAGAAAGTTCTCTCGAAAGTTTGATTAAGACAGCAAGAGAAGGATTGAGAAAAGTTTCATGGGGAAATGAAAAAATGTGGGGAGAGAACCAAAAATATCGGTACGAGACAAAAACACTTAAAAAGCGGAAACAACACTTAAAGAAAGATTTCGTGACCTTAGCCAAGCGAGGACAAAGCATATTTTTGGAGTTGTTAAGAGAAACAATTTTTGATGAAGCTAGTGGAGATTTTTCTAAGCTGGAAAGCTATAAAGAAACTTTTTGGAATGCAAAAAATATTCAAATAGCTGCAAGTAAAGATATCAATCAAGTTATCCCAACTGCAATGGTATACGATTCGCCTTTTGATGACTCTCTGGATAACGCTGATTATTCCCTCTGTAAGGTATTTGAAAATGCCCTCGGTAAAAAAAATATTAATATCGAAGACACAATTTGTTTTAAAAACCAATGTCCAGACTTCAATAATGATACGGTTATCTGCCCTAGCGGTTTCTGGGGATTTCGATTAAATATTGGCCTTCCATTTTCCATAAGTGAAGGAAATGATGAAAGTAAAATGGCTCTAGAGTACAAACACAATCCCAAAATTGCACTGATGGTATACAAAGATTTTGCGACTCAACAAGACCACGTCCAAAATTTAAGAAACCTTAAACCAGAATTTGAGTGGACAACTTCAGACTCAGGATCAATAATAAAAACTCTCCTCAAAGAAAATATGCATATAATATATTTTTATTGTCATGGCGGGCTAACATCATACAATAAACCATATCTACAAGTGGGCAATGAGAATGATCCTAATGGGATAATCACTTCAGATTATGTTTTAAACAAAGGAATTAAGTGGAATGACCCTAGACCACTAGTTTTTATCAACGGCTGTCATACCACAGCACTTGAACCCAATAAAGCGCTGAATTTTATCGAAAATTTGGTTCCATATTCAGGAGCGGTTGGTGTGATTGGTACAGAAATTACAATTTTTGAGTCTTTGGCAACAGAGTTTGCTGAAAACTGTTTAAAACAATTTTTTAATGGATCGTCTATTGGAAAAGCAATTCGATTAGCAAGATTACAGGTCCTCCAAAACGGCAATCCATTGGGATTGGTTTACATTCCATTTGTGATATCGAGTTTAAAATTAGTTCATGAAAAGTGATAAACTTGAAATAAGGGAAGCACAATTTTACGATAAGATTTCAAACACGTGTAATTTAGTGACCTTGTATTACTTGCGCTTCCAAAATTCATTACAATTTCAATCTCAAATAATAATCAAAGCAAATTGATAAATAGTCAATAATTTTGCTAAACTACTTTTTATAACCATCGGGATTAAAGAAGGATATGATGATGCTCGGTGCAATTGGTTTAGGTTTGGTTTGGGGGTGGTGCCTTGGATTGTGGAATCTTCGGGGGGAGAGAAAACGTATTTTTTCAAACATACTTCTTTCTCTTGTGGTAACAATTACAATATTATGCCTGACTTATTATTACTTTGATATTTTTGGAGCAATTCGATTCGCAATTTCCGTTTTAATAGCATTACTAATTTACTTGATTTGGCTATATAGCTTGCAAAAGCAAAATTTTAGGTAAATCTAATCAAAAAGGAGAAAGATTATGGAAACTGCTTCTACACTTCAGCTTCTTGGCGCTGGGGGATTTGGTGCACTTATCGGCTGGTATGTATATTATGTTAACCGATATCGTAAAGGAGATGTTCAACTCAGTGACATTGCTACAATCATTGGTATACTCGGAGGCGGGGCAATCTTGGCGCTATTTCCTGCAGCATCCGACCTGTTTGGTGCCTATGGCATTGGCTTGTTTGCAGGATTCTTTGGGTATTATCTAGCCTTACTAATCAAAGTAGGGATTTCAAAAAATTTCTCTGTGGATTGGTTCCTTGATGGTCGAAGAAAAGCGCCTGCAGCTGATGAAATTGCCCCAGATATAGATCCCGATGTAAGGCCACCAATGGTGGCTCGAGATTTTGAATAAAGATCATCAGTAATTATCTTCAATAAGATAATATTATGGCCATTCAGCCTCCACTCAGTATACGGACTGAATAACTAAATGACAACTGGATTAGTGCAGTCTCAGTGTAAGAATAACAGCCCTTTCATTGGGCGATATTTTAAATAGTGACATGCCCCAAAAATCTAGGGGCTTGTCACTCCAGCGTTGTGTTTTACCAAAATTTTTGGGACTAAGTAAATTGGTTGATCTTATTGCTGAATTTAAAATTTTCGTAAATTAGCAACTTCACCTGTTATATCAACCACTAGGTGGATTCACCGACAAATATAATTCACTTTGGTCTGCCTTACCCAAGGCAACCCAATCACTATTGAATTGTCCGCCATGTATCTGGCCCCAAGTATAAGAATCTTCGTCCACTTTTGAAGTGTCTTTAATTAAGACCCTTGAGCCGTAGTTCAGCAAGCCCACTGGTAGTCCGGATAAGCCAGGATTATCTCGCACTCTCAGACCAAGAGTTGCGACCACATACATGATTTGGGCAGGTGTGATAACTACTTCAGCATCGGTAGTGACATGTGTCTGAAGCCAATCTAGGGGATTAACATAGTTCATATGGACAAGCGCTCTCTTTTCACCAGGCCAATCCCAGGCCCTGTCACGCAAAATATCTGTGGTAGAGATATCAAAGTGTAAATGGTAGGGG
>Ga0102946_1000263_pt1 | contig 18498 bp, 22 predicted proteins | sample SalPon2A_A_D1_MG_FD_78209 | JGI IMG/M metagenome (GOLD analysis project Ga0102946, IMG submission 78209) | Soil microbial communities from South San Francisco under conditions of wetland restoration - Salt Pond MetaG R2A_A_D1_MG | ecosystem: Environmental > Terrestrial > Soil > Wetlands | place... | reverse complement strand
GTAGCATCGCCAGCAACTCGGTCACTGATCCATGCTCCAGTACGTAGCCGAACTGCCGCAATACCTCTTCGAGGAGACCGGATGTGTTCAGGCGCTCGGCGTCCACCACCGCAACCGCCATTTCTTTCGGCAAGTCATCAACAAACTGCTGGATGACGGTGCTCTTGCCGGCAAGGGCGGGACCCTGTAACAAACATAAGCCGTTCTCGGTTGCGTGTGTCTCCAGGAGGACCTCAAGGGCCTGTCGTTGCGAGGCGAGCAGGGCGCTCGACGATGCCTTGCCGTGACTGGGAAAGGGTTGTTGCTGCAGGCCAGCGGTACCTAAATCCATAAGTTTGAACTCGCAATCATGGTTATGGCGTAGAATTCGGTATTCTTTGGCCCCGGCCGCGTTTTTTTACATATGATGAAAGCCGGGCCGGACAGTCTAAGGTTGTCGCCAAATAATTGTAAACTGGAAACATTTCGCTCGTTATACAACAACGGGTTAGATGTTTATATGAACAAAACGATTTAATAAAAACGAATAAGTAACTGAAAAATAGGGGGTAAGTTGCCTACAATACATAATCCATGCTGTGAGCCATTGGACGTAAGCTATTGAGTATTAAGTTAAATGGCTCGCGACTGACGCTGTTCAGGGGCGAGCGCTGCCTTTTCAGGGATTTGGAGTTTGCGCTAAATTCCGGCGAATTACTCCTGCTAGAGGGTCGCAACGGGAGTGGCAAGACAAGCCTTTTGCGTGCGATCGCCGGACTGATCGAACTCGAATCCGGCACGGTGTTCTGGAATGACGAGCCGGTGAGAAATATGCGGCAACTCTTTCAAAATTCGATGGTTTGGATGTCGCACAAGGTGGGATTCAAGGGCGATTTGACGCTGGTTGAGAATCTGCAATTTGAAGCGAAACTGCGGCTTGAATCGACTCGGGACTTCGATGATGTTTTGCAGCGACTGGGCCTGAAGAAACTCAAGCGCCTGCCGTTTCGATCATTATCGGCGGGGCAGCAACGCAGAGTCGCCCTGGCACGCATGCTGTTATCCGCGGCGCCGCTCTGGATGATGGATGAGCCGGCTTCGAATCTGGATGCACAAGGGCGCGAGCTGGTGGCAACGTTGTTGTCGGAACACGTTGGCAAAGGCGGCATGGCGATAGTCGCTGCGCACCAGGACGTTAAACTTGATTTGCCGACACACCGGATTGCCCTTCAATGAGCGCATCCGACGAACAATTGCCCGGGATCTGGCTTGGCACGTCGGCGCTCGTGAAACGCGATCTTGCGCTGGTAATAAAGCGACCGGGCGACATGCTCAACCCGCTGTTCTTCTTCGCTATGGTCGCGACGCTGTTCCCGCTTGCCGTAGGACCTGCTGCCGAGCAGCTGCAATTCAGCGGGCCCGGCGTACTGTGGGTGGCCGCACTACTGGCGACATTGTTGTCGCTGAACAGCCTGTTTCTGGGTGACTTTGAGGACGGTAGCCTTGAGCAGTTGCTCGTCAGTCCGGTGCCGCTCTCGGCGCTGGCGCTGGGCAAGTCGATTGCCCACTGGCTGACCAGCGGATTGCCCCTGGTGCTCGTTTCCCCACTGGTCGCGCTGACGTATCAAATGTCGCTCGCCGTGACGGGGGTCCTGATGCTCACCTTGCTTCTGGGTACGATTAGCCTGAGTCTGCTCGGATCCATCGGTGCTGCCCTGACAGTCGGGCTGCATCGGGGCACGGCACTGCTGAGCCTGCTGATTCTGCCATTGGCGATGCCGGTACTCATCTTCGGTGCCCGGACCGTATCGTTAGTGGCAGCCGGGGACGGCGTTGCCGGCGGCTTGTATTTTCTGGCAGCCTACGCGATGTTAATGATCTCGATTTCACCATTTGCTACAGCAGCCGCCTTACGTATCAGTAACGAGTAATATTCGCCCATGTGGAAATTCCTGCACAAGCTGGCTTCACCGCCGCATTTCTATCGTATTGCCGAAAACATGTTGCCGTGGTTTGCCTTTCCGGGCCTGCTACTCGTCGGCTACGGGGTCTATGCCGGCCTGTTTCTTGCGCCACCTGACTACCAGCAAGGCGATGCCTTCCGGATCATCTACGTGCACGTGCCGGCCGCTTACCTGTCCATGATGGCCTACATGATCATGGCGATTAGCGCGGGCATTGGCCTTATCTGGCGCATGAAGCTTGCTCATGCGGTCTCGGCCGCGGCAGCTCCGCTGGGTGCATGGTTCACCTTTCTCGCGCTGGCAACCGGGTCCATATGGGGCCGGCCGATGTGGGGCACGTGGTGGGAGTGGGGCGATCCGCGCCTGACTTCGGAACTGGTGCTGCTGTTTCTCTACCTGGGCTACATGGCGTTACGTAATGCAATAGAAGACACGACCAAGGCCGACCGGGCCAGTGCCGTGCTGGCGCTGGTGGGTGCCGTCAATGTCCCGATCATCCATTTTTCAGTGGAATGGTGGAGCTCGTTGCACCAGGGCCCGACCCTGGTGAAGAAGGGCGGCCCGGCTATGGATACGGCGATGCTGTATCCGCTTTTAGCAATGATCTTCGGTTTTACCTTATTGTTCGGCGCGCTGTTGTTGCGCAGAGTGCGCACGGAAGTCCTGTATCGCGAGCGTCGCAAGCGCTGGGTCAGGGACATGATTCTGGCTTCGACTGGAGGTTCCAAATGAGCGCGTTGTCGATGGGTTCTTATGGTGCATATGTCTGGGGCTGCTTTGCGCTAACGGCGGCGGTACTGGTGATTTGTGAATGGCGCGCACGAAAGCGCCACAAAATTGTCTATCGAGATATCGAAGTACGGGTTAAAGCGTTAGGAGACACGGAGTGACACCACGCAAGCAACGTATGCTGGCCGTCGGGCTGGCCGGCGTCGGCATAGCACTGGCGACAGTGTTTACGCTGACTGCCATGAAGGACAACATGATGTTTTTTATTCCAGTATCGGACGTGGTTGCCGGTGAGTTCCCGTCCGACCGCAACTTTCGGGTTGGCGGGCTGGTGGTCGATGGCAGTGTCAATCGCGACCCGGGATCTCTGGAGATGTCATTTCGCGTGACCGATTTGCGCTGCGAACTGCCGGTCCGTTACACAGGCGTGCTGCCCGACCTGTTTCGCGAAGGCCAGGGTGTCGTAGCCCACGGCCGTATCAGTAACGAGGGCGACTTTGAGGCGGACACCATATTGGCGAAACATGACGAGAATTACATGGCGCCGGAGGTTGCGGAGTCGCTCGCAGAGCACGTGTCGGAACAGACCGCCGGGCTCGCCCAGGGCTCTGGTGAGTGCGATAGTCTGTGATTCCTGAGATTGGGCATTTCGCGCTGATCATCGCGCTGGCGCTGGCGCTGTGCCAGGGGGTTCTGCCGCTGATCGGTGCACATCGCGGTGATGCAACGCTTATGTCGGTCGCACGCACAAGCGCGCAGGGACAGTTCATCTTCGTCGTCATTTCGTTCGCCTGCCTGACCTGGGCATTCGTGCAAAGCGATTTTTCCGTGGAGTATGTCGCGAATCATTCGCAGCTGGCACTGCCAACGGTGTACAAGATTTCCGCCGTCTGGGGCGCACATGAAGGCTCGCTGCTGCTATGGATACTGATCATGTCGGCCTGGACCGTCGCGGTCGGACGCTACAGCAAGAAATTGCCGCCGGAATTTTCCGCCCGGGTAATTGGCGTGCTGGGACTGTTGTCCGTCGGCTTCCTGCTGTTCACATTGTTGACGTCAAACCCGTTTCTACGGCTTGCTGTCATTCCACCCGACGGGGCAGACCTGAATCCGCTGTTGCAGGATCCGGGGCTCGCGATTCACCCACCGCTCCTGTACGTCGGCTATGTCGGCTTTTCGGTGGCCTTTGCATTCGCGATTGCCGCGATGTTGACCGGTAATCTTGATCAGAAGTGGGCCAAGTGGACGCGGCCCTGGACGACCGTCGCGTGGTTATTCCTGACGATCGGCATCGCACTTGGCAGCTGGTGGGCCTACTACGAACTGGGTTGGGGCGGCTGGTGGTTCTGGGATCCGGTCGAGAACGCGTCCTTCATGCCCTGGCTGATGGGAACGGCATTGATTCACTCACTCGCGGTCACCGAGAAACGCGGCCTGTTCAAGAGCTGGACGCTGCTTCTGGCAATCAGCGCGTTTTCGCTGAGCCTGCTGGGCACGTTCCTCGTGCGCTCCGGCATCCTGGTCAGTGTGCACGCGTTTGCGACAGACCCGGCGCGCGGCTTTTTTATCCTCGCGTTTCTCGGCATCGTGATTATCGGCGCGTTGGTGTTGTATGCGATTCGCGCACCGGAACTCGATTCGAACGCCGGCTTCAAGCTGGTGTCCCGTGAGACCTTCCTGTTGCTCAACAATATTTTTCTGGTTATCGCCGCTGCCATCGTGTTCTACGGGACCCTGATGCCATTGCTGTACGACGTTATGGGTGTTGGCAAGATCTCCATCGGGCCGCCCTGGTTTGAGTTCGCGATGCTGTTGCCTATGTTGCCGCTGGCATTGTTGCTTGGCGTTGGCATGCACGCCGCATGGCGCGCACAGCCAGAGGGCGTATTGCTGCGGAAGCTGCGCATTCCTGCGTTGATCGCTGTTGCCATTGGCATAGCGTTGCCGGGCATTGCCTATGGCCGCACCGGGATCCTGGTGTCAGTCGGCGTTGCGGCGGGAATCTGGATCATGCTGTCTTCATTGCTAGATCCCTGGCGTTCCTGGCGACGCGAAGCCGGCGCAACGGCAATGCCCCGGTCTGCGCTGGGCATGTCCGTTGCCCATTTCGGTGTCGGCCTGTTTGTCCTTGGAATCACGATCGTGTCGGCCTTCAACATTGAGACGGATCAGGCAATGCGTACCGGTGGTGCTGTCGAAGTAGCTGGCTACAGTTTTGAATTGCGTGAGCTGCGCGATGCGGAAGGCCCGAATTACCAGGCCATCGAGGGCCGCGTTGAGATTCGCAGGGACGAAGCCCTCGTCGGCGAGGTGCTGCCACAAAAACGCCAGTACCTCGTGCAGCAAAACTGGATGACCGAAGCGGGCATTAGCGCAGGCTGGAACCGCGACCTGTTTATTGCACTGGGCGATCAGTTAGGCAACAACACCTGGAGCGTTCGCGTTCAGTACAAGCCGTTGATCCGCTTCATCTGGCTCGGCGCATTTATCATGGCGCTGGGCGGGCTGATTGCGATTTCCGATCGCCGCTACCGGAGTGCCGCCTAGTGTCGAAATTCCTGCTGCCCTTGTTCGCATTCCTGCTGCTGGTCGGCATGTTTGTCATCGGTCTCACCAAAGACCCGTCGCGGATTCCATCACCACTGCTCGGCAATCCGGCGCCGGAGTATGCATTGCCGTCACTGCAGGACCCTGATGTGCTGGTGGGTTCTGCAGATTTTGCCGGACAGGTTGCGCTCGTGAATATATGGGCAACCTGGTGCCCCGGTTGCCGACAGGAGCATGGCTTTTTGATGGAATTGGCGGCGGAAAATGCTGTGCCGATATTCGGTCTGAATTGGCGCGACAATCGGCCCGATGCGTTGCAATGGTTGCGCAACCTGGGCAATCCGTATGAAACCTCCGCGTTTGATGCCGATGGCCGGGTCGGCATTGATTGGGGTGCGTACGGTGCGCCGGAAACGTTTCTGGTCGACAAGAATGGCATGGTGGTACACAAACACATCGCACCTTTGACGCGCGAGATCTGGGAGCGGGACTTCGTGCCACTGATCGAACAATTGGAGGGCGGCGAATGAAGAAACTCATTCTTGCGTTGCTGAGCGGCGCGCTGATCTTCGGCAACGCGTGGGCAATCGATGTCGGCCAGTCATTCGACGATCCGGAGTTGCAAGCCCGCTATGAAAAAATTATCGAGGAAGTGCGTTGCCTGAAATGTCAGAACCAGTCGATAAAGGATTCGAACGCGTTCCTCGCCTCTGACTTGCGACGCGAGATACGTCATTTGCTTGAAGAGGGCAAGACTGACGACGAGATTTACGACTTCCTGGTTGCGCGCTACGGTGATTTTGCATTGTATCGGCCACGCCCGTCCGGGCGCACCTTGATTCTCTGGATAGCGCCAATGATCTTCCTGTTGTTCGGTGCGTTCGCTGTATGGCGCGTGACGCGACGTCGCATGCGCTTGCCGATCGACGATGAACCGATGGACGGCAGCTAGGCGATGGCAGTCTGGATGTGGATCGCTGTTATGTGCGTCGCGGGAGCGTTGTTCGTTGCCTGGCCTTTGTATCGACGGCAACAGCGTCTGAGTCCGCTGGTTGCGGGTGTTGTTGCTGTTATTGGCGCGATATCGCTTGGGCTGTATGCCTACCAGGGGAGCCCGGAGCTGCCATCCGGAGCAGGTGCCGCCGGTCCGCCTGATATAGAGGCGATGGTGGAGTCGCTGGCGGAACGGCTGGAGGAAGACCCGGACGATCTCGACGGCTGGAAAATGTTGGGTCGCTCGTACATGAGCTTGCAGGAATTTGGTCCCGCGGTGACTGCCTATGAGCGTGCAGTAGAGCTGGAAGAGTCACAAAATGCGCAGACGCTTACCGACCTGGGTGCTGCGATTCTGGAGCGTGATCGTACGGGAATCCAGGGACGCACGGCGGCTCTGTTCGAGAGCGCATTGGCGCTGGAGCCGAACAATCCCTCAGCCTTGTTCTACGGTGGTATTGCAGCCCTCAATCGTGACGACAAAGATCTCGCCGCCGAACGCTGGGAAATCCTGCTGAGCCTGAATCCGCCCGAGAATATTCGGGGCGTTCTGGAGCAGCGCGTCGCCGAATGGCGTGGGGAGACGGTAACACCGCAAGCGGGTCCGTCTGCCCAAGCCGAATCATCGGCTGCTGCCACGGGAAGCATTGTCACAGCGCGTATTTCGGTACCTGACGAAATTGCTGACGCCTTACCGGGAAATTCGTCGGTCTTTATTATCGCGCGCGATCCGGCGCAGCCGTCGCCGCCGATCGCGGTCACACGACGCCAGCTATCCGAGTTTCCCGCCGACGTCACCCTTGGCGATGCGGAGGCCATGATACCGGGACGTAACCTGTCGATGTTCGACGAGTTTGAAATTATCGCGCGCGTTTCTGTTTCCGGCCAGCCTGTTGCACAATCGGGAGACTGGTATGCGTCGGCGATCGTCAGGCCGGCCGAGGGCAATTCGGTAAGCCTGTTGCTGGATCAGCAGGTTCCCTGAGGAAACAAGTGGCAGAAGAAATCGAAGCGGCGCCGATGTGCTTCGCCTGCGGTCCGGACAACCCGATCGGGCTGAAGATCCGGTTTGACGTTGTGGGCGATGAATGCACCGCAGAATTTACGCCGAATGAAAATCACGTTGGCTTTCAGAACACGGTGCATGGCGGCATCATCTACACAGCGTTGGATGACGTCACCGCGAATATCCTGTATCAGCAGGGCCGCAAAGCGCATACGGCGCGCTGCGAGATTCGTTATCGGCAACCCTGCGTCGTTGGCGAAAAACTCCTGTTGAAGGGCTGGATCGAAAACGAGCGGCGACGCCTGATCTTGCTCAGAGGCGAGATCAGGCGCAGCTCAGACAATGTGGTCGTCGCCGACTGCGAATCCAGTTTCATGCTCGAAAAATAACAACCCGAAGAGAGGTTTCAGGATGGGACTACCCGCTATGTTGGAAGGTAATCTGAGGTTGCCGTTGATCGGTGCACCGATGTTCATTATCTCGCGACCGGCCCTGGTCATTGCACAGTGCACTGCCGGCATTGTCGGTTCCTTTCCGGCGCTGAATGCGCGGCCGCAATCGTTGCTGGAAGACTGGATCAAGGAGATCAAAGACGGCCTGCAGCAGTTCAAGGAAGAAAACCCGGATGAGCCGGTGGCGCCGTTTGCGGTTAACCAGATCGTGCACATGAGCAACACCCGCTTGCGCGCGGACATGGAAACCTGTGTGAAGCACGAAGTGCCGATCATTATCACGAGTCTGCGGCCGCCGGATGAGGTCGTGCAGGCCGTACACAGCTACGGCGGCCTCGTATTCCACGATGTCATCAGTTTGCGCCATGCGCGCAAGGCGATGGAACAGGGCGTTGACGGGATCATCGCCGTGTGTGCCGGCGCGGGCGGTCATGCAGGCACGCTTAGTCCATTTGCCCTGGTTAAAGAGATTCGGCGCGAGTTTGACGGCGCGCTGATCCTGTCTGGAAGTATGTCCAATGGCGGTGACATTCTCGCCGCGCAGGCAATGGGTGCAGATCTCGCGTATATGGGCACGCGCTTTATCGCGACCGCAGAGGCGCACGCGGTACCGGAATACAAACAAATGGTCGTCGACAGCAACGCCGTTGACATCGTTTACTCGTCGCTGTTTTCCGGCGTGCTGGGCAATTACCTGAAAGAAAGCGTGCGCAACGCCGGATTCGACCCCGATAATTTGCCGGACGGTGATGCCAGCGCCATGGATTTTGCAAAAACCGTCGAAAACGAAGCAAAAGCCTGGCGCGATATCTGGAGTGCCGGACAGGGCTCGGGCAGTGTGACCGAAATCCTCCCCACAGCGGAGCTGGTCAAACGCATGCAAATGGAATATGAAGAGACGCGTCGGAAGCTTGCTGCCGGATAAGCCATGAAAGTTCTGGCTATGTCATACGTTTTCGTGGGTGCCGGCGGCGCGTTCGGGGCGATGGCACGCTATGCGCTGCATTTAACCCTGCAGCGCCATGCAATTTTCCCCTGGGGCACACTGACGGCCAATCTTGTTGGGTGCCTGGTGATGGGCGCGCTGGCACAGATGGTCGTGAGTTCAACCTGGTTCAATAGTTCCGGGCTTATTCCCGAGCAACATCGCCTGCTGTTCGTGGTTGGATTTTGCGGCAGTTTTACAACCTTGTCCGCGATGATGCTGGAGTTGCACACGATGCTGCAGCGCAATGAGTTGCTTGCGCCTCTGACCTACCTGGTCGTCAGTATTGCCGGCGGGTTCGCCTGTTTTTACGCGGGCTTCACGTTGCTGCGCATGCTTCGAGGCTACGCATAATCCGGTCTAGCCACTTGCGGTGTTCCGGTTTCATCAGGACTGAACGCAGACAAGTGACCGTGTCTGCATCAACCTCAAGGTCAGGCATCATTCTGCGGGCAAGCTCGACGGGTACCTTGATCAGTGCAAGGTGCAACTGCTGTTTTGCTGCGAGCTTGAATATCGACTGTGCACGTGCCGAGCATTCACTGGCGCTTGCCGCATTCGCTGCGTAGACGACGATATCGAGTTCCGGCTGCAGCAGTGGCGTGTAGCTATCGCTGGCCTTCAGGCGCTGCCAGAATTCCTGTGCGGCGAGCAAGGATTCGTCCAGCCAACCGGCAAACTGGCCACCTTTGACCAGTGGCAGGTATTTCTGGGTCGCCCAGAGTGCAACGGCCGACGCGCCGGCGCGGGAGCACTCGAGACTGATTTCGCCAAGGTGCAATTCGGCGGAACTGAAATACGTATACGGCGAATCGTGTTTGTAAATCTGGCCCACGGTTGGGTCGCGAAACAGTACGCAGCCACAGCCATACGGCTGCAATCCATGCTTGTGGGGATCGACGACAATCGAATCGACCTCTTGCAACGACTCGTAGTGCCGCTGTACTTCGTCAGCCGGGTTGTCACACAGGCCGAAATATCCACCGTAGGCCGCATCCGCATGCACACGCACCCCGTACTTCCGCGCAAGCGGCAACAGATTGGCAAGGGGATCTACGGCGCCGTATCCTGTGTTGCCAATGGTCGCAACAATCGTTCCCACGTCGCCTTCTGCAAACAAGGCTTCGACGGCTTCGATTTGCATGTGCCCGCCCGGGTCGACCGGGACTGACGAAAAATCCAGCGAAAGGACGTCGCTGATACGCTGGTGCGTGTAGTGGGCCTGCGCGGACGCAATGATACGTTTGCCAGGGTGCAGCCGGCCCGCAATCCACAAGGCTTCGAGGTTGGCCATCGTGCCGCCGCCGGTCAGGTGGCCAAGGTGATCTTCCCAGCCGTACATGCGACCCAGTTCGACGATGCATTCTTGTTCGAGCGGCGAGCTTGCACGACTGCCATCGAGTGCGTGATTGTTTGGATTGACCCACAATGACATTGCGTAGGCGATGCGGGCGATCGCGTGCGGCGGTTTCAGCATTTGGCCGGCATATTGCGGGTGATAATAGGGATAGTTGTCCTGCATGCGCGTCGCGGCTTCCTGCAGGACCTCTGCCAGCTCAGCCTCGTCAAAAGACGGTGTGAAATCCGGCAAGTGCTCGAAGCCCTTGGCCAGCGTCTTTAACGCGTCTCGCAACAACTCGATTTCGGCGGGATTGATCATTTGGCGCAGCTTAACGCAAAACCTCGTGGATTGGAGTTACCATCAGAGCATGAGCAACATTGATAGAAAAAACATACGCTCGGGCGCGCCATGGGAGCCGCTGGCCGGCTATTCACGGGCGGTCAGGGTTGGCAACCAGGTGTTTGTGTCGGGCACGGCAGCGATTTCGGACGAAGGCGAGCTCGTCGGCGAAGGGGATGCTTATGCCCAGGCCGCGCGATGCGTCGAGATCATTCGTGAGTCGCTCCATAAAGCCGGTGCGGAGATGCGGCATGTCGTGCGTACCCGCATGTTCGTCACGGACATATCGCGGTGGGAAGAGATCGCTCGCGCGCACCGGGAAGGATTTGGCGATGCGCCGCCTGCAACGGCGATGGTCGAGGTCAGCAAGTTGATTGATCCGCGGATGCTGGTAGAGATCGAGGCGAACGCGATCATCGATGATGCGTAAGAAACTGTCGCTTGCTGCCGCCCGACGGGTGGCCCTGGCGGCGCAGGGTTTTGACCGACGCCGTCCCGATGGTACGCCGGACAAGCGGCATTACCGGCGGTTGATCAACACGCTGGGGTTGCTGCAGCTGGATTACGTGAACGTACTCATTCCGGCCCATTTCCTGATTCCGTGGTCGAGACTGGGTCCGTACGATCGTGCGGCCTTCGAGAGGTATGTTTATGGCAGCGGCGAATGCACCGAGCAATGGGCGCATGAGGCATCGATCGTGCCGGCCGACGCCTGGCCGCTGCTCGAATATCGTCGGCGCAACTATGCAATGCACAAGAATAATCCACTGCGCAAACTAAAAAACCGGAGTTCCTATCTCGATGCGGCGCTCAGGCAGGTAGAGGCCGAGGGCGCGGTAACTGCGAATGACCTGCCACAGGTGAAGGGGCCAAAACGCAAGCCGGGTGACTGGCACCGCTCGATTCCGCGCTGGGCGCTCGAATACCACTTTGCAACGGGCGCACTGGCCGTTGCCGATCGGCTGCCGAATTTTCAGCGAGTCTATGATTTGCCAGAGCGAGTCATTCCGCGAGAGCACATTGATCTGGCGATTGACGAAGTTGACGCGATGCGCGAACTCGTACGTCGTGCCGCAAGTGCGCTTGGAGTCGCTACGACGCAGGATATTGCAGACTATTTCCGCATGTCGGCTCGCGATATCACGCCGTTGATCGATGACCTCGTTGAGGCCGGGCAGCTGTCGTCGGTTGAGGTTGAATCCTGGGCAGAGCCCGCCTGGTTATCGGTGGATGCGACGGTGCCTCGTCAAATTCCTGGCCAGTCGCTGTTGTCGCCTTTTGATCCGGTGGTCTGGTTTCGGCCCCGAGCATTACGCCTGTTCGATTTTCACTATCGGATCGAAATCTACGTCCCCGCTGGCAAGCGAAAATGGGGCTATTACGTTTTGCCATTTCGGCTGGGGGACCAGATTGTTGCTCGCGTCGACCTCAAGGCGGACCGCCACAACTCCGAATTGCAGGTCCTCGCGCTGCATGAAGAGACCTGTACCCATCCGCCAACCTGTGTCGATGCACTCAGCCGGGAGTTGCATGGCCTGCAGCAATGGCTGGGACTTGAGACCATTAAAGTGTCGCGCCACAACGCCATTTCGCGCCGCCTTGCCACGGCTGTCGGGTCTTAGGGTGTCGAAACGCGCGCTGATTGTGTATGTTGCTGATACAAATTTGCGGGGGTGGGTAGTCGAGCAATGAAGCCAATTACGTTATTCATAGCACTGGTCGTGCTGCTGGCGTCCTGTGGTGGCGAGCAGGCGCAGGAAGCAGTGCCGGAGCCGGAGCCTGCCGAACCGGCGCCGGTTGATACCGAGGCATCGCTGGATCCGGCCAAGGGCATCGACTGGTTTGAAGGCTCGGTCGATGAGGCGTTTGCCGCAGCCAAAGCATCGGGCAAACCAATTTATCTCTACTGGGGTGCCGTCTGGTGCCCGCCCTGTCACGCGATCAGTGCGACCGTTTTCAAAAGTCCGGATTTTCTTGAGCGCTCCAAGCTGTTCATCCCGGTCTATCTCGACGGTGACACGGAGAATGCACAGGAATACGGCGAGAAATTCGGCGTACGTGGTTACCCGACCATGATCGTTTTTGACCCGGACGGTGAGGAAATCACGCGAATTCCCGGGGGCATTGATTTGCAGGCGTACGCTAACATTCTCGACCTCACTCTCGGAGAGACTTCGTCCGCGAAGGACCTGGTCGCTACATTGACAGCAGTTGGAGACCCCCTCGCGGCAAATGACTGCACTTTGTTGGCGTACTATTCCTGGGGTCAGGACCTGACCATTCTCGAGGACGTCGATGTCGGTGGGGCTTACCGCAACATGTATGAAGCTTGCCCGGCGGACATGCAAGCGGAGCGTTCCATCCTGTATTTCAACTGGCTGGATGAGGCGATAACGGCGGCGCAATTGGAAGAGGACCCTGTGCCGCTGACCGAGTCGCAAAAACTCGAAGCGCTGGCGATGGTCCAGGAGGTTTTGGCCGACGAGGCGCTGATCAAGGCGAACATCTTTAACGTGATTCTTGGTGGTGCCGAGATAACGGGCGCTTTGTCTGAGCCCGGGAGTGAGACACGCGCGATGCTTACGGCCGATTTCTACGATGCCTTGAACCGTATCGCCGGCGACGACTCTATTTACAAGCGCGAGCGCATTTACACATTGATCGGCAAGATGCGTTTCGAACATATTGATGATGAGGAGGCGCCGCTTTCAGACGAGCTGCAAGCCGAGATTCGCGAGATGGTGCAGTGGGCCGATCAGACAACACCCAACGTCTACGAACGGCAACCAATTATCAACGCACTGGGCAACGTGCTGGACGACGCGGGCATGGATGACGTCGCCAAGCCCCTCATGCTTGCTGAACTCGAGAAATCCAAACAGCCGTACTACTTCATGGTGAGTTTGGCCGATATCGAGCAACGTGCCGAAAATTACGATGCCGCGGTGGAGTGGCTGAAGAAAGCGTACGATTCAACCAAAGGCCCGGCGACGCGTTTCCAGTGGGGTTACTACTACCTCGCCGGGCTGCTGGAAATGAAGCCGGACGAGACCGAGTTGATTCAATCTGTGACCGTCGGTCTCATCGATGAATTGCAGAATTCGGGCGGTCTGTATCATCGACCGAAATCACAGCTGGGCCGGATTGAGCAGCGTTTGCGGGATTGGAGCGAGGCCAATGGCTATTCGGCGGAACTGGCCGATATACGCAAGTCTGTCATGGATATTTGCGAAACGGCGGTACATCAGGGCGAGTCACGTACCACCTGCGATGCTTTCCTGGAGAATGCCTGAATGAAGAATCTATCGATTTTACCGCTGCTTGGCGCGATGCTGCTGGTTAGCAGCTGCGGAGTCGAACCGACCCTGATTACCCGACCCGATCCGGTGCCGGCTGGCCTGGATCTGACCGGCAAATGGGTCCAGACGATGAGTTCCGGTGTTAGTCAGCCAGAAGCGAGGGACACCGCGGTTAATGTGTTTGTCAAAACCGGCAAAGTCCTCAATATCAGCCAGACCGACACCGGGCTGTTCGTCAGTTTCGATCGGTCCGTTGTCGAGGAATACCGGTTTGGCGAAAACCGCATCATCAGTATTGGCGAGATCGAGGCTGAAAGGGCGTCCGGCTGGGCCGAGAACGGCTATGTTATCGAGACACTGGATGACGACAATGCACTGCTGATCGACACTTATCGGTTACGCAATGAAGGCGAAAGTCTGCGGCGTACGTTGGTCCTGTTGTATCGAAACAAGCGATTGCTGGACCTGCAGTTCGAATACGATCGCGCCTGGGAGTAGGGGGCTACTCGATAAGGCGGGCAACGGCCTGTCCGGCGGCCTGGCGGGAAGGAAAGGCTACCATGAGGCCGCTGCCCGACTGATCATTTATCCATTTCGAAGGTAAACCGGTATTGAACGCCGGTGCTCGTGAGCGGGACCCCGTCGACCACGCGAGCCTTGAACCTGAATCGGCTGGCGGCCTGAACTGCGGACCGCTCAAAGCCGCGATGCGATGACTCGACAACCGCGATATTGCTGACAGAGCCATCCGGCAGCACGTCAAACATTACCGTGACAAATCCTTCAATCCCCTTAATTGCCTGATCTGCCGGGTAGGTCGGCTGCACACGCACAAGGGCGACCAACGGGCCGTCGCTGAAGCCGGGATTGGACAGGCGCTCAACACCAGGGCCAGGACGCAGGTCAACGCGCGGGATAACCAGGCCGGTTGTATTTGGCGCAGCTTCATCAAGCGCGTGGGTTGGCGGAGTTGGCGCAACGTCGGGAACTTCTTCTGGTTGAAAGTCTGTCGTGAATAACTCTTCCACAGGCGGTGCTGATTTCCAGGGTGAGAGAGCGCGCTGCGAGGTTTGCACAGCCGCGCCCGGCTGCATTGAGATAAGCGCCTGCATGCCGAACAGGATCAGGAAGGTCATGATTGCTCCGGTCGGCAGGGCGGTTGCGATATTGGTGTGCATCAGTGAGTCCTCGTTTTTGGGGTTCCCGCGCAACGTATACCTTGAACGACTAGGTATAGTGTGCATACCTTGAACGACAAAGTAAATATTGCTATGCCTGTTAGTTCAAGGTATGGTGAAAAGTCTTTATGCAGCGGTCAGGAACGTGGCGCAAAGCAACCCCCCATTCATGAGCGGTGTACCGGAATTGCTCTTACTGAGGCTTCTCGACCGGCAGGAGATGTACGGCTACGAATTGGTTCGTGCGATTCGGAGTGCGACCGGCGACGCAATTACGCTCGGTGAGGGGGTCATCTACCCCGTTTTGCACGGTCTGGAGAAAAATGGTGCGTTGAAGTCGCGGCGCAAGGCGGTGGGCGGACGCACCCGCGTTTATTATGCGCTTACTGCCAAAGGGCGGCAGCGGCTGAATAAACTACATATTGAATGGTTACGCGTGCAGGGCGGTATCACCAGTGCCTTGGAAAGCCCGGGCCATGCGTAACGACAATTTCGAGCAGCTACGCGCTGCGCTGCTGGCAGCCGGAATCGCCCCTGGTCATGTCCGCCGGACGCTTCTCGAACTGCAGGAGCATTTTGACGATATCGTCGATGCAGCCGTAGCGTCCGGTTGTGACCCTGACCTCGCGCGCCAAAATGCTCTTCGTGAAATCGGCGATCATCAAGCGATCGTGAACGGAATGCGTGAATGTCCTGAATTGCTGAGCTGGCCGCGACGTTTCCCTTACCTTGCCATTGTCGTCTATCCGCTGACTTGCCTGGCAATTCTCCCCGCGGTGCCGGTTCTTGTCGGAGTCGCGCACACGCCGGTGCTTGCTCGATGGAGCATGTCATTACTATTCGCGGGACTCGTGACGGCGTCACTGTTGTTGCTGATGCAGCTGTCGATACTGTTGACCTGAACCGGTCTCAGGTCGATTGCGGTGCATACTTGCTGAGCACTGCCCGCATTCTTAATTTCCCTTTGCGATGCTGCTCGATGATGACGGGCAGGTAATCCAGTTCGGCGGCGCACCACATTGTGGTGATGCGTTTTGAACCAGCGCTCTGATGCTGGAGACCAATCGCCTCGAATTCTCCAGCCGGCACTGTGACGTTCTTGCGCCCGATGTTCCGGACTTGCACCGTTTTCAGTTCATCGATATCGAACAAAATGTACTCGGCAGACGGGCTGTCATTGAGCAGGTCCGACATGAGTTCGTATTGGATAGACACCCGATCGAACGCTAGCTCGTCCATGGTGGCGTGAAATTCTTCGTCGTTGACAATGCCGGTCGCTTCGCGTGATTCCCAATTGAATTTTAACGACGCCTGGGTTTTGTCGCGTGTCAGAGTATCGTTTGCTACGAAGGTAACCGGGCGGATGCCATCGGGCATTCGTGCAAAATACGCCGTTTCTTCGATTTTTCCCGACGCGAGCAGTCGCGACATACCGGTCGCCTGAATCCTGTGTGTCGCAATATAGCCGTCGTCGGTCAAGGCCAGTCGCGTATCAAGGCGGCCCCCGAGTACGCTGATTTTTACCTCGTATTCGGCCTCATGCGGCGCAAGGCGCGTTTCCGCCGACACAGGACCACACATTGCAACGAGTGCGATGCTAGCCAGTATTTTGTTAAATAACCGCATAGGGGCCATGGAGTTTCTTCATTCCGACTGTAGTCGATCCTCGCATTGTTCCATTAGAGACATGACTGCTTCCTGAACGTTCAGGCGGTGCGGCTCCAGGTCGTTAAGTGAGGTGCCTGGCGGGATGGTATAGGGTTCGCCTATGGCCAGTACAACCCGGCTGAACGGTAGTGGCACCATGAAGTCATCCCAGCGATTCAGTTGGCGGGTATTCGAGGCCGCACAGGAAATCGGCAGCACGGGCACATTGCCGACGCGGGCCATGACCAGGAAACCGGACTTGATTTCATACTTCGGGCCCTGGGGGCCGTCTGCGGTGGTGATGATGGAATAGCCACGTTTCATCATGCTCTGCATGTCGCGTAACGCCAATGCGCCGCTCTGGTTGGCTGACCCACGGATAACTTCAGCGCCCCAGGCTCGTGCGATGCGCTCAGGCACTTCACCGTCGACCGAGCCCGAGACTAAAAAGCACGCTTTGAAACCGCGCTTGATCCAGCGCTTGACCAGGGATGAACAGAGGATGTGATGCTGGTGCCAGTAGACCGGCGCACAGACTGCTTTGCCATCCAGGTACGGTTTAATTCTATCCTCGCCGATGATCGCCTCGACGCGATACGTCGCAGCCACCAGTTTCAAAACGCCGCGCAGGATCGGCGTGCCCAGAAAGTAGTACATGCGGCGTAGCGGGGTCATGCGCCGGTCTGATCGGACATTGCGCCGTGACTCCGTGGATTGAAAGTCTACAGGGTTGTTTTCACTCAAAATATTTATCCGTTGTTGGGCAAGTCGAGGTAGTATTGCGCCTGCAATTCAAACCATACAACAAACATCCTACCGCAGTTCATGACCGCAACTTCCGCTGATTTTAGTCGACCGCCGGGGCCGCAAGAAGCCGTGCCGCTGGGCATCGATCCGGAAACATTAGAAACCCTGCGCGGCCTGCGGGATGAATACGGTGATATCGTCAGCATGCAGCGGCCAAATGGCAGACTGGCGTATTTCATCAATGACCCCGTCGAGGTGCGCAAGCTGCTCGTCAAACGCCACGCCCGTTATAACAAGGGCCCTGGGTTTGAACGCGTCAAGATGCTGCTGGGCAATGGCCTGATCGTCAGCGATGGCGATGTCTGGCGGCGCTCACGGACGATGATTCAACCGGCATTCAGTCGCCAGAAAGTGCACGACCTGACTGACATCATGCTGGACTGCGCACGCACGCTCGACCAGCGCTGGTCAGCCGCAGTGGACGCCGGTGACCCGATCAATATCACCGAAGAGACGAATCGATTCGCGCTCGATCTGATCGTGATCAGCACTTTTGGCGACGACGCGGCACCCTGGGTCGAGACTGTCGGTAACAATCCGTTTGAATTTCTGAGCAGGGACTCGGCGCGCGATCTCTCGGTCGTCATGCGGGTGCGCGAAGTCCGCCAGTTGCTACTCGACCTCATTCAGGCTCGTCGCAGTCGGACCCACGAGCAGCACTTTGATTTCATGTCCATGTATCTCGCTGCTCGCGACAAAGCCGGACAGCCGTTCAGTGACGAGGAACTGCTCGACGAATTGATTACCCTGATTGTCGCTGGGTTCGAGACGTCGGCCAATACGCTGAATTGGGCGTGGTATCTGTTGAGCAGTCATCCGGACATCGAAAAGGCGGTCATTGAGGAGGCAGCGCAGCATATGCCCGATGCGGCTGCCGTCAGCCATGAAAATGCCAGTGCCATGGTCTACACCCAGCAGGTACTCGAGGAAACATTACGCTTGTACCCGCCTGTCTGGTTGTTTACGCGTCGCTCTCACAGCGAAGACGATATCGCCAGTTTTGACGTGCCGATTGGCACCGATATTTACCTCTCACCTTACCTGCTGCACCGTACCGATCGATTCTGGCCGAACCCGGATGCGTTTGAGCCTGCACGATTCGAGGTTACTGATACGCCGAAAAAGGATCGGCCGTATTTCCAGTTCTCGCTGGGGCCGCGGCGTTGCCTGGGCGAGTACTTCTCCTTCCTGGAAATGAAGATTCACCTGGCCCTGCTGTTGCCGCGATATC
>Ga0102946_1000262_pt1 | contig 18510 bp, 16 predicted proteins | sample SalPon2A_A_D1_MG_FD_78209 | JGI IMG/M metagenome (GOLD analysis project Ga0102946, IMG submission 78209) | Soil microbial communities from South San Francisco under conditions of wetland restoration - Salt Pond MetaG R2A_A_D1_MG | ecosystem: Environmental > Terrestrial > Soil > Wetlands | place... | reverse complement strand
TCCCCTGTACTGATCAGCTGATCGGCAATCTGCCTGGCCAGGTTGATCGGGATGGCAAAGCCGATCCCCTGTCCACTGGCGACGATGGCCGTATTTACACCGACCACCTCCCCATAAATATTCAGTAGCGGGCCACCCGAATTCCCCGGGTTGATCGAGGCATCAGTCTGAACAAAATTCTCGTAGTCCTCTATCCCCACGTCGGTGCGCCCCGTAGCCGAGATTACACCGACTGTCAGGGTGCTGTCGAGGCCGAAAGGATTGCCGATGGCCAGAGCCCATTGCCCCACCTTAAGAAGGTCCGAATCGCCAAGCACCACGGCCGGCAGCGATTCCTCGGTTTCAATCTTGACAACCGCGACATCCGTCTTCGGGTCGACTCCAACGACCTTGCCGGGGAACACCCTCTGATCCGTCAGACGAACCTTGACCTCTTGCGCACCTGAGACAACATGTTCGTTGGTCAGGATATAACCCTCCGCGCTCAGGATGAAGCCTGACCCGAGGCTGCGTTCACGTTGTTCTGGGCGTGGGCCCCGGAACAAATCGCCAAAGAACTCTTCAAAGAGAGGGTTAAGCCGGCCGACTTCACGCACCCGCTCTGCACGAATGTTCACAACCGACGGAGTTACTTTTTCTGAAACCTCGATGAAAGCCCGCTGTGAAAGCAGCAGTTCGGAAGCCGGCTCCTCCACGGGCGGAGGAGACTCTGCCTGACGAACAGTCGTTGTCAATCGGGTTTCCTGCTGGTCATTGCATCCGGCACACAATAGCCAGGGCAAAACCAGCAAGGAGACTCCGAACAATCTTGAAAAGGGTTTTGGCATCAAAAGCAAGACCTCTCAGCTACAACTGAGCAGAGTAGCGAAAACAGGGGCTTATGTCAATCTGGATGGGACCGGAATCTGCCGGGGGCAGCCCTATGCCTCGATTAGTGCCAGAAGGTCTTCATGCCGGCCTTGCCAATCGGGACGGAAACCCTCACCGGGGCGCCTGATACACCAGGGCGTCAGCAGGCAGGTCTGCATGCCGACCTGGCCGGCGGACAGGTCGTGCAGCGAGTCATTCCCGACCATCAGGCAACGCTCCGCATCAACCTGAAGCAACGCCAGATTTTCTCTGAAAAAGTCCGGGTTCGGCTTGCAGAAATGCTCTGTTTCATAAGCCGTCACATGGTGAAACTTGTCGCCGTCCAGCCCCCCCCACCTGACCCGCGCATCAACGACGGCCCGCGGAAAGATCGGGTTGGTTGCCAGAACGACCCGCCACTCCCTGTCTCGTGCAGCAGCAATCAAACGAGGAGACAAGGCGTGTCCGGCCACTAGCGGACGTAACTCTTCAAGATCGTCCCGCAAGAATTGCTCCAGGCACGCCCGGTATTGTTCCGGGGTGACGGCCAATTCATCGCTGAGCACCTCGAACAGCACTGTCTCCAGGGTTTTACCGGCATCCGGGTTGGCAAACATGGCGGCAACAGCATTATGCATCGCTCTGGTCGCCCGTGCAGGTTCAACCATAGCTTTCATCTTCTCTGTCAGACGTTTCAGATAAACCGGCACGAAACGGTGCATGTCGACATCGATCAGCGTGCCGTCAAGATCAAAGAAGACCGCCTGAACATTATCGAGGTTAATGGAGCGTTTGACCCGTTTACGGAAAAATGGCTGAAACATGGATAATACGATACCATGATCGTCGGGATTACGGCCAGATGACTGTTCCCTCCACCTTGACATGCCGGAATTTTTCTTTAATCTTGACAGACCCCCGATGCACGCAAACAATTCATTTAAGATATAACAAGTCAAGGAGGAGTCATCATGGCAAAAAAAATAGGCGTTATCTTGTCAGGTTGTGGCGTATATGACGGAAGCGAGATTCATGAAGCGGTTATCACCCTGCTCGCCATCGACCGGGCCGGAGCAGAATCAGTCTGTATGGCACCGAACATCGACCAGATGCATGTCATAAACCATCTGGCCGGTGAGCCGGCGGAAGGTGAAACACGTAATGTTCTGGTAGAATCGGCCCGCATTGCCAGGGGCAACATCAAGGATACTGCGACCGTCACAGTTGCCGATTTCGATGCCCTGATTCTTCCCGGAGGATTCGGCGCAGCAAAAAACCTCTGTGACTTCGCGGTTAATGGCCCTGATTGTAGCGTCAATCAGGATGTGGCCCGCCTAGTCAAGGAGACGGTCGCGGCGAAAAAGCCCCTGGCCGCAGTCTGTATCGCTCCGGCGCTGCTGGCAAAAGTTCTCGGCCCGATCAACTCTCCGGCGTTGACCATCGGCACCGATGAAGGAACAGCGGGAGCCCTGAATAAAATGGGGGCCAAACACGTTGATTGTCCTGTCAGGGAAGTGGTTGTCGACAGGGAGAACCGGATTGTCTCCTCACCGGCCTATATGCTGGCCGGCTCGATCAGCGAGGCAGCAGCCGGCATTGAAAATACAGTCCAGGAACTGATCGGCATGATCGGATAAAACTGATTGCACCAAATCATTATTCTCGACTTGCACTGGCGGGCTATTATAACTAAAATGGTCCGGATATTTTCCGGCAGATGGCCGGATGAGCTTACCCTACCCAAGGAGTGAACCATGACCAAGTACCGCTGCGTAATCTGTGACTACATCTATGACCCCGCTGAGGGCGATCCGGGCAACGGCATCGACCCCGGCACGGCTTTCGAAGACATCCCCGATGATTGGGTCTGCCCACTCTGCGGTGCAGACAAGAGCAATTTCGAACCGGCGTGAGCCAACCACTTGAGACAACCGGCTCTGACGCGCACCCGCTGACCGAGCCGAACGGGTTCATGGTCTGGCGTCCCGGAATGGTCAGTTACCGGGACGCCCAGGCCAGCCAGATAGACATGGTTGGCCGGCGCCTTCACTGGACCCACGACCTGCTGATCCTCCTTGAGCACCCTCCGGTCATCACACTCGGACGAAATACCGATCAAAACAATCTCCTCTGGGATCAAGGGACTTTGCAAGCTGCGGGGATTGATTGTGTTCCCAGCCACCGCGGCGGCGATATCACCCTGCACGGCCCCGGGCAGTTGGTCGGGTATCCGATTGTCGACCTGAGCCATTACCGCAAAGACCTGCACCGGTATCTGCGTCGGCTGGAAGAAGTGTTGATCCGTACGCTTGCCGACTTTGATTTGGCAGGAGAAGCCTTGCCGGGCAAAACCGGAGTATGGATTGAAGGGCGTAAAATTGCTTCAATAGGCATAGCCGTACGACGCTGGATAAGCTATCATGGCTTTGCTCTGAACATCGACAATGACCTCTCGGCTTTTAAAGCGATCATTCCCTGCGGACTCCCTGACGTGACGATGACATCGATCTCCAGAGAGCTCGGCAGACATGTCGACAAGGCCCGGGTTGCCGAGGCCCTGGTCAGCCACTTCGGCACCGTAATGAAACGACCGCTACTTGGTGACTTTGATGACAGCGCAACCTCCACGCAAACCTGATTGGCTCAAGGTACGCTTCCCCGCAGGGCCGAACTATGTTCACATTGACCGGCTGCATCGTGAACAGGGACTGCACTCGGTTTGCCGCAGTGCTGCCTGTCCGAACCAGGGAGAATGTTGGGAGCAGGGGACCGCCACGTTCATGATCCTGGGCAATCACTGCACCCGTGATTGCCGCTTCTGCAACGTCGACCATGCCTCTCCGCTGGACGTCGACCCGCAGGAGGCACTCAAGATTGCTGAAGCGGTTGCCGAACTGGGCCTGCGTCATGCCGTCATCACGTCAGTAACCCGTGATGACCTCGAAGACGGCGGCGCCGGTCATTTCGCCGCCGTGACCCGGGCGATTCATGTACGCTGTCCGGACTGCCGCGTTGAACTGCTGATCCCAGACCTGCAGGGCAATGAACAGGCACTACAGATGATTCTCTCGGCACATCCTGATGTTCTGGGGCACAACCTGGAAACCGTACCTAGGCTTTACCAAGCGGCCCGCTCGGGAGCGGGCTATCAGCGCTCCCTGGAGCTGCTCGCTGCGGCTCACAGGACGGCCCCGGAGATTCCCACCAAGTCAGGTCTGATGCTGGGCATGGGTGAAACCGTCGATGAAATACTTGATGTCATGCAGGACCTGCGTCGGGTCGGCTGCGTCATGCTGACATTGGGGCAGTACCTGCAACCGACCCGTGATCACCTCCCGGTCGAACGCTATGTGCACCCGGCAGAATTCGCGCAGCTCCGCCAATCCGGCCTGGACCTCGGCTTTGACCATGTCGAGGCCGGCCCCCTGGTACGTTCTTCATATCACGCCGCAGAGCAATTTGAGGGAGGTCAATATGACAAATCCTGACGTGATCTATGAAACGATCATTCTCGGTTCCGGACCAGCCGGTCTGACGGCAGCGATCTATGCCGGACGCAGTCGCTGCTGCCCGTTGTTGATTCATGGTGTCCAACCCGGGGGCCAACTGACGACGACAACAGCGGTCGACAACTTTCCCGGTTTTCCGGAAGGAATCGACGGCCCGGATCTGATGGATAATATGCGTCGGCAGGCAGAACGTTTTGGCACCCGGTTCGTCGAGGGGGAGGTCACCAAGGTCGACCTGCAGGAACGCCCTTTCCGGATCTGGACCGGAAATGATATTTACCGCTGTCTGACTTTGATTATCTCCACCGGTGCATCTTCGAAACTTCTCGGCCTCGGCAATGAAGAGTCACTGTATGGTCGCGGGGTGTCTGTCTGTGCCACCTGTGACGGATTTTTCTATCGCGACCGTGAAGTGGTCGTGGTTGGTGGCGGTGACACCGCCATGGAGGAGGCCGTTTTCCTGACCCGCTTTGCGAATAAGGTGACGGTGGTCCATCGTCGCGACTCACTGCGGGCAACACCGGTTCTTGCCGATCGTGCCCTGACCCACAAACAAATCAATTTTATCTGGAATTCGACGCTGACGGAAATTCTTGAGGACTCCACAGGGGTCACCGGCATTCGCACCAGGAACCTGAAGTCAGGAGAGGAAACTGAGTTGGCCTGCGACGGAGTGTTTATCGCTATCGGACACCGGCCGAACACAGAACTTTTTCTCAACCAGCTGGAGATGAACGATGATGGCTATATCCTGACCCGCAACGGCACGCAGACCAATGTCTCGGGGGTTTTTGCCGCGGGGGATGTCCAGGACCAACAATTTCGACAGGCCGTGACAGCCGCCGGGACAGGATGCATGGCGGCCATCCAGGCGGAGCGTTTCCTCGACAACCTTCCCTATGACTCGACCCTTTCCTGCAAAAAAGGGATCTGCATGCCGAAAGGCTAGCGACCGGATGCCAGCCACACCTCCAGCCTATTTGCCGGAGATGAAGCACCTTGCTATAATTCATGGGGTTTCGATCCGCTATCGAGCGTAATTTGACAGGGGCATCAATGAGCATATCCAGTAATGTCAGCCCGGACTGGTTGGAAGAACACTATCAGCTCTGGAAATCCGATCCCGGCCAAGTGTCGCCTGACTGGCAGGCATTTTTTGAAGGGTTTGATCTTGCCCGGCAGTCGCCTGTCACCGATAGCGACCTTGCAGCCAAGAATTCCGCTGTCGACTCCATTATCTACCGCTATCGTGACCTCGGCCATCTGCAGGCTTCCACGGACCCCCTCAACACCGAACGGGCCGATCACCCCGAGCTCGATCTCGCCGCGTTCGGACTGGCAGAAGCGGATCTGACACGAACCTTCTATCCCCTGCGCTTCCCTCGTCAGAGCGCTACACTCAAAGAGATTATCGAACTGCTCGAAGAGACCTACTGTGGCGCAGTCGGGGTTGAGTTCATGCACATCCAGTCCCCACACAAACGTGAATGGCTGAAACAACGCATGGAGGAAAAGCGTAATCGAGCAGATTTTTCCCGCGATGAGCAACTCCATATCCTGAAAAAACTTCAGGAGGCGACTTTGTTCGAAGCGTTCCTGCATCGCAAGTTCCTCGGCCAGAAACGCTTCTCGCTTGAAGGCGGCGAAGTCATCATCCCCCTGCTCGACAGTCTGCTGACCCAGGCAGCGCAGCGAGGGGTCAGTGATTTGATCATGGGCATGGCCCACCGCGGCAGGCTCAACGTCCTGGCCAATATTTTCAACAAGCCTTTGGAGAATATTTTTGCCGAGTTCAATGACAACCTGGAACTGGCTTTCGTCGGCGATGGTGACGTCAAGTATCACAAGGGCTACTCCTGCGACCTGGCGCTTGAAGCAGGAAAGGATATACACCTGAGTCTGTCTGCCAACCCGAGCCATCTCGAGGCAGTCGACCCTGTAGTCATAGGCAAGTGCCGCGCCCGGCATGTCAGCTATGGCCCCGGCGGAAAAAAAAGGGTCCTGCCGGTGCTGATTCATGGCGATGCCGCCTTCGCAGGGCAGGGGCTGGTCACGGAAGTGCTGAACCTTTCGCAGATTGACGGTTACCAGTCGGGAGGCACCTTCCACCTGGTCCTTAATAACCAGATCGGGTTTACCACATCCCCGGTCCATGCGCGCTCGACGCTGTATGCCACCGACGTTGCAAAAATGCTTATGGTCCCGATCTTCCACGTCAACGGCGAAGACCCGGAAGCGGTTGTTTACGCGACCAACCTTGCCCTGGAATATCGTCAGGAGTTTGGAGAAGACGTGGTGGTCGAAGTCATCTGCTACCGCCGGCATGGCCATAACGAAGGTGACGAGCCGTTTTTCACCCAGCCGCTGATGTACGGCAAAATCCGCAAGCGACCGCCACTGCACGAAATTTACGCCGAGCGCCTGATGGCCGCCGGTGTAACCCGTGAAACTATTGATGAAAGCGCCGAACGGATCACCAAGCGTCTGGAGGAGGCCCTCGAAGAGGGGCCCAAAACGCAGACAGATGTTGGATTTCAGGCCAAGTGGACAGGTGTCAAGCGTGAATATACACCGGAAGAGCCCGAGACAAAGGTCCCTGCGGACACACTGAAAGCCCTTGCAACCCGGCTAGCTCAACTTCCGAAAACCCTGAATGCCCACCCTAAGATTGCCCGTATGCTCAAGCGTCGCGAGGAATGCGTTATGCAGGGGGAAGGGATCGACTGGGCCAACGCCGAAACCCTCGCCTTTGCCTCGCTGCTGATTGAGAAGATCCCGGTGCGACTGTCGGGCCAGGACTCGCGACGCGGCACCTTCAACCAGCGTCATTCGACACTGGTTGACCAGGAGACCGGTCAGCTTTACGTTCCCCTGGCCTTCCTCGAAAAAGGGCAGGCTGCAATCCAGATCTACAACAGCATGCTCTCCGAGGCAGCGGTCCTCGGACTGGAATACGGTTACTCCATGGAAACTCCGCACGGTCTGACGATATGGGAGGCCCAGTTCGGCGATTTTGCCAACGGTGCCCAGGTCATCATAGACCAGTTCATAGGCGCCAGCGGCACAAAGTGGGACAGGTCAAGCGGGCTGGTCATGTTTCTCCCCCATGGCTACGAAGGTCAGGGGCCAGAACACTCCAGCGCCCGCATCGAGCGCTTCATGAATCTGTGCGCTGGCAATAACATGCACGTCGTTTACCCGAGCACTCCGGCGCAGTTCTTTCACCTCCTGCGCCGCCAGTGCAAGCTTTCGTACCGACGGCCACTCATCGTCTTCACTCCGAAAAGTCTCCTGCGCCTGCCTGCCTGTTCCAGCACGCTGGAGGAGCTAAGCGAAGACACTTTCCAGGCGTTCATCCCATGCGCCATCCCTGATGATGATGTAAGAACCCTGCTGCTCTGCAGTGGCAAGATATTCTATGAAATCCAGGCTGCCATCGATGATGCAGGCCGCAACGATGTCGGCGTCATGCGCGTCGAACAACTCTATCCATTACACAAAGAGAAACTGCAGAAGCTGCTATCCCGTTACCGCAAAGCAACTCGCGTGGCATGGGTCCAGGAAGAGCCGAAAAACATGGGCCCGTGGCCACACCTGCACACCAGCCTGACAAGGGCTCTGGGAAGAGAACCTGACTACTGTGGTCGTCGGCCTGCATCTGCCCCTGCGGTCGGCTCTCATCGCCGCCATCGCGAAGAGCAGCAGCAGATTATTGACAGCGCATTGAACGGCAAGGACTGAAAAATGGAGATAAAAATCCCTGAAGTCGGTGAATCGATCCTCGAAGCCCTGGTTGCCAACTGGATGAAGAACGATGGCGACGCTGTCGCCAAGGACGATATTATCTGCGAATTGGAGACTGACAAGGTTAACGTCGAGTTAAATGCCGAAGTCTCCGGCATCCTGCACATTGTCGTTCCGGTCGGGGAGACGGTGCCGATAGGCACCGTGATTGCCAACATTGAAGAAGGCGAAGTCGCCGAAACAGCGGTGGCAGAACCGGCGGCTGAGGAGTCTTCCGAAGCGCCCGTTGCAGAACCGACGGCGGCAACCCAGGAGCAGCCGACCTCAGCCCCCGTCAATCCGGCGGCACGCTTAAAGGCAGAAGAGCATGGCATCGATCTCGGAAAGGTGGACGGCAGCGGTCGCGAGGGCAGGGTTATCCTTGACGATGTGCTCGCCCAGGCAAAACCAGCCGAGTCTTCGCAAGAGACTCAAAAAGGTCAAGCCGGACAGCAACAGCAGAATGCTGCCCCGATTGCGACCGGGGCAACATATGATGCGCGTCCGGTAACCCGCCAGGCCATGACGCCGATTCGTCAGCGAATCGCCGCGCGCCTCCTGCAGGCCCGTCAACAGACCGCTATGCTGACGACTTTCAACGAAGCGGATATGTCGTGGGTGAAAAAGCTGCGCAGTCGCCACCAGGAGCATTTCACCAAGAAGCACGGGATCAAACTCGGCATGATGTCATTTTTCGTCAAAGCCAGCATCGAAGCCCTCAAGGAATACCCGGCAGTCAACGCCCGGATCGACGGTACCGACATCGTGCACCACCACTATTACGATATAGGCATAGCCGTCGGCACTGACCGCGGACTGGTGGTCCCGGTCCTGCGTGATGCGGATCAGCTGACCTTCGCCGAAATCGAGCAGCAGATCGCCGACCTTGCCGCCAAGGCCAATGCCCGCAAGCTGACCCTTGCCGATCTCGAGGGCGGCACGTTCACTATCACCAATGGTGGCGTTTACGGTTCGTTGCTGAGTACGCCGATCATCAACCCCCCGCAATGCGGAGTGCTCGGCATGCACTCGATCCAGGACCGACCGGTGGTCATAGACGGTGAAATCGTCATCCGACCGGTCATGAACCTGGCCTTGAGTTACGATCATCGCCTGATCGACGGCCGTGAAGCGGTCGGGTTTCTCAAGCTGATCAAGGAATTTATCGAAGATCCTTCAGAGCTCTTTCTGGAGCTTTGAAAGTCCGGAAGTAAGAAGCGCGAGGTGCGAACAATCCAACCCCAATCCAGAGGTGACAGATTGCGAAGCTTCCCTTTTAGCGCTTCGCTCCTCGTGTCTCTGGTTTCCAGGAGTTTTTCATGAGCAATACATTTGACCTGATCGTTATCGGCGGCGGCCCCGGCGGCTATGTAGCGGCAATCCGTGCCGCACAGCTTGGCTCTAGCGTAGCCGTCATCGAGAAACGCAAGGCCCTTGGCGGCACCTGCCTCAACGAGGGATGCATTCCGAGCAAGGCCCTGCTCGATTCCAGCGAACTCTTTGTCCAGGCCCGCGATAAGTTCGCAGGACACGGCATCCTGGTAGACCCGCCCTCTCTGGACCTTGGCAAGATGATGCAGCGCAAGGAGGAGATTATCACCCGCCTGACCCGCGGCATTGCCAGCCTGTTCAAGAAGAACAAGATCACCCTGATCACCGGCCTCGGCCAACTTGGCACCCCTCCAGCCGACGGTCCCCTGAAAGTTGTTGCAACAACCGAAGCAGGGGAACAGACCCTGCAGGGCAAGCGCGTCCTGCTGGCGACCGGTAGCGTGGCCGTCGACATCCCCGGTCTCCCACAGGACGGAAATCAGGTCGGCCAGGCCCGGGATGCCCTAAGTTATGACTCGGTCCCGGAGCATTTGGTTGTGATCGGTGGCGGCTATATCGGTCTGGAACTCGGTTCGGTCTGGCTGAGACTGGGATCGAAAGTCACCGTGGTGGAAATGCTCGAGAAGATGCTGCCGGGAACCGACCATGAAGTCACTGAAACACTTCTGAAAAGCCTGCAGAAACAGGGAATGACTATTCATTCCGGCACCAGGGTCGCCAGCTTGGAAAAAAGCGCCGACGACGTTGTCCTCAAGTTGGAAGGCAAGGTTGAACAGACCCTGACCTGTGACAAGGTGCTGGTAGCGGCCGGACGCAAACCATGTACGGACGGCCTGGCCCTCGATGAAGCCGGCATCAAGCTTGATGAAAACGGACGCATCACCGTCGACGACAACTACCAGACCAGCGCAGCGAACATCTACGCTATCGGCGACCTGATCCACGGCCCGATGCTTGCTCACAAGGCGATGGATGAAGGAGTTGTCCTCGCCGAACGGCTCGCCGGTGAGAAGCCTGTCGTCGACTATAAGCTGATCCCCGGCGTTGTCTACACTCACCCTGAGGCAGCATCGGTCGGCCCCACTGAAGCACAGCTCAAAGATCAGGGCACAGCTTACAAGGTCGGTCGCTTCCCTTTCATGGCCAGCGGCCGCGCCCGCGCTATGGATAATGTCGATGGTTTCGTCAAGGTTCTGGCCAACCCTGACAGCGGCCGGATTCTCGGGGTGCACATCATCGGCCCATACGCTTCGGAACTGATCAGTGAAGCGGTCACTGTTGTGTCGTTTGGGGGCAGCATCGAGGATGTGGCGCTGACCATGCACGCTCACCCAACCCTGAGCGAGGCTTTCAAAGAAGCAGCACTCGGTGCGTTCGGCAAGGCCGTCCATGGTTAATCGATCAGTTGCCACTGGTTGAGCCATGCCCGGCAGACTGAATTTTTTCAAAATCTGATGGCCATCCGGCCTGTTGTCGGGTGGCCGTTATTTATCATTGCGAAGGCTTGGTCTCTCCTGCAATTTTTCAATAGAAGCCGGACAATATGATCTCCATCCGTAATCAGCAAATTCGCACAAATACTTTCGTCGGCCTGTTTCTGTTGACTGCTCTCCCGGTGGTCTCTGCACCGATAGCTCTGGTAGCTGGCTTCGTTTTCAGCTTTTTCATCGGCAACCCGCACCCCGAACAGACCTCAAGGGCCGGCAATTTCCTGCTTAAGCTCGCGGTGATCGGTCTCGGCTTCGGTATTAATTTTAACAAGGTCATCGAAATCGGCGCCAGCTCCCTGGTGCTGACTCTGGTTAGTATCACGGCGATCATCGGTCTGGGTGAAGCCTTTGGCCGAGCCATGAATGTCCCGCCAAACACCCGGATGTTGGTTGCCTTAGGCACTGCGATCTGTGGCGGGAGCGCTATCGCCGCGATGGCCCCGGTGATCAAGGCAAAGGACCATGAAGTTGCGGTATCCCTGGCGACTGTTTTCACCTTGAACGCAGTCGCATTGATCCTGTTCCCGCCGCTCGGCCATTTGTTTGGCCTGAACCAGCAGAAATTCGGCCTGTGGGCCGCCCTGGCGATTCACGACACCAGCAGCGTCGTCGGCGCCGCTTCATCATACGGCGCCGCGGCACTGGCGATCGGCACGACTGTCAAGCTGACCAGGGCCCTCTGGATCGCACCCTGCACTCTGGCCGTCAGTACTTTTCTAAAATCCGGTCTAAAAACCAGAATCCCGTTTTTCATCTTCGGTTTCATCGTCGCGGCTTTCATCAGCTCCTGGCTGCCCGCATTTAATTACCTTTGGCACACCCTCCATATCATTGCCAAACAAGTCCTGGTAATGACATTGTTCCTGATCGGCGCTGGTTTGACCAGAACAGTTATTGCCAAGGTGGGATTGAAACCCCTTTTATTGGGAATCATGCTCTGGGTTTTCGTCAGTGCGACAACCCTCGGGTTGATCATGGGGGATTATATTCGATAGGCTGAATTGACGCGTTTCGGCGATATGACATCGCCTCAACAAAATTATGGCCTCCCGAACTGATTGCCGGAGGGCCATTTCTGTTTGCACGGTTATCGAATATGGTTGGTTACTTGTTGGAAGGGTTGCGCCTCAGTTCGGGCATCGCCATCGAAACCACCAGGGTGGCCAGTATTATGGCACTTGTGATCGAGGAGACGATAATGACCGTGAATCCATTGGTGAAGTAACTGAACAGAACGAGAAAACCGAAGAAATAAACCGCTATCGCAGACGGGACACTTTCAATTACGGTTTTTCTTTTAATTTCGGGCTGTTCCTTAAAGGCACACTTTTTCCCGCATATCCAGCTAATTCTCGAGCCGTAAAGCAGGCTTACAATAACGGTCACAAAACAGACCATGCCACTCATCGCTTCAAACATCTTGCACCCTTGTTTACCATTGTAAAAAGATTCCTTGCCGGGGGCATGGGAAGCTACACTAACACAAAATAATTTAGTTGATCTACTTAAATCAATAAATGTGCAGGACATGTCAAATGGACAATTAAAAAGAGAATCATGGCGAACATTTTACACCCGGAAAGTTGAGCCCAAGGCCGATCAGAGAGGGCTTGTCCGGAGGGCCCTGAAAGGATCCGGAAAAACCTAATGGGCGCCAGAATCGGAGATTCCCATTGCAAAGTCGTCCGAATCAATTTCATTGCTCTGCAACAACGATACACTTTACAGATTGACTGCAAAGCACACGAAAGTGGCCACCCACATCACTCGACCTTCCTGGGGACACCATCGGGTTGCACGGACCAGGTTCCCTATGACCAGGCCTGCATGATCTTTATCAATGCTGATTTCTTGAATAACGTGAAATACCGGATGAACTTTGCGAGCCATTGATGCATCTCCGGTTTTACATCCTCTATCTTACCAGATAGCGGCCCTTGCCCAGAACCCGACGAGACCTTCGTGATTGGCACGATGATTGTAATATATCCCTGTATCAAAGAGGGGGCTTTCCACAACAAGGAGGCCTAAGATGCGAAGATACTGAGACCATTGTGGCCAGGAAAATGCGACAAGTGCTCCCGTCGAACGTTGGTCAGGGGACGTTACCTGGTCGAGACACAAAAATCGCTACAAGTGTGTGTCACCTGTGTACCGGTCGATGGCAATGACATGACTCACAAGAGCAGCAAACTGGTCCTGGCCGGATATTGAAGGCCATGAACAACCTTCGACTGCGTTCATGCTCTGCTGTCATGCCTTGTTCTGTGAGGGCATATGTTTGAAGCTACCATGCTACTGGCCCTGCTCGGTGTGGTCCTCTGGTTTATCTTGGCCCGGGGGAAATCCACAACATCGCGCAGACCGACCTTGATCAGCCTGTCTCCAGAGCTGAGACCTGCGAGAAAAGTCCGCAGGAAACATCTCTCATAACTTTTCAGGTGACCATCATGACTTTCGTGTCTGTCGGCCGCAAGGACATCCTTAAAAGGAGTTCAGCCTGCGCAGGAACGCTTTGAGCAGACCGTAATTGCGCCGATTGAACTGGAAGACCAGGCGCGGCAAATCAACAAGGTCTGGCTGGTCCTGTTCTTCCGGCAGGGCCACGGTCATCTCGAGGCGACTTCCCGGCTCGATGATTTCGCTGAATTCCTCTTCAAGCACCGCCAGGTTCTGCGCGCTCAGGAGCTTGTTAAGGCGGATGACGTAGGTTGACCCCACCCACCTGCTAGAATGATAGTTCCGGTAAAAATCATCTATAATCTGTGCCGCCTCGAATGGATCGCGGGTAATCGTAAAGAGGCTGAAATCCTCTCCAGAGATCACGCCGCGCTTCAGCATGACCTTCTTGATAAAATCAAGCCAGGGTTCCCAGTAGCTGCCGTCATTGTCATCGATCAGTACCAGTGGAATCGGCGGGTTCTTACCGGTTTGAACCAGGGTCAGCGTTTCCATGGCCTCATCCATTGTCCCAAAACCACCAGGGAATAGGGCCACCGCGTCTGCTTCTTTCAAAAATGCCACTTTGCGGTTGAAAAAATACTGGTAGGTGATGGTATGACCACTGTTTTCCATGACCGGGTTGGTCCCCTGTTCAAAGGGTAGTCGGATGTTGACCGCAAAGGAATTATCGGCTCCTGCACCTTCATTGCCCGCCTGCATGATACCGGGGCCGCCGCCGGTAATGACCATATAGCCGAGACGAACGAGCTGCCGGGAGAAAGTCACGCACTTCTCATAGCTCTCCTCATTCGGCGCGGTGCGAGCCGAACCGAAGATCGTCACTTTCTTTCGCTCCCGGTAAGGCCCGAACACCTTGCTGGTGTAGCGCATCTCTTTCATGGTGGCACGCAGCATCTTCAGGTCAGCCAGGTAATCATTTTCCTGGCCGGTCTTCAGGGCACTGATCACCATCTCGCGGATGATGTCCGGGTGATGCACATCGGTCATTGCGAGGATCTCTTCAATAAGCTCATCCAGTCGACCGTTGGTCTTTTTAAAGCTGATATCCATAGCAGTTCCTTGACGGGGTTTGAAGGCTAATCCTACCACGACTAAACCATTTTAGATGAGAATATGTCCCTCACCGATACGCCCCAATGCGATCCATATACCACGCAAGCTGGCAGCCGGATAACGATCTGCGACGGTCTGGTATTCCTTACGCAACCGGTGGTCCAACTCACGCAGTATGTGCCTTTTTTGGTCGTCAAGGTTCTCCTCCAGTTGTTCACAAAAAAAGGTAATACAATTATATGGACGCCTGGCAACCGGCAAACAGCATCCCTTCTCACCCAGATAAGGACAAGTCTTGGTAAAGTCAGGGGACGGTGGGTCCTCACCTTCGATGAGGTAGCATAGCAGGTTGGTCAAAGTGATGTGATGGCGTCCACAGCCGCAGCAGGCCCCGTCACAATCTGCACAGACTCGTGTTCCCCCGGCATCCTTGAACAAGTCGTCTAATGCCAGTTGAAGTTTCTCAATTATAGCGATCCTGGAGTGCAGCCATTGTTTCTCAGCCTCATCAAGGGCTGCAAGCTCAGACTTGATTTTGGCCAATAGTGTTAACCAGTCCGCATGTGAAGGAATTTGATATGTCATGCGGGGTAATAATCTTTCAGATCTTCCATATGCGTAAAATAACGGAACAGCTTTAGCCGGACTTGATTTAGCTATTGTCTTTCACAACAGCAGTGATAGTGAGAGGAGTCTGCTTTTGTAGGTTGGACAGCCACAAACCGAACCACCCGCCCTCTATCGAGAATTTTATCAAAATTAACTGACTCTACCTTCTACCTCACGACCACGATCATATAAAACTTAAGGCTGCCGGTTCTGAATTGCATCATGATAAAGAGGTCTTGGGCCTTCAGCTGTTATTTAGTTCAGCACGGGTTACAGATCGCTTCCAGACGCCTCTCGGCATCAGCACGGATAACTTCCAACTCCTCTTTTGTCGTGTCCTCATTTTTACAGCAGAACTGATCGGATTACAGAATGATGACGTCGAGGTATTGTTGTCGATCCGGTACTGGGACAACCGGACATTGTCTGTTTAACGTTGCAGTCAAAAATCGCAAACGACTTCTCATAATAAAGCGGCACCGGGATATCCAGGCGCCGCTCGCTTCCGCTCAGGAGGCAGGATAATAAAGTGGTCGGAGAGAACCGTAAGCCGGGTTCTGTTCCCCGCAGCAGTTGCCCACGGCGGGGTGACGATCATTCCTCTAGAGCCACCGTTGCCGATGGCCTCAAGCAGCCTGACCCGGGAGTCTCGAACGGGCCGTCCTCAAACACTCCCCTATTTGGCCTTGCTCCGGATGGGGTTTACCGAGCTGCCGACGTCACCGCCGGCACTGGTGAGCTCTTGCCTCACCCTTTCACCCTTACCTCGCCAAGGCCAGGCCCCGGCAGGCGGTCTACTCTCTGTGGCACTTTCCCTGGGGTCGCCCCCGGTCCCCGTTAGGGACCATCCTGCCCTGTGGAGCCCGGACTTTCCTCCCCCCGCTTTCGCACAAGGCTCCAGCAGGCGGCGATCGCCTGGTTTTCTCCAACCACCTTACAGTATTCTATTATCAGTCCGGCGCAGTAACGAAAAGCAGCCGGTTGCAGTGTGGACAGGTCTGAATGTTCTTGACGACAAACAGGCTGTTGAACAGCTGCGGCGGAAGGTGCATGTGGCAACCCAGGCATGCTCCGCCGCGGGCCTCGACAACGGCCACGCCACCGCGCCTGGACATCAAAAGTTCATACCGCTTACGCAGCTTCGTCGGCAGGTCCTGAAGGAGAGCTGTTCGTTGGCGCTCCATCTCATCGAGTTGTTCGATCACCGAAACCAGCGAGGCATCAATTTCTGCACAACGTCCACTCGCCTGTTCCTTGGCTTGATTTAACTCGTCATCTTTTTCAGCCTTTTCCGAATTGAGTGATGTGAGTATCTCATTCTTTGCGTCAATCTGGTCCTGCAGCTCCTTGGCAAGCTTTTTGGCCGTATCAACTTCCTTGAGCACCGCAATATATTCTTTCTGCGTTTTGATCTGGGGAAGACGCCCTTCGGAACGTTCTATATTCTGTTGTTCCAGTTCCATGGCATTGGCCAGCTCTCTCTTTTCGCTTTCCAGCGCGCCAATCTCGTCAGCGAGGCTGTCGACCATCTCCTGTAGGCGCTCCAACTCAGTATTGAGTTCCTGCTGCTCATCGAGACCGGTCTGACGTTCAACCTCAACAACCTTCTTTTCAGTATCCAACTCCTGCAAGTCACGCAGTAACTGCAACTGCTTCTGCACGATAAATGCCTCCCTTGTCAGTAATCTCTTTGTATCGACTGCCCGTGGGCAGTCAAGGTTGTTTAATAAAACCGGAAAGGATCCTGCTCACCGGTGTATGGTATAAATTCTATTTCCCAGTGCCGCTTTCCGGCGGCTTTTCGCAATGCGTCTGCGACCAGGTCAACCATCAGTTTTTCCGTGGCAAAGTGTCCGGCATCAACGAGGGCGATGCCGAGTTCCTCAGCATGTCGGGCCTCGTGATATTTAACGTCGCCGGTTATCAGCACATCCGCTCCCTGGCGATGGGCGGCATGCAGCAGACCGGCGCCGGCTCCTCCGCAGAGGGCGACTTTCTGCACCGGTAAATCGCGGGCTCCGGTCAGGCGCAGGTGATCACAACCGAGGGCATCCTTGACTCTGGTGGCAAAAGCATCAAGCGTCGTCGCCTGTTCAAGCTTGCCAATCCTTCCCAACCCTGCGCCGGGCACTTGGTTCTGCAAGGGGAAAAGGTCATAGGCAACCTCTTCATACGGGTGCGCTTTCAACATCTTCTCAAGGGCCCGTGCCAGTTTGCGTTGCGGAACGATCATCTCGAGCCGGGTCTCCTCGACCTGCTGTATCTTCCCGGGGGCACCGATAAAAGGGCTCGATTCGGGGCCGGGACGAAAGGTCCCCTCTCCTTGACTGCGGAAAGAGCATCTATCGTAGGCACCGATATGTCCTGCACCGCCAGCAAAAAGGGCCTCGGCGACCTGTGGTTCGTGACCGACTGGGACAAAAACCACCAGCTTGAGATATTCACCTGCAACCGGCTGCAACGGTACATTCTCCGGTACGCCAAGTTGTCGGGCCAGCCAGCCGTTAAGCCCATCCTCGGCACAATCGAGATTTGTGTGAGCGCTGATTACCGAGACATTTGATCGCACAGCAGTCCAGAGGACCTGGCCAACGGCATCTTCAGGGGTCAGACTCTTGATCGGGCGGAACAGCAGGGGATGATGCGTAACCAGGGCCTGGGCTCCAGCATCGCTGGCAGCCTGAACGGCACCGAACGAGGGGTCAAGTGCCACCATAACACGCGCCAGGGGTGCTGCGGGATCTCCGACCTGCAGCCCTACATTGTCCCAATCCTCTGCCAGGCCGGGATCGTACAGCGTGTGAATCAGGCCGACCAGGTCCTGTATGCGTTGTCCTTTGTTTGCCATCATCCCTACGTAAAAAGAGTGCAACCTGGTCTTCGGCTGCACTCTCTTTACATCTCTTGAAATCTATCTGAACCAGTAAACATTGATCATGGTGTTGAGGCGGGTGGTGGGCCCACCAGGGTTCGAACCTGGGACCGACCGGTTATGAGCCGGTGGCTCTTCCAACTGAGCTATGGGCCCGCAAAAGTTCAGGCCGAAAGTGTAAGTTGCGTATTCTTCTCTGTCAATCACTTTCCAGTGCCCGGTCTCTCTAAACGATCAAACGATACATCAGCATCACTTTTCAACTATATGGACAGCTCAATCATAACCTAGTTGTTACCACCGGTCTCCATAAAACTCTTCAGACGCTTGGCGCGGCTCGGATGCCTTAACTTGCGTAGCGCCTTGGCTTCGATCTGGCGAATCCGCTCACGGGTAACGGCAAAATCCTGACCGACTTCTTCGAGTGTATGGTCCGACTTCTCGCCGATACCGAAACGCATACGCAGAACTCTCTCTTCACGCGGCGTGAGGGTTGCGAGAACCTTGGCCGTCTGATCCGAAAGGTTGCCCTTGATCACTGCTTCCAAGG